>WBZP01001990.1_pt1 | contig 21490 bp, 24 predicted proteins | sample 5204301 | NCBI WGS metagenome assembly WBZP01 (sample SAMN12412401, study PRJNA552823) | activated sludge metagenome | isolation source: activated sludge from nitrification reactor of wastewater treatment plant... | place: USA: Pennsylvania | collected 2017
CCTGCGGGTCGGTGCCCTTCCAGGTGTAGAGCAGGCTCAGCCCCCCCACGACCTCGCGCTGCAGTTGGGCGTGCACCCTGGGAAACTGCTGCGCCAGCAAGGCATGCAGGGCCCGGAACTGGTTGGCACTGAGCTGCGCATCGTCGCGCGAGGAAAGGGTGGGCAAACGCACCGCCGCACCCAGGCGCTGGGCGGCCGCAACCTCGTCCACCGCCACCGGCGCCAGCGGCTCCACCGGCAACTGGCGCGAGCCCTTGCGCAGCGTGTTGACGGCCAGCACAGCCGCCAGCAACAGGAACAGGGCCAGCAGTGCCCCGAGAATCTTCTTGGTCATGGGTGCGTCTCCTATCGTCTGCGGCAGATGTGCGTGCCCCACCACAGGTGTTACCGAATGCTACGCGGCACCGGCGCACTCGCGCAATGGCAATACCGCCAGCAACCGGGGCAAAATCGCCATGGAGGCCACCCTGGCGATAATTGGCACCATGAACAAGCACCGCGTCGTGGTGGGCCTCTCCGGCGGGGTGGATTCCGCCGTCACCGCCCACCTTCTCAAGCAACAGGGCCACGAGGTGGTCGGCATCTTCATGAAGAACTGGGAAGATGACGACGACAGCGAATACTGCTCGTCCAACGTCGATTTCGTCGACGCCGCCGCCGTGGCCGACGTGATCGGCATCGGGCTGGAGCACGTCAACTTCGCCGCCGAGTACAAGGACCGCGTGTTCGCCGAATTCCTGCGCGAATACCAGGCCGGCCGCACGCCCAACCCCGACATCCTGTGCAACGCCGAGATCAAGTTCAAGGCCTTTCTGGACCACGCGATGCGGCTGGGCGCCGAGAAGATCGCCACCGGTCACTATGCACGGGTGCGCCTGAACCCGCGCACCGGGCGCCATGAACTGCTCAAGGGCCTGGACCCGAGCAAGGACCAGAGCTACTTCCTGCACCGCCTGAACCAGGCGCAGCTGTCCAAAACGCTGTTCCCGGTCGGCGAACTGCACAAGACCGAGGTGCGGCGCATCGCCGCCGAGATCGGGCTGCCGAACGCGAAGAAGAAAGATTCGACCGGCATCTGCTTCATCGGCGAGCGGCCGTTTCGCGAATTCCTGAACCGCTACATCAGCCGCGAACCGGGCCCGATCAAGGACGAGAACGGCCGCACCATTGGCCAGCACGTCGGTCTCTCGTTCTACACGCTGGGCCAGCGCCAGGGCCTGGGCATCGGCGGCATCAAGGCCCGCGGCGCGGCGCTGAAGGCCATCCAGGCGCAGGGCCTGCGCGGTGCCGGCGAGCACGCGCCCTGGTTCGTGGCACGCAAGGACATCGAGCGCAACACCTTGTGGGTGGTGCAGGGCCATGACCACCCGTGGCTGCTGTCGACCACGCTGGTTGCCGGCGACGCCAGCTGGTGCGCCGGCAGCCCCCCGGCACCCGGCGCCTACGCCGCCAAGACCCGCTACCGGCAGGCCGATGCGCCTTGCGAGCTGGCGCTGGAGCCCGACGGCGCCTTCCACCTGCGCTTCGGCCAGCCGCAATGGGCGGTCACGCCCGGCCAGAGCGCGGTGCCGTACGACGGCGAGGTCTGTCTGGGTGGCGGCGTGATCGCCGGCGCCGCAAATTAAGGCATTCCTCCAAAAAAACCGGCCTCCCAGGCCGTTTTTTTGTGGGCGGTTTGATATTTCGCAAGGGATGGCTCAAGGGTTTTCCCTAGACTCGGCGGGTCTTTGCATCTCAGAACCCCACCAACCATGATCACCCCGTCCGTCCGCCCTGTTTCCCAGCCCGCCTCCCGCACCGCCTTCCAGCGCAAACTCGCCCTGATCGCGGTTCTCGGCACGCTGCTGCCGCTGGCCTTGCTGTCCCTGATGTTTCTCGTGGCGCCCATGCCCATGACCGCCGAGGCTGCGGACACCCTGCGCAGCGCCAGCCGGTTTGCCGGCGCCATCGTCCTGGTGCACTGGGCCGTCACGCTGGCTGTGTGGGCGGCGAGCAAGGCCGTCAAGCCGGCGCCGGCCCCGAAGTCCGAGTGGAAAAGCATCCAGGTGGTGCGCCGCGCCAACGCCTGATCGAGCCTTGTCGACCCTGAAAAGGCCTGCCACGCAGGCCTTTTTTGTTGGACCCGCCCGCAGATCGCTTGAAAACTGATAGCGCCCCGTGGCCATTCCGCGCTGGGATCGGGGTCATTTGAACCCGAAATTGGCACCCGCGAGGCCGCCCACCGACAATCCAGGCTCTGGAAAACCGCTCATGAATTGGCTGCAGAAACTCCCCGGTCACCAACGCGCCCCCGCCGGCTTGGAGTGGGCGCTGTGGCGCAAGCTGCCGCACATCCTGGCGATCGGCACGGCGCTGCCGCTGGCAGCCCTGGCCGTGGTGCACGCGGTGTGGAGCGACGACGCCAGCGCCGCCACCGAGCGACTGGTTCGCATGGCCGACTACGCGGCGGTGGGGCTGATCACCCTGCACTGGTCGCTGGTGCTGGCGGTGGCCATCGGCTGCGTCATCGTGATGCTGATGAAAGGGCCGGCCTACGTGGCCGACGCCTACGAACTGCCGCACAGCGACCGGCCCCGCGCCGACCTGCCCGACCCGCCAGGCGCTCCGGCGGACCCGAGAAAAGACCCGGCCTCCTAAGCCCGCGCCGCCCCGAAGCTCTCGGGCATCTGCACCGCCACCACCTCGCCCCGCGCCGTGGCAACGCCACCGGCCAACACCGTGGTCTCGACAACAACCTTGCGACCCTTGATCTCTTTCACCCGGCCGCGCAATTCAAGCTCGCCTTCCAGCGGAGTCGGCTTGAGGTAATCGACGTGCAGCGAACCGGTCACGAACCGGAATGGCGGCAACGTGTCCATGGCGCGGCCCTCGGCGCGGTACATCGCAGCCGCCGCGGTGCCGGTGCTGTGGCAATCGACCAGCGACGCGATCAGGCCGCCATAGGTGAAGCCCGGCACGGCGGTGTGATGCGGCAAAGGCGTGAAACGGGTCACCGTTTCGTCGCCATCCCAGAAGGTCTTGATCTGGTGCCCTTGGAGGTTGAGCCGGCCGCAGCCGTAACAGTGCGACAGGTTCTCGGGGTAGTAGTCCTGGAAGGCTTTCATGGGATTGACCTGGGTTGGATGCGCCATCGGGCCCGCGCGGTTCAGCGCGGCACCATGAACATCGACTTCTCGGACAGGTGACCCGGCGTATCCAGCGACTGAATCTCGAACTTGATCGGGTGCGTGCCCGGCTCGGCCGCGTCGTAGGGGGCCTGCACCCGCACCGCCAGCCGCGTGGCCTGGGTGGAGTCCACCGTCACCACGTCCTCGGAGGCCACGGCCAGACCCGGCAGGCCTTGCGCGGTGATGCGGTAGCGCTGGGTGGATTCGGTGGCGTTCATCACCTGGAGCTGGTAGACGTTTTCGATCTTGCCGCCGGAGACGATGCGCGCCATCACGCCACGGTCGCGCACCACGTTGACCTTGAACGGCGTGCGCAGCGACATGCTCACGACCATCGCGATCACGATGGACAGCAGGATCGAGCTGTACAGCAGCACCCGCGGGCGCAGCACGTGGCGCCAGGTCTGGGCGCGCGTCCAGTGGTTGGCCATCGCGTTCTGGGTGGTGTAGCGCACCAGGCCGCGGGCGTAGCCCATCTTGTCCATCACCGTGTCGCACACGTCGGCGCAGGCGCCGCAGCCGATGCATTCGTACTGCAGGCCTTTGCGGATGTCGATGCCGGTGGGGCAGACCTGCACGCACAGGCTGCAGTCGGTGCACGAACCCAGGTTCAGCGCGGCCGGATCAGCCTTGCGGGAGCGCGCGCCGCGCGGCTCGCCGCGTTCGGTGTCGTAGGTGACGATCAGCGTGTCCTTGTCGAACATCGCGCTCTGGAAACGCGCGTACGGGCACATGTACTTGCAGACCTGCTCGCGCATGAAGCCGGCGTTGCCGTAGGTAGCGAAGGCGTAGAAGCCGGTCCAGAAAATGCCCCAGGGCCCCACGTTGCCTTGGGCAAAGTCCAGGCCCAGCGAGCGGATCGGCGTGAAGTAGCCGACAAACGTGAAACCGGTCCACAGCGCCACCGCCACCCAGGCCAGCTGCTTGCCGCCCTTGCGCCAGAACTTGTCCAGCGACATCGGCTGCGCGTCGCGGCGCATCTGGGCCGAGCGGTCACCCTCGAACTTGCGCTCGATCCACAGGAAGATCTCGGTGTACACCGTCTGCGGGCAGGCGTAGCCGCACCACAGCCGCCCCGCCACCGCGGTGAACAGGAACAGCGACAGCGCCGACACCACCAGCATGCCGGTGAGGTAGATGAAATCCTGCGGGTACAGCACCAGCCCGAAGATGTAGAAGCGCCGCGCCGCCAGGTCGAACAGCACCATCTGGCGCTGCCCCCACTCCAGCCAGGGCAGGCCGTAGAAGATGATCTGCGTCAGGAACACCAGGCCCCAGCGCCAGTTGGCAAACACGCCGGTGACGCTGCGCGGGTAGATCTTCTTGTGCGCCTGGTACAGGGCGATCGTTTCGCCATCGTCGCCATTCGCGGGCGCGGGCTTGTTCTCGACGGCGTTGCCGGTGTCGGTTTTCATGGGGATCACTCCGAAAATTCAAACTGGTCGGACCGCTCGGCCATGCGGGCCAGGAATCCGTCGCGCGAGCCGCCGGCGAAATGCCGGTTGCCGCGCCGCTGCTCCAGCACGGTGCTGACGCCGCGACCGCCGTCCATCTGGCCGGCGAACAGCAGGGTCTCGTCGGGCAGGGTGAAGATGCGCGCGGTCACGCTGTCCCACAGCGCTGGCGCCGATGCGGGGCGCGGCTGGTGGGCACAGGCCTGCGGCGCCAGCAGGCCGCCGCAGAACACGCGGTCGCGCCAGGCAAAACTCAGGCAGAAGGCCGTGTGCCCCGGCGTGGCCATCACCCGCACCAGCTCGTTGCCGAAGGGCAGCAACTCGCCGTCCACGCCCGCGCGCGCGCCCGCGGCGGCCTGGCCCTGCACCACGGGCGCGCCCAGGCGGGCCAGCCGCGACAGCTCGCCGGGCTGCCGGTCGTCATGGTGATGCGTGCGCAGCACCCAGCGCAGGCGCAGGTCGCGCTCGGCCAGCAGCGCCAGCAGCACGGGCAGGTCGCCGCTGCGCGGATCGACCAGCACCGCCTCGCCAGCGTCCAGGTCGGCGAGCAGGTAGCTCAATTCGCCGCGGTCGGGGTCGTGCAGGATGCGGAAATACATGGCCGGTGCTTTACAAGTTCCATGCCACCGATGCCAGCCAACAAATCTTGTTTGAAATCAACCACTTGCCCGATGCGCCCCAGAAGCCGCCCGCAAACACTGCCATTCGACACATTCAAACTGGCAGTCAAACTGCCATAATTGACAGCCTGCCATTCGCCCCGTCCCGACCGTGAAGCCGCTGCCCGAACTCACCTCCTACCTGGAAGGCCTGCCCGAGCCCCACATCCTGTTCGACACGCAGTACCGCATCCTGGCGGCCAACGCCGCCTACCGCGAGCAGTTCAGCGGCGGGCGCAGCGTGGTCGGGCGCACCTGCTACGAGGTGTCGCACCACTTCAGCGTGCCGTGCGACCGCGCCGGGGAGTCGTGCCCGCTGGTGCGCTCGCGCGAGTCAGGGCAGCGCGAGCGTGTGCTGCACCTGCACCACACGCCCAAGGGCGAGGAGTACGTCAACATCGAACTGGCGCCGCTCCTGGATGCGCAGGGCGCGCAGTCCTTCTACGTCGAAAAGATGGAGCCACTGCGCGTGGCGCAGGGCCAACCGGCCGCGCACGGCCTGATCGGGCGCGCCCCCGCGTTCCAGCAGATGCTGGCGCTGGTGGCCCGGGTGGCGCCGTCGATGGCCAGCGTGCTGCTGCAGGGCGAGTCCGGCACCGGCAAGGAGCTGGTGGCCCGCGCGGTGCACGAAGCCAGCCCGCGCGCGCACCACCCGCTGGTCGCGGTGGACTGCTCCAGCCTGCCCGAGACCCTGTTCGAGTCCGAGCTGTTCGGCCACGAGCGCGGCGCCTTCACCGGCGCCACCGCAGCGCGCACCGGCCTGGTCGAAGCCGCCAGCGGCGGCACGCTGTTCCTGGACGAGGTGGGCGACATCCCGCTGCCGATGCAGGTCAAGCTGCTGCGGCTGCTGGAAACCGGCACCTACCGGCGCGTGGGCAGCACCGAGCCACGGCACGCCGACATCCGCGTGATCTCGGCCACGCACCGCCACCTGGAGCAGATGATCCACGACGGGCGTTTTCGCGAAGACCTGTACTACCGGCTCAGCACCTTCCCCATCGAGCTGCCCGCGCTACGCGAACGCCGCGACGACATCCCGCTGCTGGCCGCCGCCCTGCTGGAGCGCGTGGCCGCGCCGCGCCGCCTCAGCATCAGCCCCGCCGCGATGGAGCTGCTGCAGGCGCAACCCTTCCCCGGCAACGTGCGCGAGCTGCGCAACCTCATGGAGCGCGCCGCGCTGCTGTGCGACGGCGACACGCTGGACCTGGCCCACGTCGAACAGGCCCTGCGCAGCGGCCGCCCGGCGCCACACCCGATCCAGCCCGACACCGCACCGATGCCGGCGCCCGGCTCACCCGCCGCCCCCACCGCAACGCCCGGCGCCGCCCGCCCCCCCGACGCGCCAGCGGGCAAACTGCGCGCGCTGGAGCAAGCCGCCCTGCTGGAGCGCGTGGCCCGCCACACCGGCAGCCGCGCCGCCCTGGCCGCCGAGCTGGGCATCAGCGAGCGCACGCTGTACCGCAAGCTGCGGGCGGCGGGCGCCGCCTGATGCGCGGTCGTCATCGGAAAACCGGGCTCTGACCCTCAAATATTCTCCAGCCTCTTCTTCGTCCACCTGTTGATGCGTACATACATGATCCGTACAATTGATGCATGTCGACCATCCGTTTTGAGTGGGATTCAAAGAAAGCGCAGGCCAATCTTCGAAAGCACAAGGTCTCGTTCGAAGATGCTCAGTCGGTCTTCTCCGACGAGCGCGCGCTTCTGATTGACGACCCCGACCACTCCGAGGACGAGGAGCGGTTTGTGCTGCTCGGCCTGAGCCAGAGCCTGCGCCTCCTGGTGGTCGTTCATTGCTACCGCGCCGAGGGCCGCGTCATTCGAATCATCTCCGCACGCAAGGCCGATGCAGAAGAGCAGTCCATTTACCGATAGGTGACCGCATGCGCAAACACTACGATTTCAGCAACGCCAGGAAGAACCCCTATGCCGCGCAACTCAAGAAGTCGGTGACGATCCGCCTCGACGAGGGTTCGATCGCCTACTTCAAAGGGATGGCCGAGGAAACGGGCATTCCGTACCAGAGCCTTATCAACCTGTACCTCAGAGACTGCGCGGCCAATCAAAAGAAGCTCAGTCTGGCCTGGCAGGCACCGGCTGCAACAAGTGCCGCATTGCAGACCGTTCATGCCAAGTGATGGCTTGGGCTGCAAATTGTTGAAGGTCCTCGGCACGAATTGTTGCGAGGGCCGGTATTGACGGCGGGAAGTTGGAGTCTCACCCCAAATCGCCCTGTGGTGAATTCATCCGCCGCTTCTCTTTGCACGTGCTGCCCATCACAGGCTGGCGGACAAGCGCCTGCGTGCATTGGCTTGGTGCTCACGCAACTGCCAGCATCAAGTGCCCGACTTCAGACCTCGCCGGACGAACCTTGATTTCGATGTCGTAGCCAAGCCGCGTCAGACAGTCCATCAGCTTGCGTTCAGACAGGTTGGTGAAATCGCCACGCATCATGTCAGAGACCTTGGGCTGGGTAATTCCCATCCGTTTGGCCGCTTCTTGTTGAGTCAGCCCACGGCTTTTCATGGCTTTCCTGATTTCGATCACCAAGCCCGTCTTGATCTTGAGCTTTTCGGCATCGGCCAGGCCAAGGTCGGCAAACACATTGCCGGAACCACGATGCACTTCGACGCCATCGACAAGTCGGGTTTTCATTTTCGCAACTCCTTTGCATGCGCCTCGGCAATTTTCAGCCTGGCGTGGATGATGTCCATGTCTTCCTTCGGCGTGGCGATGCCACGCTTGCTCTTCTTCTGGAAGCAGTGAAGGACAAATACCGCCTCAGGGAATCTGACGGTGTAAACCGCACGGTAAGTGCCGCCAACATCGTCTTCCAGCACCTCAATCACCCCTGCACCACCAAAACCCTTGAGCACTCTGGCCGCATCATGCTTTTCACCCGACTGCGCCAGCGACAAAGCAAAACCGAAAAGCCGCCGAACATCGGCAGGCAAGGCCATCAGATCTTTGTGGCTGCTACCAATCCATTCAAGCGGCTTTTCGTTTGTGGGCATGCCTGAAATATACATGAACTGGTATGCCGTTTACGGACAAAGGGCATCAGCGAGCGCACGCTGCACTGCAAGCTGCGGGCGGCGGGCTCGGCCTGATACGCGGTCGTCATCGGGCCGATTGGAATATGTCCCCAAGCTACCATTGAACGGGGCGACGAGCGCAAAGGAGGCATCCCCTGCAATGGCCGGCTGGGCGGCGAATCTAGGAATCGCCGTGGGCGAGGGGATTGGGAGGCTCAGGGACGGTCCAAAGGACCCATTTTCAGGGCAAAAAGTTGCTCATCTCAGCACTGCATGGCCACGATTCGCTATCAAAACGATAGTTTGTTGGCGACCCGAAAGCAAAGCGCCCAACGCGCACCGTGTGGTGTGCGTCGGGCTCTGCGGTATCCGTGACTTGCGCCGGAACAAGGGCGCCGCGCGGGTGACCGTGCACACCAAAGCACCAGCGCTCAAGGCCGCTGGCTATACCGCCTCGGGCGTTGGGCCGGGTCATAATGCACGTTAGCGAAACGGGCAAACTAAAATCCCCTATCGTCCAAGATGGTGGTTCAGTTCACCATGGTAAATCTGCCGCAATTGAAGCTGACGTTTCTTGCACACACCGTGGCTCGGCAGATGAACGCTGATTGTTAGCCCACAGAGGGGACCATCTCACATGAGCGTAGACCTCGGAATTGCGATCGTTAGCCTCGTTTTGTCCATAGTGTTCTGGTGGAACGCTAAGAGTCAAGCCGCAGCCGCTGAAAAAACGCTGGAAGAGGTTAAATCGCAAATCATCGGTTGGCAAAACGAATTAAACAAAACAGCAATAGAAATGTTGTCATCCTCTCCCGCAATGGTTGCACAGAAGACCGCGCTTGCTTCGTCCGAAGCAGAGGCACAATTCACAGCCTCAATGGCAGTCCTCGTTGAAACCCTGGCTAAGGCCGATAGCAGTGCAAATCTGGATGCGATCGGTACGCTTCTTAAGCATCACGAAGATGTAGTGTTGGGTAAGCAAAAATTGGGGTTCGAGGCCGCGACAAAGAGACAATAATGACTAACTCTACCTTCGGCATCTAAACCCCAAATTGCCCCGTAATACTGTTTGACTTAGTCGCAAGCTGCCTCATCCATGACCATGATCTTGGCATAAAAAACTGCTGATCAGCCGTATCTTCGGCTTCGTAACACTCTAGCTCACCGCGTCTGGTGCAATAGCCGCAAATCCGGCTCTGCTGGATTCTGCGAAATGCGACTTCAATGCAATCTTTCCCGCGACTTATTTGATCGTAGAAGTGACTCTTTATTTAATCTCAAAAATTAAGACATTCTGGATTTACTTTAGTAAACTGATCAGAAATAATTTCAACTCCACCATTTTTACTCGTATCTGGACGGCATAGAAGCTTGTGCTCATCCCAATAATTTATGACTATTGAGTAACCGAGAAAAAGTGATCGCTCGCTGGTCAATGGACTCTTTTGCATAATTTGTCGTTGCCACATAAGCACAAAGCTATGTGCTTTCGAAAATTTCTCGCTATTTAGAAATCGCGCGGAAAGCTGTTCATCACCCCAAGCCGCCACATCTGTCAGACTTTGATTTCCACCTATCCCATTCTTCCTTAATACCTCTCGGTCTGAAAGTAATGACGTGTGGGTGCTGGATGGAGCTTCGTTCACTTGCCTTGATGCCGACGGTAGGCCTTGTGCTTCTTCGAAAGTGCTAGTTTTTTGAGGTGTCTGGGAAATCTCCGGGCGTTTTTCTAATTTAGTCATGTAGTCCTGGTAAGCCGGTAGCACTACGGCGGCCAAGATGCCGAGGCCAAAGAGCACTCCCAATCCTATCGGTACCCATAGGTGAACACCGGCAACAGAAGACAGCCGCCTTCTCACCCGGGAAGCATCAGCCCCGGATTTCTGCGCAGCGGCAATACGAGCCTTCACTCTCGAGTGATAAAGAGAGTTTGCGTATGCGGCGAATCCGGTCACAACAATAAGATTTCCGACCGCTAACCAAAACGCACCAGAGGGTGCCTTTGATGCGACTCTGTTCATTACACCAAGGAAGCCAAAGATACAAATCCAACCCAAAAACCAACCATACAGCTTTCGATACAAGGCCCAGAATCCCGTGAAGAAGAATGCCGCCCAATTCCAACTGGGATGTAAGCCCGCGCCTTTTTCATCGAATGTTTCAAACTTATCGAGGTAGTATGTTTGGTTTTTCTTGCCTATTGCCGTCTCGTAAAGGTTTGTCGGCTGTGTATCGGAAAAATCCTTCATCGTTCCTCCGCTGCTGATCAATGGACGCCCATCTTGGGATATCTCTTGCGCTATCAATGAAGTTAGGTTCAGGTCTCGCCTTTTGCCTCATTGCTCCGTCGTGTCCTAATCCGTGGTGTTAATCAACAGCCCGGACAGGCCGATGCACACGGTACATAGCGAGGCACGGCGGCCGGCCAAGTCGGCACAGTATCGCAGAGGGACTGCAGAGCCTCAACCTGCATGTAGCGCCGATTCAGTCTCGGCTCGCCGTTCAGTTCCAGCATCATTTCCCCCACAAGGCGCTTGATGGAGGGCACATTGGGGAAGATGCTCACCACATGGGTGCGTCGCTTGATCTTCGCGTTGAGTCGTCCAATCGGGCAAGTGCTGCAAATCTGCGTCCTGTGCAACCGTAAGACCCAGATCGACTGGCCACAAACCGCCGTCAGATCCATCAATCGACGCGGCCACCCAACGGCGTTCGCACCCTTCGGTCGCGCTGTTGACCGCCCGCGCGGGCCGAACCGTTCAAGTGCGATGGGCGCATCCACTGCTCCCAGATGACCTCGTGCGCCGAGGCCAAGTTCTTCCTGCGGAAATGCCCGGGCGTCAAGATGGACGGTGACGGAGATGGCATACCGTGCGAGAAACAGTGGTGCGGCAAATAGGCCGGCAGCTTCCGACATTCGGAAAGCGGGTTCGACGGCACCGGAATCGGTATCAATACCATAGCACCTTGTGGCCGGTGGGCGCTGGGAACCGGCCGTTTTGATGCCGAAAAGGCCGCCCCGGTGGGCTTTTCGGGGGCTCTCGCGTCACTCCACCAGCGCCACGCCGGTTTGCGTCATCGCGCTGCGCAAGTCGGCGTCCAGGGTCGCCAGCGGAAGACCCTCGCGCATCGCCAGTTCCAGCTACGCCGCGTCATAGGATGACAGCTTGAAGCGGCGCGCGAGCTGCAGGGTGTCGCCCAGCGCATGGGTGGCCGTGTGGGGGTCGGTGGCGATGGCCATGTCTTGCAGCAAGCGCGCGAATGCCGCGCTTCGCGCCTCGGTCGCCAGCTGCCGGGCCTGCGCCTTGACCATGACATTGGCGGCTTCGAGCGCCCAGATGCCCGGCACGAGGGCAGCGCTTTCGGGCTGGGCCAACTCGGCCAGCGCCCTCTCGGCGTAGGCCAGCCGTTCGGCGCTGACGTCGCGAAGCAGCCACCGCATGGCGACCGAGTTGTCGAGCACGAAGCGCATCAGTCGCGCCCTTCGTTCACCAAAGCGTCAATGTCGCAGGGTTCGCAGGCAGGACCCTCCGCCATGAAGGTCTGCATGTGCCGCGCGGCGGCCGCGCCCGCGCGCCGCACCCCAGCGCCGGTTGGCAACAGGTCTGCCACGGGTTTACCACGCTGGGTGATGGTGAAGCCCTGGCCGTTGCGCACCTGGCGCAGCAAGTCGGCCAGATGGGTCTTGGTTTCGTAAGCGCCGATGGTCAGGAGCTGGGACATGAAAGCCTCCGCCGATGTAAACGATCCAGATCGTAGACAAGTTGTTTTTTTTCAACCCGCCCAAAGCCTGCTTTCAAGTCCTGTTTTGATAGCGCCTTGTGGCCGGTGGACGCTGGGAGCCGGCCGCTTTGATGCCGAAAAGCGCCCCAAACGGCACTTTCCAGCCCCGCCGACACCACCTCTCGCCCACGCCGGCCGCCCCGGCATGTGGCAGCCCGCGCGCTCAGTCGAACGACGGCGTCTCGGGTCTGGCCACGGGCTTGCCGGCGGCTGCCCAGGCGTCGAAGCCGCCGGCGATGGACACCACGTTGAGGTAGCCCATGTCGTGCAGCGCGGCGGCGCACAGGGCCGCGCGGCCGCTGGTCTTGCAGTACAGCACCACCTTGATGTCGCGGGCCTGCAGCGCGGGTGCGCCGCTGAACTTGAACTCCAGAAGGCCACGAGACATGTGCACCGCGCCCGGCAGGTGGCCGGCGGCGTATTCGTCGGCCTCGCGCACGTCCACCAGCACATCGGCGTCGCGGATGGCCGATTCGGCGTCGGCGACGGAAATCTCCTGCACGCGGCTCTTGGCGGCAACGACGAGGTCATGGGCGGTTTTCATGGGAAAGCACTCCTGGGTTCGGTTGAAAAAGAAACGGTCTGGGTGACGGGCCGGCTCAGCCGGCGCGCTGGCCCACCCAGCGGCTGACGTGCGCCAGCCCCTGGTGGCCGGGGCCTTCGGACAAGGTGGTCTCGCCATGCCAGGTCAGCACCGGGCTCAGCAGGCCGGCGAAATCGGCGCTCAGCAGCTCGGGGGTGTAGAGCATGTCGGGGTCTTTCGGGCCGCCGCTGGCGTGCGCCAACTGCGCGGGGTGAAAGGCCTCCAGCAGCAGCCAGCCGCCAGGCTTGAGCCCCTGGGCCAGGCGCCGGTGCGCGCCCGCTCGGATGGCCGAGGGCAGGTGGGTGTAGACGAGCACCACGGCGTCGAAGGCGGCGGTGGCCGGTGTCCAGTCCGCCAGGTCGGCCAGGGTGGTGGTCAGCGCCACACCCTCGCGCGCGGCCAGGGCGCGGGCTTTGTCGAGCCCCACGGCCGACGAATCCACCGCCGTGACCCGGTGCCCCTGCCGCGCGAGCCAGACGCCGTTTCGCCCCTCGCCGTCGCCGGGCACCAGCACGTCGGCCGCAGCCGGCAGCCGGGTGGCCTGCTCGCGCAGGAAGGCGTTGGGTTCGGTGCCGTATTTGTAGCCCGGCTCGGCAAAGCGCTGGTCCCAGAAGTTCATGGCGTGTGGATTTTTTCGTGGATGCGCCGCGTGGTGCGCCAGACGGCCCAGAGCACCAGCGGGATCAGCGCGCCGGCGGCGATCTCGGGGTTGACCGGCATGCCGGCGCCCTTGGCCGCCTTGGCGCCGTACAGCAGCAGGCTGACCACGTAATACGAGATGGCCGCGATCGACAGGCCCTCCACCGTGGATTGCAGGCGCAGCTGCATCTCCTGCCCGCGCGTGAGCTTGGCCAGCAGCATCTGGTTCTGCCCCTCGGTGGCGATGTCCACGCGCGTGCGCAGCAGCGCGCTGGCTCGGGAGACACGCTCGGACAAGGACGCCAGCCGCTGCTCGGTGGCGGCCACGGTGGCGATGGCCGGCGACAGCCGGCGTTGCATGAACTCGCCCAGGGTCTGGGTTCCGGGGATGGCTTTCTCGCGCAGCTCGGTGATGCGCTGACGCACCAGGGTGTCGTACGCGCGCGTGGCCGCGAAGCGGTAGTTGTGTTCGGCGGTGGCGCGCTCGACCTGCGCCGCGAGCGACACCAGCGTGTCGAGCAGCGCCTCGTCCGAAGCGGCCTTGCCCTCCAGGCGCGCGGTGATGTCGGCCAGCGCCGATTCGGCCTCGGCCAGCATCGGGCCCAGCGACTTGGACGCGGGCAGGCCGCGCAGGGCCATGAGGCGGTAGGTTTCGAGCTCCAGCAGGCGTTGGGCGATGCGCCCGGCGCGGGTGTCGGTGGTGCCGGGCGGCGCCGCCACCAGCATGCGCTCGAAACCGTCGGCACCGATCTGAAAACCGGTCAGCGCCCAGGAGTGCCCGTTGCCCAGTTGCGAGGCCACCAGCGTCGGCAGACCCAGCCAGCGATGGGCGGCGGCCATCAACGCCGGCGCATCCGTGAGGTCGGCGTGGACCATCGCCAGCTGGATCGCGGCCACGGTGCGCCCGGGGATGCCGGCCAGCCAGGCGGGCGGCACGGCCGGCTGCGTGAGCAGGTCCGGCGCGCTGGTGCCCAGGCCCGCGTCGGGCGGCAGGGGCTGCACGATGAAATAGCTGGTGAACTCGGTGTGGCGCTCCCACTTGACGGTGTGGTCGTCAAAGCGCAGCCGCAGGAAGTTGCCGGCCAGCGCCTGCGCCGGCAGGTCGCGCTGGCCGGGCAGGCGGCGCAGGTGCTCGCACTCCATCTCGCGCGTCACGCCTTCGTTGAGCACGGCCACAAACACGATCAGCGCGGGCAGCCGGATCCGCGCCGGGGGCCGCGAATGCACCTCGTTGTGCAGCGCCACGCGCAGCGGGTCGTCGGCGGGCAGCAGGCTGCCCGCTGCATGCCGCGACGGCGGCGGGGTGTCCAGCGTGAGGTCGGGACTCATCGGGGCATTGTGCCGTGGCACGCCGGGCGCCAAGCGGTCGCCGGACCGGTGTTCCAGTCCATCAAAAACAATAGCGCCCCGTGGCCATCCGGCGCTGGCAATTGGCCATTTTGGTGCCGAAAACAGGCCCTGAGACTCATCCCCGGCGCGCCAGCATGGCCTGCAGGTCGTCCAGAATGGCCGGCAGGCCGGCATCGCTGGCCAGGCGCCCGCCCAGCTCCTGCTCGAGCAGGCAGACGGTCATGCGCACGTAGGTGCTGTCCAGCGCCCGGCGCACCGCCGAAAACTGCTGGGCAACCTTCTGGCAATCCTCGCCGCGTTCGACCATGCGCTGGATGCCGCGCAACTGCCCCTCGGCGCGGCGCAGGCGGTTGAGCACGTCGTTGCGCGCGGCGGATTCGAGCAGACCGCCGCTCGCGCACGCCACCGGCGGTGCGTTGTCGGCGGCGGGGTCGGGTATCGATGATGTGGGTGTGGCCATCAGCGGGCTCCGGGTTCCCCTGGCGCCGCGGCCAGGTTCAGGGCGGCAACCGGTTCGGGCGCCAGCAGGCTGCCGTCGCGCAGGCCCTTGACGGTGGCCAGTGCCAGCGCCGCGATCACCAGCGAAGCCAGCGCCAGCAGGATCATTGCGACAGCCTGGAACGCGCCCGAGCCCTCCTGCGCCAGCCGCAGCGTCAGCGCGCTGAACGCGGCCAGCGGGAACGACATGGCCCAGAACGGCACACTGAAGGCCTGCGAGACCGCGCGCCGGAACACGGTGGCCGACCAGGCCAGGAAGAACAGGCCGATGCCCCAGGCCACCCAGGCCAGCAGCACCGGCGCGCCGAGCTGCAGCGCGGCCAGCCCGATCACGGCCGGCGGCGCGATGGTGATGAAGGTGGTGGGCAGCAGCCGCTCGGGCCACATGCCGCTGACCGCCACGCGCACGGCCAGCAGTGTGAGCGCCACCGGCCACAGGAACAGGCCGATGCCGAACTGCGCGGCCGCCCATTCGGGAAATCCGAGCGTCACGCCCGCCAGCGGCGGCACCACGTTGCCCACCACGGGAATGAACAGCGCGGGCGTGATGCCCGGCCAGAACGGCGTGCCGTCCTTGGCGCCGATGTTGGGCCGCAGCCAGCGCGACAGCACCCACACGGTGACGGTGAACTGCCAGATCGAACCCGCCAGCCACAGCACGCGGGCCGGCAGGCTGGGGCCGGCCAGCGCGGTGGCCACCGTGGCCAGCAGCAGCAGCGAAATCGGCATCGCGGCCACGAACACATGGCGCACCGGATGGTTCAGGTCCTCGGCCAGCGCCTTGGGGTGGCGCTGCCAGCGCAGCAGCGACGCGCCCGCCAGCACCAGCGCCACGACGGCTGCCAGCACACCCAGCACCAGCGCGCCGGCCCCCGCCATCTCGCCCATCAGCGGCGTGGCGCGGTGCCAAGCCAGCGACAGGCCGCACAGGCCCATGACGATGGCGAACCAGCCTGGCATGAGGAACTTGAGCGGGGTGTCGTGGTGGGGCATGGCGGATGTCCGTTCAATGAGCGATCAGAAGCGTTTCACGCCTCACTTCAGGCGCGCACCGGTGCTGTCGAAGACCTCGGTCGTGATCACGATGCCCTGGCCCACGCTCTGGGTCACGGTGCAGAAGGCCTCGAACTGGCCGAGCACCCGGTCCAGGTGCTGCAAGGCGGCGGCGGGCACGCCCAGCGTGAGCGCGGCCTTCATCGACAGCACGCGCATGCGGCCCTCGGGGTTGCGGCCCACGTCGGCCGTGACTTCGCAACGGATGGGTTCGGGTGCCTGTTTGAACTTGCGCAAGGCAAACAGCAGCGAGTCCGACAGGCAGTTGCCCACGGCCGCGCACAGCAGTTGCACCGGCGAGGGCCCCTGGCCGGTGCCCAACGGTGCCGGCTCGTCCCCGGTCAGCACCGGCACCTCGCCACCGAAGTGGATGTCGAACCGGTAGTCCTGCTGCTGGATCAGCGTGACCTGGATGGCGGTGTTGCTCATGATGCGCTCTCCGGGTGAAGTGGGCGACGACCGCTCAGTTGTAGCGGCCGAACGCGGTGAACGTGCGGGCAAACGCTGGTTTGACAGCGGCGGCGGCCTTCAGCAGCGCGGCGTTGTCGCTGCCGCGCAGCGCGTCGGACAGCCGGGACATGGCCGCCGAGACGTCGGCCATGCCCTTGTTGAACTGCGCCTGCTGCGCCTCGCTGAGCTTGTAGGCCTTCAGGTCGGGCAGGTTCTGCTCCACGCTGCGCCACAGCGCGCGGGCTTGGGCGTAGGTGGTTTCGAGTTCGGCGCGCTTGGCCGGCGTCAGGTCCTGCGGCTTGAGCGTGTTGCCCGCCAGGGCCAGCACTTCCATCGGCTCGTGAAAGGCGGTGAGGCGGTCCATGAAATAGTCCACGCCCTGCGCCGTGCGCAGCTTCATCAGGTCGATGCGCACGTCCTCCAGCGCAGCGTGCGCGGCCGCGTTGTCGCCGGCGGCGATCGCCTTTCGGCTTTCCGCCAGGGCCTTGTCCACCTGGGCCAGAGTCTTGCGCGCGGCGGCGGCCTGGGCGGGTGTCCGGCCCGACAGGTCGGTCAGCAACGCGGCGCGCAGGGCGGGCCAGTCAGCGTCCAGGCGCTGCATCGCGGCGCGCGCCTTGTCGGCGGCGGCCGTGTCGCCGGGCTTCGCGTTGGTCAGCGACAGGGCCGGGATGTAGACCGCGTCCAGCGCGATGCTGGTGTCGAGGACGCCCGCCTGGACGCCACCGAACAAGGCCAGCACCAGACCGGCGGTCGCAACCACGTGGCGGGCACGGGTTGGGAACGAGGGGTTCATCAGATGCCTTTCAGGTCACGCGCGAACGGGGTCCGTGGTTCAGCGCGCACAGGAACCGTTGCCTTCCGGCACGCCCAGTTTCTTCAGCAGGATGCTGGGCGGGCAGAAACCGGTGATGCCGGACTGGAACAGGTTCAACCCGACAAAGGCGGTGAACGCCAGGAACCATTTGCTGACGAAGATCGGACTGATGTCCAGCCCCAGGGCCAGGGACAACAGCACAAAAAAACCGGCCATGCTGCGGATGTAACGTTCGACGGTCATGAAAACCTCCTTGGGTGCTATGAAGATGCGGGACTGAGCCGACGGTCAGTGTTTGGTCACGCGAACCAGACCGACCAGCTTCAGGATGTACTTTTCGTAGATGGGTTCCGAGTTGCCGGATTTCATCTTGCTGAGGAAATATTTCTCGTAGGCGATCTTGGCCAGGTGCACCCACTTGCCCTTCTTGAACCAGTTCACGTTGCGCGGCGGCAACTGGGGCATGGCCACGAACGCGGCGCCCGTGTCACCCATGTCGGCCAGGCAGATCGCGTTCCAGGTGCCCTTGGCGGTGACCGTCTTGCCGGCCAGCTCGTCGGCGATGTTGTGGCAGATGGCGGTGACCATGGTTTCGATCATGTAGCCGGTCTTGGGCGCGCCGGTGGGCACGGGCGTGGCCTCGACCGGCGGAATCGCCACGCAGACGCCGGCGGAGAAGATGTTCCTGTATTTCTTGCTGCGCTGGAATTCGTCGATCAGCACGAAGCCGCGCGGGTTGCACAGCTCGGGCACGGCGGCCACCGCGTCCACACCCTTGAAGGCGGGCAGCATCATGGACATCTTGAACGGCACCTCGTGTTCCTTGTAGGTGTTGCCAAGATCGTCCAGCTGGGTCACGAACATCTTGCCCGCTTCGACCTTGGTGGTCTTGGCGTTGGTGATCCATTTCATGTCGCGGTTGCGCAGCTCGGATTCGAGCATCGACTTGCTGTCGCCCACGCCACCGAGTCCCAGGTGGCCGATGTAGGGCTCGCTGGTGACGAAGGTGATCGGCACCTTGTTGCGCAGCTTGCGCTTGCGCAGGTCGGTGTCGAGGATGAAGGCGAACTCGTAGGCCGGTCCGAAGCAGCTGGCCATGGGCATCGCGCCGATCACCACCGGGCCCGGGTTCTTCAGGAATTCCTGGTAGTCCCTCCAGAACGCCTCGGCATGGTCGACGGCACAGACCGAGTGGGTGTGCCCGCCATGCGGGCCGGCGCCCGGCACCTCGTCGAAACTCAGCTTCGGCCCGGTGGTGATGACCAGGTAGTCGTAGGGCAGCACCTGCTCGTCGGGCGTGCCGCCCGCCAGCACCAGCTTGTTGCCCGCGGCGTCCAAGGTGGTCACCGGCTTGGCGATGAACTGGATGCCCTTGCGCTCCAGCAGCGGCCCGATCTTGAGCACGATTTCCTCGCGCTTGCGCCAGCCGACCGCCAGCCAGGGGTTGGACGGCACGAACTGGAAGAAATCCAATGCGCTGACCACGGTGACGGTGTGTTCCTTGGGCAGCAGTTCGCGCATTTCGTAGGCGGCGGGCATGCCGCCGATGCCGGCGCCCATGATGACGATGTTGGCCATGTGAAGTCTCCTCAGACAGGTTGGAAAGTCAGGTGGATGCCCCGGCCGCCTCTGCGGACGATGCGCGGGACGCCATGCGCCGCCGGTACAGCGCGTAATACAGAACCGGGATCACCACCAGCGTCAGCAAGGTGGAGACCAGAATGCCGAAGATCAGGGAGATGGCCAGACCGTTGAAGATCGGGTCGTCCAGGATGAAGAAGGCGCCGATCATGGCCGCCAGACCGGTCAGCGCGATCGGCTGGGCGCGCACGGCGGCGGAGCTCACCACGGCGTCCTTGAAGGCCACGCCCTGCGCCACCTGCAGCTCGATGAAGTCCACCAGCAGGATGGAGTTGCGCACGATGATGCCGGCCAGCGCGATCATGCCGATCATGCTGGTGGCGGTGAACTGCGAGCCCAGCAGCGCATGGCCCGGCATCACGCCGATGATGGTCAGCGGAATCGGCGCCATGATGACCAGCGGCGTGAGGTAGCTCCTGAACTGCGCCACCACCAGCAGGTAGATCAGCACCAGGCCCACGCCGTAGGCGGCGCCCATGTCGCGGAAGGTCTCGTAGGTGATCTGCGATTCGCCGTCCCACTTGATCGCGTACCCGCGCCACGGGTCGCGCGGCTGGCGGATCCAGTACTCGCCCAGTTCGCCGGTGTTGGGCAGCGCCGCCTGCGCCAGGTTCGGGCGGATCGCAAACAGGCCGTACAGCGGCGAATCGAGCTTGCCGGCCATGTCACCGAACACGTAGCTGACCGGCAGCAGGTCTTTGGTGAAGCGCGGCTTGTCGATCACGCCGGGGTCCACCTGCACCAGCTCGGACAGCGGCACCATCTGCCCGTTGGCGGCCTTCATGGGCAGGGCCAGCAGCGCGTCCAGGCCGACCTGGGCGTCGCGCGGCAACTGCAGCCGCACCGGCACCGGGTGTTTGCTCTCGCCGTCATGCAGGTAGGCCGCATCGCCGCCGGACAGGGCAGCGTGCACCGTCTGGGCGATGGCCGCCACCGGGATGCCCAGCGATTCGGCGCGCTGGCGGCGCACGGTGAGGTGGGCGCGCGGCGCATCTTCCTTGAGCGAACTGTCGATGCCCACGATGTCGTCGGTCTGGCCGAAAGCCTTGGCCACACGCGCGGCCAGCGCCTGGCGACCCGCTTCGTCGGGGCCGTAGATCTCGGCCACCAGCGGGCTCATCACCGGCGGTCCGGGTGGCACCTCGACCACCTTGACGCGGGCGTTGTGGCGCGTGGCGATACGCTCCAGTTCGGGGCGAAGGCGCTGTGCAATGGCATGGCTCTGCTCGCTGCGGTGGTGCTTGTCCACCAGGTTGACCTGGAGATCACCTTGCTCGGCATCGGCGCGCAGGTAGTACTGGCGCACCAGCCCGTTGAACGTGATCGGGCTGGCCGTGCCGGCGTAGCCTTGCAGGTTCAGCACCTCGGGCTGCTGCGCCAGGAAGGCGCCGAGTTCGTGCAGCGCCGCGGCGGTGTTCTCCAGCGGCGTGCCGGCGGGCATCTCCACCACGACCTGAAACTCGCTCTTGTTGTCGAAGGGCAGCATCTTGAGCACCACCAGCTGCACCACGGCCAGGCCCACCGACAAGGCCAGTGCGGCGACGATACCGGCCAGCAGCAGCCAGCGCTTGCGTGCGCTGTCGAGGAACGGTGTCAGGATGCGGGTGAACAGCCGTTGCAGCTTGGGTCCGAGACCCTTGGGGTTTTCGGCTGCCGCGGCATGGCCGCCGTGCCCGCCGTGCGACTTCATCAGCTTGAGCGCGAGCCAGGGCGTGACGGTGAAGGCGATCGCCAGCGAGATCGCCATGCCCAGGCTGGAGTTGATCGGGATCGGGCTCATGTACGGACCCATCAGGCCGCTGACAAAAGCCATCGGCAGCAACGCGGCGATCACGGTCAGCGTGGCCAGGATGGTGGGGCCCCCCACCTCGTCCACCGCCACCGGAATGATGTCGCGCAGCGGCCGGTCGGGCGTCAGTTGCTGGTGGCGGTGGATGTTTTCCACCACCACGATCGCATCGTCGACCAGGATGCCGATCGAAAAGATCAGCGCGAACAGCGACACCCGGTTCAGCGTGAAGCCCCAGGCCCACGAGGCGAACAGCGTGGCCATCAGCGTCAGGATCACCGCCGCGCCCACGATCACCGCCTCGCGCCGGCCCAGCGCAAAACCCACCAGCAGGATGACCGAGCCGGTCGCGAACGCCAGCTTCTGGATCAGCTTGTTGGCTTTTTCGGCAGCGGTCTCGCCGTAGTCGCGGCTGATGGTGGTTTCGATGTTGGACGGGATCACCGTGTTGCGCAGCGACTCGACCCGGGCGCGCGCCGCGGCGGACACATCGACCGCGTTTTCGCCGGGCTTCTTGGTCACCGTCAGCGTCACCGCCGGAAACACCTGCCCGGCCGCGATCGCCGCGGCCGTGG
>WBZP01002422.1_pt1 | contig 21488 bp, 16 predicted proteins | sample 5204301 | NCBI WGS metagenome assembly WBZP01 (sample SAMN12412401, study PRJNA552823) | activated sludge metagenome | isolation source: activated sludge from nitrification reactor of wastewater treatment plant... | place: USA: Pennsylvania | collected 2017
GTTTGTCCGAAGAGGTCAGTGGGTACATGGCCGCACGACAGATGCCGTCCGGCACGCCACCCGTGCCACCCGATCGGGTGGCACGACTGCGCTGGTGGGTCGGGGAACTGGATGCGGCCCGGGGGATGACCCCGCAGCCCCCGCGGGATCCGAAGGCCCGTCGGGAAGATCCCATGGCGTGGCACGCGGACGACGTTCCGGACCCGCACGTGCTGGGCTACCAGATCCACGGGGCGGCGATAGAGTTAGCCGAAGCAGCAATCCTGATGCTGTCTTCGGGCGTTAGTCAAGTCGTGGCCTTCGGCACCGACGAGGTTGGCCCCGAAGACCCGTAGACTGGTCGGATTGCCCCAAAGGGAGGTTGGTGTGTCGAACACGCCAGAGATCAGCGAGAACTCAGTCCTGGACGTTCTCGAGGCCGAAGCGATCAACGTGTTCCGCGAAACCGCGGCCGCATTCCGCAACCCCGTGCTGTTGTACTCGATCGGCAAGGACTCCTCTGTCCTGCTGCATCTGGCGGTCAAGGCTTTCGCGCCGGCCCCCATCCCGATGCCGGTCATGCACGTGGACACGACGTGGAAGTTCTCCGAGATGATCGACTTCCGCGACCAGCGCGCAGCCGAGCTCGGACTGGATCTGCGCATCGCGACCAACATCGAGGCCGCGGCCGAGGGCGTGACACCGTTCACCCATGGCACCCACGAATACACGCGGGTCATGAAGACCGTCGCGCTTCGGGAGGGTCTGGACAAGTACAAGTTCGATGCTGCCATCGGTGGCTCCCGGCGCGACGAGGAGCGCAGCCGCGCCAAAGAGCGCATCTTCAGCCTGCGGGAGCCCGGCCACCGCTGGGACGCTCGCAAGCAGCGTCCCGAGTTCTGGCGCACAGCCAACACTCGCTTGTCCGAAGGTCAGACCATGCGCGCCTTCCCGATCTCGAACTGGACCGAGATGGACGTCTGGAACTACATCCGCCGCGAGAGCATCCCGATCCCCGAGTTGTACTTCGCCAAGCCGCGGCCAGTGGTCGAGCGCGACGGCGTTCTGATCATGGTGGACGATGACCGCTTGCCCCTTCGTGAGGGCGAGACCCCCGAGATCAAGAACGTGCGGTTCCGCACCCTGGGCTGCTACCCACTGACCGGCGCCGTCGAATCCGACGCCGCCGACCTGGATTCCCTCATCGAAGAGATGGGTGAGTCGAAGATGTCCGAACGCTCGGGTCGTCTGATCGACGGCGAGGGCAGTTCGTCCATGGAAGCCAAGAAGGCGGAGGGCTACTTCTGATGACCGCAGTGCTCGTTTCCGAGTCCGACTCCCTGACGCGCGCCGCCGAGGCCCGTTCCGCCGTGCTGCGCATGGTGGCCTGCGGCTCCGTCGATGACGGCAAGTCCACCCTGATCGGCCGGCTTCTGGTCGAGACCGACTCCGTTCCGATCGACCAGCTCGAGTACGCCCGCACCACCCGGCGAGGCGGCTCCACGATCCCGGCCGGCGAGATCGACTACTCCCTGCTGACCGATGGCCTGGAGGCCGAGCGCGAGCAGGGCATCACGATCGACGTCGCCTACCGGCATCTGGACCTTCCCAGCGGGAGGCGAGTGATCATCGCCGATGCCCCTGGGCACGAGCAGTACACGCGCAACATGTCCGTGGCTGCCTCGACGGCCGACCTCGCAGTCCTGCTGGTCGATGCCGCCCGTGGCCTGCGGCCACAGACCTACCGCCACCTGACGGTGTGCGCCCTGATGGGTGTCAAGAGCATCGTCGTGGCCATCAACAAGATGGACCTGGTCGGCTACGAGCATGCGACATTCGAAGAACTCGCGGGCGGTGTGCGAGCCGCCGCCGCTCGGCTCGGTATCGAAGAAGTCACCGCGATCCCCGTCAGCGCTGTCACGGGTGCCAACGTCATCGAGTCCGACAACGAGGCGATGCCCTGGTACCACGGAGGCTCGGTCATGGATGCCCTGGTCGCGTGGGGGCCGCAGGACCTGATCGAGAACGCGCCGTTCCGCTTGCAGGTGCAACTCATCTCTCGCGCGCAGGGCAACTTCCGCGGCTACTCGGGCACGATCGTGTCCGGTCACGTGCGTCCTGGCGACATCATCGCTGTGGCCGACTCCGGCCAGACCGCGACCGTCGACCGCATCGTCACCTACGACGGCGACCTCGAGGCCGCCACGGCAGGGCAGACCGTGACCATCACGCTCGATCGCGAGGTCGACATCACGCGGGGTGACCTGCTGTCCAGCGCCGGCACCGGGCAGGCCCGACCGGCCGACAGGTTCGCCGCCGACCTGGTGTGGACCGGCGAAGAGCCTCTCGCGCACGGCCGCTCCTACCTGTTGTACGTCGGACCCAAGGTCGTACCCGCCACCGTCACGTCCGTGCGGCACAAGTTGGACGTCGTCACCGGCAACCACGACGCCGCCCGACTGCTCAACATGAACGACATCGGTCGCGTCGAACTGGCGACCGACTCGCCCGTGCCGCTGGACGAGTACGACCTGTGCCGTGACACCGGCGGGTTCCTGCTCGTCGACCGCGTGACCAGCGACACGGTTGCTGCCGGACTGACGCGTCACGCCATGCGCCGCGCGTTCAACGTGACCCCGCACGACTACGCAGTCGACGCAGAGGCGCGCCAGCGGCTCATGGGGCACGAACCCAAGGTCGTGTGGATGACTGGCCTGTCGGGATCCGGCAAGTCGACGATCGCCGACGCGACCGTGGCGTTGCTGCATGCTCAGGGCGTCCACACCTACGTGCTGGACGGCGACAACGTGCGCGGCGGGCTCAACCGCGACCTGGGGTTCACTCCCGAGGACCGCGCCGAGAACGTGCGCCGCGTGGCCGAAGTGGCCAAACTGATGGCCGATTCTGGCCTGGTGGTCATCGTGGCCCTGGTCTCGCCCTACCGATCGGATCGGCGTGCGGCCAAGGACATCTTCGAGTCCGGGGAGTACCTCGAGGTGTTCGTTGACACTCCGCTCGCGGTCGCACAGGCACGCGATCCCAAGGGCTTGTACAAGAAGGCGGCCGAAGGCAACCTTCCGAACATGACCGGTGTCGGCCAGGAGTACGAACCCCCTGAGAACCCCGACGTCCTGCTCAACGGCGAGGCCGAGGTCGCCGTTTCGGCCGAGAAGCTCGCACGAGCCGTCCTCGGCGAATCCGCCTGACCGCACAACGGGGGCCAACGCGGTAGAGCCTGGGCGTACATGCCCCCGGCCTCTGCTTCCGCACCAGGTTCGGCGGCCGGGTGGTCATGACCGCCCGCGCCCCGAGCATCGGTGGCTGAGGCCCCGAGCGCTTCGACGACAAGGAGCTGCGGTGCTGATCCTGCTGCCGCCGTCTGAGGGCAAGACCGAGGCCTCGGCGCGGCGACGGCCGGTGGACCCGGCCGCACTCTCGTTTGCGGAGCTGGCTCCACAGCGATCCGCTGTAGCCGACGCGCTGTCCCGGGCGAGTGCCCGCGCAGACGCGCTGACAGTGTTGGGGGTAGGGGCATCGTTGGAACACGAGGTGCGTTCCAACATCGAGATCTGGACCTTACCGGCAGCACCCGCCGGCGAGGTCTATAGCGGAGTCCTCTACGACGCGCTGGACCTGACTTCGCTCGACGCGGCCTCTCGCCGCCGGGCCAACAGGACGCTGCTGGTCATCTCCGCCTTGTGGGGGGCGGTGCGCATGACCGACCGGATACCCGCCTATCGGCTCTCAATGAGCGTCGACCTTCCTGGGATCGGACCACTGGCCCAGTTCTGGCGCCCGCACTTGAGCGCCGCACTGGCCGATCTGGCCCCCCGAGGGGTCATCGTGGACTGCCGTTCGGCGCCATACCAGGCGGCGTGGCCGACCCCCGCACCAGAGCGCAGCGTCCAGGTCCGGGTGGTGAACGCCGACGACCGCACAGCGGTGTCCCACATGGCGAAACACACCCGAGGTCTGGTGGCCCGCCACCTGTGTTTGCGCGCTGGCCGGGTCCCGATGACCCCGGAGCAACTGGCGTCGGCGGTGGCCGAATCCTTCGAGGTGGGACTGAGCGAACCGCGCAGTTCACGGGGGACCTGGATCCTGGATGTCGTTCAACCCCGACCGCAGAACTGACGCGCACCCCGGGACTGGGCCACCACCGCAGTCACCTCTTCGCGCCGCCGTTTGCTCCGTGATCGGGGGGCGAGCCGCGGTCAGCCGTACCGGTGGGTCGGAACGGCGAACCGGGGCCCGCGACGGGGCCGCTTGGTTCCTGCCAGTTCCAGCATGCGGACCGCCCGGTAACGATGGCCGGCGTAAGGAGCCAGCAGTTCCAGCATCTGATCATCGCTGCCACCGAACATCCCCGTGAACGAGAACACCACATCGGCGGCGAGATGGAAATCCCCGACGCTCACCGCATCGGGGTCACCCAGGGCCCGCTGTGCGATCTCGGCGTAGGTCCACGGACCCACCCCCCGGATCGCGGTCAGCAACCGCCGTGCCTCCGCAGGAGTCTCACCTGGCAGTCGGCGCAGCACGTGGCGAACCGACGCCAAGCGCATGATCGTGTCAGATCGGGAACGGTCCACCGCATTGCGCCGCCACGTCCAGGAAGGCACACGACGAACCACGTCGGGGCCGGGGAACACCATCATGCCCGCCGGGGCGGGTCCTGGCGCCGGCTGCCCGAACTCGCGCGCCAGAGCACTCCACGCGCGTTTGGCCTCCAGCCCCGTCACCTTCTGCTCCAGTACCGCTGCCACGGCGGACTCCCACACGTTGTGCCCTTTGGGAACCCGCCAGGTGCCCCGACGCACCCGCCACTGGTCCGCGATCCATCCCGGCTGCGGATCGAACGAACGCGCCGTCGAATCACCGGCGCCCACAAGGTCGCCGGTGTGAGCACTCATCCAGTCCGCGCCAGGCCCCCAGCATGTGCTGAGCACCGATTCGTCCGACGAGACAAGGCGTTGCGTCACGGGTCCAGCCGGCGTGTCGGTCGCGCGCCACAAACCATCAGGGTCGAACCGCAGGGTCGGGTCGTGCCGACCGCGCTGCATCGGTCGCAATATCGCCGCAAGGTCGGGGCGGAACCCGACATGGACCGCCGATTCGATCGCCTGCACCCCGCCAGTATCCGTCACGCGCAGCGGCCCCTGGCCCGGGGCGCCAACACCGGCGCGGAGTGGCGATCAGAATCTGGTCGTCGTGTGTGGTGCACCGGAACGGTCGTACGTGATCCACTCGCCCGTCTTGACACCGTCCTTGAACGCGCCTGACCGCAACATGGTGCCGTCTCGACGAAACCACTCCCAGGAACCGTGCATCTGATCGCCTTTGAGCTTGCCCTTCATCTTCAGGAAGCCGTTGTCGTAGAAGCTCTTGGTCTCGCCCGACTTCTTGGGATAGCTGTCGTTGATCTCGGCGATCCGCATCTTGACGACTCGTTTGAGCAGGGCCGACGGAAACGGGGTATCGAGTGGGAACCGCACCGTGCCCTTCGCGGCCGCGTACCCCGGCAGTTCGTCATGGATCAGGGCGACAACTGAACCGCTATAGGGGAACAGGCTGTTGTGTGCGGTGAAGCCGTCCAGGCCCAGCACCGCCACACCGTCGACCTTGAAGGTCGGCATGCCGTACGAGATGGTCTCGACTGCCCCAGGCAACGTCGCGCGGACGATGTCGCATGTGGCCTGTAGCGCCCGCCGCTGCGGTGCCGAGAACTTGTCAAGATGATCATCGATGGGACTCTTTGACACGCCAAGACCATAACGGGAAGCGCCGACCCCGGGCCACCACTGATCGGGCACCTGCCGTCGGGCCAGACGGTCTGGCCACGACTCGGGCACGACACCACCACACAGTGCGTCGTGCGGGTTTCGGCGGGTACCCACCGGGGCATACTCCTGCCGTGAGGTTCTCGGACCTCGGGACGGGATTACGGGCCCGCCCCGCCACCGCGGAACCGGATCTGGGCCCCTTCGGGGGTCTGGTGACGCAACATTTTCGACGAGCGAGGGCAGCGCCTGGAGGGTCGCCCTCGCTCGTCGGCGTCAAGACCCGCACCACTTGTATCCCTTTCGACCCTTGGTGCGTCCATGGGTCAGAACAAACAACTTCGGAGGTAGTCATGAAGACCAACACCAGCAATGCTGACCGGGGCATCCGGGTCGCCGTCGCAGTCGTGGCCGCAGTCGTGGCCTGGCTGGTCGGATTCGGCTCCATCGCGGGAATCATCCTGCTCGTGGTCGCCGCAGTCATGCTTGTCACCGCCGCCGTGGGCTTCTGCCCGCTGTACCGGGTGTTCGGCATCAGTACCTGCAAGGTCCCCCAGGACAAGAAGGCCCCGGCACACCAGTGACGGGACCCCTCGTTGGACTAGCGTCTGACGTGATGGACCGCGACGCACTCGACGCCCAGTTGGGTGACCAGATCCCCGGCTTGCTGCGCTATGCGCGCTCGATCGCCGCAGACGACGCGGTGGCCGAGGATCTGGTGTCCGACACGTTGGTGCGGGCATTGGAGAAAGCTGACAGTTACCGCGGCGAGTCGTCGCTGGCGACCTGGCTGCACCGGATCCTGCACAACCTGGCAGTCGACCGCTTTCGTAGACAGCGAGAGTTCGCGTCAGAGGACGTCGCCGAGCGCGTCGAACAGGACTGGCACGACGACGCCTACACCGTCGACGCCGCCACCGTGGTGGCTCGCGCGGAGACAACCGCTGAGTTGCTCGACGCGTTGGTGCGCCTGCCTTTCGCCTACCGCACCGCCGTTGTCCTGCACGATGCCAAACAGAGGCTGCGGAGAGGACGCATGATGCTGGTGAGTTCCCTGGCAGAGGGCGCCGAGCGGCGCGAGGCCCTGAAGGGCGTTCCCCTGGGCTGCTGGGAGGCCCGCAGCCAGGTGAGCGACTACTTGGACGACGAGTTGGCCCAGACCGATCGCAGTCTCCTCGAAGCCCACTTGGACACCTGCCCCACCTGCCCACCGCTCTACGCGTCGCTCGTGGGGGCCACCGAGGCGCTCAAAGCTGGGCACCGCGATCCCGACTCCGTGATCGACCCGGCAGTACTCGCCCGAATCCGGCAGCGAAGTCGCGCGGGCGGGCAGTCCTGACCGACCCACAGCGGGGGCGGAGGCAGCGAACGGGGGCCGGTGCGCCCGTGTCCTCCCCTTATTGCCCCAGGTGTGCGGTCCGCGTGGTCAGGGACGCTGGGCGGCGCGCTCACGGACATCAACGACCACCTCGCGGGGCTTCGCCTCCTCGGCGGCTGCCGATACGTCCGGGGACTCCTCGAACATCCACTCCAGGATTGTGGCGGCCACGAGCCCCGGGTCCTCCAACTGCGGCACATGTCCCACGTGGTCCATGACCTCGAATCGCCACGAATCGAACTTCTGTGCCGCAGCATCCGCCTGCCTGATCGACACGAGTCGGTCGTGGGTGCCGTGGATGAGGAGCACTTCACTGGTGACACCCTCCAGCCGGGTCGCGTACCACGGACTGCCAACGACGAAGACGACCGAGCGCGCCGCTTGGACCAAAGCATTGGGGTTGCCGGGAAGCCGACGCCGCTCCTCGGTCAATGCGGCGGCGGCATGGCGGAAGTCCTCAGGGATCCTGGTCGGGTCCTTTGCCACCAGCCGCAGCATGCGACCCACCTGACGTTCGGCCGACGCGAACCGCGTCCACAGCGACACCACCGTGGTACCGATGCCAGGCATGGCCAGCACGGCGAACTCCAGCGCCCGGCGTATGTCCTTGAGCACAAGCCCCGTCAGCGGAAGCGCTGGCCCTATCAGCACGAGTCCCGCCACGGAGTCGGGGCGTTCAGAAGCCTGAAGCAGCGAGATCAAGCCACCCATGGAGTTGCCGATCAGGACCGCCGGTTCACCGACGACCTCGCGCAGGAAGTGGTCCACCACCCGTCGACTGGCACCGACTGTTGCTGAGCGGCCGAGAACTGGAGTGCGGCCGTGGCCGACCAGGTCCACGGAATAGATGCGGCACTCGGCGGCGAGCAGCCGCGCGATCAGGTCGAAGCTGATCGCCGAGCCGCCCAGTCCGTGCACACACACCACCAGTGGGCCGTCGGCTTTGCCCCCGTAGTCGATGTAATGAACAGGTCCGTCGTAGTCGAAGTACCTTGAGATCCCCGTGCGGCTGCTGGTATCACCGGCCATGTGTTGCTCCTCTACGTACCTGCGCTCACCTACCAGTGTGAACCCCGCACCAACGACCGCCGTCCCCGCATCCATGGCGATTCGCGCAAGGGTCCTCCGCCGCAAACAGGGTGGACAACGCCGTGAGCGGTGCCATAGTGGCGCTGTGATGACCCGATGACCACCGCCACCGACCGTGCGACGGCCTGGCATACCCTGGCTGCGGAGCAGGTGCTTCGCGCGCTCGGATCCGACCCAGAGACCGGCCTGGCAGGCACGGCCGCTGCCCGCGAACTGGAACGGCACGGGCCCAACCTTCTGCCGAGCGACCCCCAGCCGTCGGCCTTGCAGATCATCCTGCGGACCTGGGCCGATCCGATGAATCTGATGCTCACCGTGGTTGCCGCGGTCAGCTTCGTCTTCGGACAGCCCGAGACCGGCGTGTTGATCCTGTTCCTGGTGCTGCTGAACCTGTTCATGGGCGCCAGTCAGGAGATCAAGGCCCAACAGTCCGTGGGAGCGCTGGCCTCGTTGCAGGTACCGGATGCCCGGGTGATCCGTGACGCCAACGTGATGGACATCCCCGCCGTGGACCTGGTGCCTGGCGACATCTTCCTGCTGGAGCCCGGCGACCTGGTTCCCGCCGACGGGCGGATCGTGGCCTCGGCGTCCCTGGAGGTCGTTGAGAGCGGGCTGACCGGTGAGAGCGCCCCCGTCGACAAAGGCGCCGAACCGGTGCCTGATGCCGACACCTCGTTGGGGGACCGCACAGACATGGTGTTCCAGAACACCTCGGTCACGCGGGGCACTGCCACGGTTGTCACATGTGCCACCGGCCGGGACACCGAGATGGGCAAGATCGCCGGGATGCTCAGCAGCGTGGAATCCCAGCCGTCTCCCCTGCAGAAGGAACTGCGGTCGCTCACCATCAGGCTGTCCATCTTGGCCTGGGTCGCAGTGGCCCTGATCGTGATCATCGGGCTTGTTCGTGGCCTGCCCGGCGATCAGATCGTGCTCCTCGGAATCACTGTGGCGATCTCGTCGATCCCGTCGGGCCTGCCGACCTTCCTCACCGCCATGCTGTCCTACGGCGCCCAGCGGCTGGCCAAGGCCAAGGCCGTCGTACGCAACCTGACCGATGTCGAGACACTGGGCTGCACGAGCGCGATCAACAGCGACAAGACCGGCACCCTGACACTGGACATGATGACGGCGACCCGGATGTTCGACTCCGGTCGGTGGTTCCGGATCGAGGGCGATGGCTACACCAAGTCCGGTGCGATCCTGGGGGCTGCCGGGCATGATCTGCCGGACTTCACCGAGTTGGCGTACGGTCTGACACTGTGCTCGGACGCGACCGTCTCGGACTCCGGCGAGGTCATGGGAGATCCGACCGAGGCGGCCCTGGTGGTGCTGGCGGCCAAGATGGGCGTCGATGCCGGGATCTCGCGCCAGGAGTACCCCCGCGCAGCGCTGGTGCCGTTCGACTCGTCGTACAAGTTCATGGCGACCTTCCACCGGGCGCCTATCGCAGACGAACCAGCTGTGGTCGAACTGGTCAAGGGTGCCCCCGATGTCCTGCTCGATCGATGCAGTCGGGCGACATGGGGTGAAACCGAGGTCCCCATCGCCGATGTGGCCGACAAGATCCGCGAAGCCAACGACACCTTGGCCGCCAGCGGGCTGCGCGTCATGTCCTTCGCCTATCGCCAGTTCCGGCCCGACGATGAGGCCCGGATCCAGGAGGATCCCATGTCCGCGGTATCGGACCTGACGTTCGTGGCGCTCGTGGGCATCATCGACCCACTGCGGCCCACGGCCAAGGAAGCCGTGGCCGTGGCCCGGCGAGCCGGGATCGACGTCCGCATGATCACAGGCGACCATGCCGTCACCGCCGAGGCCATCGCCGATGACCTCGGATTGGGACCTGGGGTCATCACCGGACCGCAATTTCAGCGGCTCACCGACCGGGAACTGATGGAGCGTCTGGACGACCTGCATGTGTTCGGCCGGGTGGCACCGGAGGACAAGTTGCGTCTGGTGACCGTGATGCAGCAGCACGGCGACACCGTGGCCATGACCGGTGACGCCGTCAACGATGCGGCGGCGCTGAAGAAGGCCGACGTGGGTGTGGCCATGGGGAGCGGAAGCGAGGTGACCAAGCAGGCGGCCAACATGGTGCTCACCGACGACAACTTCGCGACCCTCGTTCATGCCATCGAACTGGGCCGCGACATCTACGGCAAGATCGTGTCGCAGTTGCGCTACGTCATGGTGGGCCTGTTCGGTGTGCTGTTGGCGATGGTCCTGGCCAGCGCCCTGGACATCAACTCGGGCCAAGCCCTGACACCCGTCATGTTGATCTTCGTGACGTTCCTGATCGGATTGTTCCCAGCTATCGGGATCTCCACGGACTCCACCGAACCGGGCATCATGGACCTGCCTCCGCGAGATCCCCGTGTGGCCATCCTCAACCGCTCCACCACGCCCCGTTGGCTGCTCTACGGCGCCGTTCAGGCGATTTCCATCGTCATCCCGTACTTCGTCTTGGACGCCCGCACGGGTGACGGTAGCCCTGGCCCAGCGCAGACCACTGCGTTCGCGGTTGCGGCTCTGAGCACGATTCTGATGGCGGCCAGCGTCCGCAGGGACCTGCTCCCAGCGTGGGCAGGTCCCTATCTGCCGTACTTCCTGTGGCTCTTGGCGCCGCTGGTTCTGACCTGGATGGCCATCGAGACAGAGCCCATGAACCGGGTACTGGACAGCCAACCGCTGACCGGCGGTCAATGGGCTCTGGCAGGAGCCCTGGGTCTGCTGGTCTTCATTGTGATCGAAACCGACAAGGCGATGCGCCGACGAGCGCTGCGGAAGGGCCCCACAGAGGCGGCAGCGACCCCGGCCAGCGAGATTCTTCCGGGCTGACCTGCGCGCAGAAGAACGGCGAAACCCCTGCCCCGGGGGTGTGGGGCAGGGGTTTCGATCGCAGTCAGGCGAGCATCACCTTCGAACAACTGAACTCAACGGATCAGAAGGCACTCTCGGGCAGGTCCATCAGATCCAGACCGGTTCCCAGCGCAGCGACCTTCTCGGCGGTCAGCAGGGGCAGACGGTTGTGGGCGAACCACTTGGCGGCCTCGACCTTACCGGTGTAGAAGTCCTTGTCCTTGTCCGAAGCACCGTTGGCCAGGGCGGCAGCAGCCACCTCGGCCTGGCGCAGCAACAGCCAGCCGATCACCAGGTCGCCGACCATCATCAGCAGGCGCGTCGTGTTGAGTCCGACGCGGTACAACTCCTTGACGTCGGTCTGCGACGCCATGGCCCACTCGCCGAGCTTGCCGATCGTAGCCTGAACATCCTCGAGCGCCGTGTTGAGCAGTTCGCGCTCCGCGGCGAGCTGGTCGCCGTCGGCGCCGCCCTTGACGGTCTCGGTGATCTGGCCGGCGAGGTGGAACACGGCCTTGAACTGGTCGCGGACCATCTTGCGGAAGAAGAAGTCCAGCCCTTGAATCGCTGTTGTTCCCTCATAAAGGCTGTCGATCTTGGAGTCACGGATGTACTGCTCGATCGGGTAGTCCTGCAAGAAGCCGGACCCGCCCAGGGTCTGCAGCGACTGCGCCAGCATCTCGTACGAACGCTCCGAGCCGACGCCCTTGACGATCGGCAGCAGCAGATCGTTCATGCGTTCGGCCATGTCGACATCGATGTCGGCCGCGCCGTGCTCGGCCGCGGCGATCTGGTCCTGCCAGGACGCGGTATAGGAGACCAAGGCGCGCATGCCCTCGGCGTAGGTCTTCTGCAGCATGAGCGAGCGGCGCACATCCGGGTGATGGATGATCGTCACGCGGGGTGCGGTCTTGTCCATCATCTGCGTCAGATCGGCGCCCTGAACACGGTGCTTGGCGTAGTCCAGCGCGTTCAGGTAACCGGTGCCCAACGTGGCGATGGCCTTGGTGCCGACCATCATGCGGGCGTACTCGATGACCTTGAACATCTGGGCGATGCCGTCGTGAACGTCACCGACGAGCCAGCCGATAGCCGGCTCCTTGTCGCCGAACGTGATCTCGCAGGTCGTGGAGACCTTCAGACCCATCTTCTTCTCGACGTTGGTGACGTAGGCACCGTTGCGCTCGCCCAACTCGCCGGTCTCGGGGTCGAAGTGGAACTTCGGCACAACAAAAAGCGACAGGCCCTTGGTCCCAGGACCGCCGACGCCTTCGACGCCGACCGGCCGCGCCAGCACCAAGTGGACGATGTTGTCCGACATGTCGTGCTCGGCGGATGTGATGAAGCGCTTGACACCCTCGATGCGCCACGAGCCGTCCTCGTTCGGGAAAGCCTTGGTGGTGCCGGCACCGACATCGGACCCGGCGTCGGGCTCGGTCAGCACCATGGTGGCGCCCCACTGGCCCTCGATCATGCGTTCGGCCTGCTTCTTCTGGACGTCGTTGCCCAAGCCGTACAGGATGGCCGCGAAACCGGGACCGGACATGTACATGAAGGCGGCGGGATTGGCGCCCAGGACCAGTTCGGCCACGGCCCACCGCAGGCTCGGCGGTGTGGAGATGCCACCGATCTCGGGCTGGATCTCCATGCGCCAGCCTTCGGCGTCCATGAGCATCTGGTAACTGCGCTTGAAGTCCTCGGGCATGGTGACCGAGTAAGTCTTGGGGTCGTACACGGGCGGATTGCGGTCCGCACTGGCGAACGTGTCCGACAGCGGGCCCGTCGCGAGCTCATTGGTCTGCTTCAGGAAATCCTTGGCAGTCGCCACGTCCATGTCCTCGAACGCCGCGGTGCCCATCCAGTCCCCGGCACCAAAAACCTCAAAAAGGTTGAACTCGATGTCGCGCAGATTGCTCTTGTAGTGGCTCATGCCCCATCCCCTTCTACATCGGGACGGCACCTCACCCCCGAGGCACCGATTGACGGGCTGGTTACCCGTCGGTAACCATGATGCTACTCACCAGTAACAAGTGCAACATCCTGCGGGTGTGCCGTGCGTCGCACCCTTGTCACTGTGCGTGTCATCGGCTGCTCTCAGTGCCCGCCGGGGCATACCGACGCGCAGCGCGGACACCGCGCCTCACCATGGGCGGAGAAGGCCCGCTCCTTGCCTCCACCCCGAGTTTGCGGTCGGGTGACGCGCCGGGGAAGGGCCGGGTGCGGCAGGATGTCCCCATGGCGATGCCGGTCGATCCGCACTCTGCGCGCGATCCCCATGCCCCGAGGGGTCTCCCGCCGGGGGCCGACCCGGTGGCAGCCAACCTCGACTCCGTGACCCCCGTCGCACCACCACTCAGTTCCGTCCCCACCACCAAGGCTGTTCTGATCGCCGGATGGGTCACCGGGGTCACCGCCGGAATCGTGTGCATCATCCTGCGCGTGATCGCCGGCATCTTCGGAACCGCGTTCATGGTCACGCGCCCGGGATCGACCGAGCTTCAGCCCGTGCCGTGGCTGGCAGTGCTGCTGGTTCCAGTCGTTGTCGGCGTGGTCGGCTCATTGGTGGCGGCGGTGTTCCTGGGGGTCAAGGGTTGCCAGCGCTGGGTGTTCTGGCTGGGCACGGCCGCCATGGTGCTGTCCTTGGCGTCCCCCTTGATCCAGCCCGAAGCAGTGACGTGGCCCACCCGGATATGGCTGGTCGTCATGCACGTGGTGACCTGGGGGATCATCGTCCCGCAGGTCGCGCGTGTGGTCGGAGACAGCGACCCCCGCGTGACGGCGGCCTACCGTGACGTCGGCGCCGACCTCTGATGAGGAAGTGGTGCCGAACGCTCCCAACTGCGGTCGTCACAGCAGTAGCCGGCGTGACTCGACGGGCAGCACCAGAGCCGACAGCAATCCCGTGATGGCGGCGTGGTCCAGGACAAAGCCCTGGTCGTAGCGACCCGCCCCGCTGAACAGTCCCTGGGCGTCGCGCGCCTCCCGCCAGAACCGTTCGGCATAGTCCTGCACGAACCCCTGCCAACGTTCTTCGCCCCGCACCGCATCCAGACGCAACAGCGCCCTGCAGTAGATGGCGTTGAACGCTGCGGGGTGCTCCCAGAACCGTTGCCCCACAAAGCCCCGGTATACGGATTCGGCCAACTCGGCAGCACGGTCGAGCAGTCCCCGCTCGATCCGAAGTTGGATGGCGAGTCCCTGGTTGTAGGTGAACGGCGAAGGGTCCACTTCGCCGGTCAGCCTCACGTTGTCTGCGATCAAACCGTCGGAGTTGACCAACTCGTCGTCGATGAAATCTCCGGCGCGCAACGCGAACGGTCTGGGGACACCCGACTCGGCGCGCCCCACGGCAGCGGCCAGCAGACCCGCGGATCCGGTCGAGCAGGCGTTGAGCGAGTCACCGCCCTCGACCCACAGGACCCCACCACGACGGGTCCCCTGGCTCACGAACCGTAGCGATGCCTCGGCGCGACGCAGCCAGATGTTCCTGACGTCACCATCGGTGAACAGCGCGCGCTGCCCGCACGCCAGACCGATCCACGCGTTGTCGTCGTAGTAGCGCTTGCCCACGATGGGAAAGTCCAGGAACCCATCACCGCGCCGGTAGCGCCGCAAGGACGCCCAGATCGATTCGGGGGCGTAGTGTCCAGCTGGGACCTCGGCGGCATCAAGAAGTACCGAGGCGTGAAGGACCTGGCTCAGAGGCCAGGCGGGAACCACCCTGATCCGGCGGGGTTCATGGACACGGACGCCCCGGGCGGGCATCGGCTGCCGGGTGAATCCCGACAGCGTCTGCCAGGCCTCAGCTGCCCGGGCCTGCCACTCGGACACGGCAATCAGGACAGCAGGGGGAACTGGCGGCCGGTGTTCTCACCGGTCTCGTAGATCACCGAAGGCGGCCCGACGATATTGGGGTCAGGAGTGCCCACCACCGACTCGTCCTTCTCGGGATAGTCCAACTGGGACAGCACCCATCGCATCGCTTCGAGCCGGCCGCGCTTCTTGTCGTTGCTGCGCACCACGGTCCACGGCGCCCACTCGGTGTCGGTGTACCAGAACATGGCCTCTTTGGCGTCGGTGTAGGAGTTCCAACGGTCCAGCGACGCCAGATCCATCGGGCTGAGCTTCCACTGCCGGACCGGGTCGATGCGGCGGATCGTGAAACGTGTGACCTGCTCTTTGCGCGAGACCGAGAACCAGAACTTGAACAAGGTGATGCCTGAGCGGACCAACATGCGCTCGAACTCCGGGGTCTGGCGCATGAACTCCTCGTAGTCAGGTTCACTGGCGAATCCCATGACCCGCTCGACCCCCGCACGGTTGTACCAACTGCGGTCGAACAGCACGATCTCGCCCTCGCTGGGAAGGTGCTGGACGTAGCGCTGGAAGTACCACTGTCCCCTCTCCTTCTCAGTGGGCTTGGTCAGCGCCACAACCGTCGCGCCGCGTGGGTTGAGATGCTCCATGAAGCGCTTGATCGTGCCGCCCTTGCCCGCGGCATCGCGGCCCTCGAACAACATGCAGATGCGCTGGCCGGTCTCCTTGACCCAACTCTGCATCTTGAGCAGTTCGATCTGCAGCAGTCGCTTGGTCATCTCGTACTCGCGCCGCGACATCCGGCTGTTGTAGGGGTAGCCCTCTTTCCATGTGTCCACCGGGGTGCCGTCGGGACCGATCAGTACCGGGTCGTCGACCTCGTCCCAGGTTCCCGTGACGCTCAGCCCGCGCTCCTCGAACTCGTCGTCGTCCAAGTCCTGCAATGACGCGATGATGTCATCCAGGTCCATGACGGCCTCGATGTCGAAGTAGCGCTCATCGGACACGGGGTTCCTCCTGCCGGGGGGTGTGGCCCGACTGTATTGCGCCCGGCGACGACATGCTTGCCGGACTGCTGGATGTTCACCTTCGTCTCGACTGGCGCGGACTGTCGCGTCCGATCGCTGCAGCCGACCCGCAACGAGAAGGCGAGTCGTTCAGCGTGCGACGGGCCGTGGAACCGCCAGAACGACCCTCTGCTTGCTGGTGTTGCCGGAGTCGTCGCGCAGGACCGACCGCATGACCAGCCGGCCGCGACTGTACCCGCGGCCCAACGTGAAGTCACGGGTACTGCGGCCCGCTGCCACATCGCGGGTCCACTCCCGTCCGCGCGACTGCTGTTCAACCGAAACGGTGGCAGCGACATGTTCGTGGGCGCTGAACCGAATCGTCACGACGCGCTTGGGGCCACCGTCGACACGGCGAACCCGTGCCTTCGTGATCCGCGCGTCCACGCGCTCATCGGGCCGCGTCGCGGGGTTCGTCACCTCGTTCTGGGACATCTGGTACAGCCCCCACGGTGGGTTGGCATTGACGAGGCGCCCTGGCGCACAGGTGGCCTGGAACCGGCCGAATCGCGCGTCCGGGTTGTTGCCCGTGACCTGATACACCCCGTCGTCCACATCTGCCCATAGGACGCCGCCATCGCGCGACGAGGACTTCTGTTCGGGGTCTGGGATGACGTCCTTGTTGAAGTAGTACTGCCTGCCCGACGCGGGGGTCTGCACCGCGGTGGAACCCGCCACACCATGCGGGTGGAACTCGTGGAACTCGTTGAAGGTGCTGAAGTTGCGCCCCGCAAGCTCGAAGAAGGTCGAAACGATGGCGCACTTCTCGAGCAGTCCCGTCTCCGGATCCATCTTGGCACCGGTGATTCCGGCCAGGGCCTTGGCGATCGACATCTCCGGGACCTGGAAGTTCACCTGCCGCAGGTTCTGGCCTTCGGTGTGGAAGGTCTGGATGTGGGTCGGATAGTAGCCGTCGAACTCGACGTAAGGAGTGATGGTGGCGTTGTTGGGGACCTCGAGAGAGTAGGCGCCGTTGGGTCCAGCGGTGGTGAAGACGTCGGGGAACTCCTCGATCCGGATGACCGCACCGTCCAGCCGGTCGTTGTTGCCCGCGAAGATGAACGCGTACGCGTTGCCGCTCATCACGACCGTCGACCGCCCCGACGCCTGAACCGAACCGGTCACGACCAATGCGGCTGTGGCTGCGAGCGCAGTGACAGCGCGGACACGTCCTCTGCTCATCTTCGATCTCCTCGAGGCGACGGCTTCTCGCAGGCACGCTACCGCCAGTCGGGCCGGATAGGCGGTCGGCCGACGACGAGTCACTGCTCCAAAGGGTCGCCGAGCTTCCAGTCGTCGACCTGGGGCATGTCGGTCATGTTCTCCCGGATATACGCCTGGTGTCTGGCCAACTGCGCCTGGCACCACTTCTTCAGTTCGTTGGCACCCGGGATTGTCCGCTTGGCGTTGTTGATGGCGTCCATCACCAGGCTGTACCGATCGGCCTTGTTGCGCACAACCATGTCGAACGGACTTGTTGTGGTGCCCTCTTCGATGAATCCGCGCACTCGGAAGCGATCGGCGTCGGGCCGACCGTGCACCAGTTGATGGATGGCGCCCGGGTAGCCGTGGAACGCGAAGACCACGTCGACGTCGTCGGTGAACAGTTCCTCGAAGTACAGCTCAGACATGCCGTGCGGGTGATCTTTGGGCCGAAGCAGGGTCATCAGGTCGACCACGTTCACGACCCGCACCCGCATGTGAGGCAACTTCTGCTTGATGATGTCCGCAGCGGCCACCGTCTCCATGGTCACCACGTCGCCGGCACATGCGAGCACGATGTCCGGATCCGCCGAACCGTCTTCGTTGCCGGCCCACGCCCACACCGACGCCCCCTTCTCGCAGTGAGCGACCGCTTCGTCGATCGTCAGGTACTGCAACTGCGGCTGCTTGTCGATGACTATCAGGTTGGTGTAGTCCTCGCTGCGGAAGCAGTGGTCGGCCACGCTGAGCAGCGTGTTGGCGTCTGGCGGCAGATACACCCGAGCCACCTCTCCTCGCTTGGTGATCACGTTCTGGATCAGACCAGGACCCTGGTGGCTGAATCCGTTGTGGTCGTTGCGCCAGCAGGTGCTGGTCAACAGGATGTTCAGGCTGGGAACAGGTTTCCGCCAGTCGAGCATGCTGCCCTCTTCGAGCCACTTCGTGTGTTGGATCGTCATCGAGGCGCTGACCATCGCGAATGCCTCATAGGTGGCGAACAGGCCACGCCGACCGGTCAGTGTGTAACCCTCGAGCCAACCGTGGCAGTTGTGCTCGCTGAGTACCTCCATGACCCGGCCCTCTGGCGAGATGTCCTCGTCGCGTTCGATCAGACCCTCCATGAAGGCCCGGTCGCTGACCTCGAACACCCCACCGATGCGGTTGGAGTTGGTCTCATCGGGACAGAAGACGCGGAACGACGTGGGGTTGCGCGTGTACAGGTCCCGCATCAGTTCGCCCAATTTGCGCGGGCTCTCCAGGCGCTGGGTGCCCGGCGAACGGACCGCGAACGCATAGTCCCGGAAGTCGGGGCTGTCGTAAGGGTGGTTCTCGGCGTTGCCGTTGGTGTAGGGGCTGGCAGTCATGCGTTTGGGGCCCTGCGGGTTGGCCGACCGCACCAGCTCGACCGGAGCTCCCGACTGGTCGAACAGTTCGTCCGGCCGGTAGGAGCGCAACCATTTCTGAAGGATCTCAAGGTGCTCCGGGTTGCCGGCCACACCGCTCAGGGGGACCTGATGCGAGCGCCAGGAGTCGACCACCTGGATCCCGTCGACGACCTCGGGCCCGGTCCATCCCTTGGGGCTGCGCAGGATGATCATCGGCCAACGGGGCTGGCCCTGGGTCCCGTGGGTGCGGGCGTCGGTCTGGATCTGCTTGATCCGGTCGACCGCCTTCTCCAGCGTCTGAGCGAAACGATGATGCATGCCCGGGATGTCGTCGCCCTCGACCTCGAGGACTTCGTAGCCGTGGCCTTCGAACAACTTGCGCACATCCTCGGGGTCCTTGCGGGCCAGGACGGTAGGCCCGGCGATCTTGTAGCCATTCAGGTGCAACACGGGCAGGACAGCGCCGTCCCGCTCGGGGTTCAGGAACGTGATCCCCTTCCAGGACCCCTCCAACGGGCCAGTCTCGGCTTCGCCGTCACCCACCACGGCCAGGCTGATCAGGTCGGGGTTGTCCATGGCTGCACCAAAAGCGTGGATCAGTACGTAACCCAGTTCGCCACCCTCGTGGATGGACCCGGGCGTCGTGACGCTGACGTGGCTCGGGATGCCGCCAGGGGCGCTGAACCGGCGGCACAGGGTGCGCATACCTTCTGCGTTCTGCGGTGTGTCGGGGTATGCCTCGGCCCACGTTCCTTCGAGCCACGACGCCGCGGTCAGAGCCGGACCGCCGTGTCCGGGTCCGGCGAAGTAGACGACGTCCAGGTCGCGTTCTCGGATCAGCCTCGACATGTGTGCGTAGATCAGGGCTTGTCCGGGAGAGGTCCCCCAGTGGCCCAGCAGGCGCGGCTTGATGTGCTCGGACTCCAGCGGCTCGCGCGCCAGCACGTTGTCCTTCAGATAGATCTGGGCGACGGTCATGAACATGTCGGCCCGCCACCAGGCATCGATGCGTGCCAGTTCGTCGTCGGACAGGAATGGCGCGGTATCGGCCATGCGGTGCTCCCTGGTGAGGTGTCTGATGCACGGCAAGTCTCCCGGCCACCGTCACAGTTCGCTTGCCGAGCCGGGCGCTGAGTCACAGGCTCACCCCAGTGGCCCAACTCGCCGACCCCAGAACGAGGGCTGATGCGGGGAACGTGGGCCAGGCCACCCCCGGTTCACCTCCCGCACCCCCGTTCTGCGGTCAGGGGTGCTCTGAGGCGAGTTCGGTCTCGAGGACGTCGTGGGTGAGCCGGTACCGACTGATCAGGAACAGGCTCAGAGCCATGGCGACTGCCGGCAGAACGGCCAAAGCCACCACGATGCCGTTGATCGCCTCGTCGGACTGCACTGTGCCCCCGCCGCCCGACGACGACACGAAACCGAACAGACCCAGCACAAGGCCCACGAGTCCTGGCCCGATCGCGAACGCAGCAGTCTCGCCCGCGGTCCACAGCCCGGTGAGCATGCCACTGCGACGTTGCCCGCTGCGGGCCTCATCGACCGACACGGTGTCGGGCAGCATCGCCAACGGGAAGAGCTGCATACCCGCGTAACCGATACCCATGAGAGCCACCAAGCCGATGACGCCCGCGAACGGTAGCGCCCGGACGCCCAGCAATCCGACGACTCCGACCAGATACAGGACCGAAGCGATCACATAACCGCGCGTCTTTCCCGACCTCTTGCCCCACCAGTTCCACAGCGGCATGACCAGGATCGCCGGGGCCACCAGAGCGGCGAACAGTACCGACTGCGCCTCGGAGTTGTTCAGGATGTAGGTGGCCACGTAGGGGACGGTCGCGAGCATCGCGGCGTTGGCCAACGCCTGCAGAACGAAGGCACCCCACAGAGGCATGAAGTAGGCGTTGCTACGGGCAGCCCGCCATGCAACGAGAAGGCTGGCTGATCCCGATGGCACTGCAGAGCGTGGTGCCCTGCGGGTACCGACCACGGCGATCAGCATGGTGATGCACATGAACGCCCCGATGACGACTGCCATCAGGGTGTGTCCCGTGTACCCGCCGCCTCCTGCGTTGACCAAGACCGGCGCCATGGTGCCGGACAGCAAGATCCCCAGCGTCAGCGCCACGATGCGGAAGGCCACGACCGAAGTGCGCTCGTTGTAGTCGGACGTCATCTCCGCAGGCATGGACACATACGGGACCTGGAACAGGGCATACGCGCTGGCAGCCAACAGGAACACGACAGCGACGATCACCGCGCTGACATTGGGCTCGAGACCGGCGGGTACCGAAAACAGGATGATGAAGAAGGCCGGCAGCAGCAGGGCCCCCGCCAGCATCCATGGCCGTCGTGGCCCCATCTTGCTGTTGGTCCGATCCGACCAGCCACCAACGATGGGGTTGAAGATGACGTCCCAGAACTTGGGGATCGCCACGGCGAGCCCCGCGATTCCCGCCGCCACACCCAGGGTGTCGGTCAGATAGAAGACCAGAAGGAAACCGGGAACCGTGCCGAACGTGCCGGTGGCCAGCGAACCCACCGCGTAGCCCACCTTGGTCCCGTTACCCAGCTGCGGGTGATCCTGCTGTGTCTGCGTCACACGCCGACCGTAGTGGAATCAAGCGCCCCAACCGCCCGAAAACCCCGACTGCAGACCTCATGGCCACCCCAGGAACTGACGGCTGCAGAGGTCAGGAATGAAGGTACCCGTCAGTTCTGGCGGTCGGGTGGGCGGTGAGGTCAGTGCGGCGCTGACCACCACGGACCGTCCCCCGGCCGGTCGCGCAACGCGGCGGGCTGCCCGCGAAACCAGGCGCCTGACTGCTCGAAAGGTCCGCCAGCCGGCCGTTCTCGCGCGGTCGGCGCTCTGACTCGCGGTGCTATTCTGTTGGCGGTCGTTTGACTGGTGAGCGCGAGTGGCGGA
>WBZP01001102.1_pt2 | contig 21487 bp, 22 predicted proteins | sample 5204301 | NCBI WGS metagenome assembly WBZP01 (sample SAMN12412401, study PRJNA552823) | activated sludge metagenome | isolation source: activated sludge from nitrification reactor of wastewater treatment plant... | place: USA: Pennsylvania | collected 2017
AACCCAAAGCTGCCACACCCGCGGCATCAACCCAAACTTTTGTGGCGAAAGTGAGTATCATAGACAATGACAGGAATGCAACAAAACTAGCCGACAACCTCGATAGCCTGGAAATAGGCAGTGAAACCAACAATACAGGAAAAAACGGAGGTACCCTGGTTCATGTAGATCCCGGTCCGGGAAGTGGCGGAAGCAGTACTACTAATACAGAGCCTTCGAAAGCGGTTGATAAAGTTACACCCCGTACAACAGCAGATATAATGCCTGCTTTTCCCGGCGGTGAACAGGCATTGATACGATTCCTGCAAAGAAATCTGCAGAATCCAAAAGACCTCGAAGATGGGGAGGAGATTTCCGTTCGGGTGAGTTTTGTGGTAGGCTATGATGGTACGCTGAAAGGTTTTGATGTGATACAGGATGGAGGCACCGCTTTTAATAATGAAGTCATCAGGGTACTCAAAAAAATGCCGGCATGGATACCGGGTAAAGCCGCCGGCGAAAATGTATCGGTGTATTACAGCCTGCCCGTAAAGTTTGTTGCCGGGAATGAATGATTACCTGCAGAAACCTGTAAATTGCAATTTCCTGTTCTGAACAACGGGAGTAAACACGGAAATTATGGCGCTGGAAGAATTTGAAAAAGAAGAACTCAGTGAACGTGATAAGGGCTACGTAAGAATGCGCAGCCTGATGGATTACGGCATGGGAGTGCTTTGGTCGGCCATGGGGGGCTTCCTGATTTTCGTGAACCAGTTCAATACCGGGCTGGAATTAAGGTATGATGCCTCTACACTACGAGTGTTTGGTTCTATCTGCCTTGTGTACGGGTTGTTCAGGATATACAGGGGTTTCAAAAAAAATTACCTGAGGGAAAGATGATGACAAGATCAATAAAAGGAGCGGTATTCTTTTTATTGCTCTTCCTGGTTTCAGCCTGCAAAAGCCGGAAACAGTTCGTAAAAGATCCTGGTGATAAACCTGGTATGGGAACCATACATATCAGCGTGGATGAATCATTCAGGCCTGTAATGGAAGAACAGATAAAAATCTATGAACTGTCCTATCCCGGTGCCCACATCATCGCTTCCTATAAACCGGAAGCTGATTGTTTTAAAGATTTTTTCAGGGATTCTGCCAATCGCCTTGTTATCGTAACCCGTGGCCTTTCAGATAAGGAAGACAGGTATATGCTGGATTCCCTTTACTACAGGCCGGGTTGGGACAAAATTGCCACAGATGCCATTGCGGTGATCGTGAATGCGAAAACGAATGATACGCTTTTCAGCCAGGAGCGGCTCAGGCAGCAACTTATGGGAAAACAGGGGCAGAACCAGCAGATCGTCTTTGACGGGTTGAATGCTACCAGTACGGTAAGGTTTATACGGGATTCAATTTTAAAAGGCGCTCCGTTTGATACTTCGGTTGTAAGAGCCGCCAGGAACAGCAGTGAAGTGATCAATTTTGTTGCTAAAAACGAAAATGCCATCGGGCTGGTAGGTATCAGCTGGATCGGTAATCCGGAAGATTCGGCGCAACTTGACCTGTTAAAAAAGGTAAAGATCGCTTACGTGCAGTGTGATGCCTGTGAAGGTTCGCCTTTTGTAAAACCCATGCAGGAGAGCATCTTAACAAGAAGGTATCCGCTGGTACGTGGTTTGTATTATATCATAAAAGAAAATTACTTCGGACTGGGATCAGATTTTGTGAACTTCCTGAAGTATGAACGGGGGCAGTTGATTTTCAGGAGAGCCTATCTTGGCCCGGTTATGGATTTCAATATCAGGAATGTGAAGATCAACGAGAAATTAAACTAAAAATATAAGGGAGCTTTAACGGTTTCTTAGATATTTTTATAACATTGCATCAGTCAATTGAACGAATAAAATGATAAAGATGAAAAAAATGAAAACGCTTGTTTTGTCGGCCCTGTCAATTTTTGCGGCCAATTTTCTCCATGCCCAGACTGTGGAAGACGGCAAAACTTTCATGTATTACGAAAGGTATAAGAGCGCCAAAGATGTATTCCAGAAAATACTCGCATCCAATTCCAATAATGAAGAAGCTGCTTACTGGCTGGGCCAGGCTTATATAGCCCCGGATGACAGAACAGCAAAAGATATAGCTGATGCAAAAGCATTGTACCAGTCAAAACTCACTACCAACCCAAACAGCCCGTTGCTCATTGCCGGTATGGGCCATATTGAACTGATAGAAGGAAAAACACAGGATGCCCGCAGCAGGTTTGAAACAGCCATCAACCTCAGCCAGGGAAAAAGTGTGGCCGTGCTCAATGCGGTTGGATTTGCAAACGGTAACCCCGATTCAAAAAACGGGGATCCTGCTTATGCCATTGACAAACTGAAGCAGGCAACCCAGGTTAAAAAATTCAACGATCCTGATGTGTACGCCAACCTGGGCGATGCTTACCGCAAATTCGCAGACGGCGGTAATGCGATCCAGGCTTATGAAGCAGCTTTGGCCCTCAATCCAAAATATGCCAGGTCAAAATACCGTATCGGTAAAGTATATCAAACACAGGGAACCGGGCAGGAAGCTATTTATATGCAGTACTTCAATGAAGCCATAGCGCTCGACCCGAAATATGCACCAGTTTATTACAACCTGTTCAATTATTATTACGAAACGAATGTGGCCAAGGCCGGTGAATACCTCGACAAGTGGCTGGCAAATTCAGATGATGATCCCAAAGCATGTTATTATCGTGCTTCCTTAAAATATGCGCAGGGGCTTTTCAATGACGCCATAGCAAAAGCTGATGAGTGTATTGCTTCGGAAGGTGCCACACCTTACCCTAACCTTTACGGCCTGAAAGCTTATTCGTATAACAGGTTGAAAGATTCAGCCAATGCAAAAGCGATGTTTGATGAATATTTCAAAAGGCAGTTGCCGGAAAAGATCGGAGGCGGCGATTATTCAACATATGCCCAGTTGTTGCTGAAATTCCCCGGCAATGAAGTCAAAGCCGGAGAGATGATCGATAAAGCCGTTCAGATGGACAGCCTTCTTTCCAACAAAATAACCTATCTCAAATCCATTGCGCTGGTGTACGATGGTCAGAAGAATTATATCGAATCAGGAAAATGGTACAGCAAGATATTGGGCATTAAGAAAGACTATGGTAAAACTGATCTTTATAATGCAGGTTATGCTTTCTTCCGCGGCGGCGCAGAGGATTCAGCCGTGGCAGTGTTTAACAAGTACACCGCTAAGTTCCCGGATGATATTTTCGGTTATTATATGATCGGTAAAGCTTATGCTGCTGTAGATACAACAGGAACACTCGGGCTGGCAGTGCCGGCATACCAGAAAGCGATCCAGATTGGGGAAGCTGCTGCCGACAAAGAAAAAGTAAAGAACCAGTTGATCGGTTCCTACAAATACTTCATCGAATACCAGTACAATGTGATGAAGAGCCAGGATTCGGCGCTGTATTATCTTGACAAAGCGATAGCGCTTGATCCTGCGGATACACAGTTACAGGCCAATAAGGAATTCATTTCCAAAAATGACCCTAAAGCTGCGCCTCAAAGAAAGCCACAGCCTCCTAAAACGCCGGCCTCGCCTGCAAAGCCAAAGACTCCCAAAAAGAAGTAAGCAATACAAAAGGAGCTAAAAAGAATTCCCCGGAGCCCACTGTTTAACAGTGGGCTTCTTATTTGCTGAAATTCTGATTTTCATCATTGTATATTAGTGTGGCTGCCTTATTTTTGCTGCTCATTAGAACAGCATCCTATCAATATGCAATTTTTCTTACTTCAGGCCACTGTAAACAATGCGGAAAATTACCTTCCCATTGTATTGCAGGCGATCTTTTCCATCGGTTTGATCGTAACCATCATCATCGGTTCCAACTTTTTAGGCCCGAAAAGAAAAACTGCCGACAAACTCCAGAATTTTGAAAGTGGTATCGAGATCAGGGGAAATGCCCGCCAGCCAATGGCGATCAAGTACTTCCTTATTGCCATTTTATTTGTTCTGTTTGATGTGGAAGTAATCTTCTTCTACCCCTATGCCGTCAATTTCCGTGAACTAGGCTGGGAAGGATTTAAGGCTGTAGTCTTATTTGTTGGCTTATTCCTTGCGGGTTTCATATATATATTCAAGAAAGGAGCCCTGAAGTGGGAAGAGTAGCAATTTGAAAATTAAACAATTTGAAAATTTGAAAATAATTCAATCGAAGCCTGTTTACAGGCATTTTCAAATTTTCAAATTATCAAATTAAATAATTAGAATGTCTCGTCCGGTCCAATATAACAATACAGTAAAATTCGAAGGTATTCCTGAAGGCTATATGGGAGAAGGATTCATGGCCACCAATTTTGAAAAAGTGGTGAGCCTGGCCCGTAAAAATTCCATCTGGCCCCTGCCTTTTGCCACCAGTTGCTGTGGTATCGAATTCATGGCTACCATGGCCAGTCACTACGACCTTGCCCGTTTTGGTTCTGAGAGAGTAGGATTTTCCCCACGCCAGTGCGACCTGCTCATGGTGATGGGTACCATCGCAAAAAAAATGGGGCCGGTATTGAAACAGGTTTACCTGCAGATGGCTGAACCACGCTGGGTAATGGCTGTGGGCGCCTGCGCCAGCAGCGGCGGTATTTTTGATACTTATTCAGTATTACAGGGAATCGACCAGGTAATTCCGGTGGATGTTTATGTGCCGGGTTGCCCGCCAAGGCCCGAAGCTATACTGGATGGATTTATGAAAATCCAGGAACTGGTAAATGCAGAAGGATTGAGGAGAAGATACAGCGACCAGTATAAAGATTTGTTGAAAGGATACGGAATACAATAAAAAAAGTCAAAAAGCAAAACCACTAACCAAAACTAACTTTTTGCTTTTGCCCTTTTACTTTTTAGTTACAGATATATGTCTCTTACAAACGAAACAATACAACAGAAACTGACTGATAAATTCGGAGATGCCCTCACCGACTGGCAGCAGCCTTACGGCATGCTTACATTTACAGCACAAAAAGATATCAATCTGAAAGTATTGCAGTTCTTATTTGATGACGAAGAATTGAAATTCAGGTTTCTGACCGATCTGCAGGCGGTTCATTACCCGGATAAAACAGGAGCAGAACTGGCTGTGGTGTATCACCTGCACAACCTGGTTGATAATGTAAGGATACGTTTCAAAGTTTTTACCGACATCAACAAACCCGATGTATTCAGTGCAACGGCGTTGTTCCAATCCGCCAACTGGATGGAAAGAGAAACCTATGATTTCTTCGGCGTTAATTTCGTTGGCCATCCTAACCTGATCAGGGTATTGAATGTGCCGGAGATGGATTACTTCCCGCTGAGGAAAGAGTTTCCGCTGGAAGACCAGACAAGGATTGATAAGGATGATGAGATGTTTGGAAGATAATTCAAAAATCAAAAGTGAGAACCTGACAACTTTTTGCTTTTGACTTTCAACTTTTGATTTAATTATGAGTGATCATATCGTTTTACCGGAAGGAAGTTTAGAGAAAGAAACAACCACGCTCAACCTGGGGCCTACGCACCCGGCTACCCACGGTGTTTTCCAGAATATCCTGGAACTGGATGGCGAGCGTATCATGAAAGCCACCTCTACGGTGGGCTATATCCATCGTGCATTTGAAAAGATTGCCGAGCGTCGTAATTTATACCAGATCACCCCGCTTACCGACAGGCTGAATTATTGCTCTTCACCCATCAATAACATGGGCTGGCATATTGCCTGCGAAAGATTTTTAGGTGTCACCACACCTAAAAGGGTTGATTATCTCCGCATCATCATCATGGAGCTTTCACGCATCAGCGATCACCTCATCTGCAACTCTATTGTGGGTGTGGATAGCGGCGCTTACTCAGGCTTCCTTTACCTGATGCAGTATCGTGAACTCATCTATGAAATATATGAAGAGGTTTGTGGTTCCAGGCTAACGACCAACATTGGCCGCATTGGTGGTTTCGAAAGAAATTTTACCAATACAGCTTTTGAAAAACTGGAAAAATTCCTGGCAGAATATCCAAAGCAATTAAAAGAATTCGAGAACCTGTTCACCCGCAACAGGATATTCATGGAACGCACCATCGGTTGCGGACCGATCAGTGCCGAAAGGGCATTGAGCTACGGATTTACAGGCCCGAACCTGCGAGCCGCCGGTGTTGATTACGATGTAAGGGTTCACACACCCTACAGCAGCTACCAGGATTTTGAATTCACCATCCCGGTAGGCACAACAGGCGATTGTTACGACCGATTCCTGGTGCGTAATGAAGAAATGTGGCAGAGCCTCAACATCATCAAACAGGCCTGGCAGAAAGTACAGGAATTCAAAGGGGCAGAAGCAGAAGTGTTTCATGCAGATTCACCGGCTTATTACCTGCCCCCTAAAAAAGATGTTTACACCAAGATGGAAGCATTGATCTATCACTTCAAGATTATTATGGGAGAGATAGAAATGCCTGCCGGTGAAATATACAGTTCAATTGAAGGAGCTAACGGAGAATTGGGATTCTATCTCATCAGTGATGGCGGCAGAACACCATACAGGCTTCATTTTCGCAGACCTTGTTTTATTTATTACCAGGCATATCCTGAACTGATCAAAGGCGGCATGTTGAGTGATGCGGTGATCACGATGAGCAGCCTGAACCTCATTGCAGGAGAACTGGATGCATAATATGAAGAAAGGATTGACCATATTTATTGTGTTGTTAACTGTTCAGTCATCCCTGATGGCACAGGTGAAAACATCATTTGGCGATGAAGTGGGAACCCTGGATGGAATTATCAAAGCTTACTACGATGTGGTAACCGTGAAGAAAGGAGAGAAGGTAAGTTACCGGCGTGACAGTTGCCTGCATGTTCCCAATGCATCGGTTGGTTCAGCGGCCAGAGACAAAAATGGTAAAGTAGGTCTGAAGCTGATCACCCTGAAACAGTTTCATGAAGCATCTGATGCCTACCTGGAAAAAGAAGGGTTTTATGAAAGAGAGATCAGCAGGAAAGTAGAACAATTCGGAGCTGTCTATCATGTGTGGAGCACTTATGAAACAAAAAATACTGAAGACGGACCGGTAATAGGCCGGGGAATCAACAGTATTCAACTATATTTTGACGGAACAAGGTTCTGGATCCTTTCATGGGTATTTGATGAAGAATCCAAACAGAATCCTCTTCCAAAAATGTATTTACAAAACTGATCAAATAATGCAGCAGTTTTCTGAAGAGCAATTAAATAAGTTTAAAGAGATCATTGCACGTTATCCTGCGGGAAAACAAAAAAGTGCATTGCTCCCGGTGCTGCACCTGGCACAGGACAGTTTCGGCGGATGGCTGGATGTACCGGTGATGGACTATGTGGCTTCGCTGCTCAATATTGAACCGATTGAAGTGTATGAAGTGGCCAGTTTTTACAGCATGTATAACCTCAAACCTGTTGGTAAATATATGTTTGAGGTTTGCCAGACCGGTCCCTGCATGGTAAGAGGCTGTGATGATATCATTGCATACATCAAAGAAAGACTCAACATTAATGTAGGGGAAACAACGGCTGACGGCATGTTCACTTTGAAAACAGTAGAATGCCTGGGCGCCTGTGGCTATGCTCCCATGATGCAGCTGGGAAAACACTACCGGGAACATCTTACCAAGGAAAAGGTAGATGCGATCATCGAAGAGTGCAGGAACAACGCATCAAGAAATAATTAATCAACCAGATCATGGAACAGATTACACCATACCTGAATTTCAACGGCAATGCAAAAGAGGCATTGGATTTTTATGCCAAAGCTTTTAATGGTGAAATCGTGCAGTCTTCCACTTTCGGGGAATCCAATATGGCGCAGGATGAAAGCATGAAAGATAAAATACTGCATGCCATATTCCGGGCAGGAGATCTCACCTTCATGGTTAGTGATTGCCCTCCCGGTGTTTCTGTAAGCAGCGGCGACCAGGTAAGTCTGGCATTGAATTTTACAGATGTAGATTCAATTGAAAGAACTTTTGCAGCACTGGCTGAAGGAGGAAAAATTACGATGCCATTACAGGATACATTCTGGGGTGCCAGGTTTGGAATGGCACAGGATAAATTCGGTGTGCATTGGATGTTCAACCACGATTATAAAAAAGAAGAAGGCAAATAATAAATGGCTAAGAAATTACTACTGGATAAAGCACATGTTCCCGGTATTCGTTCATTCGAAGTGTACCGCCGCGAAGGTGGCTACCGCAGTGTTGAAAAAGCACTGAAGATGGCTCCAGCCGACATCGTGGAAGAAGTGAAGAAGAGCGGTCTTCGCGGACGTGGTGGCGCCGGTTTCCCTACCGGTATGAAATGGAGTTTTCTCGCCAAGCCCGAAGGAGTACCCCGTTACCTGGTGGTAAATGCGGATGAGAGTGAACCCGGTACTTTCAAAGACAGGTTTTTAATGGAATTCATTCCGCATATTCTGATTGAAGGAATGATCGTATCGGCCTTTGCACTGGGCAGTAATACGAGTTATATCTATATCCGTGGCGAATATGCCTGGATAGCCGATATACTGGAAGAAGCCATTCATGAGGCGAGGAGAAATGGCATGTTGGGTAAAAATATTTTGGGCTCCGGTTTCGATGCCGACATATTTGTACAGCGTGGCGCCGGTGCCTATATCTGCGGCGAAGAAACCGCACTCATCGAAAGCCTCGAAGGAAAACGCGGCAATCCTCGTATCAAACCACCGTTCCCTGCCGTGAAAGGTTTGTGGGATTGCCCAACGGTAGTGAATAATGTTGAAACCATTGCTGCTGTTGTACCAATAATTAATGAAGGTGGTGAAGCCTATTCAAAAATAGGAGTTGGTAAAAGTACCGGCACCAAACTCATCAGCGCCTGTGGTAATATCAACAAGCCGGGTGTGTATGAAATTGATATGACCATCTCTGTAGAAGAATTTATTTTCAGTGATGAATATTGCGGGGGTATTCCGAATGGAAAAAGATTGAAAGCCTGCATCCCGGGAGGTTCTTCTGTGCCCATTTTGCCGGCCAATCTTTTGCTTACAACTGCCAAAGGAGAAAAAAGGCTGATGAACTATGAAAGCCTGGCAGATGGCGGTTTTGCCACCGGAACCATGATGGGTTCGGGAGGTTTTATTGTGCTGGATGAAGACCAGTGCATTGTAAAAAATACATACACACTGGCTCGTTTTTATCGTCATGAAAGTTGCGGACAATGTTCGCCATGCCGTGAAGGAACGGGTTGGATGGAAAAGATACTGAAGACAATTGACGAAGGAAAAGGTTCGATGAGTGATATCGATCTGCTCTGGGATATCCAGCGCAAGATCGAAGGAAATACCATTTGTCCGCTCGGTGACGCCGCTGCATGGCCTGTAGCTGCTGCCATCAGGCATTTCAGGGATGAATTCGAATGGCATGTGCTCAATCCCGAAAAATGCCGCACACAGAATTACGGTCTGGCACATTACGCCGATCCGATTCATGTACCGGTGGCTTCTTAAGTAAGAAGTCAAAATTGAAAACCTGAATGAAAACGTTTGAGTGGAAAGGGATATCAAATATCGATGCTATCAATTTTCGCTTTCTGTTGTCAGGTATTTGAAGGGTAAGAAATGGGATAGTTTAAGTATGGTGATGGTAAGACAATTAACGAGATCTGCCTGCTCCGTTGGCGCAAATGTGGTGGAAGCAAAGAACAGTTCATCAAGGGCAGAGTTTAAAAGGTTTTACGAGATAGCATTGAAATCCTGTAATGAAACCAAATACTGGATCTGTTTGCTAAGGGATGGGTTTGAGTTGAAGGATAAAACACTGAATGAAATTTTAAGAGAAGCTGATGAGATCTCAAAGATTTTAGCTGCTTCAGTAATAAAGTTGAAAAATAAAAGTTCTGAAAAATAAATCACAAAGAGTAGTTGAGGTTATTCTTTTGGGTTTTCACTTTTGAGCTTTTACTTATAATGATATGTCAGAAGAAGTAAAAACATTTAAGGTTACCATTGACAACATAACTATCGATGTTGCTCCCGGTACAACCATCCTCAATGCTGCCAGGCAGATTGGTGGTGATGTAACACCTCCGGCGATGTGCTATTACAGCAAGCTGCAGGGTAGTGGCGGTAAATGCCGCACCTGCCTCGTGGAAGTAGCGGCAGGATCTACCGCAGATCCAAGGCCGATGCCTAAACTCGTGGCCAGTTGCCGCACTACCGTAATGGATGGCATGGTGGTAAAAAATATCACCAGTGAAAAAGTGACTGATGCACGCAATGGCGTGGTTGAATTTTTACTACTCAATCACCCGTTGGATTGCCCGATCTGCGACCAGGCCGGTGAATGTCACCTGCAGGACCTGGGTTATGAGCATGGTAAGGAAGGAACCCGCTACAAATTTGCCCGCCGCACTTTCAAAAGAGAAGATATTGGGCCGTACATACAACTGCACATGACAAGGTGCATACTCTGTTACCGTTGTACTTATGTAGCAGCACAGATCACTGATAAGCGCATGCATGGTGTGGTTGACAGGGGCGATCATGCAGCCATCTCTACGTATATTTCCAAAGCAATAGATAATGATTTCAGCGGAAACATGATCGATGTTTGCCCGGTTGGAGCATTAACAGATAAAACATTCCGTTTCAAAAACCGTGTATGGTTCACCAAACCGGTTGATGCCCATCGCAACTGCGAAAATCCAAAATGCTGCGGTAAAGCAACATTGTGGTTGAGGGGTGATGAAGTATTCCGGGTAACGGCACGCAAAGATGAATGGGGAGAAGTGCAAAGCTTCGATGGAAAAACCGGCTGGATCTGCAATACCTGTCGTTTCGATAAAAAGAAAACAAGTGACTGGACAATAGAAGGGCCTACTACCATCAGCAGGCATTCTGTGATTAGTTTAAATAAATACGAAACATTGGAAATGCCGAAAGAAACAGTGAAGGAAGTGATGCATGGACAGGAACCCAAACTACTGATGGATATTCACAATGTGAGTGGTGTAAACAAACCCGGTGTTGATCTGAGTAAGCTCCAACGTCCTGCAGTTTCCACAGATTTTAATAATGGAACCAAGGGTTCATAATTAGGTAATAAACAAGCCTGCTGGCAAAGAATAAAAAATATGTTTCTAACGATCGACCTGGCCATAGTAATAGAGAAACTGGTTCTCATCATTGTAGTGGTGATGGCCTCATTGCTCATTGCGATGTATACCACTTTTGCAGAAAGAAAAGTAGCTGCTATTATGCAGGACAGGCGTGGTCCTAACCGTGCCGGTCCGTTCGGACTATTACAACCTGTTGCCGATGGTTTGAAACTGTTTTTCAAAGAAGAGATCATTCCGAATTTCTCATCCAAGTTTTTATTTGTACTTGGGCCAGGATTGGCTATGCTTACAGCCTGTATGACCAGCGCTGTTATTCCCTGGGGAGATAAAGTGGAACTCTTCGGCAGAACAATCTCTTTACAGATCGCCGATGTTAATATCGGGATATTATATGTTTTCGGCGTGGTAAGTATGGGCGTTTATGGAATCATGATCGGGTCATGGGCCAGTAATAATAAATATTCGCTCATGGGTGGATTGAGGGCTGCTTCACAGATCATCAGCTACGAACTGGCGATGGGCATTTCTATGATCGCCCTGCTGATGGTTACCGGCTCACTCAGCCTGAAAGAAATGGTGGTGCAGCAGCAGGCTCATCACTGGAATATTATTTACCAGCCATTAGGCTTCCTGATCTTCCTGATCTGTGCTTTCGCTGAATGTAACCGTACACCATTTGATCTGCCGGAAGCAGAAAATGAACTGATCGGGGGATATCATACAGAGTACTCTTCCATGAAACTCGGTTTTTACCTGTTTTCTGAATATATAAATATGTTCATCAGCAGCGTTGTAATGGCAACCCTGTTTTTCGGCGGCTATGATATACCGTTCCTGGATGAATCAACATTATCACCGAACATAGCAGCAATACTCGGAGTTGTAGCCCTGATGACGAAAGTGGTTTGCTTTATATTCCTGTTCATGTGGGTACGCTGGACCATACCGAGGTTCCGTTATGATCAACTGATGCGTTTGGGCTGGAAAATACTGATCCCTTTGGCATTATTCAATATGCTGGTAACAGGAGCAGTGATTTTATATTTTCATAAGTAGCCAGAACATTAAAACATTATTTTTGCAAACCTTTTAAAATGCAAGCACTAACAAACAGAGCGAAAAATGTGAGCAGAAAGCCGATGAGCTTCCTGGAACAGTTATACCTGCCGGCTATTTTTAAAGGTATGATGATCACATTCAGCCATATATTCAAGCGCAAGCCTACGATCAACTACCCTGAAAAGAAACGTCCTTTCAGCCCGGTATTTCGTGGGTTGCAGATTTTGAACAGGGATGAGGAAGGTCGTGAGAACTGCACAGCCTGCGGTTTGTGTGCGGTGGCATGCCCGGCAGAAGCGATCACGATGGAAGCTGCTGAAAGACTTCCGGGAGAAGAACATCTTTACCGGGAAGAGAAATATGCAGCAAAGTACGAGATCAACATGCTCCGTTGCATATTCTGTGGTTTATGTGAAGAGGCCTGCCCGAAAGATGCTATTTACCTCAGCGAAACATTCACCCCTGCAGATTACCAGCGTAAGCAATTCATTTATAATAAAACAGATTTATTAATACCACATCCCAAGGATAATCCCGAGGAATATAAGAAAGCGCTTGGCAACAGGCCGCAAAGGGAAAAGGTAAACTAGATCAACAGCGTCCAATGAGTATTACAGCGATCCTTTTTATTTTATTATCGGTGATGGCAATCGGCAGCGCCGCCATGATGCTGTTCAGCAAGAGCCCGGTGAACAGTATTCTCTGGCTCATCATGGTTTTCTTTGCCATTTCCGGTCATTATATATTACTGAATGCACAGTTCCTGGCTGTGGTAAATATCATTGTTTACGCCGGAGCCATCATGGTGTTGTTCCTGTTCGTAGTGATGCTTATGAACCTGAATGCTGATACCGAGCCATCCAGGAACCAACGATTAAGACTGATCGGTGTGATATCAGGAGGCTCCCTACTGCTGGTGTTGATGGCAGCGCTAAAACAGATTGATGTGCAGCAGCCAATGCAGATGAAGATCGGTGATGCCGGTTTGATCAGCAACCTGGGAAAAACATTGTTCACCAGCTACGTGGTTCCTTTTGAACTGAGCAGTGTACTCTTCCTGAGTGCTATGCTGGGAGCTGTGATCATCGGAAAAAAGGATTAGATAATTATGGATATAAAAGCATATATCGCTTTATCGCTTACATTGTTCACCCTTGGTATCATTGGTGTATTGGTGCGCCGCAATGCCATCATCATTTTCATGTGCATAGAGCTTATGCTCAATGCCGTGAACCTGTTGCTGGTAGCATTTTCAAAAATGCATGAGGCAAGTACAGCCGCAAAACTGTCGCCTACATTCGCCGGAGATGCACAGATACTGGTTTTCTTTATCATGGTGGTGGCAGCGGCAGAAGTAAGCGTGGGACTGGCGATCATAGTAATGCTCTACCGGAATACACATTCGGTAGACGTTAATTTCTTAAACAGATTAAAAAACTAAACTCCGCGGAGTTACGGTTATTATGAATAATGTTTTACAAATTGTGTGGCTGATCCCGGTGTTACCACTGATAGGATTTCTTATCAACGGGACGGGCCGCAATGTTTTGTCGAAAGGTATTTCCGGTTTCATAGGAAGTGCTGTTGTATTCGGTTCCTTCCTGTTGAGCCTGTATGTTTTCATGCAGGTGAAATCGGGCAATACACATGTAGCGCATTATTTCAATTTCATCAATGTTGATATGCTGAAGATCGGGTTTGATTTCAAGATCGATCAGCTGTCTTCTCTTTTCTTACTTATCATTACCGGCGTTGGTTTCCTCATTCATGTGTACTCCACATCGTACATGCACGAGGAGCCATCAAAAGATTTTGCCAAATACTTTGCTTACCTCAACCTGTTCGTATTCTCCATGCTTTTACTGGTTATGGGAGCGAACTATGTAATCATGTTCATCGGTTGGGAAGGGGTAGGTCTTTGTTCTTACCTGCTTATCGGCTACTGGTTTAAGAATAATGATTATACCAATGCAGCCAAGAAAGCATTCATCATGAACCGCATCGGTGATCTCGGATTTCTGCTGGCTGTTTTCTGGCTCATCGCCAAACTGGGAACCGTAGATTATCAAAGTGTTTTTGATGTAGTGGCAAATCCGAAAACAAATCCACTGACTACATTTGATATTACCGGGATCACACTCCTGTTATTTGTTGGTGCAACCGGGAAAAGCGCACAGATACCTTTATACACCTGGTTGCCCGATGCGATGGCTGGTCCAACACCTGTGAGTGCGCTGATCCACGCCGCTACCATGGTTACTGCCGGTATTTATATGATTGCACGCAGCAACATTTTATATACCATGGCACCACATACACAACATGTGGTAGCAATTATTGGATTGGCAACTGCTGTGCTGGCTGCAACCATTGCCCTCAAACAAAATGATATTAAAAAAGTATTGGCTTACTCTACCGTAAGTCAGCTTGGTTATATGTTCCTCGCTCTTGGTGTAGGTGCTTATACCGGCGCCGTATTCCATGTGATGACACATGCTTTCTTCAAAGCGCTGTTGTTCCTTGGGGCTGGTAGTGTAATACATGCCATGGGAGGAGAACAGGATATGAGGAATATGGGCGGGCTTAATAAATACATGCCCACTACTCACATGACTTTCCTCCTGGGTTGCCTGGCCATTGCAGGTATGCCGCCATTCTCAGGCTTCTTTTCCAAAGATGAAATCCTGGCTGCCGCTTATGCAAAGAACCCGGTCCTTTGGGGTGTAGGTGTATTCACCGCTATGATGACTGCCTTTTATATGTTCCGTTTATATGCGATGACATTCAAAGGTAAGTTCCGTGGTACACATGAACAGGAGCATCATCTTCATGAAAGTCCGGCAGCGATAACCATTCCTTTGATTGTGCTGGCAATTCTGGCCGTAGCAGGCGGCTGGGTTGGAGTACCTGAAGTGCTGATGCATGGCGGGCATAAGCTCGAAGCATTTCTTGAACCAGTATTTGCTTCAAGCAATGCAATTACTCCGAAGCATGAAATGAGCCATAATAAAGAATACATGCTGATGGGCGTTTCTGTAGCGGGCGCATTGGTAGCCCTGTTGTATGCATTAAATGTTTTCAGCAAATACCAGAAATCAGAGAAAGAGTCTACAGGCATTTCAAAAGTGCTCGAGAACAAATGGTATATAGATGAACTGTACAATACCATTATCGTAAACCCGATCAAAGCCATTTCCGGTTTCCTTAATAATATCATCGAAAGAAAAGTGATTGATGGACTGGTGAACGGAACCGGTAAAGTGGTTAATTACGGAAGCCGCCAGTTGCGCTGGTTGCAAAGCGGCCAGGTAGGAGCTTATGTATTACTGATGGTATTGGGAATTTTGCTTTTATTTATTATTCAATTGTTTTTGTAAAGAATGGGTAAGTTTATTACGTTTCCTGAGTTATTGATCTGGTTGCCATTGGTGGCAGGCATCCTTTCCTTCTTTGCAAAAAAAGGAAATGCGGCAAGGTCACTGGCATTGTTTTTTTCACTGGCGGTACTTGCCGTTTCAGTAGCCAGCCTGTTCTATACAGGAGATAAATATGCAACATGGAATGCTGTTAATTATTATTACAAGAATAATATCGGCAGCACTTTTTTTGTAAAACTGGATGGTACCGGTAGTATACTCACATTACTCACAGCCATTGCATTCCCGGTAATTTTCATAGCAACCTACCGCAACAACTATAAAAATCCGGCTTCATTCTACGGGTTGATGATGCTTGCGCAATCGGGTTTGATGGGCGTGTTCTGTTCCATGGATGCCCTGTTGTTTTATTTCTTCTGGGAACTGGCGCTGGTCCCTGTGTACTTTCTTTGCAGCCAGTGGGGCGGTGAGAAGCGCATACAGGTTACATTCAAATTTTTTGTATACACGTTTGTTGGTTCATTGCTGATGCTAACCGGCATCATTTATGTGTACCTGCATACTTCGGGGCGCATGTTTGAAGATGGCACCATTGCAGCACATTCATTTTCTGTTTCAGCATTTCAGCAGGTGCACCTTGCTGTACAGGAACAGGGCTGGTTATTCTGGTTGTTCTTTGTAGCTTTTGCAGTAAAGATGCCGATATTTCCCTTTCATACCTGGCAGCCTGATGCGTATGACCAATCACCAACTGCCGTTACGATGGTATTGAGCGGCATCATGGTTAAGATGGGGCTTTTTGGTGTGATGCGCTGGCTCATACCGGTGTTTCCCCAGGCAGCCATCAAGTACAGTCATATCGTGATGATATTATCCATCATCGGTATTATCTATGCCAGTTGCCTGGCCATCGTTCAGGATAATATTAAAAAACTTGTGGCGTATTCTTCTATTGCCCATATAGGTTTGATGTGTGCGGCGCTTTTCGCCATGAACTCCATCGGAACACAGGGGGTGATGCTGCAGATGTTCAACCATGGTATTAATATCATTGGAATGTGGATCGTGGTAGACCTGCTCGAAAAACAAACAGGTGTAAAAGAAATATCGAAACTTTCAGGTGTTGCACACAAGGCGCCTGTATTGACCATATTGCTCGTGATCATAGCGCTGGCAAATATTGCATTGCCACTTACCAATGCTTTCACCGGTGAGTTCATGATGTTCAGCGGGCTATACATTTTCAATGGCTGGTATGCAGCAATAGCCGGTATCGGTATTATACTGGCAGCGGTTTATACGCTGAATATGATCCAGAAAGTTTTTTATGGTAACAGTAATACAATAGTTGATTCAGTGAAAGATATTTCACTGAATGAAAAACTGGCCCTGGCTGTGATCGTGTGTATGATATTTTTCATAGGGATATACCCGCAACCAGTGATCAACCTGACGAAAAATGCTGTTTCGGTTTTAACGGCAGTTGTTAAATAAGCGCCGTGTAAATTATTTGAGTTAATTATGAACGCAATTATATTATCTGCAATCTGGGGCATAGTAATGATGTTTGCCGGAGTATTCATTAAGGATAAGGCAATACCAAAATACCTGGCTTATGCAGGCATCATTATCCTGTTCGTGGCAAATGCACTGGAACTGAACAATGGCACATTGCTGTTCCATATTGATATGCATGATATGTTGCGTACCAATAGTTTTAACCTCACTTTTATTGCGATTGCCCTGGCCTGTACGGCAATCTATTTTTTATTGAGCGGCAGGGATATAGAAAAAACAGGAGAGCATGTATCAGAATATTTTGCCCTTGTATTTTTTATTCTTTGCGGTGTTTCCATTGCTGCCACATTCAACACGCTGCTGTTCCTGTTCCTGGGTATTGAAATCATGTCTATCCCATTGTATATTTTAACAGCGAGTGATAAACGTAACCTGAAAAGTAATGAAGCCGGGTTGAAATATTTTCTCATGGGATCATTTTCAACAGGTATCATGCTGATGGGTATAGCCTTTATTTATGGAGGAACTCCCAATGCAAGTTTTTACATCAGCAATATTATGCTGGGAGCCGGTAAGATGCCGGTGATGATTGCCATTGGACTTGTATTCCTTCTTGTGGCAATGGCATTCAAAGTATCAGCAGCGCCTTTTCATTTTTGGACACCAGATGTGTATGATGGAGCGCCAACAGTGTTCACCTCTTTTATGAGTACCATCATTAAGGTGGCTGGCTTTTTTGCATTTATCAGGCTTTTCGAAAACTCATTCGGGATCATTCACGATCAATGGCAGAACCTGATCATCTTTATCACTATAGCAACCCTGCTTATCGGCAATGTTACTGCTGTATTCCAGCAAAGCGTTAAGCGTATGCTTGCCTATTCAAGTATAGCGCAGGCCGGTTTCATGCTGCTGGCTTTGTTTGCACTTAATGATAAAGCAAAAGAAGGTATCATTCTTTATTCGGCAGCATACAGCCTGGCCACGATCGGCCTGTTTGCCATCCTCATTAAAATGGAGGATTATACCATCGATGGTTTTAACGGGCTTGCAAAAAAGCAACCCTTGCTGGCGCTTTGTGCGGTGGTATTCCTGCTTTCACTTACAGGCATTCCGCTTACAGCGGGTTTCCAGAGCAAATTTTACATGCTGATGGCAGCCGTTGAAAACGGCCATAATTTCTGGCTGGTTATTGTAGCTGTTCTTTTTGCAGCGATCAGCGCCTATTATTATTTCAGGGTTATACAGGCCATGTATTTCAAAGAGCCTTCCGGCACCGACACAGTATATGCTGCTGATATAACTTCGGGATTCAGGTTTTTACTGGTGATCACTGCTGTACTCATCATAATTCTCGGCATCTATCCCGAAATTATCCTTGGCTGGATGTATCACTAAGAAACACCGTTCGTAAACTATTTTCCTGATCCTAGTTCTGCTCTCGTTATCTTTAAGGCGAATATCGGGTTATGACCAATAAGGATTCCTTTTCACTGGCTTGGACTAACATCAAAGGCAACAAATTGCGCTCTGCTATCACAGTAGTCATTATTGCCCTGGGGATCTTTGCACTCATACTTATCATCACAGCCATCAAGGCAGCGAGTAACAGTCTCACAGCCAGTTTCTCTACACTTGGCGCCAATGCATTCAGTATACGCTATAAAGAAAGAATGATGCATTTCGGTGGCGGCACCAATGGAACCACCAAATCAAAAAAATCATCAGCACAGTCACGCAGATCAAATACCGGTATCCCCATCAGTTATGATGAGGCAAGGCAATTCAAACAGCGCTATAATTTTCCCGGCGCTAAAGTGAGTATTGCTTTACGGGGTGCTGCAGGGGTAGTGGTTAACAATGAAAAGCGGAAAACAAATCCAGAGATCAATGTATTCGGGAGTGATGAAAATTACCTGGAACTGAATGGGTATAAAATTTCTGCCGGCCGGAATTTTACACCTACGGAAATAGAATCAGGCCGTAATGTGTGTATGATCGGCAGCGGTGTGGCTGCCCGTTTGTATCCCGGCAATACCGCCAAAGCAATTGATGCCATTATAAGTGTAGATCACCTGCCATACCGTGTTATAGCTGTGCTGGAAGACAAGGGGTCAAGCGCTTTTTTCAACAGCAGTAAAGTGGTGATCACTTCCTACAATAATGTGAGGCGGATCTATTCCACACAGAATACTTCTTACAACCTGGCGGTCATGGTATCAGATCTCAAGCTGATTGATATAGCCACAGGAGAAGCAAAAGCCACCTTCAGGCCTATCCGTAAACTGGAAGTGAAAGACGATGATAATTTTTACATCGATAAGAGTGATAGCATTGCCGAGTCACTGCTCACCAACCTGGGCTTCCTCGAAACCGGCACCATTGGTATTGCCCTGATCACATTGATCGGTGCGGCCATTGGATTGATGAATATCATGCTGGTAGCGGTGAATGAAAGAACCAAGGAGATCGGGCTTGCAAAGGCCCTGGGCAGTACCCGGAAAGACATTCGCTCCCAGTTCCTCTTTGAATCCGTTACGATCAGCCTGCTCGGGGCCGTGGTAGGTATCCTTGCAGGAATATTGCTGGGGAACCTTGTTGCCATCCTTCTTCATACAGGTTTTGTAGTTCCCTGGGGCTGGGTAATAGCAGGGATTTTCGTATGCTCTTTCGTTGGCCTGGCCGCAGGTCTTTACCCGGCCTACAAAGCTTCCAAGCTCGACCCCATTGTGGCTTTGCGTTATGAATAATTTTCAAATGCAGCACATCAGAGTTCTCTTCTGTCTAAAAAATTACTGTCTCAAGAAAAAAATCGACAAGGAATTGTTGCTTTGAATTATTTTATTAACTTGTGTGTCCCGTATCACGTTATCCTTTAAAAACTAAAGTATTAGCGCTAACCAATTTATAACGATGTACAACCAACAAAACCGCGTAATCACAATTCTTAATAAGCAATTAAACTCTTAACTATTTAAACTAGAATTTTATGGCAGAGACAAGACCAACCGTAAAACCAGCGACTTCTGTACAGGCAAAGAAATCGAGCAACATTATTTCATTACTGGCACCCGTAATTTGCCTGGTAGTGGGATATATTATATGGAGATTCGTTCTTGGAAACGGGTCTAATTTCGGTTCCGGTGGTGATAATGGCGGATTCTGGCCTGAAAGGCATGATCCGAAATCAGCATTGAGTAAAATGTATCTTGGTGGTATCATCGTACCAATCCTGATCGGTACTTTCCTGACCATGATTACTTTCGTTATTGAGAGGTTTCTCACCATTTCAAAAGCTTCAGGTACGGGCAACAACGCTGATTTTATCCGCAAAGTTCAGTATCACCTGGCCAATAAAAATGTTGACGCCGCATTACAGGAGTGCGATAAACAAAAAGGTTCAGTTGGTAATGTAATGAAAGCAGGCCTTCACCGTTACAAAGAGATGATCAGCAATACTGAGTTGAGTACAGAACAAAAAGTGATGGCTATCCAGAAAGAAGTGGAAGAAGCAACATCACTCGAACTGCCAATGCTCGAAAAGAACCTGGTATTCCTTTCAACCATCGCTTCTATTGCAACCCTGTTGGGACTGTTAGGTACGGTGGTAGGTATGATCCGTGCGTTCTCTAACCTTGGTGCAGACAGCGGCGGTAGCGGTGCAGCAGCACAGCTGTCGGTGGGTATCTCTGAGGCCCTCTATAATACGGCGCTCGGTATCGGTACTTCAGCGTTTGCCATCATTTTCTATAATATATTCACTACTAAGATCGATGGTATTACATATGGTATCGATGAATCAGGTTTTACTTTAACACAAACTTTCGCTTCCCTCTACAAATAATGTATGGAATAAATAACAGTTTGTATCATTAAAGTAATTCAAAAAACATAAGAAATGCCAAGAGTTAAAATACCCAGAAAGAGTACGAACATCGACATGACTGCGATGTGCGACGTGGCGTTCCTGTTGTTGTCATTCTTCATTCTGGCAACCAAGCAGAAGCCGCCTGAGGCGCTCGCCGTAGAAACTCCTTCCTCTATTTCTGCCAAGGCTGTACCTGATAAATCGATCATCATTACCATAGCAAAAGACGGAAGAGCATTCCTCATGCTGGGTGATGACACCAAAAAACAGGAAGTACTTGAAAATATCAATGCAACCAGGGGATTAAATCTTTCTCCAGGCGAATTGGGAAAGCTGAAGAAAACAGAATTTATCGGTTTTCCTTTGAATCAGCTCAAAGGTTCTTTGTCACTTACTGAGGCTGTTCCGGCAGAGAAACTCCCCGGAATTCCCATCCTGGACAGTACAAACAACGAGATGACCGACTGGATGCGCAGCATCAGCAATGCTTATGCAGGAACAGACCAGCGTAAGCTTGAGCAGATGATATTGGTAAAAGGAGACAATCACTC
>WBZP01002424.1_pt1 | contig 21472 bp, 19 predicted proteins | sample 5204301 | NCBI WGS metagenome assembly WBZP01 (sample SAMN12412401, study PRJNA552823) | activated sludge metagenome | isolation source: activated sludge from nitrification reactor of wastewater treatment plant... | place: USA: Pennsylvania | collected 2017
ACCCCTCCATCCAAGGTGGTATGGAAGAGATTCGCCCCATCGAGCCGGGCGCCGGTAAGATCGCAGTCACTGAGATTGGCCCAGCGCAGGTCGCTGCCGCGCAGGCTCGCTCCCATGAGCTTGCCGCCGCTGAGGACCGCATTCTGCAGGTCCACGCCGTCGAGTTGGGCGCCAACCAAGTCGATCTGTTCCAGGTGACGACCAGCGAAGCGGCAATGGCGCAGATCGGTACGAGGCGCGGGGTATTCGCAATCCCCTCGGGGCAGGGCGGGCGGATCGTCCGCCCAAGTCCACGACCAAGTGGCAAAAAAGCCGGCCAGGATCAGCCGCGTTTCAGGTCTGGGCATGCCAGTCAGTCCTTGCCCCGGCTCTGGTCCCGTTCAGGCTGGCGGCCCGGTGGATCGACTCACCCGGTGCGGATCGAGGCATGCCGCCAGCCTTCCCGATTCAGCAGACCTTCCTTGCGCAACTTGGAGATGGCCCGGGACACGGTCTCGGCGGTCAGATCCGTAATGTCGGCCATATCCCGCAGGGTCGGGAGCGCAATCTGAGTGCTCGGGACCGAAGGGGCATCCTCCTGGACCAGCATCAGAATCAGACGGCGGACACGATTGAGGGCGTCGCCGCTACGCAACGACATGGCATTGGCGGTCCGGTGTTCCACCTTGGCCAGGGTCTGCAGCAGGGCCTCGCCACTCGGACAACCCTGTCGCTCCAGCCAGGGGCCGAGCACGCACGGAGAGACCACCCTGGCGTCGAAGCTGTAACAGCCAAACAACAGAGTCTCGGCGCCGATCACGTCCCCGCGCAGGGCGAGGCTGGCGAACAGGCTCTCATCTGGTCCATTCCGATCCAGTCGCACCGACCCCGAGATCACCCGCCAGGCGATACCCCGTGAGCCGGCGGTATAGATCACCTCTCCTGCACGATAGGAGGTGGTGATTTTCTCCTCAGTACCCTCGCCTAGTCTGGATTCCTGTTGCATCTCGCTGCCTGCGATGAAAATTTACGTTGATAAACAATAAGTTGTTATCAATCAGAGCCGTCGATTGAGTATTTGCAGTATAGCATTCGAGCCTAATGACCGCATCTTGCCGCCTTATCCAAGAACCCAGGTGCTGGGAAGCTGGTCCACGGATCAGGAAGTCTCTTCAGCCTCAGGCCCGTCGGGAAGATTGGGCTCTACGTCTTCCGCAACACCTCGACCGGCGGGGTCATCAGCAAGGGGTAAGTGGCGGCCAATCCCGCCAGGGTGACGCCGAGGGCGCCGCCCGGGATACCCAGCAGCCACAACCAGGGATTGATATGAAAGGGCAGGTCGAAGATCTGTACCGAGAGGATATAGCCGACCAGGGTCGCGGCCAGACTGGCCACCAGACCGGACAGGCCGCCGAGGGTGGCGAATTCCACCGCCGTGGCGGTCAACAACTGGCGTCGCCTCAGACCCAGGGTGCGCAAGATGGCGGATTCCTGCATCCGGGTCTCACGGTCGGCCTGGATGCCGGCATAGAGCACCACCACCCCGGCGATCAGGGTGAACAAAAACACATATTCGACCGCCATGGCCCCACGATCGGTAATCAATCTCACCTGCCCCAGGATGGCGCTGACGTCCATGATGGTCACCGAGGGGAAGGCCGCCACCAGCTCGGCCTGGACCCGTTCTCGCTCGGGCGGGAGATGGAAGCTGGTGATGAAGGTCGTCGGCAGGGCGTCCATGGCGCCCGGACTGCCGATGACGAAGAAATTGGGCTGGAAGGAGTCCCACTTCACCGTGCGCAGACTGGTGACCGGGGCGGAGAAGCTCTGGCCGGCGATCTGATATTCCAGGCGGTCGCCGAGTTTGATGCCAAGGGTGTCGGCGAGCCCGGCCTCCACCGAAAACTCTAAGGCACCCCGATACCCCGGCGCCCACCAGCGACCTTCCGTCACCCTGTTATCGTCCGGGGGCTGTGCGGCCCAGGAGAGATTGAATTCCCGGGCGGCTAGGCGTTGGGCCCGGGGCGAGGCATAGTCCTCGGGTATGACGTCTTTATCGTTGATGCGCAGCAGACGGGCCCGCAGCATGGGATAGAGTCCGGCCGGCTCGATGCCGTGCTGCGACAGAAATTCGCGCAAGGCCTCCACCTGTGCGGGTTGGATATTGATCAGAAAGCGGTTGGGGGCTTCGGGAGGCAGCCTGGCCGACCAGGCGCCGAGGAGGTCGACCCGTACCACGGCCAGTAGCAGCAGGGCCAGGAGGCCCAGGCCAAAGCCGGTCAGTTGAAGGGCGCTGACGTGCGGATGGCGTGCCAGCGCGGCGAGGGCGTAACGCCAGATACTCTGGGTGCGATAGCGCAGGGGGGTGAGCAGGCGCATCAGCCAGCGGGCGACCAGGAGCAACGAGACCAGGCTCAGGACGACGCCGAGCAGGACCCAGAAGGCCAGGTTTGGATCTCCCGCCTGCCACAGCATCAGACCGCCGAGGGAAGCGATCGCGGCCAGCAACAGAACCCAGAATCGCACCGGGGCCGGACCCAGATCGCGCCGCAACACCCGCAACGGTGGGACTTCGCCGAGACGCAACAGGGGCGCCAGGGCGAAGCCGAGCAGGGTCAGCAAGCCGGTGCCGAGACCCTGTGCCAGTGGCCACAGGGAGGGGCGGGGCAGGTTGAGGTCCAACCACTGTCCCAGGAGTTGGGTCAAGGCCTCCTGGGCGAGCAGGCCGAGGAGACCGCCGATCAGGCTGGCGAAAAGACCAAGGAACAAGAGGCGCAGGCCGAATACCTGTAACAGAAAGCCCCGACTGGCCCCCAGGCAACGCAGGATGGCGCTGCTGTCGGCTTGACGGTCGACGAAACGCCGGGTGGCGATGGCGACGCCGACACCGGCCACCAGCACGGCCAGGGTGGCGGCCAGGCCGAGAAAGCGTCGACCCTGATCCAGGGCCAGGCGCAACTCAGGGCGGGCATTGCCCACGTCCTCCAACTCGGCGCCCCGGGGGAGGTGATCCTTCACCCAAGCCCGGTAGTCCTGGATCTGGTCCGCTTCGCCCGCTACCAGGAGCCGATGACGCACCCGGCTGCCGGGGCCCAGGAGTTGGGTGGCGGGGAGATCGGACAGGGCCAGCATCACCCGGGGGGCGAGCTGAAAGATACTGCTGCCGCGATCCGGTTCCCAGTGGATCAGCCGCTCGATGACGAACTCGCTCTCGCCGAGACTGAGGCGTCCGCCGATCTCGACTCCGAGCCTGGCGAGCAGGCTGGGCTCGATCCAGATCCGGCCACTGGGCGGAATCCCCGGCGCCACTTCAGGTGTTCCCTGGGGACCCTCGCTCAACAGCAGACGGCCGCGGAGCGGATAACCGGGAGCCACCGCCTTGACCTGTACCAGTTGGGTCAGATCGCCGTGCATGACCACGCTGGGGAAGCCGAGGGTGCGACTGGTAAGCAAGCCTCGCTGTTTCGCCTCGGTGATCAGGGCTTCGGGCGGGGGTTCGGGGGTCTCGACCAGCAGATCCGCCGCCATCAATTCGGCGGCCTGGGATTCCAGGGCTTGCTGGACCCGGTTGGTGAAGAAGCCGACGGCGCTTACGGCCGCCACGGCGACGATGAGGGCCGCCGCCAACAGGCGTAGTTCGCCGCTGCGCCAGTCGCGACCAAACATACGCCAGGCGAAATGCCAGGCTTGGGGGGTCATGATTGGCTGTCCAACCGGCCGGAGCGCAGATGGAGGCTGCGATCGCAACGACCGGCGAGTTCGATGTCATGGGTGACCAAGACCAGCGCGGCGCCGCTCTCTTCCCGCAGGCGGAACAACAACTCGATTACCTGATGCCCGGTGCCCTGATCCAGATTTCCCGTGGGTTCATCGGCGAAGAGCACCCGGGGTTGAGGGGCGAAGGCGCGGGCGATGGCGACCCGCTGCTGTTCACCTCCCGAGAGTTGGTTGGGATAATGTTGAAAGCGGGCGCCCAGGCCCACTGCCCGTAGCGCTTGTCCGGCCTGTTCCCGTGGATTCTTATGACCTGCCAGTTCCAACGGCAACATGACGTTCTCCAGCGCCGTCATACCTGGAAGCAGTTGGAAGGACTGAAAGACAAACCCGACCCGACCGGCCCGCAGTTTGGCCCGGGCGTCTTCGTTCAGGAGGCTCATGGGTTCGCCGAAAAGATGGGCCTCTCCGGCTGTCGGCAGATCAAGCCCCGCCATCAGGCCGAGCAGGGTGGATTTCCCCGACCCGGAGGCCCCCAATATGGCCACGGCCTCACCCTCGGCGATCTCCAGGTCGATATCCTGGAGGATATCCAGAGGGCCATCCGGCGCCAGCACCCGTTTGCCGAGTCCGAGCGTCGACACCGCAACTGGTTTAGAATCTTGCTTCATGCCACACCTACTCTTGATGTTCATTCTGCTCATGACCAGTTACGCCCACGCCTCGCCGGCCATCCTGGTGCTGGGAGACAGTCTGAGCGCGGGGTACGGTATCGACCCCCGGCGCGGCTGGGTGCAACTCTTGCGCGAGCGCTTAGAGCAAGATGGTCACGACTACCGGGTTCTCAATGCCAGCATCAGCGGCGACACCACCCGCGGTGGCTGGGAACGCCTGCCGAAGGCATTGGAGCAACACCAACCGGCCATTCTCATCCTGGAGCTGGGCGCCAATGACGGGTTGCGAGGCTTTCCCATCCCCGAGATCCGTACCAATCTGGAACAGATCGTCAATCTCGCCCGGGTCTCGGGGGCCAAGGTACTGTTGCTGGGAATGAGGTTGCCGCCGAATTATGGTCGAAGATATGCCGAACGCTTCGCCGAACTCTTTCCCCAATTCGCCCTGGACAAGGGGATTCCCATCGTGCCTTTTTTTCTCGAGGGGGTCAGCGAGCGCCCCGATCTGATGCAGGAGGATCGCCTGCATCCCAATGAATCCGCCCAACCCCGGCTGTTGGAGAATATCTGGCCACGGTTGCGGCCCTTGCTCTGAGTCCGGGCGGCTGAATGGTATCGTCCTGGGAGCCGGGGCGAGTTCTCCTCATACCCGTTCTGGGCTGGCGACTGGTCGGGTCCCGGCCCCGATTCGTCCCTGGGAAAAAGATCCGAGCGCCTGCCCCCTCAGTCAGCCTTCCGGGCCTCGACCGAAAATGACCATTTCTTGTTCTCACAAAGAGAACAATGAATTGTATTTTTTATATATTGTTCTCCATTGGAGAACGAAAAACCGGACTAAAAGGCCCAGGCCCGGAAGGCGCCGAGCGACATCCGGGTTCAACGAGTAGATCGTTCCGCCAAACCGGTGAGCTTGTCGCGGTGAGCTTGTCGAACCGCGAGAGCACCCCGCCGCTACTCGCCTTCGACAAGGCCAACATCGACATCCGCCGTTTCCGACCGGGCCACATTCGCATAACGCTGGGTTAACACCCAGCCTACGCCTGGGATCACCGTCGGCGGAAGAAGAAACCGACCAAGCCGGTAAGCAGACTCAGCAAGCCGAGCCCAAGTGCCGTGAGGCTGGGAATGGGTTGTACCGGGGTGCCCAGGGGCGGTGGTTGGTAGCCGTTGTCCAGGTTGGTGAGGGAGACATCGGCGGGATTGATCGCCGCGTAGGTTGGATCCGCGGAGATGGCTTGGGCCGTAACCACGGTGTAGGGCTGGTTACCATCGGCGATGTTGTCGCTGACCCCGGTGACCACCACCGTCTGGGGCACCGACCAGTTGGCCGGGGTAAAGGTCAAGGAGGTCGTCGACAACTTGCCCTCGGTCGTATCGCTCACCGTCAGGTTGATGGTGACCGTAGCCGTGGGTGGGGTGTTCAGGACGACCCGGAAACTCGCCTGGCCGCCCTTCTCGGTGGTGATCAAACCCGAGGTCGGGGTGACGGTAATGCCGGCGGCATCGTTGTCGAGATTGAGCGCGGCCACATCGGCGGCGTCGCGACCGTTATAGGCGGCATCGGCCGAGGTCGCCGGGGCGGTGAGAATGTTGTAGGCGATATTGCCGTCGATGAGGGCATCGTCCACGCCGGTAAGGGTAACCTGCTGCGGGGTGTTCCAGTTGGCCGGGGTGAAGATCAGGGCCGCGGGGGCCGCCGTCCCTTCGGTGGCGTCGCTGGAACTGAGATTGATGCTGACGTTGGCGGTCGGCTGGCTGTTCAGCACCACATAGAAGCTGTCCGTACCGCCGCCCTCGGTGGTGATGAGGCCGCTGGTGGGCCATACCGAGACGCCGGGGCCATCGTTGTCGAGATTGACCAGGGCCACATCCGCCGGATTGAGACCGCTATAGTTCGCGTCCGTAGACACCGCCGCCGCGGTCAGGATGCTGTAAGGTTGAGCCCCGTCGGTGATGAAATCGTTGACACCGGTCACCGTCACCGTCTGGGCGAGGTTCCAGTTGGCCGGGGTAAAGGTAAGGAAGATCGGTGATGGCGTGCCTTCGGTGGTGTCCGAAGTGGAGAGGACGATGACCACATTGCTGCTTGGCTGTGACAGCAAGGCCACCTGGAACTGGGCGGTGCCGCCGGCCTCGGTGGTGATCAGGCCCGAGGTGGGCGTGACCAGGATGCCGGGCGCCGCCTGGGCACTGAAGGCCTCCATCTGGGCTGGTGGCCAATCCGTATCCTGGAGGGAACCGTCATAGTTCATCTCCCAGATCCCGCTATTGGGATCGTATTCCAGGATGTCCTCGTCGTCGAACAGAATCCCCCCCAGGCTTCCAGAACCATCGAAGGCCAGCAGCAGACGGCCCGCCGGCAGCACATCGAGTCCACTGAGATGCAGCCCGGCCGGGACGAGCGTCGAAAGTTGGCGATACATGGAAAAGGTGCCACCCGAGTAACGGGCGATATCCCGGGGATCGAAGGTCACAGTATCCAGGGTGACGGTGGTATTGAAAGAGAGAAGTAGATCCCCGGTGGCGGGATCGCGGGCCACCGCATCGACCTGAACCCCGTTGGGGATGGCTTCCGTCGTTCCATTGAGCACATGGCTCCAAGTCCCCCCGCTCAACTGGGCCACGTCCTGGGGATTGAAGCTGATGGCGCCGAGCACCACCGGATTGTCGAAGGCGTACCATTGCTGGGTCGCGCTAATGAAGTGATAGCCGGTGAGGCGCACCCCGGCGCCGACGAAGGGGGAACCGGTTTCGAGGGTGGCGGTGCCGCCCGGAATGTGGCGGACTACGTCCTGAGGCGTCACCGTCTGATTGTTGGTGCCGAGCACCAGACTGGTGTCGGGCGTCAGACGAACCGCCGTCAGGGTGGTGGCCGCTTGGGGTGCCGAAGGTAAGGCCGCGGCCAAAGCCAAGGCGAGGGGGGAGAGTCTCCACCCGGAGCCTGGCGGTGACCGATAAGATCTTGTGGTATGAGTCGTCATCGATGCCTTTCCTTTGAACACAGGACCGTTATGGGCAGGAGGTATCGCCGCCACAGATGTTGGTGCCCATCTCGTCACCACCACTCACCTGGGGGAAACCGTTGCCGCCGTTGTTCTCATTGACAACGTTCCCAACGTAACCCGTATTCGTGGAGAGGGAGAGCCCGGAATTGACATTGTCAAAAACGGTATTGCCGATAACCGTAGCGTCGTTTTCTGTTCTAATGCCATTGGAACTGTTGAAGGCAGTTGTATTGTTGACCACCGTCGAGGCGCTGGAAGCAAAAATCCCGGCGTCGCCTCCATTGCGACTGGCGTTGTTGCCCATTAGCACGGAATTCTGCCCGGTGCTGATACCGCCGCTCCCGTTTTCCTCGGCGATGCATCCGGTGACCGTCGAGCCAATACCGGCCCGCAGGCCAATACCGCCGTTTTCCATGGCGATCAGTTCCTTGATGCGGGATCTGGGGCCGAGCACGACACCATCATTCCCCATCCCGACGACCCGTCCGTTGATGACACTGTGTCTTGACTTGACCTCGCCGTCGATCCCGCGACCCGCCCCGAAAGGTGTGCATGGAAAGGAGTTCGGATCACAAGCGGTCGCTCCCAAGAGACTGAAACCATTGAGATCGATACTGACGTCATCCGCCTCGATCTTGATGGCGGTGACGTTTTCTGGTGTCGGCTGCTGACGAACATCCAGGTTGGAGGTCAGACGATAGCTGCCCGGCTGATCAATCGTGACTGGAAAGCCCGCCGTATCCCCCGGTGTCACCCCGCCCGCCAGGGCGCGGGCCTGATTGATCTCGATCACGCCGTCGACAGCGAGGGAAGGAGACATGGTCATATACAGAAACAGCGCCATGACCATCTGTTGTAATTTGTGAGTGTCAGTGTGACATTTCATAGTGATCCCTTTTCTATGCAAATTCTGGAGATAAGGCCATACGGCATCAGGCCGCAGGCTGGGTTGGAGCTTGCGAAAACCCAACAGATGTCATATCGGGACGCTGGGTTTCGTTCCTCAACCCAGCCTACCGCTAAGGACAGACGGCATTATGACAAATGTTGATACCCATCTGGATCCCACCTGTTACTTGGGCGCCGCCGCTGTTGTTGTTGGTCAAGGCGTTCTGTGCGTATCCGGCGTACGTATCTATCTTAAGACCCTCTTTGACGTTATCGAAAGCCGTATTACCGATATAGGAACCACGCCTAGCATCAATACCCTGGTCGCCATTGTTAGCAACGGTATTACCGCTATAGGTCCCATCACTGCCGAAAATGCCATCCCCAGTATTGGAGATGGCCGTGTTGTTGGCAAATGTACCCTGCTGACCATGCAACCCAGAATTACTGTTGTAATTAGTGACGTTGTTGATGAAGTTGCTATAACCATCACTGCCGATGCCGCTTGACCCATTGTGTGTCGAGATATTTCCGGAGAAGACTCCTGACTTGCCGTAGATACCATCAAATCCGTTGTACTGGCAGTGGTTATCGCTAAAAATACTATCCGCGCCAGAGAGGCCATAACCAAAGTTCAGTCGCGCCTTATTGTTACGATAGATTCCATTTCCACCACTGATGCCCCGATCGGCATTATGGGAGGCGCTGAGGTTTTCAAGCAGATGTTGATATCCGGCCCCGTTCAGGGAGATCCCTCGATTTCCCATCCCGCGGATGCTGCCGTTACGGATACTAATATCATCGAGGATATCGGTGGTGGTTATACCGATCCCCGTTCCAAAGTGAGTACAACTGATGGTAAGCGGCGGCAGATTGCTGCTGGCCGAGCAGGTATTGGGACCCGAGATCTCAAATCCATTGAGATCGATGCTGAGGTGGCCGCTGGTGATCTCGATCGCCCTGGTGTTTTGGTCCACCGTCAGATTAGACGTCAATCGATAGCTCCCGGGTTGGGAAAGGGTGACCGGGAATCCGGCAATATCCCCCGGCGTCACCCCGCCCGCCAAGGCGCGGGCCTGATTGATCTCGATCACGCCGTCAACGGCCAAGAGGGATGAGGAGAACATCCAGAGGCCGAGCAGACCAAAGATGGGCGATGCGGATGAGGTTGGCTGGCGGCGTGGAATCAGTTTCATAGCGAACTCCTTGCGAGGCAATCTTGTCGGGAATGGCTGTGGATGGAGGGGATGTAGGCGCGGTTCTTATTGACCGCTCATAGTCAACTCCATTTGTCAATGACATTAAGCGATTTTCTTGTGTTGATCAAGTAAGGTTTTGTTTGGCAAGGATTTCACCAGATGCTTAACAGATCCGCCTGGTCATGCCAGCAAGCGGGCGATCCGCTCCGTGATCGCCACCGCCAAGAAACAGGGTTGGAACGTCATCCATACCCTGACCCAACCCCCCGCCCAGCTTATCGCTCAACTGCGGACCGAGTGATCGACAGAGCATGGGGTACCTGGGTGGTTACCTTTGGGCTAACACAGAAAATCTCTCTCGTTGCCATGGCGTCGATGAGCGTTTATTTTTAGCGATCCACTCGGATACCTCTCCCGGGCATACTAGGTTCCCTTCGGTAATGGCTGTTTCTTGTTCCGCGTCATGCTCTCCCAGGCTTTGCAAGACCGAGATCTCGGGTCTCCGGAATCTTTCCCCCTTTGGTAACGCCCGGTGAGGGCTGACAGGGATCTCCCGGTGTCGAGGTTCGCCGCGCGCGATCTGGAATGCATTCGCGACGATCGGACCCTGTTCTCCGGACTCCATTTCGATCTTGGAGCCGGCCAGGCGCTGGTGCTCGAAGGGCGCAACGGCTCGGGAAAGACATCCTTGCTGCGTATTCTCTGCGGCATCCGGCTCCCTGAGGCGGGGAAGGTACTCTGGGACGGCGAGGATATCTTCAAGCTGGGGGCCGAGTATCACCAGCATATCGCCTATCTCGGTCATAAGGACGGCAACAAGCTCGATCTGACCCCCGGCGAAAACCTGCGCATGGCCAAGGGGCTGGGGAAGGCCCGCGACGACCTGGACCTGGAAACCGCCCTGGACCAGGTCGGTCTCTATGGTTTCGAGGATGTGCCGACGCGCAACCTCTCCGCCGGGCAACAGCGACGACTCGCCATCGCCCGTCTCCTGATCACGGATGCGATCCTCTGGATCCTCGACGAGCCCTTCACCTCCCTGGACCGGCAGGGCATCGCCGTGGTCGAAAAACTCTTCGACCAGCATCTCGCCAAAGGGGGCATGGCCGCCCTGACCACCCATCACCGCATCAATCTCCAGGTTACCCAGGCACTGAGGATCAATCTGTCGGCATGAGTCAACGTTCCCTTACCAGCGCCTTTGTCCTCTTGCTCAGGCGCGATCTGACCCTGGCCTATCGTCGTCGGGCCGAGCTGATGAACCCGCTGTTGTTTTTCGTGCTGGTGTCCAGCCTCTTTCCCCTCGGCATCGGCAGCAACCCCAAACTCATCGCCGCGGTGGGCCCCGGCGTCATTTGGGTCGCCGCCCTGCTCGCCGCCATGCTCTCCCTCGACTCCATGTTCCGTTCCGATTTCGAGGATGGTTCCCTGGAACAATTCATGCTGAGTTCTCATCCGGTCTCGATCCTGGTGTTGGCCAAGGTGTTCGCCCATTGGCTGGTGACCGGCCTGCCCCTGATCCTGGTCGCTCCCCTGCTCGGCGTCCTGCTCGCCCTACCGACGGAGGCCCTGGGGGTGCTCATGTTGACCTTGGTGTTGGGGACCCCGGTACTCAGCCTGATCGGCTCGGTCGGCGTCGCCCTGACCGTCGGTTTGCGACGTGGTGGGGTCATCCTGTCCTTATTGGTGTTGCCTCTCTATGTGCCGGTGCTGATTTTCGCCGCCGATGCGGTGCATACCGCCGCCCAGGGTATCCCCACCACGGCACAGATCTCCTTTCTTGCCGGGCTGCTGGCCTTGGCCCTGGCGCTGGCCCCGCTCGCCACGGCGAGTTCTCTCAGAGTGAGTTTGAGTTAACCATGGGTATCGTTGCTTTCATCCATCGCATGGGGTCGCCCCAGTATTTCTATCAGGTGGCCGGACGTTTGGTGCCCTGGTTCGGCGGGTTTTGTGCCCTGTTTTTGCTGGCCGGACTCGTCGGCGGTTTGGTACTGGCACCAACGGACTATCAACAGGGAGAAAGCTACCGCATCATCTTCATCCATGTGCCGAGCGCCTGGATGTCCATGTTCATCTATATGGTCATGGCTACGGCCGGACTGCTTGGACTGGTATGGCGGGTCAAATTGGCCGAGGTCATCGCCATCAGTAGCGCCCCCATCGGCGCCTCCTTCACCTTCATCGCCCTGGTGACCGGCTCGCTCTGGGGCAAACCCATGTGGGGCGCCTGGTGGGTGTGGGATGCCCGCTTGACCTCGGAGTTGATCCTGCTCTTTCTCTATCTGGGGGTGATCGCCCTCTATGGGGCCATCGAAGACAAGCGGGTGGCCGCTCGCGCCGTCGCCATCCTCGCCCTGGTCGGCGTGGTCAATATCCCCATCATTCATTATTCGGTCGAATGGTGGAACACCCTGCACCAGCCGGCCACCATCACCAAATTCGACAAACCCTCCATCCATGTCAGCATGTTGATCCCGCTGTTGTTGATGGCCCTCGGCTGCAAACTTTACTACGCCACCGTGGTCTTAATGCGGGCACGTTGCGAGGTGTTGGAACGGGAGCGTAACAGCCGCTGGGTGGAGACCCTGCCGGAGGTAGCCAAACCGTGAAAGACTTCTTCGCCATGGGAGGTTATGCCTTCTACGTCTGGACCTCCTACGCCGTGGCCGGCGTCGTGTTGATCGCCAATATCCTGATTCCCATACGGCTGCGCCTTAGACTTCTGGCAGATATCGCCCGCAAGATGCGACGGGCGAGGAGAGAACCATGACCCCCATCCGAAAAAAACGTCTTCTTCTTATCGGCATCATGGTCGCCACCATAGGCGTGGCCACCACGCTTTTGCTCAAGGCCTTCGACGACAATCTGATGTTCTTCTTCTCCCCTTCCCAGGTGGTGGCGGGCGAGGCGCCGAAGAACCATGCCTTTCGTATCGGCGGGCTGGTTGTCCACCAGAGCGTCAAACGCCAGCCGGACGGCCTGACGGTCGATTTCGCCCTCACGGATATGGGACAGACGGTGAAGGTCCAATATACCGGCATCCTGCCCGACCTCTTTCGCGAAGGTCAGGGCATCGTCGCCCTGGGGAAATTGCAGGATAACGGCGTCTTCGTCGCCTCCGAGGTGCTGGCCAAGCACGATGAAAATTACATGCCCCCGGAAGTGGCCAAATCCCTGAAGACCGCTCATGAAGAAGGCACGCTGGTGACGCGGAGCCTGTCCCGATGATCCCCGAGCTCGGCCATTTCGCCCTGGTGCTCGCCCTCTGCCTGGCGTTGGTGCAGGCGATCTTCCCCCTGGCCGGGAGCTATACCAACAACACCTCCTGGATGGGCCTGGCCCGCCCCCTGGCCTGGGGGCAGCTGACCTTCATGACCATCGCCTTCGCCGCCCTCATCCAGGCGTTTTTGGCCAATGATTTCTCCGTGATCTATGTCGCCAGCCACGGCAACACCAAATTACCCGCTATCTACAAGATCTCCGCCGTCTGGGGCGCCCATGAAGGCTCCCTGCTGCTCTGGGCACTGCTGCTGAGCGCCTGGGGGGCGGCCATTGCGCTCTTCAGCCGCCACCTGCCGCCGGAGGTGGTGGCCCGGGTGCTGGCGGTCATGGCCATGATCGGCATCGGGTTTCTTTCCTTCATGCTGTTCACCTCCAATCCTTTCCTGCGTCTCTTTCCCGCGCCTTTAGAGGGAAGGGACCTCAATCCCCTGTTGCAGGACCCGGGTCTCGCCGTGCATCCGCCCATGCTCTACATGGGCTATGTCGGGTTTTCCGTGGCTTTTGGCTTCTCCATCGCCGCCCTCCTGGGCGGTAGATTGGATGCCGCCTGGGCGCGCTGGTCCCGCCCCTGGACCACGGTGGCCTGGATCTTCCTCACCCTGGGGATCACCCTCGGGAGCTGGTGGGCCTATTACGAATTGGGTTGGGGCGGTTGGTGGTTCTGGGATCCGGTGGAAAATGCTTCCTTCATGCCCTGGCTGGTGGGGACGGCCCTGATCCATTCCCTCGCCGTCACGGAAAAGCGCGGGGCCTTCAAGAGTTGGAGTCTGTTGCTGGCCCTCATCGCCTTTTCCCTCTCCCTGCTCGGCACCTTTCTCGTCCGCTCGGGCGTTCTGACCTCGGTGCACGCCTTTGCCAGCGATCCGGCCCGGGGTCTGTTTATCTTGATCTTCCTGTGCCTGGTCATCGGCAGCTCCCTGGCCCTCTATGCCTGGCGGGCTCCCTATATCACCAGCGGCGGTCGTTTCGATCTGGTCTCCAGGGAAAGCTTCTTATTGGCCAACAACCTCATCCTCTCCGTGCTGGCCGCCCTCATCCTGCTCGGTACCCTCGCCCCCCTGATTTACGATGCCCTGGCCTGGGGCAAGATCTCGGTCGGTTTTCCCTGGTTCAACAAAATGTTCGTCCTCCTGACCCCATTTCTCGCCCTCTTCATGGGTCTGGGTCCATTGGCGCGCTGGAAACATAGCGATGCGGGGCTCCTGATCAGACAAGTGCGCTGGGCGCTGGGGATCAGTATCGCCTGCGGTCTCCTCTCCTTCCTCCCCTGGTTTGGCAACAGCTATTCCCTCGTCGCCCTGGGCCTTGCCCTGGCCCTCTGGATCCTCGGCACCCATCTCACCAGTCTGCGCCTGCGCTGGCGGCCTACGGCAACCTGGTCGGCCAGACTTCAGGACCTCAAGGGGAGCGGTCGGAGCTATTACGGCATGATCTTCGCCCACCTGGGGGTGGCCATGTTCGTCGTCGGTGCCACGCTGGTCTCCCATTACGGCATCGAGCGGGATGTGCGCATGGGGCCGGGAGACAAGGCCGAGGTGGCCGGTTATGAGTTTCAGTTCGAGGGTGTGAAACGGGAACGGGGACCGAACTACAACGGCTATCGCGCCAACATCCGGGTGCTAAAAGGGAATACCCTGGTCACTACCCTCGAACCTGAGAAGCGGGTCTATCTGGTCGACACCAAACCCATGACCGAGGCCGCCATCGACTGGGGCCTGACCCGAGACATCTATGTCTCCCTTGGCGAGCCCATCGAGGGCGGGGACTGGAGCCTGCGCCTCTACTACAAACCCTATGTGCGCTGGATCTGGCTGGGCGGGGTGTTCATGGCCCTGGGGGGACTCCTCGCTGTCAGTGACCCACGTTACCGCAGCCTACGCCGTCGACGAGAGGCCACCAAGCCGGCCCTTGCCCCAGCCAAAGTCGCGTTACAACGAGGCTGAGCCCCATGAAATCGCTGCGCTATCTGGTTCCCCTGCTGGTCTTCATGGGTCTGGCGGTGTTTTTCTTCAAAGGGCTCTCCATCGATCCCCGGGAAATCCCCTCCCCCCTGATCGGCAAACCCCTGCCCCACTTCTCCCTTCCCAGCCTAGCCGAGCCGCAGCAACCGGTATCGGAAAAGGACCTACAGGGTAAGGTCGCCCTCTTGAACGTCTGGGCCACCTGGTGCGTCTCCTGTCGGGCCGAACACGAGGTGTTGGTGCAACTGGCCCGCAGCAAAACCCTGGACATCTACAGCCTCAACTGGAAGGACGATCCCGCCGCGGCCCGGGATTGGTTGCGGCGCCTCGGTGATCCCTATGTCACCACCATCGTCGATCAGGAAGGTCGCACGGCCATCGACCTGGGTGTGTACGGCGCCCCGGAAACCTTCCTCATCGACAAAGCCGGGGTGATCCGCTACAAGCACGCCGGCCCCCTGACCTGGCCCTTGTTGAGAGAAAAGATCCTCCCCCTGGCCAACGAATTGAAGGCGAAAGGCTGATGCGGTTATCGACCCTGGTTTTTCTCTGTCTAGTGTCCGTGCTCCCCGGGCGGCTCGCCCAGGCCTTCACCCTGGCCGATTTTCAGTTCGATGACCCGCGCAAGGAGCAGGAATTCCGGCAATTGACCGAACAGTTGCGCTGCCTGGTGTGTCAGAACGAATCCCTGGCCGGTTCCAACGCCGAGCTGGCCCAGGATCTGCGGCGGGAGATCTACGCGATGATGAAAGCCGGCAAGAGCCGGGACGATGTGATCGACTTCATGGTCGCCCGCTATGGGGACTTCGTGCTCTACAATCCCCCGCTCAAACCCTCGACCTATCCACTCTGGCTGGCGCCCTTCGTGCTCCTGCTCATCGGCGTCATCATGCTGTTTCGCACCCTGGCCAGGAAGAAATCGGAGGCGGAGACCGAGCTTTCGGCCAAGGAGCGGCAGCGCGTCCAAGACCTCTTAGGATCCGAATCCGGCCAACCGTCGACGGACGGGGAGCAAAAACAATCCGAATCCAGTGAAAAGTCGACGGACGGGGAGCGCAAATCATGACCCTGTTTTGGTTTCTCTGTGTCTCCATGACCGCCGTGGCCCTGGCCTTTGTGCTATTGCCCTTGTGGCGCCAGCCCCCCCCGTCTTCCGGGGTGGAAGCGAACGCGCTCAACCTCCAGGTGATCCGGCAACAACTCGCCGAGTTGGAACAGGATCTGGCTACGGGGGCTCTGGACGAGACCCAGTACCAGTCGGCCCGTCGCGATCTGGAGAAAGAACTCCTGCTCGATTATGCCGAGCCCCCCAGATCCCGCGCTGAAGGTCGCGCCAAGCCCTGGATGGCCGCGGCCATCGGGCTCTTTCTGCCCGCCATCGCCTTCGCCATGTACCACCAGCTCGGCAATCCGGACATCATCTCCCGCTCCGCGGGAGATACCACCGTTTCCACCGCCATGGATCACAGCCAGGCCCAGCTGCCCTCCATGGATCAATTGGTGGAACGTCTGGCGCAGCGCCTGGCGCAACAACCCGACAACCTCGATGGCTGGATGATGCTGGGCCGTAGTTATCTAGCCATGGGTCGGATGCAGGACGCCATCAACGCCTATGGCCAAGCCTATAAACTGGCCCCGGGGAATGTGGAGATCCTTCTCGCCTATGCCCAGAGCCTGGGCATGGCCCAGGGCAACCGCCTCCAGGGACAACCGTCCCAACTCATCGCCCAGGCGGAGAAGATCAGCCCCGAGGATCCCAATGTGCTCTGGCTCTCCGGCGTGACCAGCTTTGAACAGGCTGATTACCCGTCCGCCCTGGCCAAGTGGGAGAAGGTATTGGCGGCCCTGGAACCCGGCAGCGATGATGCCGCCGAGGTCTCCACCGCCATCGAGGATGCCCGCTCACGCCTCGGTCTTGGCCATGAGAAGGCCTTGCCGTCCCTGGGAGCGGGAACCCAGACTCAGGCTACGGCGGCCACATCCCCCGCGCCTCGGCCCGAAGCGGTCATTCCGGGCGCCATCAGCTTCCGGGTTCGCCTGGCCGCCGAGCTCCAGGCCAAGGTCCTTCCCAGTGATCGCATCTTCATCTACGCCCGCGCCCACAACGGGCCCCGCATGCCCTTGGCCGCCCAGAGTCGGCAAGTCTCCGACCTGCCGCTGCAGATCACCCTGGACGACAGCCAGGCCATGACCGCCGAGTTCAAACTTTCTTCCTTTCCCCAGGTCATTATCGGGGCTCGTATCTCCAAATCCGGCAGCGCCACCCCCCAGAGCGGGGATCTGGAGGCCGAGATCGGCCCCCTGGTTCCGGGTCAGGGCGACATCCTCGAGCTGGTGATCGACAAAATCCGCCCCTAACCAAGCGGTCTTCCGGGGTGATTTCGCCCCGGAAGGCCGCCCGCTGGGCCATTCCTTCTCAGCCCTCTCCATTGACGGCCCCAAGGGAAAAACAACCCTGTCCCGGGCATAGAATCCTTATAAAACAAGCACATCACACCGATTCTCGTTATACCATTTCTCGATAGGTATTATCGATATTCGTAGGCTGGTGTTGAGGCGCGAAGCGCTGAAACCCAGCTTCTCAGTAGCTGGGATTCGCTTCGCTCATCGCCAGCCTACCCCATGGCTTTCAGGCGGATAAACTAATAGGAAATGGTATTAGGTTTTCATTGGTCGGTAGCGAAAAGGGCGGCGCCTCAACCCCTTTGGTCTGTGGCCGACGGCAATCCCCGGATCAAGTCCGAGAAGGCGCGTACACCCCGCAGACCTCCCGGGCCTGGGCTTGTGTGGCCGACTTTCGTTCTCTTTTAGAGAACAATGGCGCCATCTTGAAGACATTGTTCTCGAAAGAAGAACGAAAATAGCCGTTTTCCGTCGATGCCCGGAAGGCCGACTGAGGAGAGTTTCCTCTTGGCGTCTTCTTTCGGGAACGAATTCGGGGCAGGCCTCCGACCAGTCGGAAACAAAGAATCAATTCGGAAATACGATCCTTCTCATGTACAGGGAATCATGAAGATGTTTCTGTCTTCTTTTCCGCCAGACCGCGAACCCCGGCATCGGTTATGATCGCCGATGAAAAGAGCGGACACCTCTCCGCGTTCAGTGACTGACGACACCCTGGGAATTGTGACCTTCACAGTGCACTTGGAGTACGCCATGCCGATACTGACCCTGCTTTTTACCGCCCTGCTCTGTTTCCCCACCCCCGGCTTTGCCTCCAGCCCAGACACCGGCCTGCCCCTGACCCATCATTGGGTCGGCGCGCTCTCTCTGGCCTTGTTCGCCCTCGCCTACCTGCTGGTGATGGCGGAGGAATTCACCCACCTGCGCAAGTCCAAGCCGGTGATCCTTGTCGCCGGACTGATCTGGGCCATGATCGCCTGGTACTACGGCACCCAGGGCCAATCCCAGGTGGCCGAGCAGGCGCTACGCCACAATCTGCTGGAATACGCGGAGATGATGCTGTTCCTCCTGGTAGCCATGACCTACGTCAACGCCATGGACGAGCGCCTTGTGTTCGAGGCCTTGCGTTCCTGGCTGGTACACAAGGGCTTCGGCTTGCGTCAATTGTTCTGGATCACCGGCCTGTTGGCCTTCGTCATCTCCCCGGTGGCCGACAATCTCACCACCGCCTTGTTGATGTGCGCCGTGGTGCTCGCGGTGGGGGGAAACGACAGAAACTTCGTCCTCCTCTCCTGCATCAACATCGTGGTAGCGGCCAACGCCGGCGGGGCCTTCTCGCCCTTTGGCGACATCACCACGCTCATGGTCTGGCAGAAGAATATCCAAACACCCCAGGGCACGGTGGGCTTCTGGTCTTTTTTCGCCCTCTTCGTCCCCTCAGTGGTCAACTGGCTGGTGCCCGCGGCGATCATGCATTTCGCCGTGCCGCATAACCGGCCGGCCGTCGGAGGGTCTTCGATCGACATGAAACGCGGCGCCCGGCGGATCATGGCCCTCTTCGTGCTCACCATCGCGACCGCCGTGGGCTTCCACAACTTTCTCCATCTGCCGCCGGTGATCGGGATGTTGACCGGACTCGCCTATCTTCAATTCTTCGGCTTTTATCTCAGGATGACCCACGGCCATGACAACGCCATCGAGGAATTGGATCGCTCCGGGCGGATGGGCACACCCCTGGCCTTCGATGTGTTCGACCGCCTGGCGCGGGCGGAATGGGATACCCTGCTGTTTTTTTACGGCGTGGTGATGTGTGTCGGCGGGTTGGGGTTGATCGGCTATCTGACCCTGGTTTCCCAGGTCATTTACGGAGACTGGGGGGCCACCAACGCCAACCTGGCGGTGGGCCTGCTGTCGGCCGTGGTCGACAACATCCCGGTGATGTTCGCCGTGCTCAGCATGATGCCGGACATGTCCATGGGACAGTGGCTGCTCGTCACCCTGACCGCGGGCGTCGGCGGCAGCCTGCTGTCCATCGGCTCCGCCGCCGGGGTGGCCCTGATGGGACAGGCCCGAGGCAAGTACACCTTCTTCGGCCATCTCAAATGGACACCGGTCGTGGCCCTGGGCTATGCCGCCAGCATCCTGACCCATCTCTGGCTCAACGCCGGGCTGTTCTGAGCGGATTGTCGCGGAGGCCGCGACCCTCGGCCTCCCTTCCAGCCGGGATCAACCGGGCCCGGATTCCTCTTTTTCTTTCCTGATCCCCCGCTTCGGCATCAAGGAGTATTGCCATTTGTTGGTAATATTCTTATGTTTTAATGGTTGTTTGGTGCGGCGACTCCATCCCTCCAGGAGGGGATGAGCCTCCGACCGGCCCCATCGCTCGATACCCTGCGCCATCCAGTGATGTACTGCTGGTCAAGCTGGCTTCCTCTCCAGATCTTTGCTCCAGGGAGCGGTTGAAATTACCCGGATGCCGTCGTCCCAACCACGGACTTCAGACCTACAGCTTTTCATAACACAGCAAAGGAAGTATCTCATGTCGAAGAAACACCCAGTCATTGTTGTCACGGGTTCGTCGGGAGCCGGCACCACGACGGTGAAACGCGCCTTCGAGCACATCTTCGAGCGGGACGAGATTCACGCCGCCGTCATCGAGGGCGACAGCTACCACCGCTACAATCGGGTGGAAATGCGTACCGCCATGAAGGAGGCCGAGTCCAGAGGCAATCAGCACTTCAGCCACTTCGGTCCCGAGGCCAATCTGTTCGAGGATCTGGAAGCGACCTTCCGCACCTATGGCGAAAATGGCACAGGGAGGTCGCGCTACTACCTCCACAGCGATGAGGAGGCGGCGGAACACAACCAGAGGCTCGGTGTACAACTCAAGCCCGGCGAGTTCACCCCCTGGGAGGATCTACCACCGAATACGGATTTGCTCTTCTATGAAGGCCTGCACGGCATGATTCGCACACCCCAGGCCAATGTCGCCCAGCACGTGGATCTGGCGGTAGGGGTGGTGCCTATCGTCAACCTGGAATGGATCCAGAAGATCCATCGTGACAACGCCGAGCGGGGCTACTCCGCGGAGGCCATCGTCGACACCATCCTGCGACGCATGCCGGATTACATCCATTACATCACGCCCCAGTTTTCCCTCACCGACATCAACTTCCAGCGGGTGGCGACGGTGGACACCTCCAACCCCTTCATCGCCCGGGACATCCCGACCCTGGACGAGAGTTTCGTGATCATCCGCTTCTGCAACCCGAAACGGTTGAACATCGACTTTACCTATCTGCTGACCATGATCCACGGCTCCTTCATGTCCCGTCGCAACAACATCGTCATCCCGGGCGGCAAGATGGGCTATGCCATGGAGATTATCCTCCAACCCATCATCGAACGGATTATCGAGGCGCGGAAAAGCTGAAGCCGCCGGGGGTTCCACCCCAACCGGACGGGGCCCTCGCCCCGTCCGCTCCCGGCTCAATGTTTCAGGCCTGGCCGAGAGACCTTGCCCCTCCACAAACCCCGTAGGCTGGCGATGAGCGAAGCGAATCCCGGCGTCCCGGCCAGACTTGGAGAATGCTGGGTTTCGGCGCGGAGCGCCTCGACACCAGCCTACTCGACGGCGGAAAGCCCTGCGGGGCATGACCGTTTTTAGCGAAAATTCGTTCTTTTATGAAGAACAATAACCACAAAAAGACGTGCATTGTTCTCGTATAAAGAACGAATTTTTGATCTCTGAGGCCAGGCCCCGGGACGTTTCAGGGAAGAGAGATCCCCTTTCGCTGAAAGCCGGGAGGTCGAGCGAAAAGAGCGGACCAAAACTAATCCACCAGCTCACCATAGTCCCGAATCCACTGCTCGAACAGCGGCACCCGCAACCGCCAGCCGGTGCCAGCGGGGAGGATGTAGCCGTGCTGTTGCAGTCGCTCCAGACTGGCTCGGTCGCCGGGCGGTTCGCCGCGCAGGATCCGCCCCACCGTGGCCCGGCCTTCCGGATAACGTTGAGGATCGCAGAACTCGTCCCAAAACACCCGGAGGGCGAAGGTCTCCCGGTCGATGACTCCCAGCGCCTCTGCGAGTTCCGCTGGGCCGAGGCGTTGCCGGCCATCCCGGTTGGCGATGTCCACCAGACGGCGACAGAGCAATTGCAACAGCGCCGGATGCCCCTGGGTCAGTAACCTAGGATGCGGTGAACGAAGTGAACCGCATCGATCGAGGCATTATTCTAGGCTCAATGTGGATTCCGGACAGTTCGCCTGATTACGCCACTAGCAGTTCCAAGAGGGGTTTGAGCAACCCTTTACCACGGATGCGGGCGTTATGCACGAACTGAAAGAAGCCCAGGTACAGCGGCA
>WBZP01002426.1_pt1 | contig 21461 bp, 19 predicted proteins | sample 5204301 | NCBI WGS metagenome assembly WBZP01 (sample SAMN12412401, study PRJNA552823) | activated sludge metagenome | isolation source: activated sludge from nitrification reactor of wastewater treatment plant... | place: USA: Pennsylvania | collected 2017
ATAGGGATGCCGGTCTGCTTGGTGAAGTTCGCCAGCGTGGTGCCGGGGCCGTCGACCGAGCCGTCCTCGGCGGTGTCGATGTACTCGGGCCAGTTCTCGAAGTAGACGCCCTTGGCCGAGGCGTCCGAGCCGCCGCCGCTTTCGTCGTCACCCCCGCACGCGGCGAGCACCTGAGGGGCGATGACGACGCCTCCCAGGGCCAGCCCAGAACGGGTCATGAACTGTCGGCGGGTCACTCGGTTCGCCATGGGATCCTCCTGATCAGCCGGCATCAGCCGGGTCCATCCGCGCCGGCTCGGGGCCGGCTCGGTCTCGGGTGACGGGTTGTCGGCTCAGCCGACCGACACCGCCTCGGTCTCGTCCTCGTCCATCGACGTCACGCCGGCCTGATCGGCCGCGATGGCCTCGGGGACCAGGTAGGCGCCCTCGTAGGCCCACGTCATGGTGATCGGCGAACCGACCGACAGGCTGGCCGGGTCGTCCTCGGGGCCCAGGTGGGCGACCAGGTCGGCGCCGGTGCGGGTCTGGACCTGGCACCGCACGACCGGCCCCTGGAACACCAGGCTGGAGACCGTGCACTCGATCGAGCCGGCGGCCTCGCCGCCGTGCAGCGGTGCCCCCGCCGGGACCAGGCGCTCCGGTCGGATCATGATCGTGGCGTCGGCGCCGGTGCTGTGGCTGCGACCGCCGGCCGGCACACGGAACTGGGTGCCCAGTCGGGAGTCGACGGTGACCTGGTCGCCGGTCTGGGACACCACGCTGACCGGCAGCAGGTTGGCGGTTCCGATGAATCCGGCCACGAACGTGGTGGCGGGGTTGCCGTAGATCTCGGTCGGCGTCCCGATCTGGTCGACCCGGCCCTGGGTCATGACCGCGATGCGGTCCGACATGGTCAGGGCCTCTTCCTGGTCGTGGGTGACGAAGATGAAGGTGATGCCGACGTCGCGCTGGATGCGCTTGAGCTCGAGCTGCATGACCTGGCGGAGCTTCAGGTCGAGGGCGCCGAGCGGCTCGTCGAGCAGGAGGGCCTTGGGCATGTTGACCAGCGCCCGGGCCAGGGCGATGCGCTGCTGCTGACCGCCCGAGAGCTGGTTGGGCTTGCGCTCGGCGAACTCGGGCAGCCGCACCACATCGAGCATCTCGTTGACCCGGGTGGCGACCTCGGCCTCTTTGACCTTCTTGTTGCGAAGGCCGTAGGCGACGTTGTCGAACACGTTCATGTGCGGGAACAGCGCGTAGTTCTGGAACACGGTGTTCACGTCGCGCTTGTGCGGCGCGGTGCGCGACACGTCCTGGCCCTGCAGGAGGATGCGGCCGGTGGTCGGCTGCTCGAAGCCGGCGATCATCCGCAGCGTGGTGGTCTTGCCGCAGCCCGACGGGCCGAGCATCGAGAAGAACTCGCCCTCGCCGATGTCGAAGTCGGCCTCTTCGACCGCGACGAAGTCGCCGAAGTGCTTGGTGACCTGCTCCAGGCGCACCACTGCCGACCCACCGCCGTTGCGCTCTGCCGTTCCTGTCGGCTCTGCCATTCCCGTCGGCTCTGACATTCGTCGCGGTCCCCCCGCACAGCCATGGATTCCGAGTGGTTTGGTACCTTACTGCAACGATTCCCGACATCGAGCCGGATCGCCACCGACACCGCACCGTGTTGTCGACACATGCTTACCGCAGGAGGTCACCCCGATGGCTGACATCGAGGTCCGCAACCAGAACTTCATCGGCGGGAGGTGGGCACCGGCCCGATCCGGCGCCACGATCGACATCGTCGACCCGGCCACCGGCGCGACGGTGTTCAGTTCGCCGGACTCGGGAGCCGACGACGTCGACGACGCCTGCCGCGCCGCCGCGGACGCGTTCGTCGAGTGGGGCCGCACCACCCCCGCCGAGCGCATGGCCGCCCTGCTCCGCTTCGCCGACGCGATCGAGGCCCGGGCCGATGACCTGGCCGCCGTCGAGCACCGCAACGCCGGCAAGCCGATCGCTGCGGTCGGCGTCGAGATCGAGGCGTCGGTCGACTGCTACCGCTTCTTCGCCGGCGCGTGTCGGACCATGGAGACCCAGGGCGCCGGCGAGTACCTCGAGGGCTACACGTCGATGCTGCGCCGCGAGCCGCTCGGCGTGGTCGCGTCGATCGCCCCGTGGAACTACCCGTTCATGATGGCGGCGTGGAAGCTGGGCCCGGCGCTGGCCGCCGGCAACTGCGTGGTGCTGAAGCCCTCCGAGCTCACCCCGATGAGCACGCTGCTGATGGCCGAGATCGCGGCTGACGTGTTCCCGGCCGGGGTGCTCAACGTCGTCGCCGGCGGCAAGCAGACCGGAGCAACCCTGGTCGATCACCCGCTGGTCGAGATGATCTCGCTCACCGGGTCGGTCGGGACCGGCAAGGCGATCGCCAAGGCGGCGTCGGAGTCGCTCAAGCGGGTGCACCTCGAGCTCGGCGGCAAGGCCCCCGTCGTGGTGCTCGACGACGCCGACCTGGAGGTCGTCGCCGAGTCGATCAAGGTCGGCGGCTACTGGAACGCCGGCCAGGACTGCACCGCGGCCTGCCGCGTCATCACCGGTGCCGGCATCCACGACGCCGCGGTCGACGCAATCTCGGAAGCCGCCCGCAGCCTGGTCGTCGGACCGACCACCGACGAGGCGACCGAGCTCGGCCCGGTCATCTCCGCCGCGCAGCGCGACCGGGTGCAGGGCTTCGTCGACCGCGCCGTCGCCGCGGGAGCGACCGCGGTGACCGGCGGGGCGCTCGGATCCGGCGACGGCTTCTACTACGAGCCGTCGGTCATCGTCGGCGTCGACCAGCACGCCGAGATCGTCCAACGCGAGGTGTTCGGCCCGGTCGTCACCGTGCAGTCCGCCCCCGACCTGGCCACCGCGGTCGCCATGGCCAACGACGTCGACTACGGGCTGGCCGCCTCGGTGTTCACCCGGGACGTCGGTCGGGCCATGGAGGCCAGCGCCCTGATGCGGTTCGGGACGGTGTGGGTCAACGACCACATACCGCTCGTGTCGGAGATGCCCCACGGCGGCTTCAAGCAGTCGGGCTACGGCAAGGACATGTCGCAGTACGCGGTCGAGCACTACACCGAGCTCAAGCACGTCATGGTCAAGTGGTGATGGGTACCGACCGAGACGACCAGCTGACCCGTCGGGCCGAGGAGATCGCGGCGGTCGAGATGCCCCGCCTGCTCGAGCGGACCCGGGGATCGGAGGCCCTCTACCGACGGGCCGTCGGCTCGATGCCCGGCGGCGTGGCGTCGAGCTTCCAGCTCGGCGACCCGTACCCCGTGTACCTGAGCCGCGGAGTGGGCGCCGAGGTGTGGGACGTCGACGGCAACGCCTACTTCGACTTCCACAACGGGTTCGGGTCGATGGCCGTCGGCCACGCCCACCCGGTGGTGGCCGAGGCGGTCGAGCACGCGGCGCGCAACGGCATGCACTTCGCGGTGACCGTCGAGCAGACCGTGGCGTTGGCCGAGGAGCTGTGCCGGCGGTTCCGTGTCGAACAGGTGCGGTTCACCAACTCGGGCACCGAGTCCAACATGTCGGCGATCCGCGTGGCGCGCGCCGCCACCGGCCGAGACGTGATCGCCAAGATCGAGGGCAGCTACCACGGCCACGTCGACCAGCTCATGTACTCGGTGCTGCCCGGCGCCGATGTCATGGGTGGCCGTGACGCCCCCGCCGCGACCCCCAAGTCCAAGGGGATGCCCGAGGGTCTGGCCGAGTGGATCCGGGTGGTGCCGTTCAACGACGCCGCCGCGCTGGAGCGGCTGCTGGCGGCCGAGGGCGACCGGATCGCGTGCCTGATCATGGAGCCGGTGATGATGAACATCGGCATCGTCGTACCCGCCGACGGCTACCTCCAGGCCGTCCGGGACCTGTGCACCCGCTACGGCGTGGTCCTGATCTTCGACGAGGTCAAGTGCGGCGCCACCATCGCCGAGGGCGGCGCCGCGGAGCGCTTCGGGGTCCGGCCCGATCTGGCGACCTGGGCCAAGGCGATCGGCGGCGGCGCCCCGATCGGCGCGTTCGGCGGCCGGGCCGACATCATGGAGGAGATCAACCGGGGAGCCGCCCACCAGGGCACCTTCAACGGCAACCCCATGTCGGTCACCGCCGCGCTCGCCACCCTCACCCGGGTCCTGACCACCGACGCGTACGAGCACTTCGACGCGCTCGGCGCCCGCCTCTCGAACGGGATGGACGCGCTGATCGCCGAGTACGACCTGCCGGCCCACACCGTCGACCTGGGCTGCAAGGGGTGCATCTCGTACCGCGCCGAACCGCTGACCTGCTACCGGGACTTCCTCGAGACCAACATCCACCTCTACACCGCCAGCTACCCGTGGATGGTCAACCGGGGCGTGTTCATGACCCCCGGCGACGAGGAGCAGTGGACCCTGTCGGTGCAGCACTCCGAAGACCACGTCGACCGCTACGTCGACGCCTTCGCCACCTTCGCCGCCGAGCTCACCCGGTGACCGCCCCCGACGTCGAGCGCGTGCGGTCCCGGAGCCTGTGGCTCGAGACCTGCGGCGACGACCTGACCCCCCGGCCGCCGTTGTCCGGGGACGCCGACGCCGACGTGGTCGTCGTCGGCGGAGGCCTCACCGGGCTGTGGACCGCCCTGTACCTGCGGGAGCAGGCCCCGGACTGCCGGGTGGTCGTGCTCGAGGCCGAGGTGTGCGGTTTCGGAGCATCGGGACGCAACGGCGGGTGGTGCTCGGCGCTGTTCCCCACCTCGCTCGACCAGCTCGCGGTGCAGGCCGGCCGGGACGCGGCGATCGCCCAGCACCGCGCCATGATCGACACCGTCGACGTGGTCGGACGCGAGGTCGAGCGGTTGGGCATCGACTGCCACTGGGCCCGCGGCGGCACCGTCACCGTCGCCACCAACCCGGCCCACGTCGGGCGGATCCGCAGCTACGTCGACGAACGCCACCGGTGGGGGTTCGGCGAGGCCGACGACCGCTGGCTGAGCCCGACCGAGATGGCCGAACGGGTCCGCCCGGTGGGCGGCGCCGGCGGCGGCTACACCCCGCACTGCGCGTCGGTGCACCCGGCCCGCCTCGTCCGTGGCCTGGCCCGCGCCGCGGAGCGGGCCGGCGTGACGGTCCACGAGGGCACCCGGGTGACCGGGATCGCCCCCGGAGCGGTCAGCACCCCGACGGGTCGGGTCCGCGCCGACACCGTCCTGGTCTGCACCGAGGGCTACACCGCCCGACTTCCCGGTGAGAAGCGGCGGATGCTGCCGCTCTACTCGCTGATGGTCGCCACCGAACCGCTGCCCGCCGAGGTGTGGGAACGCATCGGGCTCGCCGAACGCGAGACGTTCTCCGACGGTCGGCACCTGCTGATCTACGGCCAGCGCACCGCGGACGACCGCTTCGCGTTCGGCGGCCGGGGCGCCCCGTACCACTTCGGCTCCGCCATCACCGACGCCTACGACCGGGACCGCCGCGTGGCCGAGGAGCTCGCCGCGGTCCTGCGCCAACTCTTCCCCGCCCTCACCGACGCGGCGATCGACCACCACTGGGGTGGACCGCTCGGCGTGCCCCGCGACTGGGCCGCGTCGGTGACCTTCGACCGCTCCCGAGGGATCGGCACCGCCGGCGGCTACGTCGGCGACGGCGTGTCCACCACCAACCTGGCCGGCCGCACCCTGGCCGACCTGGTGCTCGGCCACGACACCGAGCGGGTCCGCCTGCCCTGGGTCGGGCACCGCTCCCGGGACTGGGAGCCCGAACCGCTGCGGTGGATCGGCGTCAACACCGGACGGGTGCTCGCCGCCACCCTCGACCGGCGTGAGACCCGACGCCGTCGGCCGTCCCCGCTGCTCGAAGGACTGTTCGACCGCGTGACCGGAGGCCACTGACGCGATGGGCGACACTCCTGACGGCCCGTCGACCGGCACGCGCTGGCCGGTGGCGATCCACTGGTTCCTGCCCACCGGCGGAGACAGCCGCGAGGTCGTCCCGGCCGACCCCTCGGCGTCCCGGGCGCCGGACCACGGCTACCTGGCCCAGGTCGCGACCGCGTGCGACCACCTCGGCTTCGACGCGGTGCTCACCCCGTGCGGAACCGGCTGCGAGGACGCGTGGGTCGCGACCGCGTCGCTGATCCCCCTCACCCGACAGCTCCGGTTCCTGGTCGCGTTCCGACCCGGGTTCCTCAACCCGACGCAGGCCGCGCAGATGGCCGCCACCTACCAGGCCATGTCGGGTGGACGGCTGATGATCAACATCGTGATCGGCGCCGAGCCCGCCGAGCTGGCCCGCTTCGGCGACCACCTCTCCAAGGACGAGCGCTACCGCCGCTCGGCTGAGTTCCTCACCGTCCTGCGCGGCGCCCTCGGGTCGACCTCGTTCGACTTCGACGGCGACTTCTACCGGGTCGAGGCCGCCACCACCCGCCACTCCCCCGTCAAGTCGCCGCCGATCTTCTTCGGCGGCGCGTCCGACGCGGCCGAGGCGGTCGCCGCGACCCACGTCGACACGTACCTGCTGTGGGGAGAGCCGCCCGACGCGGCCGGCGAGCGGCTGGCGCGGATGCGGGAGCGGGCCGCGGCCACGACCCGCGACACCGGCCGGGAGCTCGAGTTCGGCATCCGCTTCCACGTCATCACCCGCGACACCGCGGACGAGGCCTGGGCCGAGGCGGCCCGGCTGCTGCGCGGCATGGATCCCGCCGCGGTGGCCGCGGCCCGGGCCGACTTCGCCGCCACCGCCTCGGTCGGCCAACGGCGCATGGCCGACCTGCACGCCGAGGTCGACGGCGTGCCCGAGGACCCCCGCGACCTGGAGATCTCACCCAACCTCTGGGCCGGGGTCGGCCTGGTCCGCGGTGGGGCCGGAACCGTTCTCGTCGGCAGCCACTCCGAGGTCGCGGACCGGATCGAGGAGTACCACCGGCTGGGGTTCCGGGAGTTCATCCTGTCGGGCTACCCACACCTGGAGGAGGCGTGGCGCGTCGGCGACGGACTCCTGCCCGAGCTGCGTCGCCGCCGGCTGATCGGCCCCGCCCCGGGCGCGGGACCCGCCGAGGTGTTCACGTTCCGATGAGCGATCCGATCACGGTGGGCCTGATCCTGTGCGACCACCTCGACCCCGGTCCGGCCGCCGTGGCCGGCGACTACCCCGACCTGTTCCCCGCCGCCTTCGCCCCGCACGGACTCGAGCTACGGGTCTACGAGGCCACGCTCGGCGAGCTGCCCGAGGACCTCGACGAGTGCGACGTCTGGATGGTGTCGGGATCCCGACGCTCGGCCTACGAGGACGAGGGCTGGATCACGGCCGTGTCGGACCTGATCGTGCGCATCGAGGCGGCACGACGCCCGCTGGCCGGCATCTGCTTCGGGCACCAGCTCACCGCCCGGGCGCTCGGCGGCGAGGTGACACGGGCCGAGGTCGGCTGGGGCGTCGGCGGCCGGAGCTTCGACGTCGTCGCACCCGCGCCGTGGATGGACGACGGAGACCGCTTCACCCTCCTGATGAGCCACCGCGACCAGGTCACCCGTCTTCCCGACGGCGCCGAGGTCGTCGCCACAGCGCCGTACTGCCCCGTCGGGGCCTACCGGATCGGTGACCACGTGTTCTGCGTGCAGGGCCACCCCGAGTTCGTCCCCGACCTGTCGCTCGCACTGATGGAGGCACGACGGGAGATCATCGGCGACGCAGTGGTCGACGCCGGCGTCGCCTCACTCGGCGCGGGGGCTCCCCCGTTGGACCAGGACCGGGTGGCGGGCTGGATCTCCGAGTTCTACCGCCGGGCCCTCGGCCGCTGAGAGGATCGCTCCGATGGCCGACCCTCCGATCGACGAGATCGACGCCGAGCTGATCCGCCACCTCCAGCTCGACGGCCGGCGCCCGTACACCCAGCTCGCCCGCGAGGTCGGGCTGTCGGAGGCTGCGGTGCGCCAACGGGTCCAACGCCTGCTCGAGCACGGCGTCATGCAGATCGTGGCGGTCACCGACCCGTTGCAGCTCGGCCTGCACCGACAGGCGATGATCCTCATCGAGGTCGACGGCGACGTGCGCGAGGTGGCCGCCGCACTCGAGCAGTTCGACGAGGTCGACTACCTGGTGCTCACCGCCGGTTCGGTCGACATCCTCGCCGAGGTGTTCGTCCCCGACGACGCCGCCCTGCTCAGCCTCCTCAACGACCGGATCCGCAAGGTGCCCGGCGTCGCCCGCACCGAGTCGGTGATCTACCTGCAGCTGACCAAGCAGACCTACAGCTGGAACGTTCCCTGACCCCTCGTCGCCGACGCGACGGGGACCTAACATCGCCGCCATGACATCGACGGAGGGGCGCGACACGACCGACGGGACGACCGTCGACGCCGACCTCGCCGAGTTGGCGTCGGCGATCGACCCGCCGGCCCGGGCCTCGACCCGGGCCCTGGTGCCGGTCCCGGCGCCCGAATCCGACGAGGACGACGAGCCCGACGACGTCCGGCTCTCCGACGTCGACGAGTGGGGACGGTCCGAACGCATGCGCGCCCTGGCGCGGCGCCTCTACGACCCGATGTACCGCCGGTGGTTCCGCACCGAGTGGGAGGGCCTCGAGAAGATCCCCGCCGAGGGCGGCGCCCTGCTGGTCGCCAACCATGCCGGCGCCATCCCCTCCGACGCCCCGGTCATCATGCACGGCATCGAGGAGGAGCTGAAGCGGCCGGTCTACGGCCTGGCCGACAACCTGTTCCGGACCATCCCGGTCGTCGGCACGCTGTGGTCACGGGTCGGCGGGGTCCCCGCACACCCCGACAACGCCTACCGGCTGCTGTCGGAGCAGGGCCAGCTGGTGCTCGACTTCCCCGAAGGCGTGAAGGGCCCGGCCAAGACGATCAACGAGCGCTACCAGCTGCGCCGCTTCGGCCGGGGCGGGTTCGTCGAGATCGCCATGCGGGCCGGGGTCCCGGTCATCCCCATCGCCGTCGTCGGGGCCGAGGAGTCCATGCCGACCCTGGCCCGGATCCCGTACCTGCCGTCGCTGGTCGGCGTCCCCTACGCCCCGCTCACCGCCAACATGGTGCTGATGGGACCGCTGGGCCTGGTCGGCTACCTGCCGGCCAAGTTCAAGCTGCGGGTCCTCGACCCGGTGCACTTCGACGTGCCGCCCGACCAGGAGCGCTACTCGCGCTCGCGGGTCATGGACGAGTCCGAGGCGATCCGGGACCGGATCCAGTCCGCCCTCTACGACATGCTCCGCCGCCGACGCTCGGTCTGGTTCGGATGAGACCTACCGACAGGAACCGTCCCAGCCGCGTGCTGGTCACCGGCCTGGGCACCTTCTGGGGCGGTCGGGTCGCGCAGGCGCTCGAGGCCGACGAGAACGTCGAGGTCATCGTCGGACTCGACACGACCGAGCCGACCGTCGAGCTGGAGCGCACCGAGTACGTGCGCGTCGACGCCAACTACTCGATCCTGGCCCGCATCGTGCGCGCCGCTCAGATCGACACGATCATCCACACCTTCCTGGTCGTCGACTCGACCCAGATGTCCCGTCGGGCCACCCACGAGATCAACGTCATCGGCACCATGAACCTGTTCGCCGCGGCCTCGGCGCCGGCGTCGACGGTTCGCACCGTGATCGTGAAGTCCTCGACCATGGTCTACGGGTGCTCCGCCGCGGACCCGATCTGGTTCGACGAGCAGTCGACCCGTTCGACGGTCGCCCGCACCGGGGTGGAGCGCTCGCTCGAGGCCGTCGAGGGCTACGTCCGCGACTTCGCCGAGGACAACCCGCACGTGAACGTGGCCCTGCTGCGGTTCTCCAACGTGATCGGCGCCGACATCGAGACGCCGTTCACCCGGGCGCTCGAGCTCCCGATGGTCCCGTCGCTGTTCGGCTTCGACCCCCGGTTCCAGTTCGTGCACGAGGACGATGTGATCCGGTCGATCCTGTTCACCCTCGACCACGACCTGCCCGGCGTCTACAACGTCGCCGGTGACGGCCTCCTGCCCTGGAGCGAGGTCGCAGCGCTGTGCGGCAAGCGCACCGTCCCGCTGCCCCCGTTCGGAGCCGGCCTCATCACCGCCCCCCTGGCCCAGTTCGGGCTGCTCGACCTGCCCGACGAGCACCGGCTCCTGCTGCGCTACGGACGCGGGGTCGACAACCGTCGGCTCAAGGACCTGGGCTTCCGTTACGAGTACACCTCGGCCGAGGCGGTCCGGGCCTTCATCGAGGCCGTGCGGCTGCGACGCACCGTCGGCGACTCGGCCCCCGTGTACCGCTACGAGCGCGACGTCGAGCAGTTCTTCCGCCACTCGCCGGCGGTCGTGCGCGACGAGCGGTCCACGGTTCGGGACTGACTGCAGTTTCAGCGACTGACGGTCCGTCGGGCCAGCGCCTCGACGTCGTCGCGGATCGCCGACCAGGCGTAGCGCTCCTCGAACAGGACCCGGCCGGCGTCGGCCAGACGCTGGCGCAGGCCGCCGTCGGCCATCAGCCGCAGGACCGCCCCGGCGAAGCCCGGCGCGCCGTCGGCGACCAGGGCGTGGGTGCCGTCGATCACATCGATCCCCTCGCAGCCGACCGTGGTGGTGACCAGCGGCAGGTGATGAGCCAGAGCCTCGATCACCTTGAGGCGAGTCCCGGCCCCGACCCGGATCGGCACGATCGACACGTCGGCACGCTCGAGCTCGGTCCGCAGGTCCGGGACGGTCCCCAGCATCCGCACGCCGTCGACCTCCGCCGACGAACCGAGCGCCTCGGCCCCCCGGCCGACCACCCGCAGCTCGGCATCGGGACGACCCCGCCGGACGATCGGCCAGACGTCGCGGAGGAACCAGCTCATCGCCTCGGTGTTGGGCTCGTAGTCGAGCGCACCGACGAACAGCAGCGACGGCACGGCACCTGCCAGCTCCCGACGGTCGGTCCGGGGGTCCTCGGGGGCCTCGGCTCCGTTGGGCACCACGACCGCGTTGGCGCACCCGCTGCGCTCGACGTCCAGATCGCTGCACACCACGACGTGGTCGACCGCGTCCGCACAGCGCCTCTGGATCGAGTCCCAGCGACGCTCGTCGATGACGTCGAAGGCACGCGACGTCGCCCACCGGGCCAGGGCCGCGGCCCGCTCACGGGGTCCGGCCCCCTGGTCGATCCGCGGAGGGATCCGGCGCCGCAGCCGCATCGACAGGTTCTCGAGGTTGTCGAAGTCGACGATGGCGGGCACCCCGTCGAACAGCTGATGCACCGGCCACCAGGCATCGACGTGGGAGTACCAGATCAGGTCGTATCGGTCCCGCCAGCGCTCGAGCGCGTCGACCGACGACGACCAGTCGAGCGACAGGAGCCTCCGGGGCACCTCCGAGCGGCTCCAGTCCGCGATCCAGGACCGGGGCCCGGCGGGATCGCCCATCGGCACGGTGAGGGTCCGCTCCACTCCCGGCCACGGAGGCGCCACCGGTTCGGTGCCGCGGTCGCGCAGCGGGGCGAACACGTCGAGAGGACCGGCCTGGCTCAGCCCGCCCACGATGTGGTGCAGGCGCTGGCGGTAACCGTCGACCGGAGGCCATGGGTACAGTTCCGCCACCACGAGCGTGCGCACTTCCGGGCTCTCCATCGGGTGACGACCCTACCGGGATCGCACCCCGCTCCGAGGAGGACCCATGCCCACCGTCCACGTCGAGAACCGCGAGGGCGTCGCCCTGCTCACCCTGGATGACCCGGAGCGTCGCAACGCCCTGTCGATCGACCTGTGCGCCGCGATCGTCGCCGCGGTCGAGGAGCTCGAGGCCGACGAGTCGGTCGGCGCTCTGGTGGTGACCGGGGCAGGACCCGCGTTCTGCGCCGGAGCGGACCTCAGCCAGCTCGGAGGGTCGCGGCGCGACGGCCTGCTCGGCATCTACGAGGGCTTCCTGCGGGTCGCCCGCTCACCGCTGCCGACCATCGCCGCGGTCAACGGAGCGGCGGTGGGCGCCGGGATGAACCTGGCCCTCGGCTGCGACGTCCGCCTGGCCGGCCGCTCGGCGCGGTTCGACACCCGGTTCCTCGACCTCGGCATCCACCCCGGCGGGGGCCACACCTGGATGATGCAGCGCGCCGTCGGGCTGCAGGCCGCGATGGCGACCGTGGTGTTCGGTCAGGTCCTCGACGGAGCGGAGGCGGAGCGGGTCGGCCTGGCCTGGCGGTGCGTGGGCGACGACGAGCTCGTCGACGCCGCGGTCGCCATGGCGGCACGGGCCGCCTCGGCGCCCCGGGAGCTCACCCGGCGGGTGCGGGCCAGCGTGCTCGCCTCGACGGTCATCGACGACCACGACCACGCCGTCGAGCGGGAGCTGATCGACCAGCTGTGGTCGATGGACCAACCGGCGTTCGCCGAGCGGCTCGCCACCCTGCAGCGACGCATCTCGAGCCAGGGCTGAACGGGGGTCCAGCCCCGTCACAGGTCGATCAGAGGAGCCACACGGTGGTGAGCTCGTCGCGGCGCAGCTCCCACTCCTCGACGGTCATGGCGTAGCGGATGTGGTCCTCCCACACGCCGTTGATCTCGAGGTAGCGCTCGGCGACCCCTTCGGGCCTCAGCCCGAGCTTCTCGACCACCCGGCGGCTGGCCGCGTTGCGCGGGATGATCGATATCTGCACCCGGTGCAGCAGCAGCTGCTCGAAGCAGAACCGCAGCACCGCCACCACCGACTCGGGCATGTAGCCCTGTCCGGCCAACCGCTCGTCGATCCAGTACCCGACGTACGCGTTCTGGTGCGCACCGCGGTGGATCGAGTTCACGTTGATCTCGCCGGCGAAGTCGCCGTCGACGAAGATGCCAAACCCGTAGCCGGTTCCGAGCTGGATCTCCCGCATGCGCACCGAGCACCGCGACGAGAACGCGGCGCGGTCCTCGACGGTGTCGGGCTGACCGGGGATCCGACGGGGCTCCCAGCGCGTCAGCCAGTCGTTGCAGCGCCGACGCACCTCGCGCCAGGTGTCGAAGTCGTGGACGCTGAGGGGGCGCAGCACCACCCGACGACCGTTCAGGGTCACCGGCGCGATCGTGGGATCGGGCAGGGGCTTGCGGCGCAGCACCGGCGGAGCATACCGAGCGGATCCGCCGGACCCTCCGTCCGGGGCGGGTCCGGGCACGCTCAACCGGCGCCGAGCAGGCTGGCGGCGAGCCCGTCGAGGATGTCGGACTCCGACACCAGGCACTCGTCGAAGCCGAACGTGCGGAAGATCTGCACCAGCACGCAGCACCCGCCCACGATCACGTCGGCCCGTTCGCGCTCGAGGCCCGGGTTGTGGATCCGGTCGGCCCACGCCTCGGTCGCCAGGGTCCGGAACACGTCCTCGACCGCGTCGCGGCTCAGGACGAAGTGGTGGATCACCTCGGGGTCGTAGGTGGCCAGACCGATCTCGACCGCGGCCACGTTGGTCACCGTCCCGGCCAGGCCGATGAACCGTGACGGCGCTCCGACCGACGGCAGCAGCCGCTGTACATCGGCCAGGTGCTGACCGACGATCGACAGCGCGTTGGCGAGCTCCTCCGGGCGGGGCGGGTCGCCGTGCAGGTACTTCTCGGTGAGGCGGACACAGCCCATGTCGACCGACACGGCGCCCTCGAGCTCGGTCCCACCGACGGCGAACTCGGTCGAGCCGCCGCCGATGTCGACGACGACGAACGGGCCGTCGGTCGGGTCCAGGTCCGCGGTGGCGCCCCGGAAGCTGAGCTGGGCCTCCTCCTCTCCGGACAGCAGCTCGGGTTCCGCCCCCAGGATCGCGGTGGCACGTTCGAAGAACTCGTGGCGGTTCGCGGCGTCGCGCGAGGCCGAGGTGGCCGCCATGCGCACCCGGGTCGCGCCCAGCCGGTCCATCTCGGCGCGGTACTCCCCCAGGACCTCGAGCGTGCGCTCCACCGCATCTGGGTCGAGCCGACCGGTCGCGTCGACGCCCTGGCCCAGGCGGGTGATGCGCATCAGCCGGCTCAGGGTCCGGGTCCCGTCGGTGACGAGGAGTCGGACCGAGTTGGTGCCGCAGTCGATGGCGGCGACGGGTTCAGCCACGGGGAGGATCCTCCGGTTCGGGAAGGCGGTCGCGCACCCAGGCACCGACGGGGTCGTCGCCGGTCGCCAGGAGGTGCGCGTAGTGGGCGTGCAGGCACTTGACGCCGGTGCGGGTGCCGCCCACCCCACCCGAGGGCCGGGGGCCGACGTGGTCGGCGGGGATCGCCGCGTCGCGTTCGGCCGCGTAGCGCCGGTGCGCCTCGGCGAGCTCATCCGCGTCGATCTCGGCTTCGGCCCGGTCGACTCCGCCGTCGGCTTCGAGGCGTCCGATCGCCCGGTTCAGCTCCGGGTCCACCAGCCAGTAGCGCGTCGGCATCGGCCGGCCGTCGGCCAGGAGCGGGGCGTTGCGGATGACGACCGGAGTGCCGCTCGATCGGCGGACCACGACGTCGAAGGCCGCCAGTGGACGTCGTCCGATGAGCCGCTCGACCGCCTCCAGATCCGCGGCACGGTCCGCGACCGGTTCAGCCACCGCCGGAGGTGGCGCGCACGGCGTCCTCGATCCGCTCGAAGGGCCAGGCGCGGGGCATCACCAGACCCGCCGCCGCGGTCGGGAGCACCGAGTACGACTCCTGGCCGACGTCGACCAGTCCGTAGTCGCGACGGGCGATCCGGGCGATCTCGTCGGGGTTCGACAGTCGCTCCTGGCGGGCCTCGAGACGGTCGTTGGCCCGTTCGAGCTCCGCCAACTCGGCTCGGGCGGCCGCCACGTCGGACTGCTGGGAGAGGTAGCTGCGCGCCGGCAGCGCGACCAGCACCAACGTGACGGCCAACACGGTCGCCACCACCGCGGTGCGCCGTCCGATGAGCGCCATCGGACGGCGGTGCGGGTCGCCCGCCGCGCTCACGCCGGGCGCTTCCCCAGCGGGGCGAGCGCGGCGGCGCCCCGGTACACGGCGGCTTCGCCCAGCTGCTCCTCGATGCGCAGCAGCTGGTTGTACTTGGCCACGCGGTCCGAGCGAGCTGGGGCACCGGTCTTGATCTGGCCGCAGTTGGTGGCCACGGCGAGGTCCGCGATCGTCACGTCCTCGGTCTCGCCCGAGCGGTGCGACATGACCGACGTGTAGGAGTGCCGGGTGGCGAGCTCGACCGCTTCGAGGGTCTCGGTGAGCGAGCCGATCTGGTTGACCTTGACCAGGATCGAGTTGGCCACGCCGAGGTCGATGCCGCGGGCCAGGCGTTCGGAGTTGGTCACGAACAGGTCGTCACCGACGAGCTGGACCCGGTCCCCCACCTTGGCGGTCAACGCCGCCCAGCCGTCCCAGTCCTCCTCGGCCATGCCGTCCTCGATCGACACGATCGGGTACCGGTCGCAGAGGTCGGCCAGGTAGTCGGCGAACTCGGTCGAGCTGAGGGACCGGCCCTCGCCGGCGAGGGTGTACACGCCATCCGCGAAGAACTCGGTCGACGCCGCGTCCAAGGCGATGGCGATCTCGTCGCCGGGGGTGCGACCGGCCCGCTCGATGGCCTCGACCAGCAGGGCGACCGCCTCTTCGTTGCTGCCCAGGTTCGGGGCGAAGCCGCCCTCGTCTCCGATCGCGGTCGACAGGCCCCGGTCGCCGACGACCTTCTTGAGGGTGTGGTAGCACTCCGCACCCCAGCGGACGGCCTCGGAGAACGAGGCCGCGCCGACCGGCATGAACATGTACTCCTGGAGGTCGACGTTGTTGTCGGCGTGCTCGCCGCCGTTGATGACGTTGAGCATGGGGACCGGCAGCACGCACGCGTTGGGGCCGCCGACGTAGCGGTACAGCGGCAGGTCGAGCTCGGTCGCCACCGCCTTGGCGGCCGCCATCGACACGCCGAGGATGGCGTTGGCGCCCAGACGGCCCTTGTTGTCGGTGCCGTCGAGGTCGATCAGGATCCGATCCAGGTCACGCTGGTCGACCGCATCGAGGCCGAGCAGCGCATCGGCGATCTCGCCGTTGACGTGGTCGACCGCGTCGGTGACGCCCTTGCCGCCGAACCGTCCCGCATCGCCGTCGCGCAGCTCGACCGCCTCGAAGGCTCCGGTGGACGCTCCCGAGGGCACCGCGGCCCGCCCCATGGCGCCGGAGTCGAGCTCGACCTCGACCTCGACGGTCGGGTTGCCCCGGGAGTCCAGGATCTCCCGCGCCCAGATGCCCTCGATGATGCTCACGCGTGTCTCCTCGTCCGGTCGTGGCGGACCGCCGGCCGGCGATCGCCCGGTGCCCGCGCCTCGGACACCGTAGGCCACGGGGTGGCGCGACTACAGGTTGCTGCGTATCAGCTCGGCGTAGGCCCGGGCACCGGCGGGGCGCAGGTGGGCGCCGTCGGGGGCGAACCACTCGGGATGGCCTTCCGACAGACCGTGCCAGTCGACCAGCACCGCGTTGGGGTGCCTCTCGGCTGCGGCGGCGAGCCGGCTGTTGACCAGGTCCTGCCACGGGCGTTCGACCTTGGCGTTGACCAGCAGCACCGGTCGATCCCCGGCGATCTCGAACAGGCGGTCCAGGTCTCCGTCGGAGAACGTGCCGTTGGTCCCGGCGTGGATGATGACCGGGCCGGGAGCCTTGCCTTCGGAGATGAACCACTGGAGCACCTGGAGGACGGTGTCGAACTGCCGACCCACCTTGGCGTTGACCGTCAGGCCCGGCATGGCGGTCTTGAGCGGACCGGTCGCTCCCAGCATGACCGAGTCGCCCACGGCAAGGGCGTTGGTCGCGGTCTGGGTGACCCCCGCCGCGACCGTCGGCGCGGTCGTCACCGGCACGATCGTGGTCGTCGCGGACTGGCCGGCAGGGACGCTCACCGTCGTCGATGTGGTGTCGGGGACCGGCACCTCGGTGCTGACCGGGCCGGAGCCGTCGTCCACGTCGGGCACCGCGGCGGCCTCCAGGGCGATCTTCTCTCGTTCCGGGCTGCTGGCGGCGCGTTGGAGTCCCATTCCGATCAGGGCGATCAGCACCAGGCTGGTGCCCGCGACGATCGTCCCCTGACGGGCGTAGACCGCCCGGCGTTCGCCGCTCGATTGGCGGAAGCCGCGCCACCAGGACCCGACTGCGCCCTGCCGCAGGGGTGTCTCCACGTACCGGTACGACATCTCCGCGGCACCCATCGTCAGACCGATGCGCAGCACGAACACCGGCCAACCGGTGAACGGCAGGTCGAGCTCGGGTCGGGTCACCATGAAGATCGGCCAGTGCCACAGGTAGATCGAGTACGAACGCAAGCCGATCCACCGCAGCGGGGCCAGGCCGAGCACCTTGTGCAGTCGGCACGCCGGGTGGACCAGCACCGCGATCACCACGACGCAGATCACGTCGAGGAGCAGCATGCCGCCGCGGTAGATGAACGGGTCGAAGGCGTTGACCCTCCAGAAGAACCAGCCGATCAGCAGCAGTCCGGCCAGGCCGGCCCCGTCGAGGACCGCACCCGCGCTCGCCGCGGCGCGGCCCCGGGTGCGCCACGGCGCCCACACCACCGCGAGCAGGGCCCCCAGCAGCAGGCCCGATGCCCGGGTGAACGTCGAGTAGTACACGGCGGACGGGTCGGTGAACTCCTCGAAGCGCAACGCCATCCACGCCGCGGACGCCAACGCGAGACCGCCGAGGATCCACGCCGTCCGCCGCCGGCCGGCCCGGGCCATCCCCCACGCGAACAACGCGGGGAACACGAGGTAGAACTGCTCCTCGATGGCGAGGGACCACAGGTGCTGCAGCAGCGGCGGGCGACCGGCCTGCGCGAAGTACGACTCCTGCAGGTAGATCTGCCACCAGTTCGACACGTAGAGCAGAGCGGCGAGGACGTCGCCACCCATCCGGCCCGCCGCGTCGCGGTAGACCAGCAGCGACGCCACCGAGACGACGAACAGCAGCAGGTACAACGCCGGCAGCAGCCGACGGGCCCGGCGGGTCCAGAACTGGCGCAGGGAGATGCGGCCGGAGTGGTGGCGTTCGTCGATCAGCAGTGCGGTGATCAGGAACCCGCTGACGACGAAGAACACCTCGACGCCGAGGAACCCGCCGGACATCCAGCTGATGTCCGCGTGGTACAGCACCACGGCTGTGACCGCGAGGGCGCGCAGTCCGTCGAGCGACGGCCGGTAGCCCAGCTTCGGGGGCGCGGAGGAAGAAGAGGTGGCCGTGGCCATTGCGCCCCATTCTGGACCGAGCAGCGCCCCCGCCCGTGGACGGCCCCGAACGGACCGCCCGTCGCCCTCAGCTCCCGCCGATGCCCATCCAGGCGGCACCGACCTCGACGTCGCCGAGGACCTCGGGCGCGCCGTCGGGAACCGGCCGACCCCACAGGGCCAGGAGAAGGTCCTCGGCGGTCCCCCGGACAGCGGCGTCGCCCTTGCGGTGGGTCCGGTCGACCGAATAGCGGCCGTCGAGCACCTCGACGGTCCATTCGCCGGGGACGTCGGTGCAGTGGAGGTGGATGCTCCCGGAGGGCAGCACCACGCCGTCGCGCTGCACCAGCCGGGGCACGATCACCGTCAGGTACTCGTCGATCCCGTCCGAGGCGAGCTCGGCGTCGATGGCACGAGGGACCGCGACGGCGAGCTCGGCGTCCCAGCGGTGCAGCGACGTCTCGTGGGTCTGGCGTCGGATCCACACCGCCACGGTGGGATCCTCGATCGGGAACGGCGTCCAGGTCGGGGTGTCCGCACCGGCAACGTCGAGCGCGTGGGCCAGGGCGATCGCCCCGTCGCCGAACCACCGGGCCAGGGCGTCAGGTGCCTCCGGCGCCGGCTCGGAGAGGGGATCGGTGGCCCGCGCCCGCGCCGGAGCGGCCCCGGTCGTCACCGCCTCGAGGACCCATCGGTGGACTCCTCCCAGGTGCTCGACCAGGCTCCGCAGGTCCCAGCCCGGACACGACGGAACCGCGGCGGCGAGGTCGGTCATGACCAGCTCGGTGACCCGGGCCGAGTCGGTCCGGAGACGATCGGTGCCGACCGGAACCGGGACCGCCGGGTCACCCGTGACGATCATTCCGCCTCGGAGTGAGTGACCGCGGGTTCTCCCATCCACTCCCGCAGCGTGTTCTTGAGCTTGGTCTGCTGGATGAAGATGTCGTGCTCGGGAGAGACCCCGCCGGCCGGCTGGGGCGACTTCCAGTAGAAGCTGAGCCACTCCTGCACCCCGGACTGCCCGGCGCGGTGCGCCAGGTCGAGGAACAGCGCCAGGTCCAACACGATCGGCGCGGCCAGGATCGAGTCGCGGCACAGGAAGTCGACCTTGATCTGCATCGGGTAGCCCATCCACCCGAAGATGTCGATGTTGTCCCACCCCTCCTTGTTGTCGCCTCGGGGCGGGTAGTAGTTGATCCGCACGACGTGGTCGATGTTGCCGTAGAGGTCGGGGTACACCTCGGGCTGCAGGATCGTGTCGAGCACGCCGAGCTTGGAGACCTCCTTGGTCTTGAAGTTCTCCGGGTCGTCGAGCACCTCGCCGTCGCGGTTGCCGAGGATGTTGGTCGAGTACCAGCCCCGCATCCCGAGCATCCGGGCCTTGAACCCCGGCGCCAGGATCGTCTTCATCAGGGTCTGGCCGGTCTTGAAGTCCTTGCCGGTGATCGGCACGCCGTTGCGCAGCGCCAGCTCCTCCATGCACTTCAGGTCGGTCGACAGGTTCGGCGCCCCGTTCGCGAACGGCACCCCTGACGCCAGCGCGGCGTAGACGTAGAGCTGGCTGGGCGAGATGTTCTCGTCATCGGCGCGCAGACCCGCCTCGAACACCTCGACCGACTCGTGGACCGCGGACGGCTCCTGGTAGGCCTCGGTGGACCCGCACCAGACCATGACCAGGCGGTCGAGGTCGTTCTCGGTGCGGAACCGCTCGATGTCGGCGATCAGCTGCTGGGCCAGGTCCCACTTGGACTCACCGGTCTTGACCCGCACGCCGTCGAGGCGCTTGACCCAGCGTTGGTCGAACACCGCCGGCATGGCGTTGATCCCCTCGAGCTCGCCCGACAGGGGGGCCAGGTCGCGCTCCTCGAGGACACCGGCGGTCCGCGCCGCCTCGAGCGCGTTGGGCGAGATCGGGTCCCACCCGCCGAAGACCAGGTCGTCGAGCTGCGCCAGGGGGGCGAAGTCGCGGATCAGCGGGTTGCGACCCTCCTCGCGGCGACCCAGGCGGATGTGGGCCATCTGGGTGAGCGAACCGATGGGGACGGCCAGGCCCTGACGGGCGGCCAGGACCCCGGCGTAGGCGGTGGAGGCGACGGCGCCCATGCCGGGGGTGAGGATCCCGAGACGACCGGACGCGGGGGCGATCTGCAGCGGTTGAGGCATGGACCGCACTCTACGACACCCCCACAGCGACCCACCGGGCCGGCGCTCAGCCCTCGCTCTCGCTCTCGCGGGAGCGGTAGACGGCCTCGTCCGCGTCGACGCGTCGCCGCAGGGCGTCCTCGGGGTCGACGCCGCCCGCCCGCGCCGCGGCGACCACCGCGGCCAGCAGGACCCCGAACGCATCGACGTCGGTGGGATCCCGCTGCACCGCGGCGACCGCCCCGCGCAGATCCTCGGCCCCACCACCCAGACCGAGTGCCTCGGCCTTGCGTCCGACCTTCTGGGCCCGGGTCAACGCCGGGAGGGCGTGGGGGATCCCGTCGAAGGCCGAGGCCCGGCCGTGCTCCGCGCGCTTCGAGGACTCCCACACCGTGATCGCCCCGTCGACGCCGGCGTCGCCCGGACGGCCGCCGGTCGCCCGCTCCAGGTCGTCGTTGCGGCTGAGGAGCTTGTCGTGGATCGCCCGGGCCACGTCGGACAGGTCGAACCATCCGGCCTCGGCTCCCAACGCGGCGTGGAACACCACCTGGTACAGCAGATCGCCCAGCTCGCTGGTCAGCTCGTCGGCCCCCGCTCCCGACTCGGGGTCGTAGGCGTCGATCGCCTCGAGCACCTCGTAGGACTCCTCGAGCAGGAACCGCTTGAGCGAGTCGTGGGTCTGCTCCGCCTTCCAGGGGTCGCTCACCCTGAGTCGGCGCAGCAGCGCCTCGAAGCGGGCCACGTCGGACGCGACCGGGGCGGCGAGCCGGGGGATCCACAGCGAGGTCAGGTGGTCCGGTGACACGACGCGGTCGAGGTCCTCCCAGGCGACCTCGGCGACGACCTCGTCGGGCAGCCCGAGCCTCTGGAGGACCACGACGGGTTCCCGGGGCGGGTCCTCGACGGCCAGCTTGATGTCGGACAGGACGAAGAGAGAGTCGCACTGGCCGACCAGCAGCGGGCCGCGCTCCCCCGCGGCCTCGCTGTCGAAGCGGTGACCGTCGACCAGACGGACCCCCCGCTCGACGGGGTCCACCCCGAGCCGCGCCCAGGTGAGGTCCAGGAACGACAGGGCGGGATGCACCACGACCTCGACGCGGGGATCGGCGACGAGCAGCTCGACGGTGTGCTCGGCCACCACCGGCGAACCCGGCACCGCGTAGATCGCCGAGCTGTGTCGCGCCTCGGCGTCGACGAGCCGCTCGACGATCTCCCGGTAGACG
>WBZP01002427.1_pt1 | contig 21459 bp, 20 predicted proteins | sample 5204301 | NCBI WGS metagenome assembly WBZP01 (sample SAMN12412401, study PRJNA552823) | activated sludge metagenome | isolation source: activated sludge from nitrification reactor of wastewater treatment plant... | place: USA: Pennsylvania | collected 2017
GTTGTCGGGCACCAGCACGTGCCAGGGCTGCTCGGGATCCTCGGCGAGCATGCGCGGCTGATCGAACCAAAAGCGCCCGTCGAGCCCGAGGCCCTGGATGAGCACGACCGTCGGACGATCGGGCGAGCGCTCGCCAAACTCGCGGTAGTGGACGCGGTGCTTGCGTGGGCCTTCGGCGAAGGGCATCGCCGGCATCCTACTCGATGGTCAGGGCGGCGGCGGCCAGCGCTGCTCGCCGTTCTCGCCGATCAGGCGCTCGCGCAGCTCGGGCCCGTCGAGCTCGAGCTCGACGAAGCCACACAGCACGCGCTGCTCGTACTCGGGATCGTCGGCGTTCTGCGTCTCGTACCACGCGACCTTGGCGTTGCCGGCCAGCCCCTTCGCGTCGCCATAGGGGATCGCGCCATGCCCGACGCAGCGGCCGGTGAAGCCGCCCGGGAGGTCGCGGTAGACGATCGCGTTGTGGAGGTGGCCCCAGTACCAGTAGTCCGGCACGCGGCCGAGCAGCGCGGTCACCTGTTGGTAGACTGTGGTCGTCGAGCTGCCGTCGAAGGGCACGGGCTCGTGATGCGACAGCACGATGACCTTGCGCGAGCCGATCGCAGCAGCGAGCGAGCTCAGCCAGCGCGTCTGCGGGGTGTTCTCGCCGAGATTGCCGTCGAGGTAGATGTCGGTCGCCTCGTAGGCGGTGTCGAGCCCGATCACGAACCAGTGCTCGTTGGACGCCGACCAGTAGCTGGTGCCCTGCTGCTGGGGTGCGAGCGTCGGGATCGCCTGAGTGAAGAAGGGCCCACCGCCCGAGTACATCTCGTGGTTGCTGTTGAGCACGAACTGGCCACGAGCGCCGCGCGGCCACACGTCGATCAGGTTGGCGTGCTCTTCGTCGCTGGTCCCGGCGTAGTAGACGTCGCCGAGATGGATCGTCCAGTCCGGCGCACCGGACTGCATGACCCGCGCGACCTTGGCTGCCGGCGTCTGATCGCCGCGCCAGTAGCCGGTGCCCCAGTCGCCGGCGATCGCGAGCTTGACCCGCTCGGCGAGCTCGACATGGCCCGGCGTCGCAGCGAAGGGCGCCTTGGCGTCGCGGTGCTCGAGGTACTCGATCATGGCCAGCGACCAGCGCGGATCGAGGTCTTCATAGCGGTTGATGCCGATCAGCACGCCCTCCGCGTTGACCCACGACTCGTCGCGCAGTTGGTGCTTTAGAGGCTTGCGGTGGCCGAGCGCGCCGGACAGCCAGGCCAGCTCCGGGTGGCGGGGCGCAGCGCCGCTCGCGGCTTCGTCGTGGGCCTGCGCGGCCAGCCGCACGAGCGCGTCGACGTCTTCGCGCGGGGCCTTGGCCTCGAACGCCGCGAGGCTGTCCCTCAGCTTGGGCTCGAGTTCGGCGAGCTTGGGCTCGAGCTTGTCGAGGATGCTCATATCCGCTTGCCGTTGGGCAGCAGGTTGGGCTCGACGAGCAGGCCCTTGCTCATGCGCTCGAACCTCGCGCAGCGCTGGAAGTCGCCCTCGCAGTACGACCGCTTCCAATACTCGAGCGCGTTGCTCTTGCTCAAGATTGGAAAGAGCGGGCAGCCGTAGCTGTGATCGCACACATGGGGGGATTTGGACGTCGACTCGCTCATCCGATCTCGCAGCTTCCCGTGTCCCACACGAAGTAACGCCGATGCACGTAGCCATAGATGGCGTTGCCGGCCAGCACGCCGGCGAGGCTGACGAGCGCCAGCAGCTGACCCTCGCCGAGCTGGGCAAACACGACGCCGGGACACGCCCCCGTCAACGCCCAGCCGATCCCGAACAGCGCGGCGCCGGGGATGATGCCCGGGTGCATGCGGCCGCGCGAGAGCCGACTCCGCTCCTGCTTGCGCACGGCATGCAGGCCGAGGCTCGTGACCGCGACCGCGACCGCGAAGGTCAGGATCAAGCGGAGGTCGACGAGCAAGAACATGCGATGGACCTCGTCGAAGTTGGTGAAGCCGACGAAGTGCAGCACGAAGCCGAGCAGGAGGCCCGGCAGCGCGAAACGGAACCCACGGATGATGGTCTTGCGGTCCATGTTCAGCGCCCCATGATCGCGGTGGTGACGAGCGTGAAGGCGATCGCGGTGCCGAGGAAGGTCGCCGTCGCGATCAGGCTGCGTGGGATGAAGCGCGCGCAGCCACCGAGGCCGTGGCCCGAGGTGCAGCCGCCGGCCATGCGCGTGCCGAAGCCGACCGCCACGCCGCCGCCGAGCAGCAGCGCGATGCGCTGCCAGCCCTCGCCGACGAACGCGTTGTGGCTGGGCCCGAGGTCGCCGCGCAGCGCGAAGCTGCCGTCGAGCAGCGAGGCGAGCAGCGCACCGACGAAGATGCTGAGCAAGAACGCGAAGCGATAGGCGAGCGGCACGTGCCGCTGCATGCCGAGCCGCGACCCGTCGGCCGTGTCGTGCTTGGGCGCCTCGATCTCGACGCCGGTCTCGGCCGCGGTCGCGGCCGCGATCGCGGCGAGGATGTCGTTGGGATCGCGCTTGGCGAACTCGGCCGCGGCCTGATCCGTCTCGCGATCGCGCACGGCTTCGACGAGCTGCGTCACCTGCCCGGTGATGCCGAGCATGCGACCCTCGACAACCCACTGCCAGACCGCGACGCCGCCGAGCGCCAGGCCTCCGAGCCAGAAGGGCAAGAACTCCACGCGCTCGATTGTATCGAAATCGCGAAGCACTGGATGAACTTCGCGAGGCTCGTACGACTGGTGCATCCGCCATGGCGCAGCGCGCTCCCGCATGGTGCGAGCAGCGACATGCGGGTATCGTCGCGCGAGCATGAGCGCCGAGGTCCATCACACCTTCTGCCGCATTTGCGAGGCCCTGTGCGGGCTCGAGGTCACGACCGAGGCCGGTCGGATCACGCAGATCCGACCCGACGAGCAGCATGTCGCGACCGGCGGGTTCTCGTGCGTGAAGGGCCTCAAGCAATACAAGCTCTACGAGTCGCCGGATCGCCTCATGCACCCGCTGCGGCGCACGGGCACGGGCGACTACGCCCGTGCCGATTGGGACGTGGCACTGCGCGAGATCGGCACGAAGGTCGCGCAGCTGCGCCGCGATCACGGGCCCGACTCGATCGCCATGTACGTCGGCACGGCCGCCGGCTTCGGTGTGCTGCACCCCGTCTTCGCGCAGGGGTTCATGACCGCCCTCGGCAGCCGGAACATGTTCTCTTCTGCCACACAGGACTGCGCCAACAAGTTCGCGGTCGCGCGGCACGTGTACGGCTTCCCCTTCACGCAGCCCTTCCCCGACGTCGATCACACGCAGTGCTTGATCGTCGTGGGCGCCAACCCGGCCGTGTCGAAGTGGAGCTTCGTGCAGGTCTCGAACCCGGTGCAGCGGCTCAAGTCGATCGCCAAGCGCGGGGCCAAGCTCTACTTCGTCGACCCGCGCAAGACCGAGTCGGCCAAGGCCGCCGGCGAGCACGTGTTCATCCGGCCCAACACCGACGTGTTCTTCTATCTCGCGTTCCTGCACGAGGTGCTGGAGCGTGGCGCGGTCGCGCGCGAGCGCATCGACGCACACATGCTCGGCTTCGACCAGCTCGCCGCGCTCGCGCGGCCGTGGACGCCCGAGCGCAGCGCCGAGGTCACCAAGATCCCGGCCGCCAAGCTGCGCGAGCTCGTCGACGCCTACCTGCAGGCCGATGGCGCCGCGCTCTACTGCTCGACCGGCGTCAACATGACGAGCAACGGCTCGCTCGCATTTTGGCTGCAAGAGGTCATCAACGCGATCACCGGCAACCTCGATCGCCGCGGCGGCACGCTCGTCGGTCGCGGCGTGATCGACTTCCCGCGCTTCGCCGCCGACAAGGGCATCTTGATGCGCAGCGACACGTCGCGCATCGGCAACTTCGGGGCCGTCAACGACGCGTTCGCCGGTGGCCTGCTCGCCGACGAGATCCTCACGCCCGGCAAGGGCCAGATCAAGGCGCTCTTCGTGACCGGCGGCAACCCGCTGATCACGATGGCCAACGCCGCGCGCCTGCGCGAGGCGTTCGGCCAGCTCGAGCTGCTCGTGTGCCTCGACATCTTCCAGGGCGAGACCGCCTCGCTCGCCCACTACGTGCTGCCCTGCACCTCGCCGCTGCAGCGGCCCGACCTGCCCTTCATCTTTCCCTTGATGCTCGGCCTGCAGTCGCGCCCCTACCTGCAAGCGACGCGCGAAGTCGTGCCGCCACAGGGCGAGCAGCGCGACGAGGCGACCATCTACCTCGACCTGTGCCGGGCGAGCGGCGTCAACCTGTTCGGCTCGGCGATCGCCCAGCGCACGCTCGAGTGGGCCAAGCGTCGCTACGCGCGCAAACACCCCGATCGCCAGCCCGCGATCCCGCAAGAGGCGATCTTGAACCTGCTGCTGCGCGCGACCGGCCAGGGCAGCTTCACCAAGCTGCTCGCCACGCCGCACGGACGCGCGCGGCCCGACCACGCCGCCGCCGACTTCCTCGGCAAGCGCGTCGTGACCGACGACGGCAAGATCCAGCTCGCCCCGGCCCCGCTGCTGGCCGCCGCCGCCAAGCTCGACGCCGACTTCGAGCGCGAGCGTCGCGACGCGCACCGCCTCAAGCTGATCACCAAGCGCCACGTGACCACGCACAACTCGTGGACCCACAACCACGAGGACTTCGTGCCGACCGACACCAACCACCTCTATGTGCACCCCCACGACGCCGCGCGCCTCGGCCTGCGCGAGGGCGACTACGCCGACGTGCGCAGCGAGACCGGCATGGTCCGCGTGCCCGTCAAGCTGCTCGCGGATCTGATGCCCGGCACCGTCGCGCTCCCGCACGGCTGGGGCCACCAGCACGCGCGCGGCCTGTCCGTGGCCGGACGCACGCGCGGCGTCAATGTCAACATCCTCGCCGCCGACGGGCCCGAGCGCCTGGAGCGGGTCTCGGGCATGGCCCACCTGACCGGCTTCGTGGTCGACGTGACGCCGGCCGCGGGCGAGTTCGATCCGCGCAGCTGGTCGGGCTGCTGACCCACCGGAGCGCCGCTTGCCTTGCCAAGCGGGGCCTTTCGGGGTATGAAGGCCCCCCTCACGCACCGTCACAGGCTCTCGACGCGACGTTCTCCCCTCCTCCCGAGGGTGACGCTTGTTTGGACTCCGGGCGACGCCACGTGTGCTGACGCGGATGCTCCGCTCCAGCACGGTTCCATTCGCCGCCCGCGGCTTCCACGAATGGACCCCGAGATTCCACCGGAAGCCGAGCAAGCAGCAGTCACCCCCATGGGAAATCGTCTTTACGTCGGCAATCTGTCCTTCAACACCACCCGCGAGACCCTCGAGAACGCGTTCGCCACGGCGGGCGAGGTCAGTGAAGTCGCGATCCCGACCGATCGTGAGACCGGTCGCCCCCGCGGGTTCGCGTTCGTGACCATGGGCAGCGCGGCCGCGGCCGCGGGTGCGATCGAGCAGCTCAACGGCGCGATGCTCGACGGCCGTCCCCTCCGCGTGAACGAGGCGCAGGAGCGCACCGGCGGCGGTGGTGGTGGCGGCGGTGGTCGTAGTGGTGGCGGTGGCGGCGGCTACGGTGGTGGCGGCGGCGGTGGCTACGGTGGTGGCGGCGGCGGCGGCTACGGTGGTGGCGGCGGCGGCGGTCGTGGTGGCCGCAGCAGCGGTGGTGGTGGTCGCGGCGGCGGTCGCTACTAATCCCAAGCCTCGACGAGATGGCGTGACGCCGAGCCCCCTAGGGTTCGCGTCACGCCATCGCCATTTCGAACGCGTCACTTGCCGAAGATCGTGATGACGCCGTCGACGACCTCGTAGTCGTAGACGCTCAGGTCGCGCTTCGCCGGCCCACCCGTCACGCTGCCGTCGATGTCGAAGCGCGCGCCATGGCAGGGGCACTGCCACGCGTCGCCGCTGCGTTGGATGCAGCAACCCTCGTGGGTGCACTGCGTCCCGGTCACCGCGAACATGTCGTTGGGTCCGATGCGGGTGATCGCGATCGGGCAGGCGAGCCCCGCGTCGATCAGCGCGGTCATGCCCTCCTCGGCGAGCTCGGGCTGATCGGCGATGACGACGTCGAGGTCCTCGCTCAGCTCGTCGCCCTTGCCGTCTTGGCAGGCTGGGAGCCCGGCTCCGATCGCGGCTCCGCTGCCGAGCACCACGAAGGCGCGCCGTCCGACTCGAGGCGTGGGTGTCGAGGTCATGCGGCGATCCTACACCCCTCGACGGCTCAGAGGCGGCCCGACGCTGCGGCTTCGCCACCAACCTCGGCGAGTAGCTCGACGAAGTAGCCGAGCGCCGCGAAGCGCGGGTCCTTCGTCGAGCCACGCTGATACCTCGCGTAGATCTGCTGCAGGATCACCGCGATCTTGAACATGCCGAACACGCGCGCGAACACGGGCTTGGCGATCGTCCGGCCGCTGCGGGCCTCGTAGCACTCGACGAGGCCGGCCCGCGAGAGCGAGCCCGCGAGATGCGTGGGACCGAACGCGGCGCCCTGCAGCCGCGCGTCGTCGCCCGGCTCGACCCAGTAGCCGAGCGTGGTGCCGAGGTCGAGCATCGGGCTGCCGATCGTCGCCATCTCCCAGTCGAGCACCGCGCTGATGCGGGTCGGCGCCGCGGGGTCGAGCATCACGTTGTCGTATTTGTAGTCGTTGTGGATCAGCGCCGGCTGGGCGTCGGCGTCGCTCGGCAGCGCGGTGGCCAGCCAGGTCGCGAGCGCGTCCATGCCCGGCACGTCCTTGGTCTTGGCCGCCTCCCAGCGCTTGGTCCAGCCCTCGACCTGCCGGCGTGCGTAGCCCTCGGGCTTGCCGAACTCGGCCAGCCCGATCGCGCGCCAGTCGATCGCGTGCAGATCGGCGAGGCCCTCGATCAGCGAGGTCGACAGCGCGCGCGCCTGCTCGGGCGCGAGCGTCATGCCCTTGGGCAGCGTGCGGCGCAGGATCGTGCCGCGTCGCCGCTCCATCAGATAGAAGGGCACGCCGATGACCGCCGCGTCGTCGCAGTACGCGAGCGGCTGCGGAGCGAGCGAGTAGACGGGCGCGAGCGCCGAGAGCACCCGATACTCGCGCTGCATGTCGTGGCCGCTCGCGACGGTGTTGCCGAAGGGCGGCCGCCGCATCACGAGCTCGCGCTGGCCGGCGCGCAGCATGTACGTGAGATTCGAATAGCCGCTCGGGAATTGCTGGACCTCGAGCTCGACGCCCTCGGGCAGCAACGAACCCTGCGCGCGCAGCCACGCGGCCAAGGCCGCGAGATCGAGCGCCTCGCCCTCGCGCACCGCCTTGGGCTGATCGAGGCGGCTCTCGTCGCTCACTCGCCCGGCTCCTTGCCCTTGTCGCCGTGCGTGTCGAGCCCGTAGTCGCGCAGGATCCGGCGGGCGACGACCGACTTGTGCACCTCGTCGGGCCCGTCGTAGATCCTCGCGCCGCGCTCGTGCCGGTAGAAGTAGCTGAGCACCGTGTCGTCGGTGATGCCGAGCGCGCCGTGGACCTGGATCGCGCGCTCGAGCACGTCGCGCAGCACCTTGGCGACGTGGAACTTGATCAGCGACACGTCGATGCGCGCGTCCTTCTGGCCGACCGCGTCGATGCGCCACGCGGCGTGCAGCACCATCAGGCGCGCGGCGTCGATCTCGGCGCGGCTCTCGGCCACCCAGTTTTGGATGGTCTGCTCGCGCCCGAGCGGCTTGCCAGGCGCGAGCTCGCGGGTAGCGGCGCGCTTGCACATCATGTCGAAGGCGCGCTCGCAGATGCCGATCCAGCGCATGCAGTGGTGGATGCGGCCGGGCCCGAGCCGCGCCTGCGCGAGCAGAAAGCCGGCGCCCGGAAACCCGAGCATGTTCGACGCGGGCACGCGGCAACCTTCGAAGCGGACCTCGCCGTGGCTCGCCCACCCGCTGCCGGCCTCCCCCATGATCGGGATGTTGCGGACGAGTCGATAGCCAGGCGTGTTCGTCGGCACGATCAGCATGCTCGCGCGCTTGTGCGGCGGCGCGTCGGGCTCGGTCACGGCCATCACGATCGCGAAGGCGGCCCCGTCGGCCGCGGTCGTGAACCACTTGTGGCCATCGATCACGTACTCGTCGCCCTCGCGGCGCGCTTGCGTGCCCAGCCAGATCGGGTTCGAGCCGGCCTTGTCGGGCTCGGTCATCGCAAAGCAGGAGCGGATCGTGCCCTTCAGCAGCGGCTCGAGCCAGCGCTCGCGCTGCGCTCGGCTGCCGAACTCGATCAGGATCTCCATGTTGCCGGCGTCGGGCGCCTGGCAGTTGAGCGCGTAGTTGCCGATCGGGCTGCGCCCGAGCACCTCGCTGACGAGCCCGTGCTCGAGCAGCGAGAGGCCCATGCCGCCGTGCTTGGATGCGATCTGCGGCAGCCACAGGCCGCGCGCCTTGGCGTGCTCGCGGACCTCGAGCATGCGCTGCTCGACCTCGCGGAAGTCGTGGCTGCCGAGCAGCGCCGACTCGGCCGGGATGACCTGCTCGTCGACGAAGTGTCGGATCGCGTCGAGCTTGGGGCGGAGGGCCTCGGGGATCGCGAAGTCCATGTCGGGCCGCACGATAGCGCAAGCGCCCCGCCGATCGTGACGCTTCGATCGTCGCACCCCGCTGTTCGACGCCGCGATGCGCGATATGCTCGCGCCATGCATCGGCCCCTCGCGACCTCGACCCTGCTCACGACCCTGCTCGGCGTGCTCGGCTGCAACTTCGACAGCGGCGGCGGCGACGAGGAAGTCGGCGAGACGCTGACCGGCGAGGGCAGCTCGTCGTCGAGCGACTCGTCCGGCAGCGAGTCAGGCACCGATGCGTCGGGCACCGACGCGTCGAGCACCGAGACCTCGGGCACCGAGACCTCCGCGGGCACCGAGACCTCCGCCGATGCCTCGACCGACAGCGAGACGACGAGCGAGGGCGGGCCGGTCGATGCGGACATGGACGGCGTGCCCTCGGATGCCGACTGCGACGACGACGACCCCGACAACTTCCCGGGCAACACCGAGATCTGCGACGGGCAAGACAACGACTGCAGCGGCTTCGCCGACGACGACGCCGCCGACGCCGGCACCTACTACACCGACGCCGACATGGACGGGTTCGGGACCGGCATGGGGTTCAGCTCGTGCGAGGTGCCGCCCGGCACCGCGATGCAAGGCGGCGACTGCAACGACATGGACCCGCTCGCCTACCCCGACGCCAACGACGTGTGCGCGCTCGGCTCGACCTGCAAGGCGATCTTCGACTCGGGCCTCGGCGACGACGACGGCCTCTACCTCGTCGACCCGGCCGGCGTCGACCAAGGCGGCGAGCCGGTCGAGGTCTGGTGCGACATGACGAACGGCGGGCTCACGGCCGCGCTCGTGATCAACAGCGTCAATGAGGGCACCTACATCGGCAACTTCGGCGGCGCCTACTTCCAGACCGAGCAGCTCGCCGCCGATCCGGCCGAGGCCTCGAACCAAAGCGCACAGCCGGTCCAGGCGTGGCTCGATCTCAACGAGTACGAGTACGAGGACTTCCGCCTCGCCGCCTACTCCGACACCAACAACTCGTTCACGAGCGGCTGGATCGCGCGCGCCAGCCTGCGCATCGAGTTCGGCCAGAACGGCTACCTGCTCTACGGCGAGCCGGCCAACGGCTACTCGTGGTGCGGCGGCACGGCCAGCTACACCGACGGCGGGCAAGGCCAGATCAACAAGCCGCCGAACGCCCCCAACGACTGCAAGGGCCACATCACGCTCGGGTCGGGCTTCGACTTCTCGCTGTCGGGCAGCCAGTTCAACCAGGGTCTGACGGTGTGTGGGCCCGATGGCTCGGCGTGGATGCACCGCAACTACGGGAACACGCAGATCTTCTATCCGAACGCCGGCGCGGCCTACGTGGTGTGGACGCGCTAGCCGGCCGCCTGCGTGCGCAGGTGCTCGTGCCAGGTCAGCCACAGGCGCATGTCGAGCTCGCGCCGGTGGTAGTCGGGCAGCATGTACTCGCAGAGGCGATAGAACGCCTTGTCGTGCTCGCGCTCGCGTAGATGCGCGAGCTCGTGCACGACGATCAGATCGAGCAGCCCGAGCGGCGCCTCGCGAAACACGCTGGCGATGCGGATCTCGTTCTTGGTCTTGAGCCGCCCGCCCTGTACCCGCGTCGCGTAGGTGTGCAGCCCGAGCGCATGGTTGAGCGTCGAGATCTTGTCGCAGTAAACGACCTTGCCGAGCGGCGGCGAGCTGGCCATGAACTCGCGCTTCATCGCCATCACGTGCTCGTAGAGGGCCTGGTTCGACTGCAGGGCGTGGCGCTCGCCGTAGCGCTCGACGAGGCGCGGGCCCAGCTCGCCGCTGCGCAGCAGCGCGCGGACCTCGTTGCGCAGCTCGGCAGCGTAGCCTTCGAGGTACTTGAGCGGCTCGGCCACGGCGCGCACGATAGCAAGGGTGCGGAGCTTCACGATCCCCCTGCTCGGCTGCCTCGCGTGCGCGTGCACGCAGCACGCGAGCGAGCCGCCGCCGCAGGTCGAGCCGAGCACCACCACGCCGATGTCGACCACGCCCCGCGAGCCTTCGCCCGTGTCGAGCGCCCCACGCAGCGCGCTGCTGGCTTGGCGCTGGATCCACTTCGAGCCGACCCCGAGCGCGCGCGGGTTCGCCGACATGGGCCCGCTCGAGGTCTTCACCCACCTGGGTGTCTGCAGCGTCGTGACTCGCGGCGAGCACGAGTCACTGCAGCTGTGCTGCACGCCGCACGACCAGCCACGCTGGTGCGCCGCGCTCGAGCACGACTTCGTGCCGGGCGTGTCGCTCGCCAGCCTCGGCGAGCTGGTGTTCGTGGCCGACTACCCGGCGATCTCGTCGGGCGCCCGCCTGGCCGCCTACCGCATCGCCGAAGGCTCGCTCGTGTGGACGCGCGAGGCCAAGGCGATCGGCCCCCAGGATCACAGCGAGTATCTCAACCTCGTGCAGCTGCGCATCGTCGACGATCGCCTCGTCGCGTTCGGCCGCGAGGCGCACGGTAGCTACGTCGAGGTCATGGATGCGCAGACCGGCGCGCTGCTCGACCACGCGCTCGTCGAGCCGCCGCAGATCGAGTGGCGCTGGGACGCGAACCTGCCCGAGCCAGGCGGCGAGGTCGAGCTCGCGCTGCCCGAGGGTGGTTCGTGCCGCCACGTCGCCGACGTGTCCGACGAGCGAGCGACGCTCGCGTGCAGTGGCAGCACGCCCTGGCGGATCGAGCTCGACGCCGAGTTCGTCGGCCGTGGTGCGCTCGCGCTGACCGACACGCAGGTGCTGCTGGTCTCGTGGAGTCGCATCTCGAGCGGTGCGCGTGCGCGCGCCTTCGAGCGCTCGAGCGGCTCGCTGCTGTGGGACATCGCGCTCGAGGGCATCGGTCCACAGGAGCACAGCAAGTACTCCAACCTCGTACAGATCCACGTCGAGCGCGACACGCTGCTCGTGTTCGGCGACGAGGCGCACGGTCGCTACGCCGAAGCGCGCGCGCTCGAGTCCGGCGCGCTGCGATGGTCGCTGCGCTGGCCCTGAGGCGGGCTGACACGCACCCGTCACGTTCGCTTTCGCTGGTGCTCGCGCGCGCACTCGGGCAACGTTGGAGGCGACTCATGCCTCAGCCCCTCCGCCAAGGCGAGTGTGTCTGTTCGGTCGCCGCCCGCACGGGCCTGCCCTGGCAGAAGATCTGGGATGCTCCGCAGAACGATCCGCTGCGCGAGGCCGGCCGCCACCCCAACGTGTTGCTGCCGGGCGACGAGCTCTTCGTGCCCGAGCGGGAAGCGGTCAACGAAGCGCTCGCGACCGGGCGCAAGCACAAGCTGGTCGTGCACGGCACGCTCGTCGACGTCCACATCAAGCTGGTCGCCAACCTGGAGCCGCTGCCGGACGAGCCTTGGGTGATCGAGCACGCCGGCGGCAAGCTCGAAGGCACGAGCGACGGCGAGGGCATGCTCGACGCCAAGCTGCCGGCTCAGGCCTGGCGCGCGATCCTGCTGCTGCCCAAGCGTCGGCTTCGCTTCACGCTCGAGCTCGGCGCGCTCGATCCGATCGACACGCCCAGCGGCGCACAGGGACGCCTCCGCAACCTCGGGCTGGCGGCCAGCGATCGCGTCGACGAGCACACCGACGAGACGCTGCGCGGCTACCAGCGGCTCGCCGCGCTCGACGAGACCGGCGAGCTCGACGACGCCACGATCGACGCGCTGCGCGACGAGTACGGGATCTGAGCAGCATGGTTGCGACCAGCAAGGAGTTCCCCAACTACTGCCAGCTGACCTTCGAGACCGAGGGCGGCAAGCTCAAGGCGGTGCTGCGCCCGCACTGCCCGGGCAGCAGCTCGGGCGTGACGATCGGGCCCGGCTACGACATGAAAGAGCGCAGCGCGTCCGATGTCGAGGCCGACTTGAAGGCCGCGGGCGTGCCCGACGACGTGGCGGAGAAGCTGTCCGGCGGGGTCGGCAAGAGCGGCGACACGGCCAAGACGTGGATCAAGGACAACTACCCGGGCAGCGACGCGGTGATCACCGTCGAGGCCTCGGCGAACCTGTTCCTGCACGTCTACCCGACCTACGCCGAGCTCGTGCGCAAGAAGGTCAGCGAGCTGTGGGCGGCGCCCTGGGACGCGCTGCCGCTCAAGATGAAGGAGGTGCTCGTCGACCTCGCGTTCCGCGGCGACATCTCGCGCTTCAAGGAGGGCACGACCAAGCACGAGAAGCTGGTCAAGCCGCCGGTCGTCGCCAACGACTACGCGGCGTTCCGCACCTTGATGCAGGACTACGAGTACTGGCAGGCGAACACCAACCTGCCCAAGATGAACGACGGCTCGGCGAACGGCCGCATCACCGCGCGCGGCAAGTGGCTCGACGGCGACGCGGGCCCGACCTCGGGCGGCGTGCACTTCCCGATCGATCTGGGCGGCGGCCCGGCAGCCAACGCGACCAGCCGCGACGCGTACTTCAAGCACACCGAGCTCGACCACAAGGGCGGCTACTTCCCGATCGGCGCCAATACGGTCTGGCATGGTGGCGTGCACGTCCGCGCGAAGCGAGGCACGCCGGTCCGCGCGATGTGGGACGGCAAGCTGATCGCCGCGCGCCTGCCCGACGACTCGAGCAAGGCGAGCGGGCACTACGGCAGCCGCAGCTTCGTGCTGCTCGCCCACGAGCTACCCGGTGCCACGCTCAACAAGCTGGCGCCGAAGGGCAAGCTGACCGGCTACGTGATCCGCATCGAGGCCGTCAACCTGCGCTCGTCGACCTCGGCCAAGTCCGACGCCAACAAGCTGGCCAAGCTCGGCAAGGACGACGAGCTGAAGCGGCTGGCCGAGACCGACACGCAAGCCGAGGGCTACACGTGGGCGAAGGTCGAGGTCACGAAAGCCAAGAATGCGGCCGACGTCGGCAAGCAGGGCTATGTCGCGGTCAAGCCCGAGTGGTACACGGCCCTGCGCGAGGACAAGCAGAGCGAGAAGCTCGACGAGGCCAAGACCTACAAGCTCTTCTCCCTCTACATGCACCTCCACCGCGAGCCGCTCGACGGCTCGAGCAAGGCGCTCGACGAGGCACGCTGGCTGCACGCCGCGCCCGCGACCAGCAACGAGACGCTCGGCGCGGCTGTCGGCGATCCACCGAGCAGCAACGCGGCCGCCGACGTCAAGAAGGTCCAGGCCCGCTTGAAGGTCCACGGCGCGTACGCGGGCGCCGAGACCGGCACCTACGACGCCGCGACCAAGACCGCGATCGGCAAATTCCAAGACCAGCTGGTCGCCAACAAGGTCATCAAGAAGGCCGACTTCGTGATCTCGCCGGGCGGCAAGACCTGGGGCGCACTCAGGAACGCGCCCAAGCGCGACCGCCCGGCCCTCGACGCCGCGATCGTCGACAAGCTGCGCGGTGGCGGCGTGGTCGCGCTCGACAAGGCCATCCGTGGCGGCGATGTGCTGTGGACGAGCGGCGACTACGGCTCACCGGGTTATCGGACCGAGATGATCCACTGGGAGCTGTTTGCCGAGGATCAGATCGCGCCCGGCTGGACGAAGGTCGAGGACTCCGACGACGACTTCAACCTCGACAACACCAAGATCGTCGGGATGGTCCAGCAAGACGACGGCTGGTGGGACAGCGACGAGATCCTCACGATCGAGGAGATCATTCGCTTCTACACCACGCACCCGAGCGCCAAGCTGCTGCGCAACTACGCGTGCAAGTTCATCAGCGAGTGGGCGATCAACCTCGACGTCGCGATCCCCAAGATGCACGGCGCGACGATGGTCAGCACCTATGGCTTGAAGGAGCGCATGCAGCCCTACCTGTGGTGGAAGGAGGCGAGCGACGCCAAGATCCCGCTGCCGAGCTCGGCCAAGTGCTGGCACTACAACCCGATCGCGCTGGCCGGCGCGCTCGCGGGCGTGGTCCCGGCCGGGTCTGCGGCGAGCGAGAGCGCGACGAGCAGCGACGAGCACGTGTTCGTCGTGCGCAGCGGCGCCAAGGTCCCGCACTTCTCGCAGGGCGACTCGGCGTGGGGCAGCCGCATCCTCGGCGACTCGGCGACGATCAGCGCCAAGGGCTGCGCGATCACGTCGGTCTCGATGATCCTCAAGTACTACGGACGCAGCGTCGATCCCAAGACGATGGACGAGTACCTCGACGACAACGACGGCTACTCCGGCGACAGCGTCAAGTGGGACGTCGCGTTCAAATGCGGCGAGGTCGACGGTGGTGTCAAGTTCGGCACGCGCACGAGCGTGACCAGCAATTTCAAGGCCACGCTCGACCAGCGCATCGCCGACAACAAGCCGACGCTCGCGCGCGTCGACTATGGCAGCGACGATGACGGCAACTACAACCACTTCGTCGTGATCGTCGGCCGCCACAAGGACGGCCACTACATCATGAACGACCCGGCCAGCAGCGGCGGCAACGGGGCCGCCGATCCGAGCGACATCAACCTGATCGAGAAGACCACGCGCAAGAGCGGCTACACGCTCGTCCAGCTGGATATCGTCGATCCGGTCTAGACTGGCTCAGGCCGGCAAGATGCAGACACCGACGTCCTCGAATCCGGGCGGCGCCATGCCTTCGGGATAAAAGGACACACACTCGGTCCCCATCACGGAGCAGGTCGGATCCGTGAGGTCGCAGAAGGCGGCACAACAGCCGCTACCATTGCAGAATGGCAACATGTCCGCGGCCCAACAAATGTTGCCGGGGGCACAGTCGTTGACGAAGCCGCACGGTTCGCCGGTCGGGATGTCTTGCGTCGACGAGATGCAGAAAAAGCCGTCGTTGGCTTGATCGAAGAAGCACCCCATTCGTGCCCCGCAGTCCTGCAAGAGCGGGTCGCAGGTCTCCAGGTCGCAACCCGATGCGTCGTACGTGCAGGTCGCGGGATCGCAGGCCAACGTACCGGCCGGGTAGCCGAGGTCGGTGCAGGAGAAGCCGCCGAGGTTGTCTCCGTCGCACTGCTCGCCTTCGTCGATCGCTCCATTGCCACAAGGGTCCCCCTCGGTCGTGTCCGACTCGGACACGTCGGTGGCCGTCTCCGACGAGCTCTCTCCCATCGAGCTCTCGCTCGCCTCCATCACGCAGACGTTCGAAAGGCAGACGAGGCCGGCATCACATGCACCACCAGGTGTACAAGGGCAAGCCTCGGATCCAACCGGGCACTCACCGCCGGTGTCTTCGGTATCTCCCACGTCGTCATCATTCGGTGTGGGCGTGAAGCATCCGAGCATGAAGGCCGCGAGGTACCAAGGCGTGGCGCGCATGCCGGGAGATTTCACCAACCAGGCCGAAGCAAGCGGGCTCAGACCGAGAACTCGAAGGGCGGCAGGACCTCGAGCACGTTGATGACCGGATCGAGACCCGCCGCCGAGCGGGCGATCGGCCGCGGGCCCATGTCGATCCACGCCTCCTCGGGCTTGGCGACCGGCGTGCCCGTCTCGCTCGCGCCCGCCTGCGGGTCGAGGTCGTCGCCGTCGTGATCGTCGTCGGCGTCGTGATCGTCGGTGTCGTCGGATCGCAGGGCGCCCAGCGCCGCGAGCTGCTCGTCGTCGTCGGCCATCGCCGCGATCATGCCGTCGCGCGCCCCGGCCCAGCAAGCCCGCGCATCAGGACCCGCGCAGGCCCGAGAACTCGACGCCCTCGAGCTCGCGATAGAGCCGCAGCGCATAGCGGTCGCTCATGCCCGACACGAAGTCGGTCACGTGCAGCATCGTGTCGTAGGCATCGAGGCCGGCGGCCATGCTGGGCAGCAAGCGACGCAGGCGGGCGTTGCGTCCGCTCGCGCCCTCGACGTCGAGCGCGGCCGGGATCAGCCGGCCGAGCAAGCCGCCGAGTACCTCGTAGCCGACCAGCTCGATGCGCTCGACCTGCGGCGACTGATAGCAGCGCGCGATCGAGACCTCGCGGATCGAGCGGAGCACCGCGGCGTCGGGCACCAGCGCGAGCAGGGGCTGCAGATTCTCGCCGGCCAGCAGCGCGTCGGCATGCGCGAGGAAGGCCTCGGCGGCCTGGCGGATGAGGTTGCCGATCGCCATCGCACGCAAGAACGCGACCTCGTCGCGCGGCTCGTCACCGGGCTTGGCCTCGATCTTGGCGAGCGGCACGAGCAGCGCTCGCATGGTCGCGAGGTCGACGAGGCCGAGCGAGAAGCCGTCCTCGAGATCCATGATGTGATAGCAGGCGTCGTCGGCCGCCTCGACCAAGAAGGTCAGCGGGTGCCGTGCCCACACGCGCGTGTCGATCTCGACGAGGCCGACGCTGCGCGCGACCGCTTCGAAGCGCTCGGCGTCGCCGCTGCAGAAGTTGTGTTTCTTGCGCGAGATCAGGCCCGTGCGCGCGGCCTTGGGCCGCCCGGCGTCGGACTCGATCGCGGCGCAGGGATACTTGCAGGCGGCCGCGAGCGTGGCGTGGGTCAGGTTCATGCCGCCGCGCTCGCGGTACATCGCGAGGCGCGTGACGATCCGAAACGACTGCGCGTTGCCTTCGAAGCGCTCGAAGTCGGCCCGCTGCGCGGGCGTGCACGCAGCCACGAAGGGCTGGCCCTCGCCGCGAAACCACGTGCGGATCGCGTCTTCGCCGGCGTGGCCGAAGGGCGGGTTGCCGATGTCGTGCATCAGGCACGCGGCCGCGACGACGTCGCCGATCGCGTCGGCGTGGACCCGCTCGATCACGCCGCGCTCGAGCAAGCCCTGCCCGACGAGGCGGCCCATCGAGCGACCGACCGACGCGACCTCGAGGCTGTGCACGAGGCGGTTGTGCACGTGGTCGTCGATCGGCATCGGGAACACCTGCGTCTTGTCGACGAGCCGGCGAAAGGGCTCGGAGAACAAGATGCGGTCGTAGTCGCGCTCGAAGTCGTTGCGCGGCTCGCCGCGCGGCGGCCCGCCGCCGCTGCCGGACTCGCGCGGCGGCCAGCGAAAGCGCTCGGTCGACAGGAGGCGCGGCCACTCCATCATGACTTCCCGAACACGATCGACTCGCGCCGGAACAGCGCGCTCGTGACGGCCAGGCACGCGGCCGTGAGCGCGAGCGCCGAGCCGCTCGCGAGCGCGAGCCCGGCGAGGTTGGCCGGCTCGCCACCGAAGGCCTGCTCGATCAGCAGCTGCTGGCCGACGACCGGGATCGCCATGGCCGCGAGCGAGTCGGAGAAGCCCGACATCATGCTGACCATCGCCGGCACCATCGGCACGAACATCAGCAGCGAGATGTAGGTCTGCGCCTCCTTGAACGAGCGCGCGAAGCTGGCGACGGCCATCTGCAGGGCCGAGGCCATCAGCGTCATCGGCAGCGCGACGAGCAGCACCTGCAGCAGGGCGCCGGGCCCGAGCGCGAGGCGCAGGCCGAGCTCGCGGACCGGCGTGTACTCGACCACGAACACGCAGCAGGCGAGCGTCAGCAGCACGCACGCGAACGCGAACGCGACGGTCGCCAGCCACTTGCCGAGCACGAGCGCGCTGCGCGAGACCGGGTTGAGCAGCAGCGACTCGAGCGAGCCACGCTCGCGCTCGCCGGCCGTCGTGTCGATCGACAGCTGCATGCCGCCGACGAAGCAGGCGAGCAGCACGAAGAGCGGCACGAACGAGAAGAGCGAGGTCGCGAGCTGCTGCTCGCTGGCGACCTCGCGCTTGTTGACCTTGACCGCCCACATCACGCTCGGATCGACGCCGCGCGCGAGCAGGCGCATGCTGGCGAGCGAGCGCGCGTAGTCGTCGAGCTCACTCTCGACGTGGGCGACGGCCGCGTGCGTGTCGTTGCGCGAGCTGTCGACGACGAGCGCGAGCCCGATCGGCTCGCCGGCGGCCAGCTTGGCGCCGAAGTCCTCGGGCACCTCGACCACGCAGGGCACCTCGCCGCTGCGCACGGCCTGCTCGGGATCGGCCGGCGCCGCGACGACGGTCGCGTTGTGGGCCTCGAGGTATTCGACGAGCTCGGGCGCGTGCTCGCTGCCGGCGATCGGGATCGGCACGTCGGCGGCCTCGCGCTTTTGGTCGGCGATGAAGCCGAAGAGCATGCCCGACAGCAGCGGGCCAAAGAGCGGGTAGAGCAGCGTCGAGAACAGCGCCCGACGGTCGCGCAGGCCGTCGAGCAGCTCCTTGCGCCACACGACCAGCACCGCACGCAAGATGGCCAGCCGCGCGCTCATGCCCCGAGCTCCCCGCCGAGCTCCTCGGCATGGGCGACGCCCGACAAGATCACGAACGCGTCCTCGAGGCTGCGCGTGCGCGCCTGCTCGAGCAGCTCGGCCGCGCTGCCGCGCGCAGCGACCTTGCCCTGCGCGACGATCACGATCGTGTCGCACAGCGCCGAGACCTCTTGCATGACGTGCGACGAGAAGAGCACGCAGCGGCCCTCGTCACGCAGCTCGCGGATCAGCTTGCGGACGGCGCGGGTGCTCATCACGTCGAGGCCGTTGGTCGGCTCGTCGAGCAGCACGTTGTTGGGCTCGTGCACGAGCGCGCGCGCGAGCGCGACCTTCATGCGCTCGCCCTGCGAGAAGCCGTCGGCCCGGCGATCGGCGATGCCGCGCATGTCGAGGCGCTCGATCAGGCCCGCGATGCGCAGCTCGAGCTCGTCGCCCTCGAGCCCGTGCAGCTGTGCGAAGTAGCGGACGTGCTCGCGTGCGGTCAGGCGCGGGTAGAGGCCGCGCGCGTCGGGCAGCACGCCGAGCTTGGCCTGGGCGCCGCGCGGATCGGCGGCGACGTCGATGCCATCGATCAGCACGCGGCCCCGCTGCGGCCGCAGCAGCCCGTAGAGCATGCGCAAGGTCGTGGTCTTGCCGGCGCCGTTGGGCCCGAGCAGGCCGGTCACCGCGCCGTCGCGGGCCTCGAGCGAGACCTCGTCGACGGCGACGAGCGCCCCGAAGCTACGATGCAGACGCTCGGCGACGATCATCGCTCGGGCTCCTTGGTCGCGAGCTCGGGCCGGTCGTCGCCGAGCAGCCGCGGCGGCTCGACCTGGCCCTGCAGGCGCCGCGGCCCGTTCGGCGACAGAAAAAAGCGCCGGGCCGGCTGTTCGGTCAGACACGCAGCGTCGAGCGCGGCCGGGCGCGGGTCGGCGAAGAACTCGGCGAGCAAGCGTGGCGCACAGCCGCGCCAGCTGAGCGAGTGGTGGCCCTGTTCGATCACGACATGACGCGCGTCGCCGAGCTGCGCGGCGACGTGCTCGCCGAAGCGCGGCGGCGTGACAGGATCGTAGGCGCCCGACAGCAGCAGCGTCGGCGCAGCGGCGTGGCTCGGCTCGCGCACGTCGGGCGGCACTGCGGCGGGCGTCCACTGCTTGCAGATGTCGGCCAGCTCGAGCAGCGACTGCTCGCCGAACCAGCGCAGGCCCGCGACGGCCTCGTGCAGGGCCGACGCATCGACACCCTGCATCTCCTCGGCGCACGAGATGGTCAGGTAGAGGCCGAGGCTCAGCGACTTGGCGTTGCGGCTCGACGCCAAGGTCAACGCGGCGATCGGGCCGAAGTCGCCGCGGTGGGCGGCGTGGATGATCAGCGGGATGAGGGCGCTCGAGTCGGGCGAGTAGAGGGCCATGCGCAGCGCGCCGTCGAGGCCCTCGCGCGTGATCTCGACCCGCTCGATCACGCCGCTGCGTGGGTGCGGCACCTCGATCAGGCGGCGCAGCGTCGCGAGCTCCGTCAGCACCTGCTCGAGCTCGCGCTCGAGCCCTGGGTACACCGCGCTGCACTCGGCGTCGTCGCGACAGTCGGCGAGCACGCGCGCGAGCGCCTGCTCGCTCGACGCCGGGATCTGCGTGTACACGTCGACATCGAGCGGCACGACGCCGTCGAGCACCATGCTGCGCACGCGCTCGGGATGCCGCTTGACGTAGGTCAGCGCCGCGCGCGTGCCATAGGAGATCGCCAGCAGGTTGATCTGCTCGTAGCCGAGCTCGGCCCGCACCTGCTCGAGGTCGGCCATCTGCTGTTCGGTCGAGTAGCGACGCAGGTCGGCGTCGCCGTAGCTCGCCAAGCAGCCGGCCACGCGCTCGGGGTGGACCTTGGCGGCGAGCAGATCGCCGAGGCTCTCGTAGTCCTCGAACTCGCACTCGAGCGGGCTCGAGGCGCCGGTCCCACGCAGATCCACGAACACGAGATCGTGCGAGCGCCCGACGAGCGCGAGGCGGGGCGCGACGTACTGCGCGAGCGAGGCGGCGCCTTGCCCGGGCCCACCCGCGAGCACGAACACGGGCGAGGGTTGGGGATCGTCGCCGCTCGCGGGCACGACCACGACCGCGAGCTCGATCGTTCGACCATCGCTCGCTTCGGGGTTCTCCGGCACGCGGATCAGCCCACACTTGGCACCACCGGCGGCGGCACAGTCGGCCAAGACCGTCTCGACGCTGGTCTCGCGCTCGTCGACGCAGCCGAGCAGCAGCGTGAGCGCGAGGCCAACGCCACGCAGCCCTCGTGCGGGGACTGCTGGACATTGGCTCGTGCGGCCCCGGGTCATGGGGTGGCGAAGGTAACACGCCCCGCCTCGCCGGCTGACACTCGCGGGGCTTCCTGACATACTCGATCGACCCGTGTCCTGGATCTTCAGTTTCCTGCTCGTCTGCTACGCCAGCGTTCGGCTGGTCTTGTGGATGCGCGGCCAGTGGCGCTGGCTCTCGCTCCGCAAGGGGCTGCCCGACCTCCCGAGCGAGATCCGGCCGCCCGAGCACCTGTCCGCCAACCTCGCGCGGCTCTTCTCGAAGTGCCGCACGCTTCGCATCGAGCTCACGCACGCACGCCGCATGCTCGCGCTCGTCGCCGCGACCGACCCCGACGTGCCGCTGGGCCAGGTCCGCGATACCCGCTACCGCCGCGCGCTGATGGAGAGCTGGACACACCTGCGGGCGTGGCTGCGCGAGGCCGAGACACTCGACGAGCTCGATCGCACGACACTCGACGAACTCGGGCTCGGCACGCGAAACCTCGCGGAGCTGACCGAGGGTCTGAGGCCGCGCTGGAGCGCGGTCGCGCGGGCCCGTGCGCTCGACCCCTTCCCGCTCGAC
>WBZP01002428.1_pt1 | contig 21458 bp, 23 predicted proteins | sample 5204301 | NCBI WGS metagenome assembly WBZP01 (sample SAMN12412401, study PRJNA552823) | activated sludge metagenome | isolation source: activated sludge from nitrification reactor of wastewater treatment plant... | place: USA: Pennsylvania | collected 2017
AATCTGGCACGACGTTGGTCACGGTGTAGCGCCCACCCCGAGAAATTGGGAGCACGCAATCGCGCTGCATTTCGGTGCTCGTGGCGTCGCAGTACGCACATCCACCCCATGACTCAAGCAGCATGTTCCAGTCGCTGTCGGTCAGATCGTGAGTTTGCGCATCCAGTCGACGCTTGCGACGGCGGGCGTAGATCGCGCTACGCCGACGTGTGGCCATGCGGCTCAAACTATCCGGGGAGACCGCCGCCCTGGCTTATGCAACGCCGGGTCGATGCGTCATACGGTGCGGTCGCAATAGCGCTTGGGTCGTATGACACTGGGCTGGACGTCATACGTTGCGGTCGTCCTAGGGATCGTTTCGTATGACGTTGCGGGCTGCCCGGGCAAGGGATGTCTCGAGGAAAGCCGAACAGGTGGCGTCATCAGTTCGTAAGACCTGGGCTCTTGGCCGCAGGCGAGGCATCAGAGAGGCTTGAGGCATGACGACCTCATTGGGTAAGGCCGCTTTGTCGGCACTCGCTGCGCTGACCCTGTCCGCGAGTTTGGCAGCCTGCGGTGCGGCCACCGAAACGAAGTCTGGATCGGACGCCCAGCCACAGTCGGCTGCGCCGACACCGTCGCCCTCGCAGTCTCAAGAGACCCAGGCTGAGGTGGCTGGTAGCTACATCGGCTACGACAAATACAAGGCAGACCCGGCGGCGTACTCCGACACCAAGGTCGTGCTGTTCTTCCACGCCACCTGGTGCCCGAGTTGCCAAAGCGCGGACGCCGCACTGGTCACTGACGGAGTTCCTGAGGGGATTACCGTCGTGAAGGTCGACTACGACACGATGACCGACCTCAAGAAGAAGTACGGCGTGACCGTGCAGCACACCTTCGTGGCCGTGGATGCCAAGGGCGCCAAGCTCAAGATCTGGTCCGGTGCGAAGTCGGGCAAGGAGATCGCCGAGAAACTCGCGTGAGCGCTGTCTTCACCGCGCTCCTGGCGGGAGTGCTCACCACACTGGCGCCGTGTGTTCTGCCACTGCTGCCTGTGATCGTGGGTGGTTCGCTCACCGGGGGTCAGCGTCGAGTGTGGTGGATCGCTGCCGGTTTGGGCGCGTCCGTTTTGGGTTTCACGTTGCTGCTCAAGGCATCAACCATCTTGATCGACATCCCTGCGCAGGTGTGGTCAATCATCTCCGGGGTCTTGCTGATCGCACTCGGGTTGGTCTCGGCATTCCCGCGGTTGTGGAACCAGATTTCTAGCCGCATGGGCCTGCAGGATCGCGCCCACCAGGGACTCGTCGCTGCTCGGCAGCGCGACGGGGTGCTGGGCGCTGTGCTCACGGGTGCGGCACTGGGGCCTGTGTTTTCCTCGTGCAGCCCGCTGTATGGCTATCTGATCGTGACGGTGTTGCCTGCGACGCCGGTGAAGGGGCTCGTGCTGTTGATCAGTTACGTCGTAGGCCTTGTCGGGGCGCTCCTGTTGGTGGCACTAGCTGGGCGACGCGCGTTCTCCGGAGCTCGGTGGCTAGCCGAGCCCGAGAGTTGGTTTAGACGAGGTCTTGGCTGGGTGTTCGTGCTCGTGGGCGTGCTGGTGCTCACCGGCCTTGATCGCGACCTGCAAACCTGGTTGATCATCAACGCCCCGGTGCGCCCATGGGAATGGGTTTCCTAGGGCTGATAGTCGCGATAGCTGCGCTGAATGGCGATCTGGTCTGCGAGGAACTTCGCGTCATGCCACACGCCCCAGATGAAGCTTGATCCCCGACGCGAAAGCCAGGGGAGCCCCAGGAAGTAGACGCCAGGTTCGGCGGTGACCCCGCGCCGGTGCTCGGGTTTGCCTGATTCGTCGAAGGCATCCACATCGAGCCAGGCGTAGTCGGTGGTGAACCCAGTTGCCCAGACAATGCTGCTCACGCCAGCGGCGGCGAGATCCAACGTCAGTTGGGGGGATGTCACTGACTCAGGCAGCGGGCCCAACACGTGAGCCTGAGGCTCTGTTGGCAGATCGAGGCCGAAGCGCTCGACGTACTCATCTGCTGCTTGCAGCAAACCCAAGTAGCTGGCGTCTCCGGCAGCGATGTTGTCGGCCAGGTCGGCGCCGACGTGGAGGGTGCCATCGACGCAGGACGTCGTACGACCCAAAAGGTGGATGCCGATCTGGGCTAGGTCGCGGAAGTCGACCGTGTGGCCGCCGCGGGCGCCACTGACGGCGATGGTGACGTGTTCGGCGCCTTCGGCGGGAGTTGCGGCATCCCACAGGCCGAGCACGCCCAACCACCAGCAGAAGTCACGACCCCGGTAGCTGCGAGGAGGCCGGTCGTGTGGACCGACCGACAAGTAGACCTCGCGTCCAGCGCGTCGCAACTCATCAGCAATTTGTACGCCGGACGACCCGGCCCCCACCACGAGAACTGCACCTGGAGGCAACTGGTCAGGGTTGCGGTAGGAACTGGAATGGATCTGGGTGGCAACGGTGCCTTCAGGCACGATGGGCGGGATCACGGGCACCTGGAATGCACCAGTCGCGCTCACCACGAAGTCGGCCTCGATTAGCCCGGCAGATGTGGTGACCGCGAAACCCCGAGCACCTTCGCGGCGGGCCACCCTGGTCACTTCAACCCCCGTGCGCACGGGCGAGTCGGTGGCATCGGCGAACTGCACGAAGTAGTCGGCGACCTCGTCTTTCGTCGCGAAACTGTCAGGGGCGCCTTCAAATGCCAGCGATGGGAACCTGTCGTGCCACAGGGGCCCGTTGGTCACCAAGGAGTCCCAGCGTTCGTGTCGCCAACGGTGCGCAATCTCGCCGCGCTCCAGCACAAGGTGGCTGATGCCAAGGTGGGTGAGGTGTTCAGACATGGCGAGGCCAGCCTGACCGGCTCCCACGACCACCACTTCGACACGCTCCACACTCATGGCTTTCCTCCATCACTCGTTCGAGAAAATACGTCGATTGCTGTCCAGGCCAGGGCAGTGGCTGCATCAGTGAGGGCCTGCTCCGCAGCGGGTCCAGCGCAGTGGTCAGCAAACTCGCGCTGGTGGTTCAGCGCCGGCCAACTGCCAATTCCGACGTAGGGATGAATGCACGGCACGACCGCGGACACGTTGCCCATATCGGTCGAGGCTCGATTCATTCGGCGCTGGATCGGGTCATCGCTAAACACACGTCCCAACGTTTGAGCGTTGAGCCGGTAGGCATCCAGGGCAATGTCGTCGGTGCGCATCTGCGCGTACGGCTTGCTCTCGGCTTCAATGCTCAACTCACACCCTGTGGCGAGCGCGCCCGCCTCAAAGCAGCGACGAACTTTGTCCTCAACCTGGGCCAGTTCATCTAGATCTGCGGCCCGGACGTACCACCTGCCTTCGGTGTTCTCCGGGATCGCATTGGGCGCCTGGCCGCCTTGGGTGATGACCCCGTGCACGCGCACGCTGGGTGGCAGTTGTTGGCGCAACAGCCCAATGGCCACTTGGGCGATCGTGAACGCATCTGCGGCGTTCACCCCCATTTCTGGGTACGCCGCCGCGTGCGCCGCCTTGCCTTGGTAACTCACCTTGGAGTGCGACACCGCGAAGGGCTCGGCTTCGGCCACATCGACGGGAGCGGGATGGGCCAGCATGGCCAGATCGAGGCCGACAAAGGCGCCACGTTCCAAGAGTTCGATCTTGCCGCCGCCGCCCTCCTCGGCTGGGGTGCCATAGACCTCGACAGTGAGGTCAAGGTGGTCAGCAACCTGGGATATAGCAGCGCCCGCACCCACCGCGATCGCCGCGATCAAGTTGTGGCCACAGGCATGCCCAAGGCCAGGTAGCGCGTCGTACTCAGCGAAGACTGCGACCCGACGCGAGCCGGTTCCCTTGGTGGCTCGAAATGCTGTGGGCAGCCCTAGGTAGTTCGATTCGACCTCAAAGCCGTGCTTGCTCAGTTGTGCGGAGACAGCGGCGCAGGCTCGGTGCTCCTGCCAGGCAACCTCAGGATCGCCGTGGAGTTGCCGCGACAAGGCGATGAGCGAGTCGGTGTGGTCAGTGATCACCTGGTGTGCGCGGGCTTTGAGGTCACTGATCACCAGGAACTCCGTAGGAGGGTGACTGTGCCGGGTTGAGTGCGCGCCCGACGTACTCATGGGCTTGTGGCTTCCACACCGCCCAGGCTGCCTGCAACTGGCCGACCGGATCGTCGTGCCAATCGACGCGCAAATCTGTCAACGGCCAGGCCTGGTCTTCGGCGATGAGCAGCCCCGTTGAGTGCACGGGGCCGGCTTCGCCGCCTGCATCGAGGGCACCAGCCAGCGCTGCGAGCAAGCGGTCGCCCAAATCGGCCTCGGGGTCGGCTTCAAATGCGGCGATCATGGCCGCAGGCACGCCGGGATCGGCCAACAGATTGCCGCAGGCCACAGCTCCCTCTCCAGTGGCGCTCGCGTGCACACCCAAGGTATGGGCGCCCGAAAAGACAGCCACGTCGCCAGCGGCGCTGACAACACTGAGTTGCCGGTGCTGGGAGTACGACGCCTTGCGCACCACCGCATCGAGGGCCGCACTCGCAGATGCGCCGTCAGCCAATTCGGCGAGCAGGGCGGGGCCAAGTCGGGGATCGGTGATGTTTTGGGTGCAGGCGGCACCAATCTCGCTTTGCACCCAGGCGCATCGTGCAGCCACGGCGGGGCTCGATGAGGAAATCACGACCCCGAATTGGCCGGTGCGTGCGCACCTGGCTGCCAGCGAGAAGGTCATGAAATCACCGCTACGACACCGACCTCGACCAGCCATTCGGGTCGCGCCAGTGCGCTGACCACGAGGCCGGTGGAGGCGTAGAAGACCCCAGCGAATCGCTGGCCCATCACCCGGTAGACGTCTTCGCGGTGTCGAATGTCAACGAGGTAGATGTGACACGAAACGATGTGCTCAGGCTTTGCTCCGGCCTCAGCCAAGAGCAATTCGATGTTGTCGCACACCTTGTGTGCTTGCCCAACGGCATCGCCGATCGCCACGTTTTCGCGGGTGTCGAGGTCTTGGGCCACTTGCCCTCGGACGTAGACGGTGTTGCCCGCAACGACGGCCTGACACAAGTCGTTGGAGAGGTTTTGCTCGGGATAAGTCGCAGCCGTGTTGAACGGCCTGATGCGACGATGCCCGCCGACCACGATTTCTGACTCCATGACTTAGTCACCCACCTTGAACCATGTTGTTTTGAGCCCAGTGAATTTGTCGAGCGCGTGCAGGGAGAGGTCGCGGCCAAATCCCGACTCGCCAAACCCGCCAAAGGGAGTGCCGATGTCGAGGGCGTCGACCGTGTTGACCGAAACGGTTCCGGCGCGCAGTTGCGAGGAAACCCGGTGCGCTCGTCGGTGGGAGTCGGTCCACACCGAGGCTGCAAGGGCGAATTCGCTTGAGTTGGCCCGCTCGATGGCCTCGGCTTCTCCGTCGAAACCGAAGACCGCAAGCACGGGACCAAAGACCTCTTCGACGGCCAACTGGGAGTCGGGGGCCACCGAGTCAAACACTGTCGGCTCGATGAACGTCTGTGTAGGTGCCCCCGGCATGACATTGCCGCCAACCAGAAGAGTCGACTCTGAACGAGCCCGGTCGATGAAGGCGAGCACTCGCGAGGCGTGCTCATGACTGACAAGCGGACCCATCGTGGTGGCCGGGTCGAGGGGATCACCAGGAGCAAGGGCGGCTGCCCGCTGCACAACCTTGGCGATCAACTCATCCTTGACTGAGTTCTCCACCAAGAGTCGTGAGTTTGCCGAGCACACCTGTCCTGAGTTGGTGAAGATGCCAAAGCAGACCCCGTCGGCCACCGCGTCCAGATCGTGGGCGTCGGCGAAAACGACATTGGCTGACTTGCCGCCACACTCCAGCCAGACCTGCTTGAGGCGAGACTGTGCGGCGTAGCCCATGAAGCGCTTACCGACCTCGGTCGAGCCAGTGAACGCGACTACGTCGACTCCGGGGTGCTCACCTAGGGCCTTGCCGACCACGTGTCCGACACCCGGGACAACATTGAGCACTCCGTCAGGTAAGCCCGCTTCGAGCGCGAGCGCGCCCAACCGCAGCGCAGACAACGGTGACTGCTCGGCCGGCTTGAGGATCACGCTGTTTCCAGTGGCCAAGGCTGGCGCGAGTTTCCAGATGGCCATCTCGAGCGGGTAGTTCCACGGCACGACCGCAGCAACCACTCCGAGGGGTTCGTGGGTGACGATGGCCAAGTTGCCAGGGGCGGTGGGGGCTACTTCGCCGTACACCTTGTCGATGGCTTCGGCGTACCAACGCACGATTGCGGCGCTGCCAGGTACGTCGATTGTGGTGGTGTCAGCGATCGGTTTGCCTGCGTCAAGAGTGTCGAGCAGCGCCAACTCATCGGCGTGCTCATCGATGAGGTCGGCCAGCCGCGTGAGCACTGCTTTTCGTGACGCCGGTGCACAGCGAGACCAGACGCCTGATTCGAAACTGCGTCGGGCGGCAGCCACAGCACGATCAACGTCGGCAGGCCCACATTCAGTGACGTGGGCAAGCTCGGTGCCGGTGGCTGGGTTGAGTTTGGTCACGCGCAGTCCAGACTCGGCCGCGACAACGGCGCCATCGATGACTGCGTCGACAGGCATCGTGAGTGCGGCCGCAGCCCGATGCCAGTCGTCTGTTGTGCGGGGTTGGCCGGTCAAGAGTCCTCCAAATTGAGGTGACGAATGCGCTTGGTCCGAGCTTGAACTAGCTCAGGATGGAAGAAGCGGGGTTGTTCTGTAAATCAGAAAGAAGTGGGCTTAGTCATCGGTTGAAGTGATACCCAGTGTTCGCGGCGATGTCGCGAGCGCCACGAATGCTCGCGCCCGTCGAGTCAGGCGGACGCCGCGCATGCTGGCCACCACGACCCGCAACGGCTCAACGTCGTCATCAATGCGCAGTGGCACGACCTCGGCGCCGTCGTAGGTGAGGTTGTGGGCCGGGTTCTGATTGAGAATCGCGTAACCGTGTCCGTGGGCAACCATGGAGCGCACGGTCTCGAACCCCGAGGTTCGGTACCTCACCTGAGGTTTGATGCCGACTGACTCCACCACCGAGCGCAGGTAATTGCCGCTGTGCGGCAGATCAAAGAGGACCATCGGTTCGTCGGCGAGTTCGGCTAAGCGGATGCTCTCGCGCTTGGCGAGTCGGTGCTCCCGGGCCACGATGACGTACGGCGAGACGAGGCCAATGGTCACGCTGTCGATGTCGTCGTCAAGGTCATAGTCGTACATCAAAGCAACTTCGCACTCAGCTGAACGCAACCGGGCCTTCAACCCCGCATGCTCACCCTCAAGCACGTCAAGGACGACCCCTGGGTGCTTGCGGTGGTACCTGTCGAGCAGCAACGGCAGCTCGAAGGGAGCCAAGGTGCTAAAGCAGCCCACGCTCAAAGTGCCGGCCAATTGATGGGCGCTCTCGTCGGCCTTCTTGGCCAAGTCCGCTGACTGCTCCAAGAGTCGAGTGGCCTCGGCCAGCACCCCATGACCGGCTGCTGTGAGCGTCAGACCCTTGGCGTGGTGGCGTAGCAGCAACTGGACGCCTAGTTCTTTTTCGAGCTGAGCCACCGCCGTTGAGACCGCTGATTGCGACACCATCAGGTGCCGAGAGGCCGCTGTCATGCTGCCCAGTCGTGCGGCGGTCACGAAGTAGCGCAACTGCACGAGGGTGAACCCCGGGTCACTCATGAAGGGTCACCCACTCATCACTATGTATGTGCTTAGGGATGCCATGCATCAGTTCCTTTGATGACCTGGATCGAATCCTTGCGCTATGCCAAGCGTGGTGATGTAGGTCACCCTAACTGAAATCTTTGCGACGACGGGCAAAGAAATTCGCGAGCTTGGAGGCACGCACATGGTCAGCAATAAGCCGACAACGATGGCAACCGAGGAGTCCGCAAAACTCCATAAGACCCTTGGTTCACTCGACATCTTGTTCTTGATGATCTCTGCAGTGGTGGGGTTGGAGACGCTCGGTCAGGTTTCTCAGTACGGCGCCGAAGCCTTCACCTGGTCGGTGGTTTTGGTCATCGCATTCTTGCTTCCCTACGGCTTGATCTTCGCCGAAACCGGGGCCGCGTTTTCGGAGGAGGGTGGCGCCTACACCTGGGTGCGCTCGGCTTTCGGACGACCGGCGGCTGCGATTGCCGCGATGCTGACCTGGATCACCCAACCCGTCTGGGTGGGTGGCTCGATGGCCTTCTTGGCCGCCGAAACGACCAGCGAGTGGCTGGTCCCGATGGAGTCAGGCTCTGTAGCCGACTGGGTGTTCAAGATCGTGTTCATCTGGCTCACCGTGCTCGCCGCCGTCATCAGCCTGCAAAAGGGCAAGTGGATCCCCTCTGTTGGAGCGATCTTGAAGGTTGCGCTGTTGGTGTTCTTCATCTTCACGACCGTCCTCTACGCCGTTAAGAACGGTGTTGCGTTGCCTGGGCTCGGCTCATTCAGCCCGACCTTGTTGGGGCTGTTTGGTTCGGTGCCGATCTTGCTGTTTGCCTTCTTGGGCTTTGAGTCAGCTAACTCCGCAGCCGGGGAGATGAAGGACCCCGCGCGCGACGTACCCAAGTCGTTGTTGCGCTCGTGCGCCACTGCCGCAGCGTGCTACCTCGTTCCGATCTTCGCGATCTTGATGGTGGTGCCTGCTGACGAAATCGAGGGCATTTCCGGTCTCATGGCCGCAATCAGCCAGGTCTATTCGGTTTACGGAGGAGCGGCCGACCTGATGATCAAGCTCAGCGCCTTCGTGCTGCTGCTGGTTCTGGTGAGCCAAGGCTCGGCATGGATGATCGTCTCTGACCGTATGCAGGCTATGGCCGCGGCTGACGGTTCGTTCTTCGGCGGGTTCTTCGGCGTCTTCCACCCCCGCTTGGGCACTCCGGTGCGAGTCAACATGCTCTCTGGAGTCGTGGCGACGGTCTTCTTGATCGCGGCGGCCCAACTGACTGGCAACAGCGCTGCGGTGTTCGGTGTCGTGTTGACGATCTCGATCTCGACCTTCTTGCTGAGCTACCTATTGGTCATCCCTGCCGCTGTGAAGTTGCGTGGGCTTTACCCGGAGGTTGAGCGTCCCTACCGCGCCCCAGTTTCCGATGGCATGTTCAAGGCGATGGGCTGGTTGTGCTTCGCCTGGATCGCCTTGGGTTCGTGGGTCGCGGTCTTCCCCGGCACCCTGGAGCGCCTGTTCGGCATCGACTACCCGTTCATGGACTACTGGGGTGTCAGCCAACTTCAGTTCGAAGTGTTCACTGTCGGAACGCTGGTCGTGCTGCTGGTCTTGGCGGTTGTCGGCTACGTGTTGGGTGCCCCAGTGCGAGCCGGGCGTACTGCGAACCACGAGATCACGGTGTCGAACTCCTGATGTCTCGGGATCCGCGCTACGACATCTTGTTCGAGCCGGTGAAGATCGGCCCGCTCACCACCAAGAACCGCTTCTTCCAGGTTCCGCACTGCAACGGCATGGGCTATCGCGATCCGTCTGCCCAAGCTGAGATGCGCCGGGTCAAAGCGGAGGGCGGCTGGTCGGTGGTGTGCACCGAGCAGGTCGAGATTCACCCCACCTCAGACATCGCACCCTTCATTGAGTTGCGCATCTGGGACGAGCAAGACATGCCAGCGCTGACTCGCATCGCTGATGCGATTCACGAGGGCGGGGGGCTGGCGGGAATCGAACTCGCGCACAACGGGCTCAACGCACCCAACCTCTACAGTCGTGAAACTCCGTTGGGGCCTGGGCACCTGCCGGTAGCTGCGTTCCATCACGACCCGGTGCAGGCGCGGATGATGACCAAGCAAGACATCGCGGACTTGAGGCGATGGCATCGCAACGCCGTACGCAGATCGTTGGAGTGCGGCTATGACTTGGTCTACGTCTATGCCGGGCATGCTCTGGGCGGCATTCACCACTTCTTGTCTCACCGCTACAACCAGCGCACAGATGAGTACGGCGGCAGCTTGCTTAACCGGATGCGATTGCTGCGTGAGATCCTCGAAGACACCCAAGAGGAAGTGGATGGGCGGGCAGCAGTTGCTTGCCGGATCACGGTCGACGAGCGGTTGGGCGATGCCGGCATCAGCCGTCCAGAAATGACCGAGGTGCTCCACGAGTTGGGTGAACTTCCTGACTTGTGGGACTTCGTCATGGGCAGTTGGGAAGACGACTCCAACACCTCACGGTTTGGCCCCGAAGGGGAGCAAGAGGAGTACGTCGCGGGGCTCAAAGCGCTCACGACCAAGCCCGTTGTCGGCGTGGGTCGGTTCACCTCGCCCGACACAATGGTCCGCCAAATCAGAGCCGGAATCCTCGACCTGATTGGCGCAGCGCGGCCCTCAATCGCCGATCCGTTCTTGCCAAAGAAGATCGAAGAGGGTCGCCTCATCGAAATTCGTGAATGCATCGGCTGCAACATCTGTGTTTCGGGCGACTTCACCATGTCGCCCATCCGGTGCACCCAAAACTCCAGCATGGGGGAGGAGTTCCGTCGAGGCTGGCACCCAGAGCGTTCCCGAGCCAAAGAGTCCGACTCCACCATCTTGGTCGTGGGCGCTGGCCCTGCCGGGCTGGAGGCAGCCCGGGTGCTGGGCTTGCGTGGCTACCAAGTTGCCTTGGCTGAAGGCAGCCGCGAGTTAGGCGGACGTGTTGCTCGCGAATGCAAACTCCCGGGTCTGAGCGCGTGGGGCCGAGTCCTCGATTACCGCCAGCAGGCGATCTCATCGATGTCGAACGTTGAGGTCTTCATGGAGTCGACCTTTGAAGCCGAGGACGTCGTCGAGTTTGGCTTCGATCACGTTGCGGTCGCCACCGGTTCAAGTTGGCGCCGCGACGGAGTCGCCCGTTGGCACACGCACCCGATCGAGATCGCTGAGCAGGCCGACGTACTCACCCCAGATGACCTGATGGCGGGGCGTCGCCCAAGCGGCAAGCGCGTCGTCATCTTCGATGACGATCACTACTACATGGCAGGCGTGCTGGCCGAGATGCTTGCCGGTGAAGGTTTCGACACCTGCGTGGTGACGCCGGCCAGCCAGGTTTCGCCCTGGACGGTCAACACGATGGAAGTCATCAAGATTCAACGCCGACTGATCGAGAAGGGCGTTGAGCTTCGAGTGAACACCACCATCAACGCCATCACCCCATCGAGTGTCGTGACCGAGTGTGCCTACACAGGCGCAGCGGGGGAGTTGGCTGCCGACTCCGTCGTGCTGGTGACGGCACGGCTGCCTGAAGATGCGCTCTACGTCGAATTGGCTCAAGCTCAAGCCGACGGTCGCCTCTCATCGGTGCGTGGCATCGGCGATGCCTGGGCGCCAGGAACGATCGCCAATGCTGTGTGGTCGGGTCGGAAGTACGCCGAGGAGTTCGACGCCACCTTGCCACCCAATGACGTCGTTCAGTTCAGGCGCGAAGTCACGGAGCTTGCTCGCGGTCGTTAGGGGTCTCGCGGTGACCGGGGCGAGGTCGCAGCGCTACGCCTAAGTCGGTCTTGGTGAAATCCTCACCCTTGAACAGCAAGGGCAACCCTGCGACATGGGCTGTGGCGTAGGTCAAACAGTCACCGAAGTTGAGACCAGCGGGGTGCCTGCCCTTGCCGTAGGCACGCCATGCCTCCAGCGCGACCCTCGCATGATTGTCGTCGAAAGGCACCACCTCCTCGATGGCCCCAGAGACTAAGAGGGCAAGATCGCGTGTTGCATCAGGACCTTGGCGAGCTTCGACGACCATTGAGGCCTCAAGCAGGGTTGGGGCCCCGACGATCGCAGCGCGACTCGTCAATTGCATAAGCATGTCCTCGGCATCTGGCTCTCCTAGGACAACGGCGACTAATGCGGAGCTATCAACCGCGATCACGATGGCAAGCCATCGTTGCCGTAGCCCAGGATCTCGTCTTCCAAACGAGTGTCAAGGGTTCGTCGACTTCGACCCCGGTCGATGATGTCCAGCAGATCGTTGGACGGGGCGGGGAGACGACGGACCCGCGCCAACCGCTCTGCCACTGCAACGCGTAAAGCGTCGGTGATGCTCTCCCCGGTGGTGGCTGACAGCTCCCGAGCTAGCCGATCGGTCTCTGGATCTTTGATGTTGAGTGCCATGGGTGCACTCTACTAGGAAGAAGTCTTCCCTGCTTTCTTCCTCATGGTCCCTTGTGGATCTGAGCCGTGTGCCCACGCTTGAGCGCAACTCCCAGCCCGGTTAGCAAGAGCACCCCCGACGCCACCCAACACGCCACCGCGCGATGAAAGCTAGCTCGTCCGGCGGCTCGGCATCGTGCCGCAATGGCTTCCCCATCCGATGGTGGTTCGCCACCAGGGAAGTTGTCGGCCTTGTTGAGCACGGTGTCCCAGGGAGCCAGGCACTGGTAGGTCGGGCCTGTGCGCCCAGGGTCAACCGAACCGGCCACTTCCGGGTTGTTGAAGGCGAAGACCAGAGCGGCGATAGCCAGAACGCAGGCGGCCGTCACTAGCCCCAACGCGAGCTTTGTCATGCGGGCTAGACGCGCTGCAGCGCCGAATGGTTGCACTTAGTCTTCGTGGCGAAGCACCGGACGTAACCGGTCGAGCACCGTTTCATCTTCAATGGTGGAGGGCACTGCCGCGTCTTTGCCATCAGCAATCTCGCGCATGGTCTTGCGCAAGATCTTGCCGCTGCGCGTCTTGGGCAGGCCACCAACGATTTCGACTTCCCTAAACGAGGCCACCGCGCCGATCTCGTTGCGCACCATCTTCACTAGCTCGGCACGAATCTGCTCGGGGTCGGTTTCCACCCCGGTTTTGAGTACGACGAAGCCCCGTGGCAGTTGCCCCTTCATCGTGTCGGCCACCCCAATGACGGCGCACTCAGCGACGGCAGGGTGCTGGGAAATCACAGCCTCCATCGAGCCTGTCGAGAGCCGGTGCCCAGCCACGTTGATGACATCGTCGGTGCGGCCCATGACGTAGAGGTAGCCATCGGCGTCGATGAAGCCACCATCTCCGGAGAGGTAATAGCCCGGGAACGCCGAGAGGTAGGAGGACACAAAGCGCTCGTCGTCGTGCCACAGCGTTGGCAGCGTGCCGGGAGGCATCGGCAGTTTGATGCAGATCGCCCCTTCAGTGTCGGCGCCGAGTTGGTTGCCCATCTCATCGAGAATCTGCACGTCATAACCAGGCACGGGCACCGAGGGGGAGCCGGCCTTGATGGGCATCTCATCGAGGCCTCGCAGGTTCGCAGCGATCGGCCAACCGGTCTCGGTCTGCCACCAGTTGTCGACCACTGGAACCGCGAGTTTGTCGGTGGCCCAGTGGTAGGTGTCGGGGTCGAGACGCTCGCCAGCCAAGAACAACGTGTCCAGCGACGAGATGTCATATGACGCAAGCAAGGCCGCGTCGGGGTCTTCCTTCTTGATGGCCCTGATCGCAGTGGGAGCGGTGAACAACGCGCGCACGCCGTACTCCGAAATGATTCGCCAGAAGGCTCCAGCGTCAGGAGTGCCGACGGGTTTGCCTTCATAAAGCACGGTCGTGGCGCCGTTGATCAGCGGGCTGTAGACGATGTAGGAGTGCCCTACGACCCAGCCAACATCGGATGCTGCCCACCACACATCACCGGCAGTGCAGCCGTAGATGTTGGGCAGCGACCATGCCATCGCCACTGCGTGGCCGCCGTTGTCGCGCACGATGCCCTTGGGCTTCCCGGTGGTGCCCGAGGTGTAGAGGATGTAGAGCGGGTCAGTGGCCGCCACCTCGACGCACTCAGCCGGTTTGGCGCGACCGGCTTGCATCGCGTCATCCCAGTCGATGTCGCGGCCCTCGATCATGGTCGCCTCGACCTGCGGGCGTTGTTTCAAGATCACGTGGGCTGGCTTGTGCTCGGCCAGTTCCAGGGCTTTGTCGACGAATGGTTTGTAGTCGATCACCCGCGAGGGCTCAATGCCACACGAGGCAGTCACGATGACAGTTGGAGTCGCATCGTCGATGCGCACCGCCAGTTCGGCGGGAGCAAACCCACCAAAGACCACCGAGTGCACCGCACCAAGCCGCGCGCAGGCCAACATCGCCACGACCGCCTCAGGGATCATCGGCATGTAGATCACCACGCGATCGCCCTTGCCTACTCCACTCATCCGCAGGGCACCCGCGAAGGCAGCGACCTCGCCGAGGAGTTCGGCGTAGGTGTACTTCGACTTGGTGTTGGTCACTGCTGAGTCATAGATCAACGCAGTTTGATCGGCTCGACCGTTGATCACGTGGCGATCCAGCGCGTTGTAGCAGGTGTTGAGCGAGGCGTCGGGGAACCATTTGAAGAACGGTGGGTTGCTCGAGTCGAGCGCCTGGCGTGGTGACTTGATCCAGTCGACCAGGCCAGCGGCTTCTAGCCAGAAGCCCTCCGGGTCACTCACAGTTCGGGCGTAGGTCTCGTCATAGGTACCCATGACGTCACTGTGCCCCTCAGTATCTGTGCGCGTCCACGGGTCTGGCGATGAAGGGCTGGTACTGCGCGGCTAACGGTCATTAACCTGGCTTGGTGGAAGTCCCTAGATGTGACGACCGGTTTGGTTCGGTGTCCTTAGGCCCACATCTAGGGACGCAGCCTTTAGTCGTCTAACCGTCAGGCAAGCGGCCTGCCGAGATCGGACCAGACGGATTCCAACAACTGCCTCGCTCTCCTGGCACATCCTGGCCCTTCACCGGCCCAGATTGCTGCGATGTCGTAGGCGGCGCGCAGGATCTTTATGGGTGCCTTTCCTCCATGCTTTGCTGCTACGGCGTCGTAGCTGGCCTGGACTCTCTGTTGATAGGAGGGCCAGACCTCGGTGAGGTAGTCCATTGGAAAAGTGCCCTCTGCTACTCGGCCCACGATTTGCGCAACATCGTTTGCTGCATCTCGCAGCTGTTTTTCCTCCGAAGAGTCCCGAAACAAACCCATCATCTTCTCCATATGACGCGTGAAGCCATGTTTGATTGATTGCCTATTGTGCCGTAACCCTGGCCGTCCCGGCACGGTATTGCGAATGGCTACGCCGATTCCTCCATGCCCTGAAGGAGGATCGCTGAGAGGCGCTGGCACGGCGCGGCTAACGGTCATTAGCCTGGCTCGGTGGAACTTCGCGCGGCGTGCCTTGACGACGCATCCGTCGTCAGTGACTTGGCGTTACGGAGCAAGGGGCACTGGGGATACGACGAGGCATTCCTTGAAGCCTGTCGAGCGGACCTGACGTGGCAGCCCGGACAGATGCACACGGTCACGTTGGCCGAGACAAGTGGTGAGGTTGTCGGATTCTTTAGCCTCGTCGGGTCGGAGTTGGATGCGTTGTTCGTGGCACCTGAGGCAATCGGCCAAGGTGTGGGCGCAACGCTGTTGAAAGCTGCGCTGTCGAAAGCGCGGGCACAAGGAATCGAGGCAATCGAGTTCGATGCCGATCCCCAGGCCGTGCCGTTCTATGCACGCTTTGGGGCAGTGGTTGTGGGTGAGAGTTCGAGTACCGCAATCGCAGGCCGGTCGCTGCCGCGAATGAGAATCTCGACCAAACTTTGAGACGCGGGGAATGGTGCCGACGTACTCCTCGTTGCGGCCACCATGACTACCCCCACCATCGCCATCATTATTGGTTCCACGCGGCCTGGCCGCGCCGGAGAGGCAATCGCCACCTGGGTCCACGAAGTCGCATCGGCACGCACCGATGCCAGCTACGAACTTGTTGACCTGGCCGAGTTTGACCTGGATTTGCTGAACGATCCGATGCCCCCAGGTGCGGCCAACCGGCAATACGCCAGCGAGAAGACCCGCAACTGGAGCAGTGTCATTGACCGCTTCGACGGCTATGTATTCGTGACGCCCGAGTACAACCACGGCGTTCCTGCCGCCTTCAAGAATGCACTCGATGTGCTCTACCCCGAGTGGAACGAGAAGACCGTCGGGTTCATTGGCTACGGCTTTGATGGTGGCACCCGGGCGATCGAGCACTGGCGCACCATCGTGGCCAACGTCCGTCTCCAAGCGGCCCGCAACCAGGTGAGCCTGAGCATGATCACCGACTTCAGCGAGGGACAATTCCACCCCGGCGAGCGTCGGTCGGGCGAAGTCAATGGGCTCCTCGACCAGTTGGTGCCGTTGACGATTGCCATGAAGGGTCTGCGAAGCTCATAAGCATGAGCGCTACGTACGTCGCCGGCCTGATTGGTGCACTGACTCCCAGGGACAGTGGGCCGCGAGCCCAGAAGATGCTGGTCACTGACTCGGCCCATGTTGTCGTCTTCGAGTTCGACAGTGGGCAAGAACTCAGTGACCACGCGGCCCGTCATCCGGTGCTGATCCAAGTGTTGGCCGGTGCCGCGACGCTTAGCGCCGAGGGTGTCGACTACGAGTTGATCCCAGGTGCACTCGTGCACCTGGGATCAATGGAGACCCATGCAGTCAAGGCGCACACAAAGACCACACTGACCGTGACGATGCTGCTGCCTCGAGAGGCATAGCCTGGCCCTATGGCCGACATCTTCAGTGAGGCAAAACTGGGTCCGATCACGTTGCGCAATCGCGTGATCAAGGCGGCGACGTACGAAGGGCTTAGCTTTCACAATCGAGTCACCCAAGACCTGATCGACTACCACGTGGCCCCAGCGCGTGGCGGGGTTGGCATGACCACCGTGGCCTATCTCGCGGTGAGCCCAGATGGGCGCACCGACCTGCACCAGGTGGTGTGGAGTCCCGAAGCGATGCCCGGTCTGCGCAAGCTCACCGAGGCAGTGCACGCGGAAGGCGCGGCTGTCAGTGCTCAGATCGGCCATGCCGGCCCAGTGGCAAATGGCAAGGTCAACAAGGCACGCTGCTTGGCCCCGAGCAGGTTCTTCCAACCTCAGGCGATGCAGTTTGCCAAGGTGGCCACCCACGCGGACATCGAGCGCGTCATTGCCGACCACGCCCGCGCGGCACGGATGGCGATTGAGGCGGGTTTTGACGCAGTCGAGGTGCACCTAGGTCACACCTACCTCGCCAGTGCTTTCCTCAATCCCAAGCTCAACCACCGCACCGATGAGTACGGCGGGAGCCTGGCTAACCGCGCCAAAGTCGCCCTGGGGATCACCCGAGCGGTCAGAGAAGCCGTCGGCGACAAGATCGCGATCATCGCCAAGCTGAACATGACCGACGGGGTCAAGGGCGGCATCTCGATGGAGGAGTCGATTCAGACCGCGCAGTGGCTTGAGGCTTCAGGTGATGTTGATGCTCTCGAAATGACGGCGGGCTCTTCGCTGCTCAATCCGATGTATCTCTTCCGAGGCAAGGCACCCATCAAGGAGTTTGCTGCGGTAATGCCGCAGCCGGTGAAGTTCGCGATGGGCTTTGTGGGCAAGCAGTTCCTCAAGGAATACCCCTACCAAGACCTCTACCTGTTGGAGCGGGCCAAGCAAGTGCGCGCCGAACTCACCTTGCCGATGATCTTGCTCGGGGGAGTGGTCGACAAGCCCGGCATCGACCAAGCCATGGCCGATGGCTTTGAGTTCGTGGCGATGGCTCGGGCGCTGCTGCGCGAGCCCGACTTGATCAACCGCATTGCAGCCGACTCTCAGACTCCAAGCCTGTGCATCCACTGCAACCGCTGCATGCCCACCAACTTCACCGGCACCCACTGCCCTGAGATTGCCAGCGGTGCTCGCACGGCGAACTGGACTGTGCAGCTCTAAGGATTGAGCGGGTCGCCAACGGCCACGAAGACAGTGCCGGCAGCTTGATCACGGGTGATGGTGCCGTGGGCTGGCCCGTCGAAAACGATGTCCCAACGCACTTTCTCATCACCGAGTTGCTTGGTGACGTCGGTCTCGATGGTGTAGCCAGCCTTGGGCAAGATGCGTTTGTAGAACGCGATGACCCGGTCTGGCTCGGTGGTCGGAATGTCGAACTGCCAGGTCTCATCGAGACCGCCTGGACTCTTGATTCCCTTGATCCAGGGTGGCACCGGGAAGCCGAGTGCTCGCGTGGGGCCACCAGAAGGGATCGCCACAACAGAAGCGCCGGGGATCGTCGGCAAGTCAGTGGGGCTTGCTTGGGGAGTCGGGCGTGAGGGCAGATTGCTGATCACCACAGCAAGCAACGCAACGACGCACGTCACCACCGAAACGGCGGCGGCTACCCAGGTGGTGGTGCGGCGTGTGCTCATGAGTTCAAGCTACCTGGGGAGCCTGATCGATGCCCGCGCGAATCCACAGGGTCAGCCGAACTGCTTGCGGTTCATCGCGAACACCACGCGCCGGCTCGGATACTCGGTCAAGCTCCATAGTTGGTCGGTCTCCGGCCAATACGAGATGTCCTCTGGCCCGGGAGGCAGCGCGAATCTGAACCGGCGCAGCTTGCCCGGGGTTCCTGAATACATGTTCCCCAGGCGCCAACGGCCCCGCGACGAGGTGACGTAGTAGCGCCCGCCCACCACACACGCGCCTTGCATATGCCCAACGCCCCCATCGTCGATGAACACCGGGCGAGCACATCCGTCTTCGTCGGCTCTCAACAGTCCGTCGTCTTCGAATTCAAATCGGGCTAGCCGAGTGCTCATGTCCAGCACGCCGTACTCCCCAGCGACGAGTTCAGGTGGGGATGTCGAGCGATCGACAGACAAGAAGCTGTAGCGCAGCAGCTCGTGACCGTCATCGGCAAAGGCGTCGTAGACGTACCTCACCGGCAGCACATAGCGATAACCAAAGGTGTCGTGGTCGCTCTCGATGTGCATGAGGTCGTCTAGATGCGCGGTGAAAAGGCCGCGCTTGGTGCCAGCCACATAGAGGTAGTCGCCAAACCAGACGATGCCCCCCGCGTGGACCCGCAAAGGCGCCACCGCAGGGCGACCAAACATGTCAGTAGTCGCGGTCACCAGAAGCACGTGACGGTACTTCAACGTCTCAAGATCAACGATCGTGATCCGGCTACCTTCGTTGGGGCCGGGCACTCCCGGCTCTGCCCCCTTCGAATACCAACTCGTGATCAGCAAACGGCGGTCGTGGACAGCACCAGTGTCGTTGGCGTCGGCGCTGGTGGTGATGCCTTGGGGCCACCATCGCTGGTCGAGGTTGTCGTCGGCTTCCCAGCCGAAGGCGTACGACGGCGCCCGACCAGAAGCCTTGGTCTGCGTGGCTTGATGATTGAGATCCTCAAGCACTCCTTGAAGGCCTACTGGCTTGCCGAGCCGGTCAATGACGGCGGCGATTTCGTCGAGGTTTTCCTCACGGCGCCGCAAGTGGACTCCGGGGAGAATCATCGCGCTTTCTCCCTCCAGACTTCGATGGCATCGCGCAGCAACACCTGTGCTCGCTGCTCAAATGAGTGCTTTTCTCGCACGTGGGTCGCTGCCGCGATCAAGTCGTGATCGGTGCCGAACGTGGAGTGGCGTTCTTGCCACAAGACCACGAGGTCGGTGGGGTCAGCGGCAATCTGGACGCTTGGCAGCACATCGTGAAGGCCTACAACGGGGTCGCTCACAGTGCGAGCCCCGGATGCAACGGCGTCGAAGATGCGGTTACTGATGAAACCTTCGCTGGCCATCTCGGGGGCATGGTCGCCCAGCACCATCCCTGCGGATCGGTAGGCCGCACCGAGGTCGGCGTGTGGTAGTTGCCTGGCGCGATGCACCCCAGGAGGCAGAACCTCCGCCCAAGCCCATCCGTAGACCGAAAGAGGCAAACCTGCGGCGACTGCATCGTGCACGATGGGTCGCCCTGCGCCTCGGTTGTTGCCGACGAAGAGGACCTGGTCACCGCTGTCAGGCTGCGCCAATTCGGGGCTGAACCGAGCGGGGTCGGTGCACTGCAGCAGGGGGCGCAGCCCCCAGTCTGGGTGACGCTCGCAGTAGGTATCGCTGGCGGCGTACCTGACGTCGTACTTGCGGCACTCGGCCCCGTCGACGAGTTCGGGATGGGAGATGAGCCACAACAGGCTCACGTGCTCGGGTCGCGGCGTGTAGTCCTCGAGTCCTCGAAGGACCAGAACAACGTCATCGAGATGACCACTATTGCGATCAAATGCGCCCCGATGATCGATAACCACTTCTTGCCCTAGGGCCTGCAAGGCATCAGCAAGCAAACGGGCGAAATGGGTGTCGCCCCACTTCTCACCTCGTTGGCCTGATGGTGCCGGATTCTTCAGCGCCCATCGCAGGCGCGGATGAGGTTCATTCACGTCTGCCCGCACACGCGACCAGGTACCCGCGACCGGGGTCAGCCCCGGTGGTGTGGGAGGTGCGACCTGAGCGGTGAGGATCTGCGATGGCGCGACGCCTGCGTGCTGGCGAACCCAGACGTGCGGCACCAGACGAAGCTCACCCGTGGTGCTCCCGATCCGGTGTACGAGGCATGCCGAACCCAAACCCGCCATCGGGCGCCCAGAGAGCGATTGGGCATCTTCGGTCGTCAGCCCGGCTAGCCAAGGCTGCCCGTCGGCCCACCCGGCCGCGGCGATGATGCCGTCTAGATGCAAGACGAGGGGTGCCACTGCCTGCACCCCTGGCTGCTGGAGTTCTGCCACGAGCGGAGCCAGCCAGTCGCCGATCACGTCGACGCCAGCCGCGATGTCAACCACAACCGCACCAGGCCGATCAGTGGGTTGCTCGACGATCGCAACGCCAAACTCGGCAGCAATGTCCTTGATGCGTTGGCGGCGCTTGGGGCTCATGAGTGCCAGTCGGGGAGCCACCACGACGATCGACTCTGGCTCGCATTCGCTAACCAAGCGGCGCAGTGTGCGGCGCAGGTGCGCAAAGTTGGTGGAAGCGTGGACACGGATCACAGGCGAGGGACTCTTCCTCCGCTTCAGGATCCGACGAAACACCACAAACGGGAGCCTAGCTAGTGCGACTGAGGAATTGGTTAACGCCTAGACTCAGCCAGTGCTGTTTCGCAAAGCAGAGATCCCTCTGCCACCTCGTCGCCTCCGCATGGGAGGCGTGCATTTCAAGGACGACGCAGAATTTGTGCGCACCGCAGTCGCTGACGTTGTTCGACTGCAAGAGTTGGCCGGATTAACCAAGCGCAGCAGTGTGCTCGATTGGGGCTGTGGGGCCGGTCGACTGGCGGTCGGCGTGAAGCACCACTTTGGCCATGTGCGCGACTATCACGGAGTCGACGTACAGCCGAAGTTGGTTGAGTGGGCCCAGAAGCATCTGGCAGATCGACACACCAGGTTCACTCTGGTCGATGTTGCCAACGCCAGATACAACCCAGACGGCTCACTGGAGCGTGAGATTCCGGCAGCCGCGGGGCACGGTCGATGTGTTGTACGCCTATTCGGTCTGGTCTCACATGACCCCCGAGGATGTGGCGGGCTACGCCAAGATCATCGGCTCCATCTTGCGGCCCAACGGCAAGGCGATGCTCACCGCATTTGTTGAGGACGACGTGCCCGACTGGGCCGAAAATCCCGATGACTACGGCACATTGACCTGGGCAAAACCACTCCACTGCGCTCGCTTCGAGCGCAACTTCTTCTACCAACTGATGGATCAGGCGGGTTTGCAGGTGCAA
>WBZP01001316.1_pt2 | contig 21446 bp, 17 predicted proteins | sample 5204301 | NCBI WGS metagenome assembly WBZP01 (sample SAMN12412401, study PRJNA552823) | activated sludge metagenome | isolation source: activated sludge from nitrification reactor of wastewater treatment plant... | place: USA: Pennsylvania | collected 2017
CTCTGCGACAACCCCGACCAGCGGCTGTCCCAGGACATCGCCGAGTATGTCCAGACCATGATCCGGTTGGGCCTGGGCTTCATCGCCAACCTCGGCACGCTGGCGACCATGGGCTGGATTCTCTGGCAGAGCGCCGGCCCGATGACCCACATGGTCGGCGGCAGAGCGCTGACGATTCCCGGCTACCTGTTCTGGCTGGCAGTGTTTTGGGGCATCGTGCAGACCCTCGTCACGCACCTGGCCGGGCATCGGCTGGCCGCCCTCACCGTCGAGCAGCAGTCGGTCGAAGCCGACTTCCGCTTCGCGCTGGCCAAAGTGCGTGAGGCCGCCGAGCAGATCGCGTTCTATCGCGGCAACGCGGTCGAGAAGGATCGCCTGCGCACGCTGTTTGACGCGATTCGCCACAACTGGGCGCAACTGATGCGCCACAACGTCTACCTCAACGCGACGAGCAGCGGCTTCTCCGCAATCTCGCTCCTCGTCCCGATCATCGCCGTGGCACCCAAGGTGCTCGGCGGCGAGCTGACGCTGGGCACGCTGATGCAGGACATTTCGGCCTTCAGCGCAACGACCGCGGCGGTTGCCTGGTTCGCCCTCTCCTACCGCGAGCTGTTCCAGCTCTCGGCGCGCGTCCGCCGCCTCGTCGCACTCGAAGCAGCCTTGCAGTGCCCACCGCCGGCCGGCATCCGTGTCGAACGGGACGCCGCGGTGAACACGCTTTCCGGCCACGACCTGGCGTTGCGCCTGCCCACCGGCCGGCCGCTGTCGGCGGTCGGGCAGTTCGCCTTCCACGCCGGCGAGCGCTGGCTGGTGCGCGGGCCATCGGGCGTCGGCAAGAGCACGCTGCTGCGTGCAATCGCCGGACTCTGGCCGTTCGGCCAAGGCCGCGTCAGCATTCCGGACGCCTCGCGCATCATGTTCATGCCGCAGAAGAACTACCTCGGCGACGGAACGCTGCGCGAGACGCTGTCCTACCCTGCGGCGGCCGACGCGCACGACGACGAGACACTCGCCGCAGCGCTGCACGATTGCCGCCTGGCGCAGCTCGCCGAGCGCCTCGACGAAACGGCGCGCTGGAGTCACCGCCTCTCGCCCGGCGAGCAACAGCGCCTGGCTTTCGCCCGCGCCCTGCTTTACCGGCCGGACATCCTGTTCATGGACGAGTCCTCGAGTGCGCTCGACAACGCAACCGAGGCGCACCTCTACCAGTTGATCCTGCACCGTTTGCCGCGCTGCACGGTCGTCAGCGTTGCCCACCGGACGACCCTCGAGGCCTATCACGACAAACGCCTCGACGTGGCACCGGCGGTCTGACGGCGCGCGGCGACAGCCATCGGAGGACGACCAAATGCCCGCACTGGACAGCCCACGAATCATCAGCGCGGTCGAGGGCGCTTTCGCCGAATCCTCTGCCGCAGCGTTCCGCCGAGATCAGCGGCTTCGATTCCCTAAGCGACTATCTCCGCCATCTCTACGCCTTGCGACCGCCTTCGGCTCCCTCCCCGCCGGGCGTGCGCGAAGAATCTCCGCTGTATGGAATGGTCGAGCCCCGCGTTTACGCCGAAACCGAGCGCGGCAGAGTATTTCACGGCGATTCACTGGGACTCCTGCACCAGACGCTGGCGGAAAATTCCGTCGATCTGATCATGACGTCTCCCCCGTTCGGCCTTGTGCGAAAGAAAAGCTACGGAAATGAGGACGCTGACCGGAATATCGAATGGTTCCGGCCCTTCGCACAGGGAATGCGCCCGGTTCTCAAGGAGAAGGGCAGTCTTGTCATCGATATCGGTGGCGCGTGGAAGCCTGGCACGCCGACCCGTTCTCTTGACCATTTCGAGCTGCTGATAACGCTTTGCCGTGAGTATGGCTTCCACCTTTCACCGACGAGCGTGACATGGTTGTTGATCCGTTTGCAGGATCATGTGTGACAGCTGAGGTCGCGGAGTCTTTGCAGCGCAGCTGGGTATGCTGCGAGCTGGACGAGGCCTACCTCAAAGGCGCGATGGCTCGTCTTGCTGGGGCCAGGCCGAGGTTGCCGAAGGCTGAGAATACGCCCTACCAAATCTTTCCCCCTTGCTCGCTGAACGGATCCGCCGACAATTCGCCGCTGACGGAGGATGGGGGATTTCAGCGCGCGGCAAAGGTTCCGCCGCCGCGCGCGCTGCCTCTGATCTGATACCGGACCTTGAACGCCGTCCCCCCTGGCTGGCGCCCAAGGACTTGCTTCTGCCTCCCCCTGCGTTCAGGCGTCGTGCGGTCCGTGCGCCAGGCGCCGGCCGGCCAGCCCGCGCGCCCGCGCCTCGAAGGCCGAAACCATGCCGGCAGCCATCGGCATGAGCAGCACCTGCATGACCGGCATCAGGAAAAGCGAGCGCATTTCGCAGTCGAGCGTGAAATCGACCTGGCAGCAGTCGTCGGCGAGCGGCGAAAACGACCAGCGAATGTCGAAGCGGCAGAACGACCGGTCTTCCGACGTTACGCTGATGGCGTGCGGACGGTCGAGGTCGGTGCGCGTCCGGAAGTGGTGAACCAGCCAGCCGACGGCCAGACTCTGCTCGGTTTCGTAGCCCGCCGCATGGCGCCGGACGACCTTGGCGCGCCGGATCGTGGGCAGGAATTCGGGATAGCGCTCGACATCGGCGACGATATCGAAGAAGGTTTCGGCTGAGTGCGCGATGGCGCGCCGTTCGCGGTGGATTGCCATACTGTCCTCCCCCCTCATCTGTCGCCGGCAGGCTTCGACGGTGGCGAAGGCCGGCGTGCGAAACGATTCCCGGAAGCAGTCTACCGTGTGGCCGTCGCCCGGTCGACAGCCGCGTCAACTGCTCGGGCGGCTGAAACGCGTCAGATTGTTCATCATTTCGACCATTTCCGGCCGGATTTCGTTTTTCGCCGCATCGCCATCTTCGACCAGCCGGTCGTCGCTGTCGAGCACTTCCTGGCGGACGACGCCGGCGGCATTGACCGGAAAGGCAATCTTGTACTTCTCGCCGATATAGGCGATGCGGTGCCAGTCGGCCGCAACAGCGTACGGGCGGTGGAAATCGGGCGCCAGCAGGTCCTGTCCCTGCGCATATTCCGCCGGCGGGTTGCGCACGCCGAGGCGGGCCATCAGCGTCGGCGGGATGTCGAGATGGCTGGTCAGGCCGCGCACGACGCGCGCCTTCTCGCCGGGAATCCAGAGCACGGCCGGCGTACTCGTCTGATAGCGATTGAACTCGGCGGCGTGCCCCCAGCGGCTGCTGCGCTCCATGAATTCCTCGCCGTGGTCGCCGAGGACGATGACGATCGTGTTGTCGAGCAGCTTCCTCTCCCGCAGATAGGCCAGCAGGCGGCCGATCTGGCGATCCACGTGATGCGCCGCGTTCAGGTAGCGGTTCATGATCTGCGGCATCTGCGCCGCGAAGTCGGCCGCCAGGTAGTTGAAATCCTCCAGATACGGCCGGGCGATGACGCTGTCGGGCGGGAAGGTGTAGTTGGCGTGCGTCCCCTCGAAGAACATGTAGGTCATGAACGGCCGCTGCGGATCGCGCTGATCGATGAACTTCATGATGTCGTCGATGTTTTGCCTGTCCCTCTCCCACGGCTCCGGACCGCTCGACAAGGCGTGCATGTCGGCCGGGTTCATGCGCACGAAGACCGTCTTGTCGAACGGCGGGTAAGTGAAGGACTGGCTGGTATGCAGGCTGAACTGGTAGTTCTGCTGCTGCAGCACGTCCATCAGCAGCGGCGAGCGATTGGCCTTGATCATCGGGAACCAGTAGTTGCCGTAGAGGCCGTAGAACATCGAGAAGATGCCCATCTGTGTCGCGTTGCCACCGCTGTAATGCTGTTCCAGACGCAGCGATTGCTCGGAAAAGGCCCACAGCTCGGGCATGATCCGCCGCTCGAGCAGGTCGAAGCGCAAGGATTCGGCGACCAGCCAGACGATGTTCGGCGGACGCGCCGGCGGCTCGACCTGCAGCGGCACGAGCGGGTAGCTCAAGCGGCCCTGTTTGAGGTGCACGCCCTCGCCGGTGTCGCCCGGCGCGGTCATGCCGAGGCGGGCGGCAAGCCGGCGGAAGGTCGTCGGCAGGTAGAGAGGGTAACGCTCGCTGGCGAAAAGGATCGGCTGATAATTCACCGCTGCGCTGTAGCCGTAGGCGAGGCGTTCGCCGACGGCAAGGCCGAGGAGCGCGAGGAGCAGCCAGCGCGCGCGCCGCGTCGGGCGAGTCATTGGCGGACGGCTTGTCCGGCGCGTCGCCCAGTAGTAGGTCGCCGCCTGCAGGGCAAGCAGCGCGCCGGCGATCAGCGCCGCCGTCAGCTCGGTGCTGCGGCTGGCGCCGAGCGAGGCAATGCCGCCCGGCGAGAAAACGAGGTCGATGACGAAGCCGTTGATGTGAAAGCCGTACATGCCGTAGATGACGCGATCGGCGAAGAGCAGCACCTGGACGGCGCCGGTCAGCCCGACGAGCACGCCGGCGAGCAGCCTGCCGGCGCTTGCCGATTCGCTCCGCCGCGCCAGCAGGTGATAGAGCAGATAGCCGGGCAGCAGCGCCGGCAGCAGATAGAGGAACGCGTAGCTGAGCGTCGTCGCCAGCGTCCACAGGGCGACGGCCGGCGTGCTGTAGGCCTTTGCCGTCGTGAAGGCGCTCACGTGCAGCGCCACCCAGGCGCCGCTGAGCAAGAAGAAGCGATCGATCTTCTGACGAGGGGGAACGGACGACATGGATGGTTCTTCATTCCGGAAGGGAAGCCAAGTTTAGCCGGAAAAGCTTTGCTTGGCCTTAATTCGCCGCTCGCCCGCGCGGACCGCGCGCCGACGCGCCGCCGGCTTCGCCACTTGCCGGCAGACGGGCTATCATTGCCGGCGTGACAGCGATGCCGGAAAACGCCGCGCCGGCGTGCGGACGGCCGTCGGGGGTCGCACGGGCGCCCCGGCCGGGCCGCCCGGCCAACGAACGACAGCCGCCAAGGGGGGGAAAGCGTGCCGCAGGCCAGGATATTCGTCAGCTACAGCCATCAGAACCAGCGCCCACTGAAACAGTTTCAGCGTTTCGTGACGCCGCTCGAGCGCGACGGCCTGGTGAGCTACTGGGACGATACCCGCCTGTCTGGCGGCGACGACTGGTACGCGGAAATCGACCGCGCGCTGCAGGCGGCAAGCATTGCCGTGCTCTTCATCTCGCAGGACTTCATCGCCTCGCCTTTCATCTGGCGCGAGGAGCTGCCGCGTGTTCTGGCGCGCGAAGACGCCGGCCAGCTGAAGATCGTGCCGGTCTTTCTAAGTCCGGCGACGGTCGACGAAGAGTGCTCGTATCGGGACCAACACGGCGCGCTGCGCCGGCGCAGGCTGGCGGCGCTGCAGGGCTACGGAACGCCGCAGAAACCGCTGAGCGACCTGACCTGGGCCGACCGCGAGCGCGAATACGAGAAAGTGTACGCGCGTCTGCGCCAACTGGCGCTCGGCGAAAGCGCAGCCGCGGGCGACGCCGCGCTCCCGGCGGCGGCGCGCGTTCCTCTTCGCCCGCTACCGCCGGCGGCGGAGACGCGCAGCTATACGCTGACCGTCCACCTCGCACGGCGTGACGGGCAGCTCGACCTGCGCTATACGCTACCCGGAAGCGATGTCATCGACACGGCGACGCTCGCCTGGGCAACGCTCACGTCGCCGCCGGAAGAAATCGCCCGCGCGCTCGATCAAGCGGACGAAGCGACGCTGCCCGGCCTGCTCAGGGAACGCTCGGCCACCTGGGGAGCGCTGCTCGGCGAGCTGCTGCTCGGGCCGGCTGGCCGCTGCGCGCGTCTGTTGCGCATCGTCTTCGAGCGGCCGCCGCCGGCCGCGCAGCCCAACCCGACCTTGTTCCCGGTGCGCCTGCGCATCTGCACCAGTGACCCGCTGCTGCTCGGTCTGCCATGGCGGCTGAGCCGCTGGCAAGGCTCGCTGCTCGTCGACAGCGGCTGGGAGTTCAGCACGAGCAGCGTCGTCGATCCTGGCGAATACCCGGTCGTTCCCGCGCCGGCCGGCGTCCTGATCATCGCGCCGCGCAGCGCCGGACAAGGCCCGGCGAGCGACCCGGCGCAGGTCGAGGCGATCGTCGATGCCCTGCGGCAAGCCTGGCCGAGCCCGCGACGGGCCGAAAACCTGACCATCGTGCACACTCGGCGCGAACTGGAAGACGCGCTGCGCAGCACGCGTTGCCATCTGGTCTACGTTCATGGCACGGTGAACAGCAAGTCGGCCGCGCTGCAGCTCGACGGCGCCGGCGCGGCCGACGCCCTGCCGCTGGCGCAGCTCGCGGCGCTCCTCGGCCGCATGCCGGCGCGCCCGGCGGCCATCTACCTCAACCTCAGCGGTCTGACCGACGCGGAGCCGGTGCAGGCACTGGGCGAAGTCGTCCCGCTCGTCGTCTGGCGGCGCGTCGCCAAACGGCAAAGCGACTCGACGACGATCGCCTGCGCCTGGCTGCGCCGCTGGCTGCAGCAGGGCGCCGATCCGCTGACGGCGCTGCACGATGTGCTGCGCAAGGGCGACATGACCGTCGAATCGGCGACGCTCGCCGTGCACGCCCGCTATCGAAGCTGGACGACAAGCATCGCCGCGCCCTGGCGCGCCGGCCTGCCCCGCCTCAAGCTCGACCGCGACGAACAGAAAGCACTGCTCGGCAAACATCTCGACGAGCTGATGCGCAGCGACACGCGACGGGTGATGGCCCTCGTCGCCTACGGCAGCGCCGACAATCTGCTCGCCGACCTGGCCGAGCAGCTACAGTACCACCTCGAACGCAGCGCCGAGCGCGGCGCGGACATCAACTGGCGCCGGCTGCAGTTTCCCGACACGCGACAGAACCTGGCGCGCAACCTCGAAGAAGAGCTGAAGCTGCAATTGTGGGCGCAGAGCGGCGAAGCGCTCAGCCACCTGCTGCGCCGGCATGCGCCGAACGTCGCCGCTGCCGGCCGGCGCGCCGTTCTCTGGCTGAACTGGGGCCTGGCGACGCGCGGCAAGGACGACGCCGATCTGACGCCAGCGCAGCTCAGCGACTGGCTGCGCTTTTCGAGCGAGGTGCTCGGCGCCAACTGCCCGGACGATCTGCGCATCGTTTCCTACCTTGCCGTCGAAGTCGAAGGCAAGCGGCACGCCGAGCTGAACAAGGAGCTGCAGGAAGAGCGCTGGCGCCCCTGGGGCAAGAAAGCGCACTTCCGCCTCAGCGTCCTGCCGCCGCTGAGCGAAGTATCGGAAGAGCACCTGTACGATTTCCTCGTCGAAGAAGGATCAGGCTGCGACCCGGCGATCCAGGAAGAAGTCGCCCAGCGCCTGGTCGCCCAGACCGGCGGCTGTTTCGAGGAGGTCGTCGCGCTGATCGAAGCGGCCGAAAACGGATCCTGGTACGATTTGCTTCGCCGGCTGCGCCAGAATCAGGGCGACGAGCCCTAACCCGACGACCAACCCTCTGCCGAGGCGCCGATGGCCACGCCCGCTCAATCCCCCGCCGCATCCCCCTTTGAACTGCTCGTCCCCGACGAACGCAGCCCCGCGCGCCGAGACGAGCTGGCGGCGCGCCAGCTGCCCTCGTCGCTGTACAGTCTGCGCGCCGCCGCGCCGTGTTTTCAGCCGGACGCCGACCTGGTCGACGCGGTCAATGTCGCGCTCGCCGTCGGCGCGCCGCTGCTGCTCACCGGCGAGCCGGGCACCGGCAAGACGCAGATCGCCTACTACCTGGCCTGGTACTTCGACATCGAAGACCAGCTCTACCCCCTCTTCGTGCGCAGCACGACGACGGCCGAAGATCTGCTCTACCGCTTCGACGCCGTCGCCTATCTGCACGCGGCAAACGACCCGGCGCAGCGCAGCGAGCCGGCACGGCGCAGCAAATTCGTCGAACGGGGTCCGCTCTGGCAGGCCTACGAGGCCGACGGCCCGTCGGTGGTGCTGATCGACGAAATCGACAAGGCACCGCGCGATTTCCCGAACGACCTGCTGAACGTTCTCGCGCAGCACCAGTTCCATGTCCCGGAAAGCGCGCAGACGATCAGCCGGCGCGGCCCGCCGCCGGTCATCGTGATCACCAGCAACAGCGAGCGACGCCTGCCGGAACCGTTTCTGCGCCGCTGCATCTTCCACCACCTGCGCTTTTCGGAAGATCTCGTCCGGCGCGCCGTCGACGCGCGCGTCGGCGACTACCCCCGGCTGCCCGCGGCCGTGCGCGAAGCGGCGATCGAGCGCTTTCTCGAGCTGCGCGCGCGTGACATGCGCAAGCCGCCGGCGACCGCCGAGCTGCTCGCCTGGCTGTGCGTCCTCTCGGCGCGCCGCGTCGCCGAGGCCGAGGATCTGCGCTGCCCGCTCGGCAAGCTGCCCGCGCTGTCGACGCTGATCAAGGACCGCGATGACCTGGCGATCCTGGCGCGCTCCGGCTGACACGCCGCCCGCCGCGGCCGGCGGCGGCGCGCCGCGTCGCGCCGGCAGACGCGGCAGGATGGCGGCGTGCATCAGCCGCTGAATCCCGACGCGCTGCTCGCCGCGCTGCGCCATGCCGGCCTGCGCGTCGGCGTCGGCGAGGTCCTCCGCCTGCAGCGCGTCTTTGCCCTGCAGCCGGCAGCGACCGACAGCCCGCGACTGTGCTCGATCCTGCGCGCCGTGCTCGTCAAGGGGCGCGAAGACGCGCTGATTTTCGACCGCGTCTACGACGACTGGCGGGCGAGCGCCGATCACGAAATCGCCGCGCGCGCAGCAAGCGCCGCCGAAGCGGATGACAAACTGGCCGTCGGCGCGCAGCCGGTCGGCGATTTCGCCGGGCAGCGCAGCGCGCCACCGGAAGCAAAGGGCTGGCGGGCAATGCTCGCCCGCCGCTGGCGCCCGGGGAAGTGGCGCCGGCCGTCGCGCCACGTTCTGGCCGCCGCCGCCGCGCTGGCCGTGCTCGGCGGCGTCGCCTGCTGGTGGCTGACCCGGCCGCCGCCGCCGCCGCCACCGCAGGTGGCAACCCTCCGCGCAGCGCCCGACGAGCCCGCCGAGGCGCGCATCGTGTCGCCCGATGCGCTGCGCCGGCAGCACTTCACGAGCTGGCGGCCGACGCTCGCCGTGACGCCGGCCGCAGCGCAGCGCAGCGGCCTGCCGCTCGCCCTTGCCCTCGCCGCGCTTGCCCTGCTCGCCGCCGCCGGCCTCTGGCGCCGCCTCGGCAACGAGCGCTGGCTGCCGGAACCGGCGCCGCTGCCGACACGCCCGGGCGCGCCGCGCGTCTTCCTCGCGCCGCCGGCCGCCGCCGGCCCGGAATTGCTCGACGCACCGCAGCAGGATGTACTCGTCTGGGGAATCGGCCGCTTCATGTCCGACGAAGCGACGCGCCGACTCGACCTGGCGGCGACGGTCAAGGCGACGGCGCGCCGCGGCGGCATCGCCGAGCTGCATTTCGCGCGCGCCTGCGAACAGCGCGAGGTCTGGCTGTGGCTCGACGAAACGGCCGACGACAGCGCGCTCGCGCGGCTGGCCGACGAAATTCAGGCGACGCTCAGCGCGCACGGCCTGCCGGTCGAACGGGCCAGCTTTCGTGGCCTTCCCGACCGCTTGCTCGGCGCCGGCGGCGAAGTCTTCGCGCCGCGCGAAGTCGACGAGCGGCGGGCGGCGGCGCTCGTCGCCGTGCTCACCGACGGGCGTCTCCTCGCCCGTCGTTACGCAGCCGACGACCAGCGCGTGCGCATCGACGCGCTGCTGCGTGGTCTGGCGCACTGGCCGCAGCTCGCCTTCGTCGACTTTTCCGCCGGCGACAGCGCGCTGGCGCCAATCCTCGCCGCGCACGGCCTCACCCGCATCGCACCGGGCCGCCTCGCCGCCTTCCTCGGCGGCAGCACGACTGACCGCCCGGCGAACGGCGTCGCGCCAGCCGACGGCGCCGCCGCCTGGGCGGCCGCCTGCGCCCTGGCGCCGGCGCCGGTTGACGAAACAAGCGCTTTCGCCCTGCGCCGCGCGCTTGGCCTGACCGTCTCGCCGTGGGCGATGCGGGACTTGCGACGTGCGGCGCCCGGGCCGCCCGGCCGCCTGCAGTGGCCGCCGGCGCGGCGCGCCGAATGCGTCAACTGGCTGCGGCGGGCGGAAACCGATGCCGCCGGCAGTCTGTTCGCGCAGGCGCTCGCCTTCTGGGAAGACGCCTACGCGCGCGAGCTCGCCGCGCGCACCGAGGGCGACTACGCCGCACCCTGGCACGGCACGCCGGCCGAGCAGCATCTGCAGATGGAGTGCCTGTGCCTGCGCCTGTGGCGGCCTGCGCAGGCCGGCGCGGCGATCGGCGAGCTCTACGCACTGCACGAGGGCGCCTTGCGCGACGCCGTGCGGCGCCAACTCGGCCAGTTGGCGCCACACGGCGAGCCACCCGCCGGCGGGCGAATCGAACTGCCCTGGACCTGGGACGAACGCGGGCCAACCGAAAAGGCGATGCTGCAGGAGATGGGTTTTGGCGGCGAACAGCCGAGCGAGCGCCTGCGACGCCCCGGCCGCCTGTGGCTGGGGATCGGCGCCTGCCTCGGTCTCGCCGCCGGCGCCCTGCTCGGCGCCTGGCTCGCCCCGGCGCAAGCGCCGAACGGCCCGCCGCTGCTCAGACACGCGCCGGCGCTGCCGGCCGATACGCGCGTGCAGCTCACCGCCCGCGCCGACGGCAACTGGCAGCTCACGCTGCGCAGCGCGCACGCGCGCCTCGACACGCTGGTCACTGCGGCCGCCGACGTGCGCGTCGACTGGCGAGAGGAAACACAAGCGTGCGTCGACACGCTCGCCGACGGCGCCGAACTCTGGCGCTGCGCTTCGCCGCCGCCGGCCGCGCTGCGCGACGAGCGGATCGAACGCCGCCTCGTCGTCCTGCCCGCGCCGCCGACGACCGGCACCGCGCAGCTTGCCGCCGCGCTGCTCGCCGGCGGCAGCGCCGACGTCGTCCTTGTCGATCCCGCCTGGCCGGCGCAGCGCCGGGCGCTGCTCGGCGACAGCGAGCGCCTGAGCGCGGGCGAGCAATTGCTCGTCGTCAGCGTCGGCCCGCCGCCGGCCGCCGCGCGCCTGCCAGCCGGCAACGCCGTCTGGCTGCATGCCGCCGACTGGCCGCCGCTCGTCGACGCGCTCGCCTCGACGAGCGACGCGCTTCCGGCGGGCAAGGTCTGGCCGCAGGCGAGCGTCCTCGCCGGCGACCCGGCCGCCATCCTGCTTGCCGGCGTCGGCGGCTGTCAGGCGCGGGAAGAGCCGCCCGACGCGCAGGGCATCGTCTTCGTTCGCCTGTGCGCCGGTCGCTTCCGCATGGGCTCGCCGCCCGACGAGCAAGGGCGGACAGCAGACGAGGGACCGTCGCATGACGTGTCGCTGCAGGCGTTCTCGATCGGCCGCCACGAAATCACCAACGCGCAGTTCCGCCGTTTCCGCGCCGGGCATGCGGGGCCCGACGATCTGCCGGCGGCAAACGTTTCCTGGCACGACGCGCGCGCCTTCTGCGAACACTACGGCGACCGCCTGCCGAGCGAAGCGGAATGGGAGTACGCGGCGCGCGCCGGAACGCAGACGCGCTACGCGTTCGGCGACGACGAGAAGGAACTCGCGCGCTACGCGTGGTTCTCGGCCAACGCAAGAGGGCAAGCGCAGCCGGTCGGCACGCGTCAGCCGAATCGTTGGGGCTTGTACGACATGCACGGCAACGTGTTGGAGTGGGTAGAGGATTGCTGGCATGACAGCTATGATGGCGCGCCGGTCGACGGCAGCGCCTGGGAGGGCGGGGAGTGTCGGAATCGTGTGCTGCGTGGGGGCTCCTTCTACGTCAGGGCCGGGGGCCTGCGTTCCGCGGGCCGGGGCGGGGACGGGCCCGAGGTCCGGAGCGAGGACGTCGGTTTTCGCTGTGTGCGCGGCCCGCGCCGCCAGCCTTGATCCTTGCCTTTTGACCATTCGACCCCGCGCAGCGGGGTCGACGAAAAATTTTTTTGGCGCCTGCTTGACACTTCTGTCGACGTTGTCAGCCATTGTCGCTACACTGTCGACCCGTCAAGCGATCGGCTGCTTCCCCTCGCACGGCGCGGAGGGTGTGTGCACCTCGCCGAGATGGGAAACGTGATGAAACTCAGCCTCGAACAAGCAGCCGCCCGCCTCGGCAAGAGCGAGCGGCAAGTCCGCTACCTGATCATGAACAACCGGCTGCCGGCAGAAAAAGTGGCCGGCCGCTGGCTGATCGATTCCGACGCACTGCCGCTGTCGGCCGGCCAGCAGCACGCCGTCGAGCGCAAGGAGCGGCAGCTGCGCGCCGCAGTCGAGGAAGGCCTGGCCCTGCCCGAAGCGAGCGAGCGGGCGCCCCGCTACTCGGTGCGGGATTTGAAAGCGTTTCAGTTGGCCTTGCCAGCGCACGGCAAGGCGGTCACCCTGCTCGGCGCCGATCATCCGGCGACAGCGGCGCTGCGCCGCGTCCTTGGCGCGCTCACGCGTGGTTGTCACCGCTTCGACTATGGCGAAAAGGCGGAGGCCTATCGCCTGGCGCGCGACGCCGCCAGCGAGGCCATTGTCGAGCTGGTCCTCTGCGGCCGGGCCGAAGCCGACGCGCTCGTCTGCACGCTCGAACAGGAAGTGATGGCCGCGCTGGCCGGGCTGCTGCGCCGGCTTGACCAACGGCGGCGGCGATGAGCGGACGGCACACCGCGGCACCGCTCTACGTCGACAGCTTCGCGCTGTGCGAGTGGTTGCTCGGCCATTTCGGCGAGGATTCACGCTGCCTGCCGCAGGCCCTCTGCCAGTCTGCACTGGCCCTCTTCGCCGCCATCACGCTGGCGCTCAAGGGTCGGCGCCGGGAAGAGCAGATCGAGAACGCCGACGAGCAATTGATCCGGCTGCGTGCACAACTGCGCCTGGCGCGGGCGCTCGACCTGCTCAGCGAAGGACAAATGTTGCATGCCCTGGAGCGGGCCGACGTCATCGGCCGTTTTCGCTGTGTGCGCGGCCCGCGCCGCCAACATGCCGCCGGCCCGGCGCCATGCAGGATCTGACCGGGGCCTTGCGTCCCGACATCCCCCGCCCGCCCGTTCCAGTAGCCGTCGGCGACCGTCCGGGCGGGCACCTGCCAACGGGCCGCAGGTGCGCTGATGCGCTCGCTGCCGGCTGGCTCGTTTGCCCGTTTGAGCAGCCTCGCGGCGCTCTGGCGGGCCTGGCTGGAAACGCGTCGCGGCAAGCGACGCCAGCCACGTCTGGCCGCTTTCGATGTCGACGCCGACACCCATCTGATTCGCCTGCAGCGGGCGCTGGCCGCCGAGACGTACCAGCCCGCACCCTATCGCCTGACGATCGTCCATGAGCCGAAGACGCGCCTGATCGCCGCACCGGCGATCGTCGACCGGATTGTCCAGCGCGCCCTGCTCGACGAGATCGGGCCGAGCTACGAACGCAGCTTCATTGCGCACAGTTTTGCCTGCTGCAGCGGTCGTGGGCCGCATCGGGCCGTACTGCAGTACCTCGCCTGGACGCGCAGCCACCGTTTCCGCCTGTCACTCGACGTGCGGCGCTACTTCGCTTCGATCGAGCACGCGACGCTGCAGCGGCTGTTCGCCCGGCGGCTCGACGATGAGCGGACACGCGCGCTGATTGCCCGCTTGCTGGCTGCCGGCGGCACTGTGTATCAGTCGCCGCTGGCGCATTCCTTGCCCGAGTTCGCCAGCGACCCGATCGCACCGGGTTGCGGCATGCCGCTCGGCGGCTATCTCAGCCACTGGTCGGGCGCGCTGTACCTGGACGGCCTGGATCACTTCGTCAAACGCCGGCTGAAAATCGGCGCCTACTTGCGCTACATGGACGACTTCACGCTGTTCGGCGACGATGCGTCGGCGCTCGCCGAGGCGCGCGAGGCGATCGCCGACTGGCTGCGCAGCGAGCGCAAGCTGGAACTGAAACCCGGTTGCGGCGCCGTCCAGCCGACGGCGCAGCCGAGCACCTTTCTCGGCTTTCGCGTCAGCCGCGCCGGCCTGTTGCCTGGACCGAAAGCGAAGCGCCGGCTACGGCAACGCCTGCGGGAAGCGGAAGCACTGGGACCGGATCGGCTGGTGCGCGGGCTGCGCGCTTACCGCGGCGTTCTGCTGACGCTTGGCTGATCGCCCTGGGCCGACAAGACTGACAAGCGGTCGCCTGTCTGTCACTCTTGTCGGTCTGCCGGCCGATTCATGGCGGCCACTTGTCGGTGCGCGGTCGATTGTCTGTCATTGCCTTGACAAACTGTCATTTTTTGCGCGCGACCCCGCTGCGCGGGGTCGAAGGGTCAATCGGCAAGAATCAAGGCTGGCGGCGCGGGCCGCGCACACAGCGAAAACCGATGAACTCGACCCGGACCTCGGGCCAGTTCCAGTCCCGGACCGCGGAACGCAGGAACTCGGCCCTGTTGACGAAGGAGCCCCCACGCAGCACACGCCCCTGCCCGGTCTCCGGTCCGCCAGGGTTGCGCTGCGCCTCGGCCGGGTAAGGCCCGTACCAGTCCCAACACCACTCCCAGACGTTGCCATGCATGTCGTGCAGCCCCCAGGAATTTACTTCCCGGCCGCCGACGGCATGCGGAACGCCGCCCGCGTTGGCGGAATACCAGGCGTGGCGAGCGAGTTCCTCGGCATCGTCGCCAAAAAAATAGCGCGTCTGCGTTCCCGCCCGGCAAGCGTATTCCCACTCGGCCTCGGTCGGCAGGCGGTAACCGTCCGCCGCCTGGTTCCAGCGGACCGGCCTTCCGTCGCGGATGTCGTAGCAGCGCTGCAGGCCGTCCTGCGCCGACAGGCGGTTGCAGAACTCGACCGCGTCGTACCAGGAAACCCTGTTCGCCGGCCACTCGTCCGCATCGTTTTCCGGCCAGTCCGGGGTCTCGCCCATCACTTTCCTGTACAGGCGGCGACTGACCGGATGAACCATGCAGGCGAAGCGCTCGAGACGAACGTCGTGTACCGGTCCCTCGTTATCCCTGCGACCGGCTTCCGCCGACGGGCTGCCCATGCGGAAGTTGCCGGCCGGGAGTTCGCGCAGGGCGACCGTCGGCGCGGGGCGCGACACGCGCGCGACGACCGAGATCGGCCGCCCGCTGAAGGCGAGCGCCAGCGCGCCGGCGAGCAGGGCAAGGAAAACGCCGGCGGCCACGAACGGTGCGAGCGGCGACGCCAGGGGCAGGGCAAAGCGCAAGCCGCCGGCGGAGAGGGCGCCGAGGACAATGCCGAAGAGGCCACCAAGGCCGCCCGCCAGCCACGCCGGAAGGTAGTCGAGCCGGCGCAGCAGAGACGGCCGGCGGGGCGAGGCGGCGGGCCGGTCGACGGACAGGCGGCTCATCGGCCGGCCGGCGGCTGATGGCCGCGCAGCCCGGCGGCCAGGCCGCTGGCGCCGGCGGCGCGGCTGACGGGTCGCTGCCGGCGACTGCCGATGCTTTCCATTAGCCAGTCCTCCCGCTGGTCGACGAACACGGTCCGATGATACACCCGGCGTGAACACGACGGCTTTTCCATTGCCGCCGGCCAGCGCGTGCTAGGCTGGCGTTTTCCAAACGGTCCGCGCGCTGCGGTCTGTCGTGCCGCAGCGGGCTGGCGGCCGGCAGGCACAGCACGGCCACCCACTGCACAAGGAGCAAGCGATGTTCGATCTCTATATCGGCAACAAGAACTACTCGTCGTGGTCCCTGCGTCCCTGGCTGCTGATGAAGCACTTCGCCATTCCGTTCACCGAGCATCTGGTCTCGGTCACCGGGCGCGACGACAACCCGGCGCTCAAGCCGCTTGCCGGCAACGCGCGCGTTCCCTGCCTGCATGACGACGGTTTCCAGGTCTGGGAGAGCATCGCCATCGCCGAATACCTGGCCGAGCGCTGGCCCGCCATGTGGCCGGCCGCGGCCCAGGCACGGGCGCGGGCGCGCAGCATCGCGGCCGAGATGCACGCCGGATTCGCCCACCTGCGCACGGCGATGCCGATGAACCTGAAACTCACCCTCAAGGGCAAGCCGGCGTCGCCCGAGGTGCAGCGCGATATCGACCGCGTGCTCGAAATCTGGCACGAGGCGCGCACGCAGTTCGCCACGGGCGACGGCCCCTACCTGTTCGGCGCCTTCTCGGTGGCCGACGCCATGTTCGCCCCGGTGGTCTGGCGCCTGCACATCTACAACGTCGCCCTGCCGCCCGTCGCCGCCGCGTACAGCGAGGCGATGCGGCAACACCCGGCGATGATCGAATGGTACACGGCGGGCATCGGCGAAAGCGAGGCGCTGGCCCCTTACGACGCCCTGGCCGATGCCTATGGCGGGCCGCGCTAGGCGAGCGGGCGGCGGTTCCGGCGGCCGATGGTCTGCCGTTCGCCAGCGGTGCAGTGCGACCGACGATAGGGCTTCATGCGCCGGGAACGCCGAGATCGTGGACACATCCCGTCAGGCCGGAGCAGTGCTCTTGCCTGCCTTGCCTGCCTTGCCGCAGTGCGCGCTTGGCCGGGGGCGCAGAGCGCGCTACAAGAGGGTACCTTGTGGCGAGGCTTTCGGCGCTTTCCGTGGCCTGTGCGTTGCGGCCAAGTGCGCTGACGGCTGATCGAGCGTATCGCCTACAAATCCCGGATACATTCTTGCCAACAACGGAATGAGCTCCAGCGCTTCTTCATAGTACGCCTGATCCAGCTCGATCCCTACCGATGCATAGCCGACAGCCTCGGCTGCGGCAAGCGTTGAGCCAGAGCCTGCGAACGTGTCAAGGACAACCCCTTCCCCGAGCGGCAGTATGGCCCGGACCAGGATGCGCAGAAGATGCTGAGGCTTCATGGTTGGATGCTTTGTCAGATCGGCCTCGACATCGGGCGTGCGAGCGGAGTGAATCGCGTCGGGAAGCGGCTTTTCGCCGCCGAGTCGCCTTAGCCCCCCCGTTCCCCAGCGCCGCAGATTCTCGGCCACTGTCCGTTCGCTGATCGGCTTGCGGAAGAGCATCCACGGCTCATATCCGCCGCGCGGCGTGACGCAGACCCCTGGGAACTCGTCTTCCGCAAGCTTCGGTCGATCTCCACCACGAAGACCGACGTAGAGCCTCATGATCGCCGTTCGCACTTCGTAGCCAGCCTCCACCATCGCGGACTGAATCAAGTATTGAAGCATCGGGTTTCCTGCGATGCAGACATGTGCACCCGGGACGAGGATCGGCAACAGCAGCGTGCCCCAATCGCACATATATTGGCGAAGTTTATCCTTCTCTTCACGAGTGAGTATCGTGAAACGCGGCAGCGGGTCGCGCGCAATTCCGTTCAGCTTGGGAGGAATGCGCCACACGCCGCCGCGTTGGCCGTGGCGGAGAATTTCCCGCTCCCGGTGCGAGAATTCGATCAGGCCATAGGGCGGGTCGGTAACTACGCCGTGAATCGACCGGGCGTCGCGCGAGGACAGCCAGTCGAAGCAGTCCGCGTGGTATAAGGTGTAGGACATGTTTCAACTATAGGAGAAAGACAGCTTGCGGTGCAACACGTAGAGTGCCGAGTCTATGACGAAGCACGAAAAACCTGAACCGCAAGTGCTTATTGGTCGCAGCGTCCGCGCACTTCGCGAACAGCGGGGCCTCACCCTCGAACAGCTTGCTCCGCTGGCTGGCATTACCTACCAATATCTTTCCGGTCTCGAAAACGGTCGAGAGAATTTTACAATAGGTGTTCTGCAGCGCTTGTCGGACGCACTCGGCCTGCCCCTGAAATCGCTCTTCGCGCTGGCCTATGAAGATGCCGAGCGGCAACAGGCGCCCAAGGTCGACGGTGCGTTCTTTCGACGCGACGTTCCGCTACCGGGTGGCCTTACGTTTGCCATGCTCGAAGCCGCTCTCAATAGAACCCAGGCAATCTTCTACCTGATCAACCGGAACATGGTCGTCGAAATAGGCCGGCCGCTGCAGGACTTGATTCAAGCCAACAACTTCAGCGGAATGGTCTCCAATGTTTTCAGTGACGCGATGGACAAATGTACGGTCTTCAAGCGGAACCACGATCAGCGTTACCCGGACTTGATCTGCGACCTGACGGGTGAAGGCCTCGAAGTGAAAGCCACGACACAAATCGGCAAGGGTGGGGAATCGCATAACGGCCATGGCGGTTGGCATGCCGTGATCTGCTTTCAACGAAGCGAGGCCGGCATCGAGTTCATCCACGTCATGTTTGCCATGCTGCAAGGGCATCGGGCGCCTGACGCGGACTGGAGGTACATCGGCAGTCGCGTAAACGAAACCAGCGGGTCCCGGCGTACCGAAACCTACCACACCAACGGCTACGGAACGACAAAGCTCCGTGATGGCAGTGCCTACCTGGTTTCTTCGCGCGTCGACTTCTCTCGGTGGCGCCAGCAGCGCAACGGATCCGTGCCAGGCTACTCGATTTACGCGCAAGCGCTGACAAGTCATGAGCCTGAGCCGTCAGCGCAGGGGTGAGGTTATTTTCCGTGCGCTTCCGACGGCTGCTCATCGTCAGCCTCGGCCCCGACACCCTCGTGCACGACCAGCCAGATCGCCCGCTGTCCGCCGCGATCAAGCGGCTGGAGAAGCGTCCAGCGTGGCGACGATCTCGTCCTCGCTGCGGCCGAGCGCGCGCAGCAGGTGCACGGCGTTCTGGCGGACCCCTTGCGTGTGCGGGTGCTCATCGCCGAGGCTGCGCACGAGAATCCGCAGCGCACGCCGCTGCAGCGGCTCGGCTTCGGCCAGGCGGTTTGTGTCCTGCAGCAGTCGCGCCAGGTTGTTGAGGTCGCGGGCGACGGCCGGATGCGCGCTGCCAAAGCTCGCCTCGTCGATGGCCAGCGCGCGGAGCATCAGCGGCTCGGCTTCGGCCAGGCGCTTCGTCGCCTGCAGCAGTTGCGCCAAGTTATTGAGGTTGCTGGCGACGCGCGGATGCTCGCCGCCCAGGCTGGCCTCGTCGATGGCCAGAGCGCGGCGCATCAGCGGCTCGGCTTCGGCCAGGCGGTTCGTCGCCTGCAGCAGCAGCGCCAGGTTGTTGAGGCGGATGGCGACGCTCGGATGCTCGCCGCCCAGGCTCGCCTCGGCTATTCCCAGCGCGCGACGCAGCAGCGGCTCGGCTTCAGCCGGACGGTTCGTCTCCTGCAGCAATGCCGCCAGGTTGTTGAGGTCGCGGGCGACGTCCGGATGCTCGCCGCCCAGGCAGGCCTCGTTGATGGCCAGCGCGCGGCGAAACAGCGGCTCGGCTTCGGCCGGGCGATTCCTCGCCTTCAACACTAGCGCCAGACGGCTGAGAAGGTTTGCGACCGCCGGATGATCGGCGCCCAGGCTCGCCTCGTCGATGGCCAGCGCGCGGCGCAGCAGCGGCTCCGCTTCCGCCAGACGGTTCGTCGCCTGCAGCAGTCCCGCCAGGTTGTTGAGGCCGCTGGCGACGTCCGGATGCTCACCGCCCAGGCTCGCCTCGAATATCGCCAGCGCGCGCCGCAACAGCGGCTCGGCGGCACCGTACAGGGCTTTCGCGAATAGAAGCGAACCGGTGTGATTGAGCAGCCAACCGGCCGGCGCGGCGATCCCGGCCTCGTCGGCGAAGGCGGCGACGGCCTGCGCGTGCGGCGCCAGCGGCTCGAGGCGCGGCCAATCGCGCACATCCTGCGGATCGCCGACGAAAGCGGCATTCACCCAGGCCAGCACGGCGCGCAGCGCCGGCGGGACGATGTCGTTCGCCGACTGCCGGGCTTCGTCGCGCTGCTGGTCGCGGCTGACCGTCTGCACCAGTCGATGCAGGCGGAAACTCTTGCTTTCGTCACGCTGCACCAGCGAGTAGCGATCGAGTTCGACGAGCGCCTTGCGCAGCGTACGCGGCGGCGCGGCGGCGCTGGCCTCGGGCGCGGCCGGGGCGGCCGGCGTGTCGAGCAGGCTTTCCGGAATCGCTTCCGGCGCCAGCCAGGCGAGCCGGCGCAGCAGCGCGCGCGGCGTCGCTCAGGCGGTCGAACGAGGTCTGCCAGGTCTGCGCGACGCTCTTCGGGTAGTGCATCAGCCGTGCGTCGAACCAGGCGAGCGCGGCGCGCCGCTGCGCGTCGTCGCCGCGCCAGTCGGCGAGGTAGTCGGCGAGGTAGTCGGCGAGCGTCTGCCGGTTTTCAGCGATGTACGCGCCGGCCTGTTCGAGCGCCAGCGCGAGATGGCCGAGTTCGTGGGCGATCTCGGCGGCGTTCGCCGCGTCGTCGGCCTGCCGGCGGCGGCGGCCTTCGGTGCGCTGGAGCAGGAAGTCGCGCGCCGCGGCGGGTGCCAGCGTCGCCAGCGCGGCCGCGGCCAGCTCGCCGCTCCAGTGCGCGAGCCGGCTGGTGAGCACGACGTGCCCACCGGCGAGCCGCGCCAGCAGCTCTTCGGCGGCCTGCGCGGCGGCCGGCGTGTCGAGTTCGTCGACGATGAGCAGCCAGCCGGGGTGGCCGTTGAGCCAGCGCAGCACCGCCGCTTGTCGCACCGCCTGTTCGCTGGCCTGCTGTTCCGGCAGGTCGAGGACCTCGGGCGCGCAGAGCGCGGCGAGGTGGCTGGCCAGCGCGCCCGGATCGCTGCCGCCGACGAAGAAGATCGCCGCGTAGTCGGCCGCGCGCCGCCAGGCGTATTCGACCGCCAGGCGCGTCTTGCCGACGCCGCCGACGCCGTGGACGACGCGCGCGGCGACCGGCAGCGCCTGCGTCGGCACCGGCCCGAGCGCCTGCGCCAGGGCGGCAAGTTCGTCGGCGCGGCCGGCGAACAGGTCGCCGAGGCTGCGCCAGGGCAGTTTCCGCGCGGGCGGCCGCGCGGCGGCGGCGTCGAGCAGGCGGCCGATGTTCGAGTTGCGCACGCGCAGCGCCAGATGCGTGGGATCGGTAAAACGGTCTTGCGGGTAGTAGCCGGCCGCCGCCAGGCGTTCGAGGTGCGCCTGCTGCGCGGCGCGCGGCGCCGGGTCGGGGTCGCCGGCCGCATCGCGCGGCGCGGCCTCCGCCGGCGTGAAGATGAGCAGCGGCTTGCCGTGGTAGAGCGCCAGCCAGGCTTCCCACTGCGTGTAGGAGAGCGGCGGCGCGCCGTCGGCCAGGCACGGCGCCAGCGCCGGCAGCTTGCCGGCCAGGTCGGGATGATCGACGCGCAGGTCGGCGAGCGCCTGCGCGTGCGCGTCGGCGCCGGTCAGCTCGCCGACGAGATGGATCACCGCGTGGCAGTGGCGAATGTAGTCATCGAGCTTGCGCAGCGTCGTGCCGCCGTCGGCGATGAAGTCTTCCTGGATCTTGAGCTCGACCCGCGGGCCGGCGAGTTCGCGGCGCAGGACCTCGCGGTAAGGGGGGCCGAACTCGCGGCTGACGGCGGAAACGAAGAGGCTGACGTGGCTGGCGTGCTGGGCGTGCGACAAGGCGTTCTCCGGTGCGCGGCGGCGGCCCTCGCTCACCCGGCCCTCCCCTGCCGCCGGACGCCTGCCGTCCGCCGGGGATTATCGTCGGAGCGACGCGGCGCGTCAAAAAGCTTGGCCAGGGGCCGGGCTCCCCAGCATCATTCGACCCGGCACGGCGCCGAGCCCGGCCTCG
>WBZP01002430.1_pt1 | contig 21445 bp, 19 predicted proteins | sample 5204301 | NCBI WGS metagenome assembly WBZP01 (sample SAMN12412401, study PRJNA552823) | activated sludge metagenome | isolation source: activated sludge from nitrification reactor of wastewater treatment plant... | place: USA: Pennsylvania | collected 2017
ACGAGCGAGCAGGACATCCTCGACCGCCTGGTGCGGCCGGTGCGCGCCTTCGTGCCGCGCGCCCGGATCTCCTTCAGCTACGTGGAAAACGGGGAGATGTGGCAGTACGACGGGCGCAACCGGCGGCCGGTCCACCAGCACATCGCAAAGGTGCTTACGTCTGGCCAGGAGACGGGCGAGCTTGGCGTCACCGAGATCAGTGACGAGAGCTACCGCCTGATCACCAGCGTGGGCGCGGTCCGCTGGGTCGATACGCTGGGGCATTCCGGCGGTTCGGCCATCGGACTGCTCTGGGTGGGGACCCCGGAAGCGCACGAATTCACGGAACGCGACCTGCGGCGCCTCCGACTCATCGCCGATGTCACCGGGCCCGCCATGCTGAACGCGCGCGAAGAGGCGCGGCGCCGGGAGGAGGCGGCGGATGAGCGGCTCCTTTCCGAGATCGCCTCACTTGCCGCGCGCGCCAACTCGGGCAGCGAGATCATCGACGCCCTTCCGGACGTCCTGGCTCCGCTCGTGCCGGGCGCTTTCGCCGCCTGGGGGTTCATCGACGGTGAATCCATCATCTATCAGCCCACACCGGCGCAGGGCGCAGCGGGGCTCACGCGCGAACTGAGCTTCCCCCTGACCCCCGTCACCCGTGCCGCGCGCGAGACCGGCCAGGGCGTCGGGAGCTTCCTGCGCGTCTCCTCCGGCCACCCCGCGGTCGCGCTTGGGCTGCAGCACTACGTGCTCACCGCCTACAGCTCCGCGGGCGCGCCGATCGGCATGCTGCTGCTCAGCACCACGGACCGTGACCACCGCTTCAGCGAACGCGCCCTGGCGCTCTTCCGGCGGATCGCGCAGGTGGTCGGGCCGGCCGTAGAGACCGCTCGCGCGGAAGCTGAGCGCGCCCGCCAGGCCGAGCTCTACAGCCTGATGCTCCGGTCCCTCTCGGAAGGCGTGGTCCTCTCCGACATTGAAGGACGCCTGGTGTTCACGAACGCAATGGGCCGCTCCATCCTTCGCGCCCTGGACCCGTCCGAAAAGGCCCGCACCTGGCAGGACATCATCGCTCTCCTGCCCGAGGACACGCGTGAGGGCTATCGCGCCGTCTACGAACGCGGAGAAGGCTCGCGCGGTCGTACCCGGTTGGTGGTGGACGGCCGGGACCGCTGGTTCGATTACGAACTGGTGCCGCTCACTGACCCGGTGATGAAGATCCTCCTGGTGGCGGCGGATGTCACGACGGACGTGGAGCGGGAGCAAGAACAACTGCGTCACCGCGAGCAGATGGAGCAGGCGCAGCGCCTGGCCGCCCTTGGCGAACTGATCGGCGGTGTTGCCCACGAACTGAATAACCCGCTCACGGCCATCCTCGGCTTCGCCGAAGTCATGTCGCTTTCACCGGACGCCCGGCCGCTGGCCGAGGACCTCGCCGTCATCCAGAAGGAAGCGCTCCGCGCCCGCAACATCGTGCGAGACCTGCTCTTCATCGTCCGCCCGGGCACGTCCGAGCGCAGTCTGATCCCGGTCGCGGACCTGATGGGACACATCGAACGGTTGCGGCGAACCGCCTGGACGCAGCAGGGGATCGGCTGGGAGATCAACATCCACGAACCCTGCGCGGTCTGGGGAAACGAGCACCAGCTCACCCAGGTCATGCTGAACCTGGTGACGAACGCCGAACACGCGCTCCAGGGTGTGGAAAACCCGCGCATCGCGATCCGCGCCATGACGCGCGGCGGCCGCACCGAGATCGAAGTGGCGGACACTGGCGCCGGCATGGACGAAGCCACCCGCAACCGTGTCTTCGAGCCATTCTTCACCACCAAGCAGGGTCATGGCACCGGGCTCGGCCTGCCGCTCTCCTACTCGATCATCCAGTCCCATGACGGGCAGATACAGGTGACCTCCGCGCCCGGGCGGGGGACCACCTTCACGATCAGCGTGCCGGCCTTCCAGGAGACGCCCGCGCCGGCCACTATCGAGCGCGCGCCCTCCGCGCAGGGCGTCATCCGTGTCCTCGTGGTGGACGATGAGCCGAGCTTACGAAAGGTGTGCCAGCGGCTCATTTCCAGCATGGGCCACGTCTGCGACGTGGCCGAAAACAGCGCCGCCGCCATTGACCTCGCCCAGCGGAACGAGTTCGACGTGGTCCTCTGCGACTACCGCCTCGCTTCGGAGACCGCGAACGACGTGGTGGCGGGATTCGAGCGAGTCGCGCCCCAGCTTGTCCAGCGCGTGGTGATTGCCACCGGCGCCACGACTGACGCGGGCGTGGTGGAGCTGACAGAGCGTTACGGACTGAAGCTCATCGCCAAGCCGTACGGCGCCGAGGACCTCGCCGCGGTCATCCAGCGGGCTATCTGAACGTGCGCGCCCGGCCCTGGTGCCCCTACGCCGGCAGCTCCGGCTGGCAGGTGCGGCAAAAGCTCGTAATCCGCTGATTCGCGGTGATCTCACTGATGGTGCTGCCGCAACGGGGGCACGGCTTCCCACCCAGCCGGTGGACGCGCATGAAGTCCCGGCGCTCCTCGTAGTCCAGTACGCCATCCTTCACCATCGCCCCGGCAACCAGCGGCGTGGCCCACGCCATGACCGCGAGGGCCGAACGGTACAGCCCGCGGATGTCCTCGTCGGAGAGCTTCGTGCGGGGGATGTAGGGGTTGATCCGCGCTTCCCAGAGGATCTCGTCGGAATACGCGTTGCCGATGCCCTGCACGAACTCGGCGTTCGTGATGACGGACTTGATCTGCCCGCGGTATTTCTTCGAACGCGCCAGCCAGGTGTCCTCGGTCAAGGCCGGGTCGAGCAGATCAGGCCCGTTTTCCGACCAGTTCGGGACAAGCGACATCTGGTCCAGGGGCACCAGGTAGACCTTCCCCATCACGCGCTCATCGGAGTACCGAAGCGAGCGCCCGCCTTCGATGCCCAGCACGAGGCAGGTCTTCGCGCGCAGCTTCGTCTTCGGGTCCACGTACTGGAACCGCCCCGTGAGCATCGGGTTGATCGCCAGCACCCGCCCGGAGGCGAGGGGAAACAGGAGGAACTTCCCGTGGCGCTGCACCGGCCCAAAGGTGTCGCCCGGCAGCGTCTCGCGGATGGTCTGCGCCGGCGTGCGGAACACGAACGGGATGCGCGCGTCGGCGCTGGCGATGGTCTTCCCGGCCAGGTGCTCGGTGAAGTACCCCTTGATCGCTTCGAGTTCGGGAATCTCCGGCATGGGCGGTTAGCTTAGAACGAAAGAAGGTGAGACGTGAGAAGGCGCCACCCGGACAAATAGCCCCGACCGTGAGGGAGGCAGTGCGGCCGCGTGGCTCGGGGCATCCCTGCATCGCTGCGGTGCGGCCTCCCTCACGGTCGGGGCTATCTGGATTCGAGCGCGAGCCCAGCTTTCGTTCTCGATGCTCGGCCTGGACGTTGCCACGGGGCTGCGGTGCGGCCTCCCCGACGGTCGGGGCTGTCTGGATTCGAGCGCGAGCCCAGGCTTTCGTTCTCGATGCTCGGCCCGGACGTTGCCACGGGGGTGCGGTGCGGCCTCCCTCACGGTCGGGGCTATCTGGAGTCGAGCGCCGGGACTGCTTTCGTTCTCACCTCTCACCTTCTTTCGTTCTCGTCCTCGGCCTGGACGTTGCCACGGGGCTGCGGTGCGGCCTCCCTCACGGTCGGGGCTATCTGGAGTCGAGCGCGAGCCCAGCTTTCGTTCTCACCTCTCACCTTCTTTCGTTCTCGTCCTCGGCCTGGAGGTCCCCACGGGGCTGCGGTGCGGCCTCCCTGACGGTCGGGGCTATTTGGAGTCGAGCGCCAGCCCGTCTTTCGTTCTCACCTCTCACCTTCTTTCGTTCTCGTCCTCACCTCGGTAGCTTCTCCGCGTGGAGCCCGAAGAGCGGCGGGGGCTCCAGGCCGAGCTGCCGCAGGTACTCGCAGAGCTGGCTGCGATGGTGCGTTTCGTGCTCGATGAGCCCGCCGATGACCCTGCGCCAGGCAGGGAACGGTTCGCCGTTGGACTGCGGGATGATCCGTTCGAGGTCCGCATCGACGAGCCCGGCGATCGTCTTCTTGCCACTGCGCAAGGCCAACTGCCGCAGCCCGGCCGCGGTGGTTCCCGCCTTTGCGGCGTGGCCCTTGTAGTGGATCTCGGTCGTCAGGATGGCCCCGATGTTCATCAGCCGGGCGTTGGCGATGTGGGTGACGAGTTCCGCGGCCGTGAACTCGCCCGGGGCCGGCCGCCATGCTGTGTCTTCGTCGCGCAACCGTTCAATCGCTTCGAAGGTGCGGCCGTGGACGTTGCCCACGTAGGTGATGAGGTCGTCCTTCGCAATCATCGAATCATCCTAGCCGCTCGTCCGGGCTGCGTGCGCCGGGGAGTCATGCAGGGCGAGCCGGTTCTGGGCTAGGATCGATGACGCCGACTGCGCCTTCGGAGCGTTCAACCGTGGAGCCTTCGCCTTCGCCCACCGTGCTGCCGCGTGACCCACGGGTCATCGCGCTGCTCGAGACCGCCGGCGTCTGGATGTGGGAAACCGACCTGGCCCAGGAGACAACGACGTTCCAGGACGGATTCTGGGAGCAGTACGGCGTCCAACGCGCGGATGTGGAAGAGACCTTCGAATTCATCCGCGTGATGGAGCGGGAGGACATGCCGGCCGTGGTGAAGGCCTGGCGCGCCCACCTGGACGGCGACGCGCCACTCTACGAGTCGGAATGGCGGTTGCGCCTGCCCGGCGGTGGCCACCGTTGGATCAGCGCGCGCGGCCGGGTGTTCGAACGTGACGCCACGGGCAAACCAGTCCGCCTCGTCGGCATCTACCGGGATGTCACGAACGAGCGGGCGGCGGAAGAGGAGCTGCGGACGTCCGCGGCGGAACTGGACGCGCTCTTTGGCGGCGCGCCCCACGGGATCGTCCTGATCGCCCCGGACCTGACCGTGGTGCGCCTCAACGACCAGGCCCGGACGCTCATCCGCCTGTTCTCTGATGCCGAGGTCGGTCCGGGCTTCGACATCCGGCAACTGGCGCGCAAAGGGCCCGAGCGGCCCGTGCTCGAAGACATTCTGAAGGTGCTCACTGGCGAGAGGGTCCCGGACCGCACCGTCCGCCTGAGCCCGTCGCAACAGTACATCGAGGTCACCTACGCGCCCATCGGAGACGGCGGCGTCGGCGCAGTGGTCACCGTGCGCGATGTTAGCGAACGCGTCCGCGGCGAACAGTCACGCGCCCAGGCCCTCCGCCTGGAAAGCCTTGGGCTGATGGCCGGCGGAGTCGCCCATGACTTCAACAACCTGCTCGCCGCAATCGTCGGCAACATCGATGTCGCGCTGGTCGACATGAAGACGGGCGACGTGGGGGAAGGGCTGGCCGAAGCCCGCAGCGCGGCGCTGCGCGCGTCTGAGATGGTGAACCAGCTCCTCGCCTTTGCGGGCCAGAACGAGCCGGTTGCGAGCGACGTGGACGTCTCGGACCTGGTGGCCGAAATCGTGCGTTACGCCCGCCGCATCCCCGGCGTCACAGCGACGATCGAGGAAGAGCTTGCGGCCGCGCTACCCGAGATCCGGGCGGACTCGACGCAACTGCGGCAGGTCGCCCTCAACCTTATCGTCAACGCCCTCGACGCCACCCGTGAAAGCGGCTCCCGCGTGACCGTGCGCACGCGCCTGGCCACACAGGTCCAACAGGCTGGCGGCCCCGTGCTCGAAGGCAGGCAGGCGGCGCGCTACCTGGTGATGGAAGTCGAAGACGACGGGCCGGGCATGGACGAACCTACCCGCCACCGCATCTTCGACCCGTTCTTCACCACCAAGCCGGACGGGCATGGCCTCGGGCTGGCCAGCGTGCTCGGCGCGGTGCGCGCGCATGGCGGGACGCTGACGGTGCACAGCGAGCTTGGCCACGGGGCCCGTTTCACCGTGTACCTGCCCCTGCCCGGCTAATGGCGGCGAATCCGTCCGCGCTCTCGAAGCCGCCCGAAATCCCTTACCCGCTAGTCAGTCCGGCCTTATCCTTACGCCCGCGAGCGGTGCTTCGGGGGACGCATGGAAGAAGGAGTCAGCCAGTCGCGGCTGGAGGCGCGTTTCGGCCAGTACCTGGTCTCGAATGGGGCGGACGAAGACGCCTTCTGGGCCTGCTACAACCTGGTTTCGGCGGGAGACCTGCTGGTCCTGGTGTACCAGGAAGCGCTTCGCCCGGCCGGGCTCACGCGGGACGAATGGCGCATCCTCGCCATGCTCAATATGGTGGAGCAGAGCGAGCCGCGACGGCTCGCCGAAACGCTCTGGCTCGGCCGTTCCACCGTGGTCAACGCCATCAATCGCCTCGAGAAACAGGGCCTCGTGACTCGTGAGCAGGCGAAGAACGACCGCCGCCTCGTCGTCGTCGAGATGACCGAAGCTGGGAAGGCGAGACTGGCGGAAGGCACCCGGCTGTACGCCGATGCCATCAACAGCCTGGAATGGCGCTTCACGCCGGAAGAGATCAGCCTGCTGTTCAAGCTCAGCCGGCGGTTCTGGCAGGACAACTACCACCGCGCCCGAAAATCCCTCGCCAGCTCGCCCCGCGTGGGCGACGCCTCGACGAAGTAGCCGCAGCTGCATCATCGGTACCGCGACCGCGAGGGAGCGGTGGGATGTGGACGTGGTACAACCGTCGCGCGCCGGCTTGTGTCTCCCGTGCCGGTGACGGCCCAACCGCCGGACTGCCCCGGGGGTTCGAGCGAAGGGGAGGCTGTCGCGTTTCCGCCCGTGCGGGCGAAGGTCCCACCGCTCCTTACCAGTCGCGGCTCAGATGGCAGCGCGCATTTGCTAGCCCGGAGCGGCAGCGACGCGGTTGGCCGGACTGTGACGAGCCGCGACAGATATGGAGCGGTTGGCGGGACTGCCATCAGGGTTCGAGCAAACGGAGGGCTGTCGCGTTCGCATCCGTGCGGGCGAAGGTCCCACCGCTCCCTACCAGTCGCGGCTCAGATGGCGCCGTGCATTTGCTAGCCCGAAGCGGCAGCGACACGGTTGGCCGGACTGTGACCAGGGTTCGAGCAAACGGAGGGCTGTCGCATTCCCCTCCGTGCGAGCCGGCATCCAACCGCTCCTTACCAGTCGCGGCTCAGATGGCGCGCCGGGTGGTTCGGAGCGCGCCCGACCGCGTTGCCTGGATCGGTGCACGGCGGGTTCCGGGAGTGACAGGTTGGTAACTGTTACGGGTAATCCCTATGACGTTCGCCAGACGGTTCCCGCCGAAAGGTCAGTTTGCGATTGAATTTCCAGCCCGCGCGTGCCGAACAGTGGGATATGAGCCAGCCACGGCAGGGCGGCGAATACCACCCCGAGTACGACGCGCTTCGCCGCGAGTACAACGACTTCCGTTACTTCTTGCCCGACGCCCTGGTTGAGATTGACCTCGCGTCGCTGCAGGTGCTGTACGCCAACCGCATGGCCGAAATCGTGCTCGGCATTACCGCCGCCGACGTGAAGGGCGGACTCAACGGCAGCGCCCTGGTAGCGCCCGAAGACGTGCCGCGCATGCTCGATATCCTCGCCGGCTACATCAACGAGAGCCGCGGCGCGAACGAACCCTATACGCGGACAGGCAAGCAGGAAATCCACTACGTCACCATGCGCCGGATAGACGGCAGCACATTCCCGGGCGAAACGCAGAGTTCCTTCGTGCTTGATGGCCATGGCGTTCCGGTGCGCATGCTCAGCCTGATCCGCGACGTCTCCCACCGTCTCGACCGCGAGTAGCCGGTTACCCGCCCGCCACCGGGCGCCCCTTGAAACCTGCCCGCCGATGGGAGTACCGTGCCGCTATGCCGCCTTCTGTCGTTATGGGCGCCAAGATCATGTGTTCTTTTGGCACCGGCCCGGGCACTCTCATTGCCATTCCCAAGGGTCCGCCGGTGATGATGGAGAACAAGATCGCGGCCACCGTCATGGATCACCTTCCGTTCGCCAACATCCTGCCGTTCCCCACCTGCATCGCGCCGACGAACCCGGCCGGCATGGGAAAGGTGCCTGTGCCTACTCCCGGGCCGTGCATCCCGGTGACCACGAGCCCCTGGGTCCCACCGTCGCCAACCACGAAGATCAACGGCAACCAGGCGCTGTGCATGGGGGCCACACTGCAATGCGTTGCCTGGGCGGGAGTCATCACCATCATCGACCCCGGTACCACGAAGGAAATCGTGAACTAAGCGGCCCGGCCGCGCCCGAACGCCCGCCGCTCGCCGCCCAGTCCTTCCGCCGCCCGCAGGCAGAGCGCGAGGCTCGCCACGCAGTCGTCGTGCTCACCGGAGGGCGCCGCCCAGCCGATCTGGAACTTCCCGGCGAGCTCGACCTTGCACAACCGGAGCTCGCGCCAGAGCCGCGCGATGTCGCCGCCGCCTCCGCGCGGGATCGCCAGTCGGTGCGTTTCGGCCGCTGCCTGCAGCGCGAAGCCGAGTGACGACTTCTCCGGCCGTGAGAACGTGAGCGGCTGGACGGCGTGTTTGAGCTCCTTGCGAAGCAGCGCGACGAGCGAAGCGCCCATCCCGGTGGCGTCGCACACCATCCGCTCGATCCCCCAGTGCCGGGCGAGCATGGCCACCGCGGCGATCTGTGTTTCGTAGGGAGTGCCTGTCCAGGCCTGGACCGCGACCACCTGCATGCCGCCGCCGTGGCAGCGGCCGATGGTCAGGACGGTCGAATCGCCGCCCTCCTTGTCGCCGGCGAAGTCCAGCCCGGCGACGTAGCGGTCGTCGGTGGCCGGGCCGTCGGGTGCTTCGAAATCCCCGGCGATCGCGCGCAGGTTCGCGGGCGAAAGCAGCCGGTCCAGGCTCGCCGCCGCTTCCAGTTCGTACTGCGAGCGAAACACCGGATGGCCGGCGCCGAGGCGGTCCCGCTCGAGCTTCACGAAGCGGCCGTAGGGCGGGTTGTACCGCGCGACTTCGGGCCAGCGGAATTCGTGGTGGCGGCTGAGCAGGCTCACCTGGTCGGCCGTGCCAGTCAGCGTCGCGTCGTGGCGGCGGTTCTGTTCGATCGCGTCTTCCAGGAGTGAGTTGCCACTCCACGGCGTCCCGAACAGGACCGTTGAGGCGCCGGTCGAACTGGTCATCGGCTTGAATTGGCGGTTGAACCAGTCCGCGTCGATGTCCTGCGCCTCGTCGCCGATGAGCAGGAGCGAGGCGGTGTGGCCGGCGACGTTGGCGGATGGCGACGCGCTGAGGAACGTTGCCTCGGCATGGCCGCAGCGGATAACCGGTCCCTCGCGGCGCACCGCGAGGGAGAGCTGGCCGGCCCGGCGGCGCAGGTAGTTGTAGGTCCGGTCCAGGCTCAGGCGGGCCTGCGGCTGGAAGCTGGGTGCGCAGATGACGATGCTGCCGCCGCTGCCGCTGTTCGCCAAGAGCAGCCCCGCGACCAGGCGGGCGGAGATCTCGTTCTTGCCCGCCTGGCGCGGGAACATCACGGTCAGCGTCTCGCCCGGGGCCGCCTCCAGGTTGTGCTGAAGGCTTCGCAGCGCCTCACGCTGGTATTCGCGCAGTCCGGGAATCGCCACAGGACGAGCGTGCCCGGCCGCCCGGAATTCCCGAACCCCGGCTCGGCACTACCTCGCTGCGCGCCGGCGCCGCAGGACGAACGCACCGGCTCCGGCAGCCGCCACCACCGCGAAGGCGAGCGCGGCCATCAGTGGCAGGCTGGACCCTCCGCCGTCCGAGCCAGAGCCCGTATTCGGCGGCAGGACCGTTGTCGAAGGACGGGTAGCCGTCGCGGCGGCGGTGGTGGAGGTGGGTTGAGGCGCAGCCGTGTTCGTGGGCGCCGGCTGCGTTGGCGTTGCCGTCGGGGCGGCAACGGTCGATGTCGCGGTGGCGGTCCCCGCGCTGGCCGTCGGAGTCACCGGCGTGTTCGTGGCGGCAGGTTGCGTGGCCGTCGACGCGACGGTGCTGGTGCCCGCCGGCGCGGTCGAACTGACGACGGTCACCGTGCCCTGCATGGTGGGGTGGATGCTGCAGTGGTAGGCGAAGGTGCCGGCCGTGCTGAACGTCTGCTGGAAAACGCCGCCGCCGCTCATACCGCCCGAATCGAACGCACCGGTGTCCGAGGTGACGGTATGCGTGACCCCCGCCTGGTTGTTCGTCCAGGTCACGGATTCGCCGGCGTTCACAGTCACGCTGTCCGGGCTAAAGGCGAAACTGGCGATGGAAACGCTGCCATTCGCCGCGCCGGCATCGCGCAAGCTGACCAGCGCGGCGAGGAGGACGCAGAGTGCTACCGCGCTCGCGGCAACGCCGCGGCGCACGTTCGAACGTTCCATGGTGGTCTCCTTTGGGGGCTGCTCCCGGTATACGCTCAGCTATCTCCCAGAGATTGCACAGCGGGTTAAGGCGGAGGGAAGGCACGGTCGCCGGTTCCCAGCACTGGCAACTGGAACCGCGACCGGCAGGGAGCGGATCACGGCTGAGCGAGACAGCCCAGCGTCAGCCACCCACCATCCAGGCCCAAGAACTCGCTCGCTGACGCGTGACTGTCTCGCGTGGTCACGATCCGCTCCCGATGGGTCGCGGTTCAGTGGGTCGGGTGCGGTTTCGAGCACTGACAGATGGAACCGCGACCGGCAGGGAGCGGATCACGGCTGAGCGAGACAGCCCAGCGTCAGCCACCCACCATCCAGGCTCACGAACTCGCTCGCTGACGCCTGACTGTCTCGCCTGGACACGATCCGCTCCCGATGGGTCGCGGTTCAGTGGGTCGGGCGCGGTTTCGAGCACTGGCAGATGGAACCGCGACCGGCAGGGAGCGGATCACGGCTGAGCGAGACAGCCCCGCGGTAGCCACCCACCATCCGGGCCTACGAACTCACTCGCTGCCGCGTGGCTGTCTCGCGCGGACACGATCCGCTCCCGATGGGTCGCGGTTCAGTGAGTCGCTCGCGGTTAAGGGAGGCAGAATGGCCTCGCACCCCTCTCGCTGACCGGAGGCGGCGCCCGTGCGGCCTCCCTGACGGTCGGGGCTATGTGTGTCCCCGCTCACGAGCCGGGACTGGCACGGAGCGGTTGGCCAAGCGCCACCCGCGCGGACACCCGGCAGCCCGCTCCGCAGGAAACCCTGGGCGAACGTCAGTCTGCGGTCGGGGTTGCTTCCGGGACGGTGACGGGCGTGGGCTCGGGATCGACCGGGAGTTCGTGCGGCTTTTCGCTGGCCGGCGGCTCCACCACGTCGTTGGAATTGGCTACCGGCTGCTCGGGCGGCGAGTCGTACACTACCTCGGGCGGCTTCGGTGTCTCCCGGTTCTTGATGTCGTCATCGTTCGCGACGTTGACGATCGTCACCGGAGGCGGTGTTGGGGCGGCCGCGGCCGCGCTCACGCCACCGTCATCCGAAGAAATGCCGTAGACACGGAGCGGAGGAATCGTCGCGACCGCCGCCGGCGCCGATGGAGCGGCGGGAGCAGGTTCGCTGGAAACGGCTGTCTCGACGTGGGAGGTGAAGAGCTCATCGAGCGGTGGCACGGCGAAGGGGGTGCCGCTATCGACGATGCGCACCTGCTGCACCGCCGGAGTCGAACCTGGTTCGAACGGCCCCCAGTGCGCTCGTTCGGCGGAACTCAGGGCAAGCCCGGAGACACCGATCGCGAACAGCACCGTGGCCAGCAGGAGGGGCGCTTTCCCTGCCATTGCGCGGATCATGCCCTCAAATCTGCAACAGTGCCACCTTTCCAGCGGCTCCTGTTACGTCTTTGCAACATCCTGACACCCAAACTGCCGCTGCGCGACCGTAACCCGTAAGGGTTACCCCGCGATTTCCGCGCGCAACTTCCCGCATGTTCCGGGCCACCAACGTGCGGGCAATTCGGCGCTCGCGGGGCGGCTCCCCAGCGCCGGTCAGGCAGCCCCTGGGATGAGACGCCTTCGCGCTGCGGAGTTTCGTGAGTGGGGCGTCACCTTTTGCGCGAACGCGCCATTTGATGGGCATGGCAGCAACGAAGCAGGCGGTTCTTGACACCGGTGTAGGCGATCACCACGCTTCCCACTCCACCGCGATGGCTGCCGTCCCTCACATCATCCTCCTCGGCTACGGGGTCACCGATACGCTGCAACTGACAGTGGAGTCGCAGCGGATCCTCGCGCGGTTCGGGTCGGCCTATGCCATCGGCCTGCCGCCGAACCTGGAGGCGTTCCTCAAGAGCCAGCGCGTCCGCGTCACGGACCTCGGGCACAAGCTTGCGCCCGGCCGCGAGTTCGCGGACGCCTATCTCGACATCGCCCATACGCTGGTAACCAAAGCCGCCACCGAGCGGCCGGTCATTCTCCTCGCGCCAGGCAACCCGTTGATGTTCAACGCCATCAGCCGCTACCTGGCGATGGAGGGCCGCCGCCTCGGGTTGACCGTGCAGGCCGCGCCCGCTGTTTCGCCCCTTGACGTGATCATCAGCGGTCTCGGGCTGGACGCTTCGACGTTTGGCCTGCAGGTCTTCGATGCCACGCGGCTGGTCGCCCGGCGCATCGCCCTGAACTCCGCGGTGCCGGCGCTCCTGCTGAGCGCGGACACGTTCGCCGCCACTACGTTGCCCGGAGCATCCGAGCGGCCCGGCCTGGCGCCGCTCGCCGCGTACCTCGGGCGCTGTTACCCCGCCGGGCATCCGGTCTCCGTCATCACCCTCGACTCCGGCGGGATGCGGCTGCGCGGGACGGCAATCGAAGGCCTGGCCGCGGACAGCGAACCGCTCCCGGCAGGCTCGCACCTGTTCCTGGACATCGTCCGGGCGCAGCCATCACAGGGAACTCCGGCCCAGGCCGTTTCCATCTCTCAGGGGGAGGACTGAACCCATGGCACTCAACATTTCGCGGTTCTTCAAGCGCACCCCGGAGGTCGCCGCGGGAGACGTCAACGGCGACGGTGCGGTCAACGGCCAGGATGCCGCCGCCGGCCGGGGCGCACAGCCTTCCGGAGTCATGCAGGACTACTACGCCCACAGTAACGTCATGGCCGACGGGCATGAGGGCGACATGGCCACTCACGAAGCCGCGCGAGCCGCCGCCGGCCAGACCCACAACGCGCTCGATGCCGGGTTCAGCATCTCCGACGACGCGTTGGACGCAGCTCGCACGGCGCAGGGTGGACTCGGCGCGCGCGGCGGTGGGCTCGGCGTGAAGTGGGAGGGGCCTGACTTCGACGCTTCGAAGGGCAGCCTGATCACCGAAGTGGGATTCCCGAAGGTGGAAGGCCCGGAGACGTCCTTCACCGCGGCCGAAGGGCGATCGATGAGCTTCGAGCTGCTCAAGGGCGACGGCCCTGGTCCGGGCGCAACCGAACGGACGATGGGCCCCGGTGGCCCCGGACAGGGCGCGGGCCTGCGTGACATGGAAATCGACCTCGGCCACGGCGGGACGCTCAACCACGCCGGCGGGCCGAGCACCGATGCGTCAGGGAATAGCCTGTTGACCGAACTCAAGTTCCCGGCGGCCGACGGATATACGGCGACCGACGACCTCTGGAAGTTCCGGGGCGAAGCGCAGGACGGTTCGGGCACGGACAATGCCAACCGCACGATGGGCCCCGGCCACCAGGGCTCAGGCTTCATGATGCAGGACGGGGAGCTCTACCCGCGCGCTCGCGGATTCGACAGCGACGACCCGCAGGCGACATCCGGCTCCGGCAACACGCCCGGCCATGGCGACGGGCCCGACACCGGCGCTATTCGCGACATCATCCTGAAGCGCGGCGAGGGCTACACAGCCACCGACGACCTCTGGAAGTTCCGGGGCGAAGCGCAGGAAGGTTCCGGCACGGACAACGCCAGCCGCACGATGGGCCCCGGCCACCAGGGCTCGGGCTTCATGATGCAGGACGGCGAGCTGTACCCGCGCGGCATCGAGGGGGCTGCCGGGCCACTCAAGTGGGGTGCCCCGGGCCGCGAGGCCAGCGATTACGCGTCGATAGAGTTCGCCTCCCTGCGACCTGAACACGGCTCTAACGACATCGAACTACGTGCGGCTCTCAGCGAAGCGCAGGACGGCTCCGGCACGGACAATGCCAACCGCACGGTGGGCCCCGGCCACCAGGGCTCGGGCTTCATGATGCAGGACGGCGAGCTGTACCCGCGCGCTCGCGGATTCGACAGCGACGACCCGCAGGCGACATCTGGCCCCGGCCCCGACGACGGACCGGACACCGGCGCTATTCGCGACATCATCCTGAAGCGCGGCGAGTCGTACACGGCCACGGATGACCTCTGGAAGTTCCGAAGCGAGAACCCGGATGCGAACGCCCGTGAAGCCGGTTCGGGAATGGCTACCGGGCGCCGTCAGTTCGAACCGCTCCACGCGGAAGGAATCAGCTCTCAGCACGGGGGCATGGACACCACTGGCGAGAGCCCAGAGTTCGACGAGGCCGACGCCCTTTTCGGGCGAGTCCGCCACGATGCCCCGGGCGGACTGCCGGCCCGCGACCTCGAGGGACAGATGGCGGGTTTCCACACGGAAATCGACGGGCAGCCCGCGGGCGTCCTTCCGGAGGTGAACGACGAGGTGCTCGTGAGCTTCTCCGCGCTGGAGGCTGACGCCGACGCGCCAACGACGTTGGTCGACCTGCACTCTCACGCCGCGAACGCCGAGGGCCTCATCGGTCACGTGGAGATCCCGCACCTGGACCCCGGCCACCACGACCTGGGCGGCGGGCACCACGGCCACGGCTTCATGGACTACACCGACGACGCGGCGATCGACAATTAGCGAGGGGCCGTTCCCATTGGACCAGGTGAGCAGCCAGGCGCTTTCGCGCCTGGCGGCCGCGCGTGGGCTGACCGCCTGGATCGAGCCCGCGGACGAGTCGGCCGTCCCGAAGCCGCGCCGCTCGTGGATGCGCTGGCTGCCCTACCTGTTCTTCGCGCTCAGCCTGTTCGCCCTGGGCGGCATGGTGCTCGGGTTCGCCAACCTGGCGGACGGCGGCTTGAGCTTCGCCGATCTCGTCCAGGTCGCGCTGATGGCGTTGCTTGTCGTTGGCGTGGTCCAGCAGTCGCGGGGCATGCTCCGGCAAACGCGGTTCGCCCGGCTCGCCGGTTACCGGCCGGCGGCGGCGCCACCCGCTCCACTGCCCCTCCCTTCGCTGGATGTGGTCTCCGCCGAAGAACTCGCCACGGCGAAGCCCGCCGAGCTCGCCCGGGCGCAGCGTCGTTCCATCGCCAGGCGCCGCGGTGGCCAACTCGCCGAGCGGCTGGCGGTGCTCGCGGTCCTCGCCCTCGCTTCGCTCGCGTTCGCCGGGATGGTTTTCCTGTGCGGATACATCGTGTACGCGGCCGGGCCCTGGGACCCGGGCCTCTGGCTGACCGCGCCGTTCGCCGCCCTGACCGGGTTCGGAACGTACCAGCTCTTCCGCTCGGCCCGCCGGTCAGCATTCCGCGGCCGCCCGTGGGCGCTCGTCCAGCGCGCCTTCCGCGATTCGGTGCGCGTCTGGGGCAGCGGCTCACTCGTTTCGCATGTGTTCTTCACGAGCGCGGCGACGGCGTCGGTCGCCGGGGCTGCCATCGCGCCGGTTGTCGTCTCGACGAGTACGCCCATCGACCTTTTCGTGGTCGATGGCGCCACGGCCCAGGTGTTTCGCGTGGACCTTGCGACGGCTACCAGCCTGCGGACCAACGCCAATACCGAGCAGCTCGCGCCGGTAGGCCTCGGTACCCTCGGCAAGCAACTGAAACTGGCGACAGGCAAGAAGCTCCCGAAGGGCAGCCTTCTCGCCGTCGTCGAAGGCAACCGTGGCGCGCAGGCCGTCGTCGCCTACCGGCCGGCGTCGAAGCAGCCGGTAGCGGTAACGCGCATCGACCCGCCGTTGCCGGGCGCGAAGTTCGCGGCAACGCCCGACGGCCTCTTCGCCCTCCAGCCGGACGGTTCGCTGGTCTCGGTCGACCTCGTGACCGGGGCATCCAGGACGGTCATGAACGGACTCGAGGTCTTCGGGCCCATGGCTTACGACCCGGACGGCAAGACACTGTTGGTGGTCGGCATCGGTGTCATCTGGCGGATCGACCCGTCGACACCGGCGGTCAGCGGTCCATTCCAAACGCGGACGTCAATCCGCGCCTGCGGCATCGCGATCGGATCGAAGGGTCGCGTCTGGGCTACCGACGCGGAGACCGGGCAGGTGGTCCGGCTCGATGCCAACGGTGCGAACCCGGAGCCGCTCGTCATAACTGGCGACACCGCGTCGAAGCCGTGCGCCCTCGCGCTCGCACCGCGGAAGTAGCGCTTACCAGCGCGCCTCGTGCTCTTCGATCCAGCCGAACAGGTCGCGCACCTCCATGACCTCGCCGCTGTCCGGCACGATCTTGCCCCGGTAGGTGCCGAACATCTGGTGCACCTCGGTGAAGAACGCATCGCGCCGGCCGCTCGTGCCGTGGCGGTCGTACTCGGGCTCGAAGACGAGGTCGATGCGATCGCTCTCGGAGGTGCGCACGGTCCACGGCTTCATCCAGTCGTTGCGGTCGTACCCGAGCACCAGGTCTTCGCTGATCTTCGAAAGCCGCCCGTCGATGCAGAGGCCGTTCTCGTTCATCCCGGTGCCGGTCGTCCACTTGTCGCCCAGGTTCAGGCCGACGAGGCGGCCGCCCTGCCAGCCCGAGGCCGCGCCCCAGTTCCAGACCGTGTGCAACGGCCAAACGCCGCGCCCGTAGTCGAGGCAGCCGAAGGCGCTTTCGCCCAGCTCGTACCGCGTCTCGCCGATCTGGACGTAGCCGGTGGCGGGCAGCGTGTTCTGTTTCGACGTGAACTGCATCGAGAGGTCGTTCCAGGGGATGACGACGTTCAGCGTCTCGTGGCCCTCGGGCCGGCGGACGTGGATGTCCGCTTCGAGCCGGTAGCCCTGGAAGTCCGCCGCCTCCACGCGCAGCCGCGTGCCCGTGCCTTCGTCCGTGTGCGAAACGCGCATGTCTGGGTGCTCGATGACCATGTCGCCCTGCACGTACTCCGGGATGGCGATGGTCCCCGGCGGGCGCGTCACCGTCTTGTCGAGGTGGAGCTTCGTCCCGCGGTGGTAGAGGTACGCCCCGCCCAGTTGCAACCGCTCCATGTCCGCGATCGTCGTCGAGAACAGCAGTTCATCGTTCGTGACGGCCCAGTAGTTCCACTTCTTCTTGCGCTCCAGTGTCTCGGCCACGTTGCAGCGGTGCAGCGGGTGCCGCGACCAGCCGACGGCGGCGCGGTTGAACCGGCCGTCCGGCCCGCAGAGGTCGACGGGAGAAGTGAGTTCGGGTTCGTGGTACTTGGTCACGGGAAGCGAGCGTAATGGCTCCCGCCGTTAAGCGGTTAGCCGTTTGCCTGCGCACAGGTCCAATAGCCTGCGCCCTTCGAAGTTCGTCGTTCGTCGTTTCCGCCGGGTTCGTCGTTCGTCGTTCGCCCCACGTAGAATCGCTCCCACCTACAACCTCAGGAGCCACACCCTCATGTCTCTCAATGGACGCGTCGCGCTCGTCACCGGCGGCGGCCGCGGAATCGGCAAGGCCATCTCCCTCGCACTGGCTGCGGACGGCGCCACCATCGCCGTGAACTACCGCCGCGACGAAGACGCCGCGAAAGAAACCGTCGCCGAAATCGAAAAGCTGGGCAGCAAGGCGAAGGCTTACTCCGCCTCGGTCGAAGACTGGGACCAGGACGTCGCCATGGTCGAGCAGGTCCTCAAGGACTTCGGCCACATCGACATCCTGATCAACAACGCCGGCATCGCCTCCCGCGGCCTTGGCGTCGCCGACACCGACCCCGCCGAGATGGAGCGCGTTGTCCGCACCCACGCCTTCGGCCCGCACTACCTCTCGAAGCTCGTCCTGCCGAGCATGCGCCAGCAGGCCCGCGGCGACATCATCATGATCTCCAGCGTCGCCGCCCGCGGCCTCGGCCCGAACGGCGCCCCCTACAACATGGGCAAAGCCGCGATGGAAGCCCTCGCCATGGGCCTCTTCAAGGAAGAGCGCCGCTACGGCATCCGCGTGAACGTCGTCCGCCCGGGCCTGACAGAAACTGAAATGGGCAGCCGCCTCGCCCGCGCCACCCAGGGCATCCAGTCGATGCGCGACATCGACGCCCGCTCTCCCTTCGGCCGCGTCGCCCAGCCCGAGGACATCGCCAAAGTCGTCGCCTTCCTCGTCAGCGATGACGCGTTCTACGTCACCGGCCAGACGATCGAGGTTGACGGCGGGGCGAATTCGGCGTTGCCGAACCTGTAGCGGATTTTGGATTGGTGATTTTGGATTTTGGATTTGGAGAGCGCAGTGGACGAGGCTGAGTTCAAGCGGAGGACAAGGGTCTTGGGCTTCGGGTCATCGCGCTCTCCAGGGTCCTCAAGCGCGACGTTGCGACCGACGTTGTCGTTCGTCAGCTCGTTCGTTCGGCGACGTCCGTTGGAGCCAACTATCGCGCCGCCTGCCGGGCGAAGTCCACGCGGGACATGGTCGCCAAGCTTTCAGTCGTGGAAGAAGAGGCGGATGAGACGGCGCACTGGCTGGAGATGTTGCGGGACTCAAATTCGGCGCCGCCCGAAGCCATCATCCCGCTTCTCCAGGAGGCAAACGAAATCCTGGCGATGACGGTCGCATCCATCCGGACGCTCCGCAGCCGCTCGGGCTAACTCGCGCCCAATCCAAAATCCGCAATCTAAAATCCAAAATTCATCGCCTTCCCCAACTCGCCGCCACCACGCACAGTGCCGCCTCCACGAGCACCCCTGGCGCGAGCACCGGCGCCGGCCCGACGGTCTTGGTCGCCGCTTTCCACCACTGTGACGCGGAGGACATCGATTCCCAGGTGTTCGCGTAGCGGAAGTCCAGCGCGCCCGCCTTGTGGTTCTCGTCAATGTGCTCGTAGATGCCGAACAGCGTTGCCGCCGCGACCAGCACCGCCAGCAGCCGCGCCAAGAGGATGGTCCGGCGGTTCGGCGCCAGCCAGACGAGCGCGATGGAGAGGAACACCGCGCCCACGGCGACCCACGGGATGAGCTGGATGAACCCGTCCCAGTGCCGTTCCATCGTCAGCTCAGCCACTGCCCCGCCGGCGCTCAGCGCGCCCAGCGCGAGCAGTGCCTTGCGCAGCCGATCAGATTGGTCGGCGACGGCGGCTGTCATGGCAACGAGAGCGTCGCGATGATCTGATCGACCACGCCCGGGCCAGGGTTGTACTTCGCCAGCTCCTGGCGGAGCTTGGCCATGTTCGGGTCGTTCGTCGGGTACGGGCGGTATTCTTCGACTTCGCGCGCCCAGTTCGCGGCGCTGGGGACACCGGCCGCCTGGAGCGCGGCGGTCAGTTCGGCCCGGGTCGCGTTGTTCGCCGAAACCTTACCCGTGCTCTGAGTCCCAGTGGTCGGGCTGGCGGCTGTGGTTGCGGCGGTTGTCGCCGCGGTGCTTGGCTTTGCCGTCGCGCTCGATGCCGTAGTGGCGGTTGTGCCGGCCTGGTTCGAAGCCGTAGGCGTGGCCGCGTCATTGTTCGAATCGCCGCAGGCCGCGACGGCGAGCCCGGCCGCCAGCGCGCCGGCGAGAAGGAGAGGGAGTCTCAAGGTTGGCCTCCGTTCAGTTCTACCGGGTCAGCGTCCCATCGCAAGATTGGAGCCGCATGAGAGCGATTCGCATCCTATACTCCCCGCTTCCATGCGCGTCTCAGCCGTTTTCCTCGATGTCGATGGCGTCATCAACGACCACGCCCTGAACCCGGGCATGTGGGACTCTCTCATGGGTGACGTGCTCGCGCCGGCGCTGGGTGGTGAGCCCGCCGACTGGGGGCGCGCCAACCGCAAGGTTTTTCCGCGCATCTGGGCCCAACAGCACACCTGGGGCACGGACCCGATGGAGCGCATCACCATTGAGGCTCGCCTGATCCTCAGCGGGATGTGCGAAGAGCTCGGCCTCCGGCCGCCTGCGCCCGAAGCGAGTTTCGAACTCTGGCGCGAAGTCGACCTCTACATTGCGAGCACGGCCAGGGCGGCATTCCCGTTCGCCGCCAGGGCCATCCGTGAGCTTGCCGGGATGGCGGAAGTCCACACCGCCACCGGCAACCCTTCCTGGCGCGTAAATGCGATTCTCGGCGCGCTCGGCGTGAGCGAGCACGTGGGGTTCCGCGCTGGCCCGGACCTCGTCGGCATCTGGAAGAACTGCCCGGAGTACTACGCGCGGGTGCTCCAGCGCAGCGGCGTCCAACCGGCCGAAGCGCTGATCGTCGACGACACCGCCGAGTGCCTCGCGTTCGCGATGGAGGCCGGTGCGCGGGGCGCGCACATCACGGCGGATGCCTGCGCCTGTCCTGCCGTGTTCCACGCGCCATCGCTGGCAGATATCCCCGCGCTCCTTCAGTCGAACTTGTAGGTAACCGGTAGCCCTAGCCCACATCTCCCGGGCCTGGGAGCAGGGTTGGGGTGAGGGCGCGCGCGACCCGCTACAATCCGCGTCTTCGAACACCGCATCCGAGGAGTGCCCCATGAAATTCGGCGTCCAGATGTTCCCAACCGACTACGCGATCCCGCCGCATGAACTGGCAAAAGCGTGCGAAGACCTGGGCTTCGAATCGCTCTTCTTTCCGGAGCACACGCACATCCCAACGAGCCGCCGCACGCCGTGGCCGGGTGGCGCGCCGCTGCCGATGGAGTATTCCCACACGCACGACCCGCTCGTCGCCAGCGCCGCCGCGTTCGCCGTCACGAAGACGCTGAAGGTAGGCACGGGCATCTGCCTGGTCATGGAGCGCGACCCGATCACGCTCGCCAAGGAGGTCGCCAGCGTCGACTTCCTCTCCGGCGGGCGCTTCCTCTTCGGCATCGGTGGCGGCTGGAACGAAGAGGAGATGGAGAACCACGGGACGAAGCCGGCGCTGCGCTGGCGCATCCTGCGCGAACGCATCCTCGCCATGAAGGAAATCTGGACGAAGGACGAAGCCGAGTACCACGGCAAGTTCGTGAACTTCGACCCCATCTGGTCATGGCCGAAGCCCGCCGCGAAGCCGCACCCCCCGATCCTCGTCGGCGGCGCTGGCCCGCGCACCATCGACCGTGTCATCGAATACGGCGACGAATGGATGCCCATTGGCGGGCGCTCTGGCGCCGTCCTCGGCCAGATGATCGGCGAGTTGCGCGAGAAGGCGAAGGCCGCCGGCCGCGGCCACATCCCGGTCTCGGTTTTCGGTGTCCCGGCCTCGCAGGAAGCGATCGAAAACTACGCCAGCCTGGGCGTCGAGCGCTGCCTCTTCGGCCTCCGCGCCGAGCCAGCGGACAAGGTCATCCCGGCGCTCAAGCGCTACGCCGAGGTGGCCGGACTGTAGCCCGGCGCTCCCCCCGAACGGCCCATCTGAGCCGCGACTGGTAAGGAGCGGTGGGATGTCGGCCCACACGAACTTCCACGCGCCAGCCGCGGACGGCTCACTCTTGGCCTTCCGTGCCGTGCACGGCCCAACCGCTCCTTACCAGTCGCGGCTCAGTGCGGTGGGAGCGAGCGGTGGGACGTTGACTCAGTGGAACGGTCACGCGCCAGCCGCGGAC
>WBZP01002431.1_pt1 | contig 21444 bp, 19 predicted proteins | sample 5204301 | NCBI WGS metagenome assembly WBZP01 (sample SAMN12412401, study PRJNA552823) | activated sludge metagenome | isolation source: activated sludge from nitrification reactor of wastewater treatment plant... | place: USA: Pennsylvania | collected 2017
TCGAACGGACAAATGAAAAGACCACCGACGCGGCGCGCCGGTGGTCCCATAACTGGCAATCCAGGTGGTCCCATCCCCCTGGCAAAAATCAGGTCAAACCGGTCCCAAGCTCATGGCAGACGACAGCTAGTGCCTCAGGCGCTGCTGGCTCACGTTGAAGAACGGTCCTCCAGTATCCGATTACGGTGTTGATGGCGATTCTCGAGTTGACTGCTATGGCGAACGCAGCATTTGGATCAGCGCCTGTCTTGCGGCCCGTGACGCTGAGAGTGGCTTGCCCCCGGTCGAACGCCTCGCACACCGCCTTCTTCGCGTCGGCCGTCTCCTGCTCGGTGTAGGTCTTCGCCGCGGGAACTTCTGCCTTTGGCGCCGGCGTGAACCACGCTGCAATCGCCACCGCGACGGCCACGAGGGCGATCGCAATCGCGATGGTCGCGGGCATCCGTGACGGGCCGCGCGGATTTGGCTGCTGCTGTGGAGGCCACGGAGGCGGCGCGGCAGCCGTCGGTCCGAGCGGCGCTTGTGACATCTGGCGACCGTATCTCTCGTATTTGCCGGGGCGCTATTCACCTGACCCGGGCGAAGGGCGCCAACGCTCCCTATATCCGCACGTCAAGGCTGAATCGCGATTCTGGGTGTTTGCCGTCTACTCGTTCCCGATCTGGTAGCCGCTCAAACCGTGGCTGAACCTTTACTTGACCCTGCGAAGACGTCCCGTGGACCATGGTCCGATGCGCCGGGTCCTGGTTTCGATCTGTGCTGCCCTCAGCGCAGCGCTCCTCGCCGTGGCTTCGGCGCCGCCGAGTTCAGCGGAGACGCCCTGGTTTCAGGCCAACGTCGGCAACGCCACCCAGGTGCTCTCAGTGGTGAGCACCGGCGGTTCGACTGCGAAGATGGACGTCTGGCAGCGCGACGCCAACGGGTGGAAACCGGTGGCCACCGCAATCCCGGTCCACGTCGGCGCCAACGGCATGGTTCCGCAATCCCACGACGGCGAGATGGCCACCCCGATGGGCATCTTCAGTCTCGATTTCGCCTTCGGCACCCAGCCGAACCCCGGCGGCGGCCTGGACTACGTGCAGGTGACCCGGGACTACTGGTGGGACGGCGACATGAACAGCCCGACCTACAACACCATGCAGGTCTGCAAGAAGGCGGACTGCCCGTTCGACACCAACCCGGCCAGCGGCACCGAGAACCTCTATATCCCGCAGTACGCCCACGCGATCGTGATGGGCGTCAACAAGGCTCGTGTTCCGGGCAACGGCGGCGCGTTCTTCGTGCACACGACCGACGGCGGAGCCACCGCCGGCTGCGTCTCGCTCGACGACGACACCCTGGTCAAGATCATGCGCTGGCTTCAGCCCGGCGCGCTGATCGCCGTCGCTAAGTGACCGGAGCGATCGCCGACCCCGGCGTCGCCTTGAAGTTCAAGGCCTCGGTCGACATCGTCACCTCGTAGGTGCGGTCGTATCCGGTCTTGCTGATCTTCCAGCCGTCCGGCGTCTTGCGATAGCGGTCGCGGTAGAAGGCGGCGCCCTCGAGCATGAAATTGAACTCCGGCACGATCACCCGGTCCTGCAGATACCAAATGGCCTCGGCCTCGTCCCCGTCCACGCTGATCTCCGGATGGGTCACCCGGTGCTCGGTCAGCACCCCGGCCGGCATGGACTTGCGCATGAAGTCGACCAGGTCTTTGCGGTTGGTGAAGTGATGCTCCTCGCCCAGTGACGATCCGTAGTCGCCGATGATGTCCTCGGTCAGGGTGTCGGCGAAGTCGTCCCAATGCTTGGTGTCGAGCGCTCGCAGGTAGCGGTACTTGACCTGCTTGATCGCCTCGATCGCTTCTGTGTCGGCCATGCCGGTCATTGCAGCACATCGCCCGCTGTGGTGGGGCGGATGTCCCGCTGACAAATACGGGCCGCGCTTCTCAGCCGTCCTGCAGGTAGCGGGTGACCATCTCGACCAACAGCCGGCGTTCGTCCTGCCACTCCAGGTGTTCGTTGACGATCATCTCGACCAGCACCATGCCGCGCAGCGCCGACCAGATCACCTCGGCGACACCGCGGTGCGCTGGGTCGTCGGAGATCAGCCGGCCCAGTTGGGTGATGGCGGCGTTGATCTCCCGCAGGTGCCGGCCGGTGGTCCGCTCGTGGGTGCCGCGGGTGGCCCGCAGGATCTCGAAGGCGGCCAATGATGTTGGGCTGCTGTAACACTCGAACGCGGTGTCGACGACGACCTCGATGCGCTCCCGCAGGGCCAGGTCGCCGACGTCGGCCCTGCCGAGGCTTTCCAGCAGCCGGGCCACTCCTTCGTCGACTACCGCCATCAGCAGCCCGTCGCGGTCCCCGAAGTGGTACTGGATGACGCCCCAGGTCACCCCGGCGCGCTCGGCGACGTGTTTGGCGGTGGCGGCGGGAAAGCCCTCCTCGACCACGCAGCGCACCGTCTCGTCGATGATCCGCGCCCGGGTGTCGTCACCACGCTTGCGCGGCGCCTGCGTCTGCCGCGTGGGTGGGGTGCCGAGCGTCTTCACATCGTTGACTTTATAACATTGAGCCAACTATGTTTCGCATGTGAGCGAACCGCGAAGCCGCTATGCCCGATTGTCCCGGGACGAACTCGCCGTCCTGGTGCCCGAACTCCTCCTCATCGGCCAGTTGATCGACCGGTCCGGCATGGCCTGGTGCATCCAGGCCTTCGGCCGCCCCGAGATGCTGCAGATCGCGATCGAGGAATGGGCGGGCTCCAGCCCGCTGTACACCCGGCGCATGCAGAAGGCGCTGAAGTACGAGGGCACCGACATCATCACCATCTTCAAGGGGCTGCAACTCGACATCGGCGCGCCGCCGCAGTTCATGGACTTCCGCTACACCGTCCACGACCGCTGGCACGGCGAGTTCCACCTCGACCACTGCGGCGCCCTGCTCGACGTCGAGCCGATGGGCCCCGACTACGTCAAGGGCATGTGCCACGACATCGAGGACCCCACGTTCGACGCCACCGCGGTGGCCACCAACCCCAAGGCCCAGGTGCGCCCCATCCACCGACCGCCGCGCACCCCCGCCGACCGCCACCCGCACTGTGCCTGGACGGTCATCATCGACGAGTCCTACCCCGAGGTCAGCAGCATCCCCGCGCTCGACATCGTGGCGAAGACCAACGCTGCGAACTGGAAGCTCGGCCCCATCGACCCGGAGGACGAGGGGCACGCCGACTACTCCGGGCCGCTGCTGTCCGACGTCGACTTCACCGCGTTCTCGCACTCGGCCCTGGTGCGCATCGCCGACGAGGTGGTGCTGCAGATGCACCTGCTGAACCTGTCGTTCGGGATCGCGGTGCGTGCCCGCGCCAAGGACAACGCCGAACTGGCCACCGACATCTGCACCAAGCAGCTGATCGGCATCGCCGGGGTCGCTGCCGAGCGCATCCAGCGAGCGCTGAAGCTGCCCAACGACTTTCACGGGCTGTCGCAGGTGCTCGAACTGCACCCGCTGTTCAACCCGGCGGGCTATGTCGTCGCCGAGATCGAGGGTGGCCGGCTGCATGTGCATCCCTCACCGGCCCACCGGGACGGGTCCTGGATCTCGCTGTGCTCCCCGGCCTCGGTGCAACCGCTACAGGCCATCGCCACCGCGGTCGACCCGCACATCGCGGTGCGTATCACCGGCACCGCCGACGACTGGACCGCCGAGTTCGAGAAGTCCGACGCCGCGGTCAAGGAAGCCCCCGAGGTCGAGGTCACCAAGTTCAGCGGCGGTGCCACCTTCGAATTCCAGCAACGCCGCTCGCTGCCGTTGACGGTCGTCTGAGCGATGGTCTACCGCGTGGTGCAGTGGGGCACCGGTGCGGTGGGGGTTGAAGCGATCCGCGGCATCCTCGACCATCCCGACCTCGAGTTGGCCGGGGTCAAGGTGTACTCCGACGAGAAGGTCGGGCGCGACGCGGGTGAACTCGCGGGCCGGGAACCGGTCGGGGTCGCCGCCGCCAAGGAGGTCGACACCGCCGGCGTCGACGCCGTGCTCTACGCACCGCGCCACCCCAGCGTCGCCGAGGCCGCCGCGATCCTGGCTTCGGGCGCAAACCTGGTCACCACCGCGTTCGCCTTCCACCCGGCCCGGATGGAACCCGCCGCGCGGGAAGCGCTGCGGCAGGCGAGCGCCGCCGGGCACAGCTCCCTGCACGGCACCGGGCTGAACCCGGGCAACCTCGGTGTGGTGGTGCCGATCGCGCTGTCCGGGATGTCGCGCAGCATCGAGCATGTCAAGGTGCAGGAACGCGCCGACTGGTCGGTCTATGACAGCGTCGAGATCACCTTCGACCAGATGCACTTCGGCAGCCCACCCGACGGGGTGACGCCCGACACCGACGGGCTGAAGTTCACCAGCGAGCTTTTCCAGCAACAGGTTTGGCTGCTCGGCGACGCGCTGGGGCTTGGCGTCGACCACGTCAGCACCGACCTGGAAGTCATCCCGGCGAGCGTCGACCGCGACATCTGCGGTCGTACCCTGCGCGCCGGCACGGTCGCCGGCCAGCACTGGCGATGGACCGGCCACCGCGATGGCGCTGCTGTCGTCGAGGTCGAGACCCTGTGGACCGTCGGTGAGCCGCAGCCGAAGCACTGGCCCGCGCCGCAGCACGGCTGGACCGTCACCATCGAAGGCATCCCGTCGATGCAGGCCCACCTGATGACGCTGGCCAGCTTCCGCCGCGACGTGCCACTGGCCGAGCACGTGCGCTCGGCCAGCGTGGCGACCGCAATGCAGGCGGTGAACGCCGTGCCCGCGGTATGTGACGCCGGGCCCGGTTTCGTCACCCTGGCTGACCTGCCGCTACGGCTGTTCGGCTGACGTTTCGCTCATCGCGAACACCGCATCGTCGACGCCGCGGCAAACTGCGCGCACACTGTCAGGTATGGAGAACAACGGACCGTTCGGGTTCGACCCCGACGAATTCGATCGCGTGCTGCGCGACGCCAGCGAAGGCCTGCGCGACGCTTTCGGCAAGTTCCTGAGCGGCTCGCAGGAGAAGGCCGGCCTCGGCATCCTCTTCGACGAGTTCACCCGGCGCTCGCGGCCCCAGCCCCGGCCCGAACCGGAGACCGCGGGTGAGGCCGGCGACGGCGTGTGGGCGATCTACATCGCCGACGGCGACGGCAAGGCTCACGTCGAGCAGGTCTACAGGACCGAACTCGACGCGTTGCGGGCCAACAAGCACAACACCGACCCGAGCCGCAGCGTCCGGTTCCTGCCCTACGGGATCGATGTCAGCGTGCTCGACGCCGGAGAGAAGTCGGACGCCGCCGACGACGCCGGCTTCGGAGACGGCGCCGAGTAGCTACATCGTCAGCACCATGCGGTAGCGGGCCCGCCCCTCGTCCATCGCCGCCGAGTTGGCCGCCGTGGCGCAGCACCACCTGGGCACCGCCCAGTTTCTGGAGCGCCTCGGCGACGTCACCCGCGGTCGAATCGATGTAGTGGTGGGCGCCGAGGTCGGTGGCGTCCTGCGCCTTGCCGGCCCCGCGGGCGATCGCGATGGTCTCGAAGCCCATCGCCCGTGCCCACTGGATGCCCAGGTGCCCCAGCCCGCCGATGCCCAGCACCGCCACCCGGTCACCGCCGACGGCCCTGGTGTGTCGCAGCGCGTTGTAGGTGGTCACACCCGCGCAGCCCATCGGGGCGGCCTCGGCGAACGACAGTCCGTCGGGAATCCTGGCCAGGGCCGTCGCCGGGGCGGTGACCGACTCCGCGTAGCCGCCGGGGTAGTTCCAGCTGGGCACCTGCAGGTTCACGCACTGCATGAACTGACCCTTGCGACACGGCACGCAGTGGTTGCAGTTGCCGCCGAACCAGCCGACCGCGACCCGCTCACCGACCGTGAACCCGTCCACCCCGGAGCCCAGTGCGGCGACCGTGCCTGCCATCTCGTGACCGGGGGTGATCGGCCAGCTGAGGTTGGGAAACGCTCCGGCGACGAAGGCGTGGTCGGTGCCGCAGACACCGCAGGCGTTGACGTCGATGCGGACGTGGCCGGGCGGCGGCGCGGGGGTCTGCACGTCCACGAGCTCGAAGGGCTCTCCCGCGGATTTCACGTGGACAGCGCGGTGGGTCGGCATCCGTTCTCCTCGGTCCGGTCACAAAGGGTCTTTTATCCCTATCTACCCCGGCCAGCCCAAACATACGATCCCCGCAAAACTGGGAGGGCACGGTCATGACCGGGACGCTGAACACAACACAAGTTGCGACCGATGACATCCGCACCGCGGAGATCGACGCGATGGTCGACACCGCGGCCGAGGCGGCGCGCGAGTTCCGCAAGCTCGACCAGGAGCAGGTGGACCGGATCGTCGAGGCGATGGTCCGCGCCGGGGTGCGCGCCGCCGGGGAACTGGCCGGCCTGGCGATCGAGGAGACCGGCTTCGGGGTCTTCGAGGACAAGGTCGTCAAGAACTACGTGGCCACCGAGTTCCTCCACGACTACCTGCGCGACAAGAAGTCGGTCGGCGTGATCGACGAGGATGTCGAGCACAACATCGTCTACGTCGCCGAGCCCATCGGTGTGGTGCTGGCGCTCACCCCGGTCACCAACCCCACCTCGACGGTGTTGTTCAAGGCGATCGTGGCCGCCAAGACCCGCAACGCGGTGCTGTTCCGCCCCTCGCCGTACGCGGTTCGGTGCTGCGAACGCGCGGTGGAGATCCTGCGGGAGGCGGCCGAGGCGGCCGGCATGCCGCCTGGCGCGCTGCAGGTGATCCCGGACGCCGCGCACGACGTCACCCACCACCTGTTCCACCACCCCAAAGTCGACTTCATCTGGGTCACCGGCGGACCGAAGATCGTCAAACTGGCCAACCAGGCCGGTAAGCCGTCGCTGAGCGTCGGGCCGGGCAACGCCCCGATCTACATCCACAAGACCGCCGACGTCCGGGGTGCGGTCGTCGACATCCTGATCTCGAAAACCTTTGACTCCTCGGTGATCTGCCCCGCCGAGCAGACCTGCATCATTGACGACGAGATCTATGACGAGATGATCGCCGAGTTCGAGCGGATGGGCGCCCGGATGCTCAGCCCGGAGGAGGCCGCCAAGATCACCGAGTTCGCCTTCGGCTGCGGCGACAAGGTGTCGATGGACGCCGTCGGCCAGAAGGCGCCGGAGTTGGCCGCCCGCGCGGGTTTCAGCGTCCCGCCCGGCACCAAGATCCTGCTCGCGCCGCTGCCCTCGGATCTCGACGAACTCGCCGAGCACCCACTGGTGCAGGAGAAATTGATGCCGGTGCTGGGCCTGGTGCGCGCCCCCGATGTGCAGACCGCGATCGACGCCGCGGTGCTGGTGACCGAGCACGGCGGGCTGGGGCACACCTCGGCGATCTACGGCGACGACCAGTCGGTGATCGACGCCTACGCGCTGGCGGTGCGCACCGGCCGCATCCTGGTCAACGCGCCGACCGCGGTCGGCGCACTCGGCGGCGTCTACAACAACCTGACCCCGACGTTCTCGCTGGGCTGCGGAACCTGGGGCGGGTCGAGCACGACCGAGAACGTCAACTACCGCCAACTACTCAACATCAAGACCGTCTCGCAGCGCCGGACTCCGCCGCAGTGGTTCCGGGTGCCGTCCAACACGTTCTTCAACGCCGGCGCGCTGGACAATCTGCGCGAATTGGATTGCGAGACAGTGGTGATCGTTACCGACAACCTCACCGACGAGCGCGGGGTGGTGGAGATGCTGCGCGGCAAGCTTCCCACCCGGCACGTGCACGCCTTCACCGAGGTAACTCCGGAGCCCGACGAAGAGACCATTCAGCGCGGAGTGGCGCTGCTGCAACGGGTGCAGCCCGATGTCCTGATCGCCGTCGGCGGCGGGTCGGTGCTCGACGCGGGCAAGGCGATGAGGTTGTTCTACGAGCATCCGGAGAAGACGCTCGAAGAGTTGACCATGCCGTTCCTGGACCCCCGCAAGCGGGTGGCCGACTATCCCACCGACCGCCACAAGCTCCAATTGATCGCCATCCCAACGACGTCCGGAACCGGATCGGAGGTTTCCCCGGCGGCGGTGATCACCATGGGCCCGCGCAAGCAGACCCTGGTGGACTACAGCCTGGTGCCGGAGGTGGCGATCGTCGACCCGCTGTTGACGTCGTCGATGCCGCCGAGCCTGACCGCCGACACCGGTGTCGACGCGCTGACCCACGCACTGGAGGCGGCGGTGTCGATCTTCGCCTCGCCCTACACCGACGCGCAATGCGCGCAGGCGGCCCGCCTCATCTTTGACGCGCTGCCGCGGGCCTATCGCGATCCCGACGACCTCGAGGCGCGCACCCAGATGTCCAACGCCGCGACGCTGGCCGGCTTGGCGTTCTCGAACGCGTTCGTCGGCACCAACCACGCCCTGGCGCATGCGACCGGCGCAGCGTTCGGGATTCCGCACGGCCGGGCCAACGGCATCTTCCTGCCACATGTGTTGCGGTACAACGCCAGTCTGCCGAGCAAGTTCATGCCGGCGCCGGGCTACTCGGCCTACATCGCCCCGGAGAAGTACGCCCAGGTCGGTTCGCTGATCTTCGGCGGTCACTCGCCGGAGGACAGCCGCAATCGGCTGTTCGCCGGGGTGGACCAACTACTCGAAGAGTTGCACATGCCGCGCTCGCTGCGGGAGGCCGGGGTGGCAGAGGCGGACTTCCTGGAGGCGCTGCCGACGCTGGCGATGACGGCCTTCGAAGACCTCAGCAACCGCACCAACCCGCGGATGCCGCTGGTCACCGAGATCGCCGACCTGCTGAAGCTGGGGTACTACGGCACCGAGGACTGAGCCGCGCCGCATGCACGTTGCGCTGTCGGAGAGACCCCCGGCTCAGCCGCGCGGGTGGTGACAGGCCGCGAAGTGGCCGGGCGCCAACTCCGCCAGTGCGGGCTCCTCGGTGCGGCAGACGTCGGTGGCCGATGCGCAGCGGGTGTGGAACCGGCACCCGGGCGGTGGGTCGATCGGGCTGGGAACGTCACCTTCCAACGTGATTCGCTCGCGTTCGGAGTTCCTGCGCGGGTCGGGGATGGGCACGGCGGACAGCAGCGCGTTGGTGTAGGGGTGCAGCGGGTTGCGATACAACGCGTCGGACGCCGACGTCTCGACGACCTTGCCGAGATACATCACCGCCACCCGGTCGGAGACATGCCGCACGACGCCCAGGTCGTGGGCGACGAACAGGTAGGACAGCCCGAACTCGTCCTGAAGTTCCTCGAGCAGGTTGATGATCTGCGCCTGCACCGAGACGTCCAGCGCCGACACCGGCTCGTCGGCGATGATCAGTTTGGGCTGCAGGGCCAGCGCCCGGGCGATGCCGATCCGCTGGCGTTGCCCGCCGGAGAACTCGTGCGGGAACCGGTTGTAGTGCTCGGCCTGCAGCCCGACGCGCTCGAGGAGTTCCAGGACCCGCCGCTTGAGCTCCGCGCCGCGGGCTAGGCCGTGCAGTTCGATCGGGTCGCCGATGATCTGGCCCACCCGCTTGCGCGGGTTCAGTGACGCGAAGGGGTCCTGGAAGATCATCTGCAGTTCGCGGCGAAGCGGGCGAAGGTCGCGCCGGGAGCGGCCGACCAGTTCGTCCCCGGCGAAGCGGACCGACCCCGATGTCGGCGACACCAGCTGCAGGATCGCCCGGCACAGCGTCGACTTGCCGCAGCCCGATTCACCGACCAGGCCCAGGGTTTCGCCCTCGTGCAGGGTGAGGCTGACGCCGTCGACGGCGTGCACCGTCGCCACCTCGCGGTCGACCAGGATTCCCGACTTGATGGGGAAGTGAACGACGAGGTCGGTGACCTCGAGCAGCGGATCGCCTCGGCTCATATGCGGGCCGCTCGCTTGGTCGCCGGGTCCAGCCAGCAGCGGTCGAGGTGGGCGGCGTCGCCGATGCGCGGTTCGAGCGCCGGCGGCGTCGAGCACTCGGCCACGGCGTATCCGCAGCGCGGCTCGAAGCGGCAGCCGGCCGGCGGGTTCAACAGCGACGGCGGCTGGCCCGGAATCTGGGGCAGCCGTTCCGGGCGCGCCTCGTCGAGTCGCGCGATCGAACCCAGCAGCCCCCACGTGTAGGGGTGCTGCGGGTTGTAGAAGATCTCGTCGAGCGGTCCGTCCTCGACGATCTGCCCGCCGTACATGACCACCACCCGGTCGGCCAGCTCGGCGACGACGCCCAGATCGTGGGTGATGAGCACCATCGACAGGTTGCGGTCGCGGTTCAGATTCTCCAGTAGCCGCAGAATCTGGGCCTGGATGGTGACGTCGAGCGCGGTGGTCGGCTCGTCGGCGATGAGCACTTCCGGGTCGAGCGCCAGCGCCATCGCGATCATCACCCGCTGGCGCATGCCACCCGAGAACTCGTGCGGATAGTCGCGCACCCGACGCTCGGGGTTGGGGATGCCCACCGACCGCAGCAACTCCACCGCCTGCGACAGCGCCTCGGCCTTGGCGACGTCCCGGTGCGCGCGGATCATCTCGGCGATCTGATCGCCCACCCGATACACCGGGTTCAGCGAGGTCATCGGATCCTGGAACACCATCGCGATGTGTTCGCCACGCACCGTGCGGAATTCATCCTCGGGCAGCTCGACGAGGTCGGCGCCCTCGAAGCTCACCGACCCGGTGATCGTCGAGTTGGGCGCGCGGGTCAACCCCATCAGGGTCTGCGCCGTGACGCTCTTTCCGCTTCCGGACTCGCCGACGATCGCCACGACCTCACCGGGGGAGACCTCAAAGGACACCCCGTCGACCGCATGGACCACGCCGTCGTCGGTGCGGAAGCTCACCCGCAGGTCGCGAACCGAGATGACCGGGCTCATGCCGGTGCCGCCTCGCCGAGCCGGATGCGCGGATCGAGCACCGCGTAGAGGATGTCGACGATCGTGTTGAACAGCACGATGAAGAACGCCCCGAACATGGTCACCGCCATCAGCGGCGGTAGATCCAGTTTGCCGATCGCCTGCCCGGCGTAGAGCCCGACACCGTTGATGTTGAACACCGTCTCGGTGAGGATCGCCCCACCGCCGACCACGGCGCCGAAGTCGAGGCCGAACAGCGTGACGATCGGGATCATCGAGTTGCGCAGCACATGGCGGATGCGCACCTGCCGCTCGCTGATGCCCTTCGCCCGGGCGGTGCGCACATAGTCCTCGTTCATCGCGTCGAGCATGTTGGACCGCAGCACCCGGCTGTAGAAGCCGACGTACAGCACGGCCAGCGTGACCCACGGCAGGATGAGGTGATACGCCCACTGCGCCGGATCCTCGGTGAGCGGCACGTAGCTGCCGGTGGGGAACAGCTGGACCTTGAAACTGAAGAAGTACAAGAGGATCGCCGCCAACCAGAACACCGGCATCGAGATGCCCACCAGCGCCAGGATGGTCAGCGCCCGGTCGGTGAACCGGCCGGCCCGCACGGCACTGAGATAGCCGAACCAGACCGCCAGCGCCATCCACAGCACGGCCGCGCCGATGCACAGCGACAGGGTCGCGGGCAGGCCGTCCCAAATCTGTTCGGCCACATTCTGGCTGCTCGCATACGAGGTGAGCTCGCCGGTGAAGATCTGCTTCATCATGGTCAGGTACTGCACCGGCAGCGGACGGTCCAACCCCAGGTCCGCGCTCACCCGGGCGATGAGCGCGGGGTTGGCGTTCTTGCCCGCGATGCGCGCCGCCGGGTCGGAATTGGGGATGACGTTGAAGATCAGGAACACGATCACCGAGATCGCGAACAGTACCGCGATCATGCCGATCAGCCGTCGGGCGGCGAACCGGAGCATGCTAGTGCTCCAGCCTGATCTTGGCGCGCGGGTCCAGCGCGTCGCGCAGGCCATCGCCGAATACGTTGAGCGACAACACCGTCAACACGATCATCAGGCCGGGGACGATGGTCAGGTGCGGTGCGGTGTAGATGGTCTGGTATCCGTCGGCGATCATCGTGCCCCAGGACGCGTTCGGCGGACGCACGCCCGCGCCGAGGAACGACAGCGCGGATTCCAGCAGCATGTTGTTGGCGATGTTGAGGGTGAAGAACACGATGATCGTGGAGACGATGTTCGGCAGCAGTTCGGAGACCATGATCCGCACCGGTCCCTTACCCTGGGCCACGGCGGCCTCGACGAACTCCTTCTCCCGCAGGGCCAGGATCTCGCCGCGCACCGGCCGGGCCATGTACGGCACGTAGACCAGGCCGATGATGAGGATCGGTATCCATAGCGAGTCACCGGCGACCACCAGGCCGCCGACCTTGAAGCCGCCGAGGGCGAGGGTGGTGCCCAGTGCGATGCCGAGCAGGAGCACCGGGAACGCCCACACCACATCCAGAATCCGCGACAGCACTGCGTCGATCCAGCCCCGGTAGTAGCCGGCGAGCGTGCCGATGATCACCGCGAACAGGGTGGTGATCACCGCGGCGAGCACCCCGATGTAGATGGAGGTGCGCCCGCCGTACATCAACCGGACCATCACGTCGCGGCCGTTCTGGTCCGCGCCGAGGAGGTACCGTCCCCGCAGTCCTGGCCCCAACGGGGTGCCGTCGGGTGCGACCACGTAGGTATCGCGGCCGTCGACGAGCACCTTGTCGGTGATGTGGTTCTGGTTGGGTCCGGTGTGCGCCACGTGGTCGGCCCACAGCGGGGCGGCTACCGAGAACAGCACCAGCAGTAGGAACAGCACTCCGAAGCCCAGGGCGATCTTGTTGCGCCGCAACCTTTCCCAGGCCAGATACCAGGGACTGCGCCCCTGGACTTCTGTGACCATCGCGTCGGCTACTTCAACGCGAAGGAGGTGTAGTCCTGGTTGAACAGCAGATGCCGATAGGACTTGTCGAAGTCCATCCGCTCGGAAAGGAACGTCGTGTACTGCTCGTTGCCGTACGGCGCCCACACCGCCTGCTCCATGTAGGCCTTGTCCAGCTCGGCGTACTGCTTGCGGACGTCGTCGGTGAGTTGCTTCTGCAGCAGCTCGTTCTGCTTGGCATCGAGCTCGGGGATCTTGACCCGGGAGAAGTTGTTGCCGTTGGTCGGTAGGATGTTCTCGCCGTTGAGCAGCGGGCGGAAGAAGTCGTCCGGGTGTGGGAAGTCCTGGAACCAGTCCGCGAAACCGGTGTCCAAATCCGGTGTCGACTCGTTGCCGATGGTCTGGAAGTAGGTGTCACCGGAGATGACCTTCAGCGTCGCGTTGAAGCCGAGCTGGGTCAGCAGGTCGTGGTAGTACTCGCCGATCCGCTTGCGGTCCGGCTCGTCGTCGGTCCACACCGTGATGTCCTTGTCGGCCGGATTGGCCTCGGCGATCAGGGCCTTGGCCTTGGCCATGTCCGGGCCCGCGTACAGCTTGTATTCGTCGTGGCCGGGCATGCCGGGCGGCAGGATCTGCTGAGTGGGGTGCAGGCGGCCGCCGAAGACGCGGTTGAGCGCCTCGGGGTCGATGGCGTAGTTGATGGCCTGGCGCACCTTGAGATCGTTGAACGGCGCCTTCTGGGTGTTCATCCAGAAGTAGTAGGTGTTGATGGAGTCCTCCATCCGGAACCGGCTGGCGTACTTCGCCTTGATCTCGGGCAGCCGGTCGGCGTCCGGTGGGTCGGTCATGTAGTCGATCGTGTTCTGCTGAACGCCGGTGACCTGTGCGGAGTTGTTCTTGTTCTGGGTGACGATGATCTTGTCGACCTGAGCGTCGGTCACCTCGGTGGCGCCGGCATCCTTGACGGTCTTGAACTGCGGATTGCGTTCCAGTGTAAGGGTGTTCGGCGCATCGACCTTGGTGATGACGAACGGCCCGCTGGACGGCGGCGGGCTGTTGGTGGCGTCCTTGTCCAGCGGCGTGGTCTGCGGAACCGGTGCGGCGAACATCAGGCCGAGGATGTTGTTGAACGTGCCGTTGGGATTCTCCAGCGAGATGGTGATGTCGCCGGTGGCGTCATCGGTCTTGATACCGCTGATGGTGTCGGACTTGCCGTCGGCGAAGTCCTTCGCGCCGATGATGCCTTCGTAGAACACCGAGCCGCCGGAGTCGGCCTTGAAGAGCCGCTTGATGGCATATGTGAAATCCGACGCCTTGATCGGCGTGCCGTCGGAGTACTTCATGTTCGGTCGCAGGGTCAGCTTGTAGGTCTTGCCGTCCGGTGAGATGTCCGGCATGTCCTTGGCCAGCCCGGGCACCACGTCGGTGCCCGGGTCACCCTTCTGGTGCTTGTAGGTCAGCAGCGGGATGTAGGTGTTCCACAACACCTCCCACCCCTCCAGGGTGTAGGACAACTGGGGGTCGACGTAGTCGGGGAACGACGTCATCGTCACGTTGATCTCGCCGCCGCCGGACCCGCCGACGCTCTTCTTGCCACCGCAGGCGGCCACCCCGAACGTGGCCACCGCGGCGATGCTCACGACGCCGACGGCAACGCGCAGCTTGCTCATATCGCTCCCTGAGGTTCACAAAGCACACGGTCCGGTTAGGGACTAGGACACTCTGCCGTAATCAGCCCATCTTGGGGGCAGAACCGCGGGGCCGCATCCGGGAAGCACGGATCTTTGCCCGAACCGCGTGGCGGCTCAGAACCAGTCGGGGCGCATCTCCAGGGTCGTCCGGTCCAGGCTCTCGAGCAGCCGCAGCTGCGCGGCGGTGCGCGGCAACTCGTAGCGGAAGAAGTACCGGGCGGCCTGCCGCTTGCCGTCGTAGAAGTCACCGGGCTGATCGCCGGCGGCCAGGAACTGCTCGAGCCATAACCAGGCGATCACGATATGACCGAACGCCTCGAGGTAGACGGCGCTGTTGGCCATCGCGGCCTCGACGTCACCGGAACCGAACATCGCCATGGTGACCTCGACCAGCCGCTGCCAGGACCCGCCCAGTGCGGCGGCCAGTTCGGCGGACTCCCCGCCGACGTTGTCGGCGGCATCGATGCACTCCGTGATGCACCCGCCGAGGGCGACCAGGCTGGCGCCGTCGCGTTGAGTCACCTTGCGGCCCAGCAGATCCAGGCTCTGGATCCCGTGGGTGCCTTCGTGAATCGGGTTGAGCCGGTTGTCGCGGTAATGCTGCTCGACGTCGTATTCGCGGGTGTAGCCGTATCCGCCGAGCACCTGGATGGCCAGACTGTTGGCCTCCAGACACCACTGCGAGGGCCAGCTCTTGGCGATCGGAGTCAAGATGTCCAACAGCAGCCCCGCCTGCTCGCGCTCGGCGTCGGACTCGGCGCTGTCCTGCCGGTCGACCAGTCGGGCGCAGTACAGGGCGAGGGCGAGCGCCCCTTCCACGTAGGACTTCTGCGCCAACAACATTCGCTTGACGTCGGCATGCTCGACGATGGGGACTTGCGGGCTGGTCGGGTCCTTGCTCGTGATCGGCCTCCCCTGGGGCCGCTCGAGCGCGTACTGCAGCGACTTGAGATACCCGGTGTAACCCAACGCCACCGCGCCCATGCCGACACCGAGGCGCGCCTCGTTCATCATGTGGAACATATAGACGATGCCGCGGTGTGGTTCACCGACCAGATACCCCACCGCGCCGTTGAAGTTCAGCACCGTGTTCGTGATGCCCCGTTGGCCCATCTTGTGGTTGAGGCCGGAGATCGCCACGTCGTTGCGCGGGCCCACCGAGCCGTCGTCCTCGACGAGGAACTTCGGCACGATGAACAGCGAGATGCCCTTGGTGCCGGGCGGCCCGCCGGGGATCTTCGCGAGCACCAGATGGACGATGTTCTCCGACATTTCGTGCTCCGCGCCGGAGATCCACATCTTGGACCCGAACAGCCGGTAGCCGCCGTCGCCGCCGGGTTCGGCGCGGGTGGTGATGTCGGCCAGCGAGGAGCCTGCCTGCGGCTCCGACAATGCCATCGTCCCGGTGAACCGCCCGGCGAGCATCGGCTTGACGAAACGCTCGATCTGCTCGGGACTGCCGAACTTGGAGACCAGGTTCGCGTTGGCGACCGTGAGCATCAGGTAGCCCGAGGTGCTGACGTTGGCCGCCGAGAACCACGCGAACCCGGCCTGCGCGACGCTCACCGGCAATTGTGACCCGCCGAGCGCATGGTCCATCGTCATGCCCAGCAGGTCGGCCGCGGCGAACGCGTCGATGGCCTGTTTGACCTCGGGGATCACCGTGACCGTCGTGCCGTCGAACGACGGCTCGTTCTGGTCGCTCTTCTTGTTGTGCGGCGCGAAGTAGCGGGTGGCCAGGTCCTCACAGAGGTCGAGGACGTCGGCGAAGGTTTCGCGTGAGTGTTCGGCGAATCTGGACCGCTTGGTCAACTCGTCGACGGCCAACCACTCGAAGAGCAGGAACTCCAGATCCCGCCGGGACATCACGGTCGATTTGATCGGCGCCATCTTCTCCACCTAATGCCTGTGTACATGGATTGGTCACGAAATTCCGCGGACCGAGTCTCGTCCGTTGAGTTACCTTCGACCCTAGCGGCTACGCGACCGTCAAAATACGGTCTGAGCTGAGCACGGGTTGGGGGATTTGGGTAGGAGACCGGTGGTCATGGCAACAATCAAACGAACTCTGGCGGGCGTCCCGGCCGCCCTGGTGGCCCTCGCCGGGATGGCCGTCATTTCCCCGGCCGTGAGCACGGCCGCAGGCTGCGGACCGGGCACCATCTACGACGCCCCATCGGATAGCTGCGTGGTGGCCGCCGAGCCGGCGCCGCCACCGCCTTTGCCGCCGCCACCGCCCCCGCCGCCGGTGTGGAACGGGCCCCAGCCCTGGGTGTCGGCGAGCATCTGCGCACCGATTCCGTTCGTTTCGCTGTGCGTCGGCGTGTGACATCCCGAATAGGCTTGCCGGATCTCGCCGCTCCGAGAGTCCGGGGATATGTACTGGTAGAGCGGCTTTCCATCGGCTGATTCGGGCTTCGGTGGCCCGCGCGGCGCGCCGTGACCCGACCCCCGAATTCACCGCCGGGGCGGTTTCGGCTTTATGGTTTTAGGCGTGCCTGAATTGGATCGTCGCAACCTCATGTTCATGGCGGGGTTCGGAGCCCTAACCGTCGCAATTCCGTTCCCCAAGGCCGCTGCGGCCCCGTCGCAGCCCGCGCCGGCCTCCCCGGCCCCGAGCGCGCAGACCCCGGCCTACGTCTTCGCCGACGAGTTCGACGGCCCGGCCGGGTCGGCGCCCGACCCGTCGAAGTGGATGATCGCGCAGGCCCGTGAGGTCATCAAGAACCCGGTGTTCTGGGACCGCCCGGAGAACATGGGCCAGTACCGCGACGACCGGGCGAACGTCTTCCTGGACGGCAACTCCAACCTGGTCATCCGGGCAACCCGAAACGACGACAACAGGTACGTCAGCGGCAAGCTGGTCAGCACTTTCCGCACCGGCATCAACCACACCTTCGAGGCCCGGATCAAGTTCAACTGCCTCACCGCCGGCTGCTGGCCGGCCTGGTGGCTGTTGAACGACAACCCCGAGCGCGGCGGCGAGGTCGACCTTGTGGAGTGGTACGGCAACGGGGAGTGGCCGTCGGGCACCACGGTCCACGCCCGACTGGACGGCGAGTCGTTCGCGACCTTCCCGCTCGGGGTGGACAGCAACTGGCACCGGTGGCGGTGCACCTGGAACGACTCCGGCATGTACTTCTGGATGGACTACGTCGACGGTGCCGAGCCCTACTTCTCGGTTCCGGCCAACTCGCTGGACGACTGGCCGTTCAACGATCCGGGCTACGAGTTGGCACCCGTCCTCAACCTCGCGGTCGGTGGCTCCGGCGGTAAGGATCCGAAGCCTGGAAAGTACCCGGCCGACATGTTGGTCGACTGGGTCCGCGTCTTCTGAGCCCCGCTTTGTGCCGCGACTGAGGGACCATCGCCGGCGCGGGGCCTAGTCTGGGAGCGATTCCGGCACAGGAGGCCCCGATGAGCGACCACGAAGTCAAGATGATCATCCTGTCGACCGACGACCTGGACGAGTCGATCCGGTTCTACAGCGAGACCCTCGGCATGACGGTGAAGTTCCGCGACGGAACCCATTTCGCCGCCCTTGACGGCGGGCCGGTGACCCTCGCGCTGGCGACCGCCATCGACCATCCGATTCCCGGGCAGGTGGTCGTGGGCATCAAGACCGCCGATGTCGACGCCGCGGCGAAGGCCATCGAGGCCAGCGGCGGCGGGATCGTGAAGGGCCCGTACGACGACGCGCACGAACGCCGCGCGGTCGTCTACGACAACAAGGGCAACGGCCTGGTGTTCTACAGTCCGCTGGCCCGGTAAGAACCGCCACCTGCTAGGGGCGTCAGACCGCATGGGACCGGCGCGTCCCACGGTTCGGCTGGGCGGTCTGCTCTCCGGTGTTCTGGTGACGCAGATCGTCAACAGCGCCGTGCATCTGGCCCAGCCGCTGCTGATCGCCGACCTGTCCGGCTCGTTGGGCCGCGCCGCGTTCTTCGCCGCCTTCGGTACCGCTGTGCACATGGTCGGGACCTACCTCGCGGGTTGGCCGACCGACCGCTTCGGCGCTCGGCGGGTCTTGGTGGCGGCGACGCTGTTGCGTGGTGTCGTGTTGGCTGGCATCCCCGTCGCGATGGCCCTCGGCGTCCTGCACCTGACCTTCGCCATGGTCTGCTATACGGTCGAGGCGCTGATCCGCGGTTACGTGGACACCTCGGTGCATACGGTTCCGCTCGAACTGGCCGGGCACCGGGCGGACTTGCTGGATCGCATCAACTCTCGGTATGAGTTGGCATTCGAGGTGGGTGCGGTGGCGGGACCGCTGATGCTCAGCGGCCTGATGATCTGGTCGGACGGCATCGTGCCGCATATCGTCATCCCGGTCGGGTTCGTGGTGTCGGCAGGCTGCTACCTGTTCGTCCCGGAACGGTCGGTCGGCGGCGACGGCGCGCACAACCCCGCGCACGGCGGGACGTGGGCGGGTTTGAAGTACCTCGCCACGCACCGGTATTTGCTGGTCATCGTCGTGGGCCTGATGCTGTTCCACCTCTACGAGCTGCGCAAGGTCCTCAGCGCGTTCTTTGCCAAGGGGCTGTTGCACCAACCGTCCTCGGCCGGTCACGTCGGGGCCGCCTTCGCGCTCGGCGGGGTGGTCGGGGCGTTGCTTTACGCGGTGAGCAGGCATCGGGGCCGGGGAGCGGGCTGGGTCCTGGGTGGGGTCGCGGGCACCGTGTTCCTGGCGCTGGGATGGATCCCGGTCAACCTGCCGACCATGATCGTCGCGGTCTTCCTGTTCGGCGTCACCAACGTCGGTGCCCGGCTGGTGCTCACCCGGTGGCGGCAGGAACTGACCCCCCTTGACCAGGCCGGCGGGGTGACGGCCGCCTCCGAGTTCGGCAGGACCGCCATGTCGGTCGGTGTCGACGGCCTTGTGGGAGGGGCGTTTTCGGCGGGATTCGGCGCCTACGGCGCCTTCGGGCTCGTCGGCGGCATGCTGGGACTCTTCGCGGCCGCCCAGCTGGCGGTCACGCGATTCCTGGCCAGGATGCCCGCCCGACACCCTGCAGGCACTTGAGCGGCGGAGCGGGTGGCTACCCAGGCGAGTCGCTGCGGCCATGCAGTCGCCAATGCGATGGCCGAGACCGGCGGTGGTCATGCAGGTCGGGAAAGGCCAACATTTGCTCGTTCGCGTGGCAACGGACATCCCGCCTGACGGTGGTAGCACCTGCGGTGGACGCGGCTTCCGCTTAGCAACAGCGCAATGCCTCGGGCAGAAAGGACGTGCCAGCAGGCCGATCTTCAGCTAACCAGTACGGTGCCTTCATCAGTCGATTTCGGACCGCCGCGCAGTTCGTTACCGGCGCAATAAATGGTTGCTAACGGCCAGGTGCGGTGGTTAGCTGTGCGCTATGGTCTGAGGAAACTTTCCCACATGTTAATTTTGCCCCTCAGGGGGTCAACATCAATTCGCTCGACGACTACGGCAGCTGCACTGTGATCGTCGAGACGACGAAAGGACACTTGATTCGTGCCCAAGCTCCCAGGGTTGCTCTATGTCGACTCGCGGTCTAGCGGTAAACCGCCCGCCCTGCATGACCGATCGGTCGATGCAACGATTCCGATAGAGGGTTGATCGGTCTGCCTGCGGACCGTAGTTAGCTTGCGCAATCAGTCTGGGGTTGGGGATTTTTGTGGAGCGTGACGGAGGACTCCCGCTTACACGTGGTCAGCTCGATATCTGGCTGGCGCAGGAAGCGGCTCTGGCCGGTGCTGACTGGCAGCTAGGTCTGTTGGGCCGGATCGCGGGCCGAGTGGATCGTGATCATCTTCATGATGCGATTCGGTTGGTGGTGCGGGAGGCCGAGCCCGGCAGGGTCGCGTTCTTCGTCACCGCCGGCCAGGTCTTGCAAAGGGCCATCGACTATCCGGATGTCGAGCTCGATTTCTATGACCTGACTGGATCCGAGGACACGGCGCGGGAAGTCGGTGAAATTGCCTCCTCGATTCGACGTAAGCCGATGCCGCTGGCCGGACCGCTGTTCAAATTTGCGCTATTCCAAACTTCGCCGGATGAATTTTATTTGTTCGCCTGCTGCCACCACATTGCGATGGATGGGCTGGGCATGGTTCTGGTCAGTCGTCGCATCGCAGCTATCTATTCCGCCCTCGTTGCCGGTGAACCAGTCCCGCCTTCTTACTTCGGATCACTCAACGACTTGGTCGAAGGGGAGTCGGCCTACGAAGCGTCGCCGGACTATCTCGAAGATCGGAACTACTGGAGCACGCACCTTCCTCCCGACAACTCAGCGCACTACTGGCCTTCGGAGTTCGCCAAGGGGGATGACAGTTCCGCCCCGTCCGTGCCGATCCCGCTGGATCCCACCGTCGTCGGGCAGGCTAAGGAACTGTCCAAGACATTACGCATCCGGCGGTATTCGGTGTTCACTGCGGCGTGCGCTCTCTTGGTGCGTGGCTATAGCGCCGCAGATGAGGTGGCGCTGAACTTTCCGGTCGGCAGGCGGGTGACCCCGAAGTCCAAGACGCTTCCCGGGATGCTTGCCGGTGTATTACCGCTGGTGATCAAAACTCCCGCGAGGCTGAGCGCGGCCGAATTCTGCCGCGACGTGGACAGTCGCATCCGGGAACTCCTGCGGCATCAGCGGTTTCCGATGCAGGCGCTCGAGAGTCGAACTTTCGGTGGTCCACGACTTGAGGCGAATCGGGTCGCGATCAACTTCATGCCCTTGCGGCTGACTCTGGACTTCGGTGGTGCCCAGGCCACTGCGTCCTATACCAACCTCGGCCCCGTGGGCCACTTCGGACTTTTCTTCCTCGGATCTGGTGATGAACTCTCCCTGAGCACGGCCGGGTTGGGTGAACCGTTCGCGAGTATCGGTGTGACCGGTCTGGTCGAGCGGATACAACGCGTAGTCGCGGCGATGGCTGCTGATCCGGGCCGGCATCTGTCGGGCATTGATGTGCTCGATGGCGTTGAGCACGCTCGGCTCGATGGGTGGGGTAACCGGGCTGCGCTCAGCGAGCCCGCGCCGGTGCGGCTGTCG
>WBZP01002432.1_pt1 | contig 21437 bp, 26 predicted proteins | sample 5204301 | NCBI WGS metagenome assembly WBZP01 (sample SAMN12412401, study PRJNA552823) | activated sludge metagenome | isolation source: activated sludge from nitrification reactor of wastewater treatment plant... | place: USA: Pennsylvania | collected 2017
ATTTAGTAGGCTACACTTCCTTGTGAACCGGATGGGCCACCCATGAAACGCAAGCCATCGACCGAGGCGACCGCCGCCTGGATCCGCCTGATGCGGGTGCAGAGCCGGGTGCTGGACGCCGTCGAGCAGGATCTGAAGAAGGCCGGCTTTCCGCCGCTTGCCTGGTATGACGCGCTGCTGGAATTGTCGCGCGCCCCGCACGGCGAGATGCGCCCCGTGGAGCTGGAGAAGCAGATGCTGATCCCGCAATATTCGACCTCGCGCCTGATCGACCGCCTGGTGGACGAGGGCCTCGCGGTGCGCCGCGAGTGCAAGATGGACAAGCGCGGGCAGTTCGTCGAGATCACCGAGGCCGGACGCGAGCTGCAGAAGAAGATGTGGGGCAGCTATTCGGCCGCGATCGAGAAGCATGTAGGCTCGAAATTGTCCGATACCGACGCCCTGAAACTCTGCGGCCTGCTCGACCGGCTCGGCTGCTCCTGCGGCGACGTCAAGGCGGTGGCGGCCGCCGCCAAAGAGGGCGCACCCGCCCGATGACGCCGCCTCCTTCCGCTCTCTCCGCGTCCCGTCCGGGTCGCGGATATCCTGCCACCCGCGCGCGTTCGATCGTTGCGCCCCTGATCCGGAATTTCCATGGCGCGTGACCAGATCGATATGACGCCGCTGACGTCGCGCGACGAACTCGTCGCGTGGATCGAGGCCGGCGTGAAGCCGAAATCCGAGTTTCGTCTCGGCACCGAGCACGAGAAGACGCCGTTTACGCTCGAGGGCCGCAACCCCGTGCCATACGAGGGCCCGAGAGGCATCGGCGCGCTGCTCGACGGCATGAAGCTTCTGCTCGGCTGGGAGCCGATCATGGAGCACGGCAACATCATCGGCCTCTACGACGTCACCGGCGGCGGGGCGATCTCGCTGGAGCCGGGCGGCCAGTTCGAACTCTCCGGCGCGCCGGTCGAGACCGTGCACCAGACGCAGGCCGAGTTGATGGCCCATCTGGCGCAGGTGCGCGAGATCGCGACCCCGCTCGGCATCGGATTCCTCGGCCTCGGCATGACCCCTTCCTGGTCGCGGGCGCAGATCCCCGTGATGCCGAAGGGCCGCTACAAGATCATGACCAACTACATGCCGAAGGTCGGCCGTTACGGCATCGACATGATGTACCGGACCTGCACGGTGCAGACCAATCTCGACTTCTCCTCCGAAGCCGACATGGTCAAGAAGCTCCGGGTTTCGGTGGCGCTGCAGCCGGTGGCGACCGCCTTGTTCGCCAACTCGCCGTTCACCGAAGGCAAGTCGAACGGCTTCCTCTCCTTCCGTTCGGAAATCTGGCGCGACACCGACAATGCGCGCGCCGGCATGCTGCCCTGGGCCTTCGAGAACGGCATGGGATTCGAGCGCTGGGTCGACTACGCGCTCGACGTTCCCATGTATTTCGTCAAGCGCGGCGACGACTACATCGACGTCGCCGGCTCCTCGTTCCGCGATTTCTTCGCCGGCAAGAACGACAGGATGCCCGGCGAGCGGCCGACGCTGTCGGACTGGGCCAACCACCTCTCGACGATATTTCCGGAAGTGCGGCTGAAGCGCTATCTGGAGATGCGCGGCGCCGACGGCGTGCCGTGGGATCGGCTGCCGGCGCTGCCGGCGTTCTGGGTCGGCCTGCTCTATGACGAGGTCAGCCTCGATGCCGCCTGGGACCTTGCCAAGGGGTGGACCGCGGAGCAGCGGCAGGCGTTGCGCGACGGCGTCCCCCGTCTTGGCTTCAAGGCGCGGATCGGGGACCGCTATCTGTTCGAGATCGCCCGGGAGTGCGTGAAGCTCGCCCACCAGGGCCTGCGCCGCCGCGGTTATCTCGACCATCTCGGCCGCGACGAGAGCCGCTATCTGGAACCGCTGGATCGCACGATCGATAGCGGGCGAACGCCCGCCGAGGAGATGCTGGAGAAATTCAACGGCGGCTGGAATGGCTCGGTGGAACCGGCCTATGAGGAATACGCTTTCTAGATCAGGGCGTTGAAGCGCGTTCATCGAGCGTACAGGTTGCGCGGGCTCAAATGTGGCGAGCCTGCGAAATGCTTGCGGGCGAACGAGAATTCGAAAGCAGTGAAGTCATGCGCATGGGCCGCCTGTTCGGGGCGTGGTTGGTTGTGCTCGCCTTCTGGGCGACCGCCCTGCCGCTGCAGCCGGCGTTGGCGCAGGCCAATTCCGACCGGCCCGGCGGCGACTACACGAGCGCGCCGGTGCTGTCAGGCGATCCCGCCGATTGCGCGCTTGCTTGCGAGCGCGACCGTCGCTGCCGGGCCTGGACCTTCGCCTACCCGAACGAGACCGCCCCGGGCGCGGTGTGCTGGCTGAAGAGCAGCGTGCCGCCCCGCGTGCAGGACGGGTGCTGTGTTTCCGGCGTGCGCGGCGCCGGTGTCGTCGAGCCGCGTAACACCGCGGTCGAGACCTCGATCGATCGCTTCGGCGGTGATTACCGCAATTTCCAGCTCAACGCCGCCGACGGTGAGGACGCCTGCAAGGCGGCCTGTACCGCCGACAACAAGTGCCGCGCCTGGACCTATGCGCGCCCCGGCTATGCCGGCAAGGAAGCGCAATGCTTCCTGAAGAAGGACATCAAGCCGCCGCGGCGCAAGGCCGGATTTATTTCCGGGGTCGTCAGGTAACGATCCGGCGTTCCGCCGCGTATCTGGTGTGCCCGCTGGTATCGCCGGCATGACAGCCCCAGGAGCTCTCGATGAAATTGGCACGCAGGTATTTCAACATCGGCATGGTTGCAGCCGTAGCGCTGGCCTTCGTCGGTTCGCACAGCGCCATGGCGGCTGGCGCGATCCCCTTTTCGGCAGAGGCGTTCAAGGCGGCGCAGAGTGCAGGCAGCCCGATTCTGGTCGAGATCCATGCTGACTGGTGTCCGACCTGCAAGGCACAGGTGCCGATCCTGCAGAAGCTGACCGCCGATCCGAAATACAAGGATCTGAAGATCTTCCGGGTCGACTTCGACAGCATGAAGCCGGCTGTGCAGGCTCTCGGCGCGCGCATGCAATCGACGTTGATCGTATTCAAGGGCTCGGCCGAAAAAGGCCGTTCGGTCGGCGACACCTCGCAGGCTTCCATCGCCGCGCTGCTGGAAAAGAGCCTCTGAACCCACCATGACCGCGCTGGCGCTGGCCTTTGCGGCCGGAGTTCTGTCCATCCTTTCGCCATGCGTGCTGCCGCTGGTGCCGATCGTGCTGGGCGTTGCGGTTGCCGCCCACCCGCTCGGCGCGCTGGCGCTGGCGGCGGGGCTTGCCGTGTCCTTCACGCTGCTCGGCCTGCTGCTGGCGCTGGTCGGCTTCGGCCTGGGCATCGATGCCGGGACGTTTCGTCTGATCGCCGCGCTCATCATGATCTTGCTCGGCGCGGTGCTGCTCGTTCCCTCCTGGCAGGCACGCCTTGCGGCGGCGGCAGGCCCCGTTTCCGGTTGGGCCGACCGTCGCTCGGCCGATCTTGCGATTTCCGGTATGGCCGGCCAGTTCGCGATCGGCCTGCTGCTCGGTGCGGTTTGGTCGCCTTGTGTCGGGCCGACGCTTGGCGCAGCGTCGCTGCTGGCCGCGCAGGGCCAGGATTTGCTGCAGGTGACCCTGACGATGGCGCTGTTCGGCATCGGCGCCGGCCTGCCGCTGGTGCTGATCGGCCTGTTGTCGCGCACGACGCTGATGCAGGTGCGCTCACGCTTGATGTCGGCGGGAAAACTGGGCAAGGGTCTGCTGGGCGCAGCACTGATCGTCATCGGTGCCGCTATCGTCAGCGGCGTCGACAAGAAGGTCGAGGCATGGCTGGTCGACGCATCGCCGGGATGGCTTACCCGGCTGACGACGTCGCTGTAGCAGGCAGCACCGTCAGCTCGGGCCACAGCGTTTTCCATCGCGCGGCCTTGGCTGCATAGTTCGCTGCCGAGAAATTCGGCCCGGGATTCGGCCGCACGATCAGATTGGCTGCATCGTCGAATCCATCAGGTGCGTAGACCTCGTAGCCCTCGCGCGAGCGGCGCAGCCCGATCCGCGTGTTCCTGGTCAGAAACCGATCAATGCCGTCGGTGGAGCAGGCGAGCGGCGGGTAGGGCAGGCCGTGCTTCTCCGGATACCAGAGATGCACGCGCGCCTGGTTGCGCGCCTCGATCTTGACGCGGAGCTTGTCGAACATGGCATCGAGCCGCCGGATCACGTCGTCCTCCGCCTGCCACGACGTATCGCGATCGAAATAGAAGATGTCGTAATCGGCAATGCCATGATCGACCGCGCGCCCGGTCAGCACGTTCCACGCCGTCTGCACTAGGCAGCCGGACACCAGCCACGCATCGGGCAGTGCGAGGTGAAACAGCTCGTCCACGATGAACTTGTTGGCGGGATTGCGCAGCGCGACGGCGATGAATTCGTCCCGGTTCATCGTGTGTTCGGGCCTCGGCGGCTCGTCAGCGCACGCTGGTGAAGAACCGCTCCAGCCGCAGGCCCGCCAGCCACGTGTAGACCGGCCGGCTGCGCATGCCCATATCCCAGGAGCCGACCACGGCATCTGCGCGGCCGATCAAATTGTCGATCGGCAACAGGCCCACGCCGCCGTCGCGCACGGCGACCCGGCTGTCGGCGGAATTGTCCCTGTTGTCGCCGAGCACGAACAGCATGCCGGGCGGCACCGTCACTTCAGGGGTGTTGTCGAGCCGACCGTTGTTGCGGACCTTGTAGATTGCGTGTTCGATGCCGTTCGGCAGCGTCTCGATGAAGCGGTTGGCCTTCTCGGTGAAGCCGCGGTCGTCCTCGGCCTCGCCGACGCCGTCGGCGCGAAGCTGGGCGGCACGGTCGTTGATGAAGAGCTGGCCGGAGCGCATCTGCACGCGATCGCCCGGCAGGCCTACCACGCGCTTGACCCAGGCCTGGGAGCGGTCGCCGGGCCAGCGGAACACCACGACATCGCCGCGCTTGGGCGTGTCGCCGAACAAGCGGCCGGTCTCGGGCAGCGTGATCTGGATCGGCAGCGAGGCCGCGCCGTAGCCGTAGGGAAATTTCGAGGCGACCAGCGCATCGCCGATCAGGAGCGTCGGCTCCATCGAGCCCGACGGCACATAGAAGGGTTCGGCGATCGCGCCCTTGGCGAGGAACACGCAGGCGACGATTGCGGCCAACTGCGCGACCTGCCCGCGCCAGGTCGATTGCTTGCCGGCGGGCGCCGTGCCGCTCGATGCTTCGCCGTCGCTCATGCGCCGGTACCTCCCACGGTGATGCGATCCATCCGCAGCGTCGGCTGGCCGACGCCGACGGGCACGCCCTGGCCGTTCTTGCCGCAGGTGCCGATGCCGGTGTCGAGTGCGAGATCGTTGCCGATCATGGAGATGCGGTTGAGGTCGGTCGGGCCGTTGCCGATCAGCATCGCGCCCTTAAGCGACGCGCCGAGCTTGCCGTTCTCGATGCGATAGGCCTCGGTGCACTGAAACACGTATTTGCCCGAGGTGATGTCGACCTGTCCGCCGCCGAAATTGGCGGCGAACACGCCGTTCTTCACCGAGGCGATGATCTCGGCGGGATCGCGGTCGCCGGCCAGCATGTAGGTGTTGGTCATGCGCGGCATCGGCACATGGGCGTAGCCCTGGCGGCGGCCGTTGCCGGTCGGCTTCATGTTCATCAGCCGCGCGTTCTGCCGGTCCTGCATGTAGCCGACGAGTTTTCCGTCCTCGATCAGCACGGTGCGGCTGGTTGGCGTTCCCTCGTCGTCGATCGAAAGCGAGCCGCGCCGCGAGGCCATGGTGCCGTCGTCGACCACGGTGACGCCTTTGGCCGCGACCTGCTGGCCCAGCAGCCCGGCGAAGGCGGAGGTCTTCTTGCGGTTGAAATCGCCCTCGAGCCCGTGGCCCACCGCTTCATGCAGCATGACGCCGGGCCAGCCGCAGCCCAGCACCACGTCCATCTCGCCGGCCGGGGCGGGAACGGAATCCAGATTGACCAAGGCTTCGCGCAGCGCGCCGTCGGCTGCCTCGCGCCAGTTGCCGGTCTCGATGAAACGCGCGTAGCCTTCGCGCCCGCCATAGCCCTTGGAGCCGCTCTCCTGCCGGTCGCCCTGACCGGCGACGACGGAGATGTTGACGCGCACCAGCGGGCGGATGTCCCGATAGGTTTCGCCGTCGGGACGCAGGATCTCCACCACCTGCCAGGTCGCGCCCAGGCTCACCGTCACCTGACGCACCCGCGGATCCCTGTCGCGAACATAGGCGTCGATCTCGGCGAGCAGTTTCACCTTGGCTTCGAAGCCAGGTGCATCGAGCGGATTGTCGTCACCGTAGAGCTTGACGTTGGTATGCGCCGGCGGCGCTGCGAACGTGCCCGTGTAGCCGCCGCGCACGGCGGCGACTGCGTCCGCCGCGCGGATCAGCGCCGGCAGCGACACGTCGGAGGAATGCGCGTAACCGACCGCGTCGTCCTTCACCGCGCGCAGGCCGAAGCCTTGCGAAGTATCGTAGGTCGCCTGCTTCAGCCGCCCGTTGTCGAACATCAACGCTTCGGTCTGTCCGTACTCCAGGAACAACTCGCCGTCGTCGGCGCCGGCAAGCCCGCGCGCCATCTCGCGGCGGACGGCTTCGCGGTCGAGACTGGCGCGGTCGAGCAGGGAGGTCGAGGCGGGATCGGTCATGAAATGGTCCATTGTCGAGGCATTCGGCCCAAGATAGTTGTTTCGGAGGCCGTCCGCGAGGGCCGGATCGAGCACATTAACGAGACGAAATCATGGAAATCGTCTCAATCACCGCGCATCACGTCGAGGGCTTTCATCGCGCGCTGGATTTCTTCGCGTTCACGCGTCGATTTGCAATGGCATCGACGATGCGGCGCTTCGCTGAAAAACATGTTAGGATGGTATCTATGGATTATCGGCAAATCGTCACCATGGAGCCTGGCAAGCGCGGCGGGCGTCCCTGTATACGGCACATGCGTATTGCCGTGGCGGACGTGCTTGGCTGGTTGGCCGCTGGCCAGACCTACGCGCAGATTATGTCCGATTTTCCGGAGTTGACCGAGGACGACATTAGGGCCTGCCTTGCCTTTGCGGCCGACCGGGAGAGGCGTCTCGTCACTTCCCTGGCATGAAGCTCCTCTTCGACCAGAACCTCTCTGCCGAACCTACGGCAACTTGTCGTAGCCTTCGGCGAGCCCGTTCAGGCTGAGCGGAAAACCGATGCCTTCTTCCGGGGTCTCGAAGATGATGAAGGTCGCGGTTTTCGCGCCCTTGAGCTGACCGAGCAGCTTTTCATCCATCATGACCTCGGCCACGCAGCCATTGGGCAGGCAACGCACGAAGCCGGCGCGGCCGACGTCCTGGTTGTCGAGCTTCAGGCCGAGACCGGAGGGCAGCAGCACGCCGAGCGGAGCGACGACGCGCATCAGCTTGCTCTTCTGGTCGGCGGTCTTCAGCACGATCACGGTGAGGCCCGCATTCGAGCGGTCCTCGGCCACCACGCTCTGGATCAGGGCGCATTGCTCGCCTTGCGCGCCGGGCGGCGTGTCGCAACGAATCTGCCAGTCGCCATGCACCGAGCGCACGGCACCCTGCGCCGAGGCGGTCCGGATCAGGGCCAGCTGGGTCAGGGCCGTCAGCAGGATCAGACCGAGCAGAAAGCCCACCAGGCGGAAAAATATTTCCGCATGCGCTCGATCACGATCACGGACCATCGCGTGGGATGTCGCTTGCCGCTTGAAAAGCCCCATCGGGGTCGGTCCTCTGGTTTGCCGGCATGCCGGTTCTCGCATTCGCTGGACCTTGCGGGGCATTTCTGCCTCCGGCCGGGCCCGACGCGCGACTGGGTACTGCAATCCCGGCGACCTGAAGGCATTCTTCAGGCAGTTCCTGCGCCATAAGACGCGGTGCTGCCGGCCGAATCAGCCGCCTGCGGAGCGCGCCTCCCGTGCCTACAACGGGCAATCCCGCTGTCAAGCGCCGGGCCGGCTGCAATAAACGCGTTTGGCCTGATTTCTCGCAAAATTACGACATCCACCGCCGCGAGGGCCGCATGTCCGCCGATCTGCCACTAGCACATTGCGAGCGCCTGCGAATTATGGTTTGAGAGGCTGGATTTGACGCATTCTAGCGATCTGGCCCCGGCGGTTCTAAGGTAGCCCCAAGGTACTTTCCAAGGCCGTTTTGTCAGGGGGCGGATCGTGCCGCGTGGGACGCCGTCCGGCGCGATGCTTTTGGGGAACTTCTAGGGAGCGCAGGCGACATGAACCTGTCGAGGATTAGCCATCGTTTAGCGGGTCTGGCGGTGGCGGGCGTGACGATGGCGGCCGGGGGATCGGCTTTCGCCGAGGTTGGCCAGCCGAAGCCGTGGGAAATGACTCTGCAGGAGTCGGCGACGCCGGTGATGGACAACATCATCTGGTTTCACAATTTCCTGCTGGTGATCATCACCATCATCACGCTGTTCGTGCTGGCCTTGCTGGTCATCGTGATGGTCAAGTTCAATGCCAAGAGCAACCCGGTTCCCTCCAGGACCACGCACAACACGCTGATCGAGGTGGCCTGGACGCTGATCCCGGTGCTCATCCTGGTCGCGATCGCGGTGCCGTCTTTCAGGCTGCTGTTCCTGCAGCTCGACATGCCCAAGGCCGACCTCACGGTGAAGGTCACCGGCAAGCAGTGGTACTGGAGCTACTCCTATCCCGATCACGGCAAGTTCGAATTCGATTCCCTGCTGGCGCAGGACAAGCAGCCGCGCCTGCTTGCGGTCGACAACGAGATGGTCGTCCCGGTCAACAAGGTGGTCCGCGTTCAGACCACGGGCGCGGACGTGATCCACGCCTTCGCGGTGCCGGCTTTCGGCATCAAGATCGACTCCATCCCGGGCCGTCTCAACGAGACCTGGTTCAAGGCCACCAAGACCGGCATGTTCTACGGACAGTGCTCGGAACTGTGCGGCAAGGACCATGCCTTCATGCCGATCGCGGTGCGCGTGGTGAGCGACCAGGAATTCGCGGCCTGGGTCGAGACCGCCAAGAAGAAGTATGCCGCCAACCCGGGCAACACCTACGCCTCTGCGGGCGCGGCCGCGCAGTAGGCGAGACGCTTTCCGGGGCGGTTTAGGGACAAGGGCGAAGGAACCGGCAGGGTTCCGCAAAGGACTGCAAGGCAGGATTTCAAAAGATGGCAACTTCCGCAGCGACACATCACGATCACGCCCAAGGACACGGACACGACGATCATGCGCATGCCAATCCGACCGGATGGCGGCGCTGGCTGTATTCGACCAACCACAAGGACATCGGCACGATGTACCTGGTGTTTGCGATCGTGGCCGGTCTGATCGGCGGCCTGATGTCGATCATGATGCGCATCGAACTGATGTATCCGGGCCTGCAGATCTTCCACCAGACCGGCATGTTCAACGTGTTCGTGACGGCGCACGGCCTGATCATGGTGTTCTTCATGATCATGCCGGCCTTCATCGGCGGCTTCGGCAACTGGATGGTGCCGCTGATGATCGGTGCGCCGGACATGGCGTTCCCGCGCATGAACAACATCTCGTTCTGGCTGCTGCCGGCCTCGTTCTCGCTGTTGCTGCTCTCCACCCTCGTCGAGGGCGAGCCGGGCGGGCACGGCGTCGGCGCCGGCTGGACCGTCTACGTGCCGCTGTCGACCTCGGGTCATCCGGGGCCGGCGGTCGACTTCGCGATCCTGTCGCTGCATCTGGCGGGCGCCTCCTCGATTCTCGGCGCCATCAACTTCATCACCACCATCTTCAACATGCGCGCGCCGGGCATGACGCTGCACAAGATGCCGCTGTTCGTGTGGTCGATCCTGGTGACGGTGTTCCTGCTGCTGCTGTCGCTGCCTGTGCTGGCGGGCGCCATCACCATGATGCTCACCGACCGCAATTTCGGCACCACCTTCTTCGCCCCCGACGGCGGCGGCGACCCGGTGCTGTTCCAGCACCTGTTCTGGTTCTTCGGTCACCCCGAAGTGTACATCCTGATCCTGCCCGGCTTCGGCGCGGTCAGCCAGATCGTCTCCACCTTCTCGCGCAAGCCCGTGTTCGGCTATCTCGGCATGGCCTACGCCATGGTCGCGATCGGCGCCATCGGCTTCGTGGTGTGGGCGCACCACATGTACACCGTCGGCATGTCCTCGGCGACGCAGGCCTATTTCGTCGCCGCCACCATGGTGATCGCGGTGCCGACCGGCGTGAAGATCTTCTCCTGGATCGCCACGATGTGGGGAGGCTCGATCGAGTTCCGCACGCCGATGGTCTGGGCGATCGGCTTCATCTTCCTGTTCACCGTCGGCGGCGTGACCGGCGTCGTGCTCTCCAACGCCGGCGTCGACCGCGCGCTGCAGGAGACCTACTACGTGGTGGCGCACTTCCACTACACGATGTCGCTCGGCGCCACCTTCGGCATCTTCGCGGCCTGGTATTACTGGTTCCCGAAGATGTTCGGCTACATGTACAACGAGACCATCGCCAAGACGCACTTCTGGGTGACCTTCATCGGCGTCAACCTGGTGTTCTTCCCGCAGCACTTCCTCGGCCTGTCCGGCATGCCCCGGCGCTACGTCGATTATCCCGACGCCTTCGCCGGCTGGAATTTCGTCTCGTCGGTCGGCTCCTACATCTCGGGCTTCGGCATGCTGATCTTCCTGTACTGCGTGATCGAGGCCTTCTCGAAGAAGCGGGTGGCCGGCGACAATCCGTGGGGCCCGGGCGCCACTACGCTGGAGTGGACGCTGTCCTCGCCGCCGCCCTTCCACCAGTTCGAAACGCTGCCGAAGGTGCAGTAACCGGTTGCGCAGCGCGCCCTCAGGGCGCGCTGCGGCTTTTACAGGTAGATAGAGAACGCTCTTGTCGGTCGTCGATCACAACGCCATCGAGCTCGGCCCCCGGATATCCGAGGCGGAAGTGGGCGACTATATCGCGTTGCTGAAGCCGCGCGTGATGTCGCTCGTGGTGTTCACGGCACTCGTCGGCCTGCTGATGGCTCCGGTCTACGTCCATCCGGTGCTGGCTGTCACCGCGATCCTCTGCATCGCCGTCGGCGCCGGGGCTTCGGGCGCGCTCAACATGGCCTATGAGTCCGACATCGACGCCGTGATGACGCGCACCGCCAACCGGCCGATCCCGCGCGGCCGCGTCACGCGCGAGGAAGCCACCGCCTTCGGCCTGACGCTCGCCTTCTTTTCAGTGATGACGCTCGGCATCCTCGTCAACTGGATTGCCGGAGGCCTGCTCGCCTTCACCATCTTCTTCTACGTCGTCGTCTACACGATCGGCCTGAAGCGCTGGACCGCGCAGAACATCGTGATCGGCGGCGCCGCCGGGGCCTTGCCGCCGGTGGTGGCCTGGGCGGCGGCGACCGGTTCGGTCGCGGTCGAGCCGTGGCTGCTATTTGCCGTCATCTTCTTCTGGACGCCGCCGCACTTCTGGGCGCTCGCGCTGTTCCGCAACGAGGACTACGCCCGCGCCGGCGTTCCCATGCTGCCGGTCGTCGCCGGTCCCGATGCGACGCGCCTGCAGATACTGCTCTATACCGTGGCGCTGGTCGTCGTGGCCCTGGCGCCGTGGCCGCTCGGCTATTTCAGCGCGGTGTACGGTGTGACGTCGCTGGTCACGGGCGCCGCCATGCTGTGGCTTGCGGTCGATGTCTATCGGCTGCGCCAGGGCATTGCCGCCGCGCGCGCGCTGCGACGGCTGTTTGCTTTCTCCATCCTTTATCTGTTCGTGCTGTTTGCGGTCCTCCTCGGCGAGGTCGTGTTTCACGCCATTGCATCTTTGGTCCGGTAGGGGGCGCATGGAGGCATCATGGCCGAACGAAACGACAAGGAAGGGATCGTGCTCACCGAGGCGCAATTGCGCAGCCGTCGGCAGCGCTCGATCGCCATCGCGCTCGCACTCGGCGTTCTCGTCGTGCTGTTTTTCGCGGTCACCATGGTCAAGGGACCGGCGGTCCTGCACCGGCCGGTGTGAGTGAGATGGCGCCCGAGATCACCCAGCCCTCGTCCCGCAAGCCGCGCCTCGGTCGCGACGCGCTGATCGCGTCCGTCTGTGGCTTCGTGGTGGTGTTCATGGTCGGCGCGTCCTATGCGGCGGTGCCGTTCTACAACTGGTTCTGCCGCGTCACCGGCTTCAACGGCACCACCCAGGTTGCGACCTCGGCGCCAACGTCAGGCCCGCTGACGCGCAGGATTTCCGTGCGCTTCGACGCCAATGTCGGGCCGGGACTGCCCTGGAAGTTCGAGCCCGAGCAGACCGAGATCGAGATCCCGATCGGACAGGTCACGACGGTCTATTACACCGTCACCAACCAGTCGGCCCGCACCACCGCGGCGCAGGCGGCCTACAACGTCGCGCCGCTGACGGTCGGGGCCTATTTCCAGAAGATCAACTGCTTCTGCTTCACCGAACAGACCATGGCGCCGGGCGAGAAGCGCGAGATGCCGGTCGTGTTCTACGTCGATCCGGCGCTGGCTTCCGACGCCGAGAACGACGGGCTCAATACCATCACGCTGTCCTACACCTTCTATCCCGTGCGCGATCCCTCGCCGAAGCCGCTTGCGGCGGGCGAGCCGGACCGGCGCAAGGGCAACCTGTAACGAACCGAACTTTCTGATCCGTGCGCTCGCGCACGGCACCAATGGGGAGACTGCCATGGCGGCGCATGCCAAGCATCACGACTACCACCTCGTCGATCCGAGCCCGTGGCCGGTCGTAGGGTCCGTTTCGGCCTTCGTCATGGCGGTCGGCGCGATCGCCTGGATGCACCACATGTTCGCGGCCGCGCCGATCGTGTTCGGCGTCGGCACCGTGGGCGTGCTCTACACCATGGCGAGCTGGTGGGCCGACGTGATCAAGGAAGCCCAGTACAAGGGCGACCACACCCGCGTGGTGCAGATCAGCCACCGCTACGGCATGATCCTGTTCATCGCCTCCGAGGTGATGTTCTTCGTCGCCTGGTTCTGGGCCTTCTTCAACTCGTCCCTGTTCCCGGCCGACGCCGTCCAGGCCACCCGCGACGCGGTGTTCGGTTGCGGCGCCGGTACCGCGATGGGTGCCTGCACCGTGCCCGGCACCTGGCCGCCGAAGGGCATCGAGACCTTCGATCCCTGGCACCTGCCGCTGCTCAACACGCTGCTGCTGCTCACCTCGGGCACGACCGTCACCTGGGCGCACCATGCGCTGCTGGCCAACGATCGCCAGGGCCTGAAATACGGCTTGATCCTCACCGTCGTGCTCGGCGCGCTCTTCACCTGCGTGCAGGCCTACGAGTACGCCCACGCCGCGTTCGGCTTCAAGGGCAACATCTATGGCGCGACCTTCTTCATGGCGACCGGGTTCCACGGCTTCCATGTGCTGGTCGGCACCATCTTCCTGCTGGTCTGCCTGATCCGCGCCTATGCCGGCCACTTCACGCCGAAGCAGCACCTCGGCTTCGAATTCGCTGCCTGGTACTGGCATTTCGTCGACGTGGTCTGGCTGTTCCTGTTCATCTGCATCTATGTGTGGGGCCGCGGCGCCGAAGTCGCCGCACACGCCGCGCACTAGCGATACGGATTGTGTTAAGAAGGGCGGCCGCAGGGCCGCCCTTCTTTCTTTTCGAGAGAGACCATGAACGACACGCCGCCCACCCTCTCCGAAAGCGCGCTGCGCGGCATCGCCTGCAAATGTCCGCGCTGCGGCAAGGGCCGGATCTATTCGGGCTTCCTGACCTTGCGGCCGAGCTGCGAGGTTTGCGGGCTCGACTTCGCATTCATGGATTCCGGCGACGGTCCGGCGATCTTCATGATCATGATCGCGGGCGCCATCGTGGTCGGCGCCGCGCTGATCGTGGAAGTGAAGTACCAGCCGCCGTTCTGGCTGCATGCGGCGCTCTGGCTGCCGCTGATCGCGGCCACCACGCTGTTGCCGTTGCGCTCGATGAAGTCGCTGCTGATCGCGCTGCAGTATCACCACAAGGCTGCGCCGGGCCGGTTGATCGATCGCCCCCCGACATGAACGCCCGGCGTGTCGCCTTCGGCCTGTTCATCCTTGCCGCCGTCGCCGTGCTCGTGGGGCTCGGCCTCTGGCAGCTGCAGCGCCGCGCCGAGAAGCACGCGCTGATGGCGGCGCTCGACGTGCGGCTGGCCGCGGCGCCCATGGCGTTGCCGCCGTCCTCCGCGTGGGCCTCGCTCGCCGCAGGAAAGGACGAATTCCGCCGCGTCGCCTTCACCGCCACCTATGCGCAGTCACCGGATGCGATGGTCTACAGTTCCGGCTCGGCGGTGCGCGACGACGTCGTCGGCCCCGGCGCCTGGGCCTTCCTGCCGGCGCGGCTGTCGTCCGGCGAAATCGTTCCGGTCAATACCGGCTTCGTGCAGAACACCATGCAGGATCGCGCCCAGCAGGATCGCGCGGTCGGTCGCCTGCGCACCGGCCAGCCGGTCGATCTCACCGGCTACATCCGCTTCCCTGAAAGCCCGGGCGCGCTGACGCCCGCGCAGGATGCCGGCAAGCGCCTCTGGTTCGCGCGCGACGTGCCGGCAATGGCGCGCGCGCTCGGCTGGGGCGAGGGCGGCAAGTCGGTGGCGCCGTTCTACGTCGACCTGGAATCGCCGGTGCCTGGCAGTGGCATCCCCAAGCCCGGCCCGCTCCACGCCCATCTGAAGGACGATCACCTGCAATACGCCATCACCTGGTTCGGGCTGGCGGCCGTCGTCATCATCTCGTTCGGATTCTGGTGGCGCGCGCAGCGGCGCGGCTGAGGCTTTGCCGCTATCGGAGTTAGACGGATCCGGCTGGCGAGACCCGCCGCGACCAGTACAGCGCCAGTGGGCCGAGCAGGATGCTCACCGCCAGCACGGCAAATGCCGCCGTCCAAGCGGTGGCGCTGGATGGCCCGCCCGCCGCGTCGAGCGCGATGCCGATCACCCAGGCGCCGAGCGCGGACAGGCTGAAGCCGACGGTGGAGTGCATTGCCATGGTCGCGCCGCGGTTGGCCGGATCGGCCGCCATGGTCATGCCCGAGGTCAGCGCGCCGGAATCGGCCGGCACCGTCAGCGCGTAGACCAGCAGCAGCGGAACCAGCACCCAGGGCGACTGATCCGACAGCCATCCGATCGATAGCGCGACCGCGGCCGAGGCGAACATCACGGCGGAGATGGCGCGATGCCGCCCGAGCTTCAGCGCCAGTTCGTTGCCGAGGATGCTGGCGGGCATCGCCAGGATCGAGAACACGAAGCTGACGATCAGCGGCGACAGCGCGGTCGGATGTCGTGCGACCACGAAGGTCCAGAACGCGACGATCCAGGTGCGGATGCCGTACAGCTCGAAGCAATGCGCGCCGTAGCCCAGCACGAATCCCATCGCCCTGGTGTTGCGCAGGACGGGCGCGAAATCGAGCAGGCGTCCGGCCGCCGGCTTCGGCTCGACCGGCCTCAACAGCGCGCTCACCGTCAGCATCACCAGCGGTCCGACGGCCGTCACCAGGAATGCGGTTCGCCAGCCGAGGTTTTCCGCCACCAGCTGGGCGACTAGGAACGACAGCCCGACCCCGAGCGAGAAGCTCGACGTGTACAGCGTCACCGCGCGCGAGGAATCGCCGGGCGCAAGGCGATCGGTCAGCGCTTTCAGCCCGGGCATGTAGGCGCCGGCGAAACCGATGCCGGCAACGGCGTTGCATAGTGCGCCGGACCACAATCCCGTCGCGAACAGGCCGAACAGCACGGTGCCGAGCGCGCTGACCGCAGAACCGGCGATCAGGATCTTGCGGGCGTCGATCCGGTCGGTGAGCGTCGCCAGCAGCGGCACCGCCAGCATGTAGCCGGCGGCGCCCGAGCCGGACAGCAGTCCGGCCTCGGCGCCGGACAGGCGCCACTCGGGAATCAGGAAGCCCGCGAGGATCGCGGGCACCACGACATGCGGCAGCAGGCTGCCGAGCTGGCCCGCGCACATCGCGAGGACGACGGATTTTCCCTGCAGTCTGATCTCTTCACCCATCCCGGCCGCAATGCGCTAACCGCACCCGCAACCGGCCTTTCCCTGCTGCTTTGCTTTTGCATCGTCCGCGCAGCAGGCGTCAACCGCCTGCGGCGCCGGCCCGCCACAACAGGCGCTTGCCGCGGGAGCGTCCGCGCGGCTGCAGACGCCCGTTTCCGGCAGCACCAGTTCGACGCGCTCGGCGGCCTTGCGGTCGCCGGCGATGTCGGCTGCGATCGAGCGCACCTGCTCGTAGCCCGTCAGCATCAGGAAGGTCGGCGCGCGACCATAGGACTTCATGCCAGCGAAGTAGAATCCCGGCTCGGGCTGGGCCAGCTCCCGCGCGCCATGCGGCCGCACCGTGCCGCAACTGTGCAGATTGGGGTCGATCAGCGGCGCCAGCGGCACCGGGCTCTCCACGACGGGGTCGAGCGCAATGCGCAGTTCGCGCACGAGGTCGAGTTCAGGCCGGAAGCCCGTCGCCACGATCAGTTCGTCGACCATGACTTGGCGTTCGCCCGAGTCGGCCCCGACGATCAGGCCGCCGCCATCGACCGCGATATGGGAGACCCGGAACTCCCGTTCCAGCGTGATCTTGCCGTCTGCGACGAGACGGGCGAATGCGCTGCCGAGTTCGCCGCGCGCGGCAAGCTTGTCGTTGGCGCCGCCGCCGAACGCCTTGGCGGGATCGTTGCCGCGCAACAGCCAGACCGGCCGCGTCGCCGGCGCCTGCCCGGCGAGCCGCGCCAGGTCGATCAAGGTCCCGACGGCCGAATGTCCGGCCCCGAGCACGGCAACCGTCCTGCCGGCATAGCGCGCGCATTCCTTGCCGAGCACGTCGGGCATGCCATAGGCGATCCGGCTGGAAGCCGCGCGTTCGCCGATCGCCGGCAGTCCGTTGGCGCCCGCCGGATTCGGCGAGTGCCAGGTGCCGGACGCGTCGATCACGGCGTCCGCGCGCAGCACTTCCGGACCTTTGCCGTTGCGGTAGCGAATTTCGAACGGAGCCTTCTCGCGTCCCGCGCTCTTGAGCTTATCGAAGCCGGCGCGACTGATGTCGGTCACGCGGCTCGACGTCCTGATGTGGCCGGCGAGCGCGGTCTTCGTGGCCAGTGGCTCGAGATAGCGCTCCACGAGTTCGGCGCCGGTTGGATATTGCTGCGGGTCCGGCGAATTCCATCCCGTGGGGCGGAGCAGCTGCTCCGCCGCCCGGTCGATGTTGTATTCCCAGGGTGAAAACATCTGCACATGACCCCACTGCCGCATCGCATGCGCGACGTCCGCGCCGGCTTCGAGCACGACAGGCTTCATGCCGCGTTCGAGGATATGGGCCGCCGCGGCAAGCCCGACCGGGCCTGCGCCGACGATTGCGACAGTCTTGGATGCGGTCATCACTGGTTCTCCTCGATTCGTACCATCTAGTATTCGGAATCATGAATAGATGAGACATGACCGTCATTGCGAGCGAAGCGAAGCAATCCAGCTTCTTGGTTACGGCAAGTTGGATTGCTTCGTCGCTTCGCTCCTCGCAATGACGGCCCTATGAGAATCATACTTCAACGATACTGAGTGCTAGCCGCAACAGCCGGAGCCGCTGCGCGCCGCCTGGGCCGGCTTGGTGGCCCGCACGAAGGCGCTCATGAACTTGCCGTCGACGTCCGCGGCGACGGCGTCGATGTCGAGGCCTTTGCCGTCGAGGAACTCGCGAGCATCTTCGATCCGGTAGACGCGGGTCGGTTCGACGCCCACCTGTTCGAAGCCCGCGGAGCTGAGCTTCGCGCCGTAGTCGCCCTCGTCGAGCGCGCCCGCAATGCAGCCGACCCACAGCAGCATGTCCCGCCGCAACTGCTCGGGTATCTGCCCGCGGGTGACGACGTCGGACACGGCGAAGCGGCCGCCCGGCTTCAGCACACGGAACGCCTCGCGGATCACCTGGTCCTTGTCGGCGGAGAGGTTGATCACGCAGTTGGAGATGATCACATCGACGGAGTTGTCGGGCAGGGGAATGTGCTCGATCTCGCCTTTCAGGAATTCGACGTTGGTGGCACCCGCCTTCTTCTGGTTCTCGCGGGCGAGCGCGAGCATCTCGTCGGTCATGTCGAGGCCATAGGCCTTGCCGGTCGGGCCGACCCGGCGCGCGGACAAGAGAACGTCGATGCCGCCGCCCGATCCAAGGTCGAGCACGGTTTCGCCGGGCTTCAGTTCAGCCAGCGCCGTCGGGTTGCCGCAGCCCAGCGACGCCAGCACGGCAGCTTCCGGAAGGGCGCCGGTTTCCTGCACCGAATAGAGGTTCGAGGTGATCGGGTCGGACGGCTTGGCGCCGCAGCACGAGCTCGCGCGCACCGCAGCCTGGCTGTATTTCTCGCGGACGGCTTCCTTGATGTCAGTCACGTCGTTCTCCTCTCTCATACCATAATACTAGAAATATCGAAATTTGAGATACGCGACGACGTCACGCCGCGCTCTGGCTCGCCTCGCTTTCGACGGCTTCGCAGCAGCACTCCGCCATCAGGAAATTCAACAGACCGCGCATCAGCTCGTAATTGGCGTGGCAGACCAGCGTGGTGCCCTCGCGTGTCTGCGTCACCAGGCCAACCACGACAAGCGCCTTGATGTGATGCGACAGGGTGGACGGCGCGATCTTCAATCGATCCTGCAGGCGCCCGACCGGCATCCCGGCCTCTCCGGCGCGGATCAGGGCGCGGTAGATCTTGAGCCTGGTCGGATTGCCGAGGGCTTCCAGATGGGTCGCGGCGTCATCGAGTTTCATGACCGCAATGTAGCGAGGCTCCTCGCAACTGTCAACGATATTTCTAGAATTATCGAAATATCGAACGCGCACAGAGGTTTCGGCCGTGCGCGCTATATGCGCGGCCGGATCTACGGCACGCGCGACCGGTAGGCCTCGCGGGTGGCCTTGAAGCGCTCGAAGGGGAATTTGATCGGCACGCCTTCCATGGCGGCGGCGAACATCTCGAGGTGCGCCTCCCATCCGGCGCAGGTTCTCGCGATGTCCTCGCTGTCGGGGATTCCCAGCGTCAGCGACAGCCTCGTTCCCCCTGGTGTGGCGACCGCCTCCCAGCGCAGCGGGCGATCGGGTTCGCCGGGGCTGCTCCAGGAATATTCGATCAGTCGCGGCGGATCGATGGCGGTGACGACGCTTTCGACGTTGGTGCCGCTTTCGGGAAAGTTGAGCTTCGCCGTGCCTCCCTTGCTCAGCGCCAGCGTGCCGGGCGCGAGCCATTGCGGCAACTGGCTCGAATCCGTGAGCATCTTCCACACCGCTTGCTGGTCGTGTTCGAGCGTGCGTTCGAGCCGCGCCTCGAAGCGATTTCCCACGCGCCTGATCGTACCGAGTTCGTCTGCTTGCATTGTTCTTGTCCTCAGGGGAGATCGGCGCAATCTAGGTGCCGTCTGCCTGAAGATTTTGATCCGCCGCAATCAAAATCGTCATCAAGGGCTCATGCAGAGCACGCATCGCAAATTCGACGCGGACTTGACTTGATTTAACATTTCCATATATCTGGATACATGGAAACGGAAGCTGCGATTCTGGCGTTGGCGGCGCTTGCACAATGCACCCGGCTGGACGTGTACCGGTTGCTGGTCAGGCACGAGCCCGAAGGGCTTCCGGCCGGCGAAGTTGCCCGGCTTCTCGCCGTTCCCCAGAACACCATGTCGGCCCATCTCGGGGTGCTGTCGCGGGCCGGGCTCGTCACGGCGCGTCGTACCGGTCGTTCGATCGTCTATCGCGCCGATCTCGCGCGCTTTCAGGCCGTGATGTCCTTCCTTCTCACCGACTGCTGCGACGGCCGTCCCGAAATCTGCGCGCCTTTGATCGAGAGCATCGCGCCCTGTTGCCCGCCCAAGCCGAAAGGAAAAGGAAAGGCCCATGTCCGATCGCGCGTTTAACGTCCTGTTCCTCTGCACCGGCAATACGGCGCGGTCGATCCTCGCCGAATCCATACTGCGCAAGGAAGGCCGTGGCCGTTTCAGCGCCTTCTCTGCCGGCAGCCAGCCGAAGGGCACGGTGAACCCGTTCGCCATCAAGGTTCTCCGCGACATGGATTATCCGGTCGACGGCCTGCATTCGAAGAGCTTGCAGGAGTTCGCGGCATCAGGCGCGCCAGCAATGGATTTCGTCTTCACGGTCTGCGACAACGCGGCGGGCGAAGCATGTCCGATTTGGCCCGGCCAGCCCATGACGGCGCATTGGGGGATCGAGGATCCCGCTGCGGTCGAAGGCACCGATCTGCAGAAGCAGGCCGCGTTCGTCGAGGCCTTCCGCTACATGAAGAACCGCATCGCGGCATTCGCCAGCCTTCCGTTCGCCAGCATCGACCGGATGTCGCTCGGCACACGCCTGCGCGACATTGGCCGCCTCGATGGCGCCACCGTCGAGCAGGGCAAGGCAAGCTGATGCCGTCGTTCGACCTCTTCAGGCGGCTCGCCGCGGAAGCGTTGGGCACGGCGTTGCTAGTCGCAACCGTCGTCGGTTCCGGCATCATGGCGGAAATCCTGAGCAAGGATATCGGCCTGCAACTCCTCGGTAACACGCTGCCGACCGGTGCCATGCTCGTCGTTCTCATCACCATCCTCGGGCCCGTGTCAGGCGCGCATTTCAATCCGGCGGTCTCGCTGGTGATGGCGCTGAAGGGAGATTTGCCGGCGAGCGAAGCCTCGCGCTACGTCGCTGCGCAGATCCTCGGCGGTATCGCCGGCACCGTGATCGCGCACGCCATGTTCGGCCTGCCGCTGTTCGACTTTTCCATGAAAGTCAGAACCGGCGGCGCGCAATGGTTCGCCGAGGCGGTGGCCGCCTTCGGCCTGCTCGCCACCATTCTGGGCGGCGTCCGCTTCAACCAGTCCGCCGTGCCATGGCTGGTCGGCCTCTACATCACCGCGGCCTACTGGTTCACGGCGTCGACCTCGTTTGCCAACCCGGCGGTCGCGATTGCGCGCTCGCTGACCAACACCTTCTCCGGCATCCGCCCGATCGACCTTCCGGGCTTCATCGCGGCCGAACTGGTCGGGGCCGTGATCGGATTGATGCTGATGATCTGGCTGCTGCGCGGGGCAGGGGCCGGCGAGACAAAGTGAATTCCGGGGCGTCTCCCCGCTCGAGACGCGTGCTGGTCACGTTCCCCTGAAGGGCGGATCGCATCGGAGGGTGTCCGGGTGCGAATTTTCCGAACTTTCCCTTGACAATTCCGCAAATCGGAACTATCTTCCGCCCCAGCCCGTGCCGCCATGAGGGGGCGAAACGCGTCGTCACGTTACGTCGGTGCGGGTTGTGATGGACGCTGGCCGCGTCAGGTGATCTTTCACCGACGAGACGCGGAAAGCGTACGGTGAAATCGCAGGGGCCTGGCGCCGCGACCGTGGCGCCTACCCGTTCCCGTGTCGTAGCGGGAACGGCAACGGTGACAATCAACGCCGCTCACCGGGGCGACTGCGTATAAGCCGTAAAGCCATTGCG
>WBZP01000799.1_pt1 | contig 21435 bp, 21 predicted proteins | sample 5204301 | NCBI WGS metagenome assembly WBZP01 (sample SAMN12412401, study PRJNA552823) | activated sludge metagenome | isolation source: activated sludge from nitrification reactor of wastewater treatment plant... | place: USA: Pennsylvania | collected 2017
GGCCGAGAGGCCCTTGCCGAGTGCCTCCGCGAAGACGGCGACGAGGGGGACGACGAGGAAGAGGGCGAGGAAGGCGAGGGCCGTCGCGACGAGGGCGAGTCGGACGGGCCGCGGCTCCGTGAGGGCGCGGGGCGCCGCGCCGCGGCGGTGAAGGGTCGAGACCGAGCCGGGCATCGCGCTACTCCGCGGTGAGCCGCAGGCTCCAGGCCTGCAGCCGGTTGATCGCGAGCAGGATCACGAACGAAGCGACGAGGGTGACGGCCGCGATGGCCGCCGCGCCGGCCGTGTCGTACTGCTCGAGCTTCGTCACGATGACGAGCGGCGTGATCTCGGTCTTCATCGGCATGTTGCCGGAGATGAAGACGACCGAGCCGTACTCGCCGAGGGCGCGGGCGAAGGCGAGGGCGAACCCGGTGATCCACGCCGGAAGAAGGGCGGGCAGGATGACGCGGACGAAGGTCTGGGCGCGGGAGGCGCCGAGGCTCGCCGCCGCCTCCTCGACCTCGGGGTCGAGGCTCTCGAGGACGGGCTGGAGGGTGCGCACGACGAAGGGAAGGCCGATGAACGTGAGGGCGACCGCGACGCCGAGCGGGGCGAAGGCGACCTTGATCCCCCACGCGGCGAGGGGCCGCCCGAGCCAGCCGGTCTCGGCGTAGAGCGTCGTGAGGGCGATGCCGGCGACGGCGGTGGGCAGCGCGAAGGGGAGGTCGACGAGGGCGTCGACGAGGCGCTGGCCCGGGAAGCGGTAGCGCACGAGGACCCACGCGACGACGAGGCCGAAGAGGGCGTTCACGCACGCGGCCGCGAGCGACGCGCCGAGGGTGAGCTCGTAGGAAGCCACGACGCGGGGCGCGGTCACGGTCGCCCAGAAGCCGGCCGGCCCGAGGCCGGCGCCGCGGACGAACAGGGTCGACAGCGGGACGAGCACGACGAGGGACAGGTAGAAGAGGGTGAAGCCGAAGGTCAGCTTGAAGCCCGGCAGGACGCTGTGCGGCTTGAGACGAAGGCTCATCGGTCGCGACTCCCGCTGCGGGCCCGCGGCGGGCGGGCCCGCGGCGTCTTCTCTACTACCGGGCGTAGATCTGGTCGAAGGTGCCGCCGTCCGAGAAGTGGATCTTCTGCGCCTTCGCCCATCCGCCGAAGACGCCGTCGATGGTGACGAGCGTCATCGGCGCGAGCTTCACGGGCGCCTTCGCGAGAGCCGCCGCGTCCCGCGGGCGGTAGTAGTGCTTCGCCGCGAGGGCCTGGCCCTCGGGCGTGTACAGGAACTTCAGGTAGGCCTCGGCCGCCGCGCGGGTGCCCTTGCGGTCGACGACCTTGTCGACGACGGCGACCGGCGGCTCGGCGAGGATGCTGAAGGGCGGGACGACGACGTCGACCTTGTCCGGGCCCAGCTCCCGGATCGAGAGGAAGGCCTCGTTCTCCCAGGCGAGGAGGACGTCGCCGAGCCCGCGCTGGACGAAGGTGTTCGTCGCGCCGCGGGCCCCCGAGTCGAGGACGGGCACGTTCCGGAAGAGGGCGGTGACGAAGTCGCGGGCCTTCGCCTCGCTTCCCCCGGGCTGCTGGAGCGCCCACGCCCACGCGGCCAGGTAGTTCCAGCGCGCCCCGCCCGAGGTCTTGGGGTTCGGCGTGATGACCGAGACGCCGGACCGGACGAGGTCGCCCCAGTCCCGGATGCCCTTCGGGTTTCCCTTGCGGACGAGGAAGACGATCGTCGAGGTGTAGGGAGCGGAGTTGTTCGGCAGACGCTTCTGCCAGTCCCGGGCGAGGAGACCGGCCTCGGCGATCGCGTCGACGTCGTAGGCGAGGGCGAGGGTGACGACGTCGGCCTCGAGCCCGTCGATGACGGCCCGGGCCTGCTTGCCCGAGCCGCCGTGCGACTGCTGGACAGTCACGGCCTTCCCGGTCTTCGCCTTCCACTGGGCGGCGAAGGCGGCGTTCACGTCCTGGTAGAGCTCGCGCGTCGGGTCGTAGGAGACGTTGAGGAGCTCCTGCGCCGGCGCGGCGGCGGAGAGGCCGAGGAGGGCGAGGGCGGCGAGGACGGTCTGCGGTCTCATTGTCTTTCTCTCCTGGCTCAGAAGGACAGCTGGGTGCGGACGAGGAGCGCGTTCTCGGCCGGCCGGTCGGCTCCCTGCGCGGCGCCTCCGTCGAAGCTCGTGCGCTCGTAGCTGACGGCCTGGCGAACGTTGCGGTTGAGCCACCAGTTGAGGGCGACGCCCCACGCGAAGGCCTTTCGGGCGGAGCGGGCGGGGTCGGCCCAGCCGCGGGTGAAGGCATCAGGATCGGCGCTGAAGCCGTTGACGCGGGCCGCGATCTGCAGGGCGCCCCACTGGCCCTTCGCGGGATCGAAGGGGCGCCGGACCTTCACGCCGTCGAAGGACGCGGCGTCGCCGGTGACGAAGACGCTCACCGTGGCCTGCCACGCCTCGTTGGCGAGCGAGACGGGGGGCGACGTCGTGGTGACGCCGCCGCTCGTCGTGGTGCGGGAGAGGCGCCCGCGCGAGCGGACCCACTCGGCGAGGACGCCGAGCGGGCCGTGGAAGTACGCGAGCTCGGGCGCGAGGCGCGTGCGGGTGCCGGCGACGCCGACGCCGCTCGCGAAGCCGACGAAGAAGGCGTTCTGCCCGCCGGTGCGGTAGCCCGCGACGGTCGCGCCCGCGCCCGCCTGCTGCTCGGTCGAGGCCGCGAGGCCGAGCGAGAGGCCGGCGAGCGCGGACTTCTTTCCCCGGCGAGGCGAGAGGACGAGGCGGCCCACGACCGACTTGCCGTCGCCGGTGTCGAGGTCGAGGCTCGCGCCGTCGGGCGTCCCGTCGAAGACTCCGAGAGCGTAGGAGAGGGCGCCCTTCCCCAGGTCGCCGTGGACCTGCGCGCCGACGTCGCGGTTCGGCACGAGCCCGGACGGCAGGGCCCGCTCGACGAAGGCGACGTAGGCGTCGCCCTGCAGGTGCTCGACGCCGATCGGCGGCTTCTGCTTCCCGGCGCGCACGCCGAGCCTGGGGCTCGCCTTCGCGTCGACGTAGGCGTCGAGGATCGTCGCGGCCCCGGCTCCGAAGTCGGGGGTCAGGTTGAAGTCGAAGTAGCGCGCCACCGTGCCCTGGAGGATCGGCCGGGCCCGGCGGACGAGCAGGTTGTCGGTGAGGGCCCGGGCGGAGTCGCCCGGGAAGAAGCGTCCGTCGAACTGCACCAGGGCCTTCAACTGGAGGCGGTAGCTGCCGTTCTCCGCGCGGAGGACGAAGCCGTCCTCCGACGAGGCGCCGACGACCCCCGCCGGCTTCGCCTTGTCCTTCTCGTTCTCGTGGGCCCCGGCCGGGTCCGGCGCCAGGGTGAAGGCGACCGCGGCTGCGCTCGCCCACGTCACGATCTGCCTGGTCATCCCGAGGTCTCCTCGGCGTCCGACCGGAGGCGGCAGAGGGCAGCGAGTACCTCCGCCTCGAATCGGCTCTATCGAGTCTACGGAAATACTAGACATTGGCCGATGAATCGTCATTCCGCGCGCCGGGCCCGGCGCGCCCGGGCGCCGAGGAGCGAGCGGTCCCGCGCGACGAGGTCGGCGAGGCTCGTGCGGTCCACGATCGCGGAGGCGGCGTTGCGCACGTCGAGGAAGAGGTCGTAGAGGCCGGGGTGGCGGGCCTCGGTCTTCACCAGGCGCTGGAGCTCCACCACGTCGCCGAACGGGGCGAGCGGCCCGTCGACGAGGCGGACCACGTCCCCGACGAGGATCTCGCCCGGCGGGCGGCGGAGCTGGTAGCCGCCCTCGCGGCCGCGCTGGCTCGACACCACCCGGGCGTTGCGCAGGGTCAGGAGGATGCCCTCGAGGAACTTCTCCGGGATCGACTCCGCGGCGGCGATCACGTGGATCTTCACCACCCCGCGGTCATAGGACTCGGCGAGGTGGACGAGTGCCTTGAGGGCGTAGAGACCGCGCTGGGAGACCTTCATAATCCCTATCTGCCCGATAGACTAAGCCGTCATGCCGGGCCGCGTCAAGCCCGACCGGGGCCGGGAGGGGGGATCGGCGCGCGGGGCACCACGAGGGTGGAGGCGGGGCAGCGCAGCAGCAGGCGCTCGGTGACGTCCTCCCGGCCGAAGCCCGTGTCGTCCTCGCCGCGCCCGCCGACGACCAGCAGGTGGTAGGCGCCGGCCTCGAAGGCGTCGAGCACCTCGTCGACCACCGGCCCCTCGCGGAGGAGGAGGGCGTCGGGGCGGCCGCGATCCTGGAGCGCCGCGCGCACGCGCCCGAGCCCCCCGGGACGGTCGTGCCGGTGCTCGCCGGGCACCGCGACCTCGGCCGCGACGTGGACGAAGTCGACGCGGGCTCCGCGCGCCTCCCAGCCGAGCGCCGCCGCCGCGACGGGCCCGGTCGAGCGCCCCCCGGAGACCGCGGCGAGGACGCGCTCGACCCGCGCCGGCGGGCGGCGCGCGACGAGGACCGGCGCCTCGACCGAGCGCACGACGGTCGCCACGCGCGAGCCACGCAGCATCCGCGCGAGGGCGCCGCGGCCGGCGGGCGGCACGACGACGAGGTCCCAGGTCCGAGCCCCGACCTCGGCGATCACCGCCCGCTCGGCCGGGCCCTCGCGGGTGCCGGTCGTGACCTCGACCTCGTCGCCGAAGCGCGCCCGGGCGCGCGCGAGCAGGTCCGGCTCGTTGGCGGCGTCCTCGACGGTGGCGAGGAGGTGGACGCGTCGGAGGGGCGGCGCGGCCAGGGGCACGGCGAGGGCGAGGGCCCACTCCCCGCGCGGCGACGGATCGACGTACACGAGCACGTCCATCGATGAGCCCCCTAGAGAAGCAGAAGGAGGGAGAGCGGGATCCCGAGGAGCACGGCGACGAAGACGACGACCGACAGGCGGCTGGCCGTCGCCCGCCGGGCCACCCGGTCGAGCCCGCGGCCGAACGCGTAGGGGAAGATGAAGACGGGCGGCAGGCAGACGAGGGTCACCGCCGCCATCAGCAGGGCCACCATCCGCGCGCCGTCGGGGTGGCCGACGAGCGCTCCGGCGAACAGGGTGTCGACGAGGGTGGTGACGTTGGCGCCGAGGATGTAGGGCCACACGTTCTCCCGCCGCACGTAGCCGCGCGCGGCCAGCGGCACGAGGAGAGAGATCGACACGGAGACGGAGAGGGTGAGCGCCGTCGTGGCGAGGCCGACCCCGAACATGAACCACGGGCGGTAGACGACGTGGTCGGCCGGCAGGAGAGGGCCGCTGCCCCGCTCGAGGTCCGGCAGGGCGCGATCGAGCGCCTTGAAGGCCCCGAGGAGCACGCCGATCCCGGCCAGGAAGAGGAGGAGCCGCGGGAGGCCGGAGGCCAGCGACAGGAGGGGCCCGTAGATCGCCTGGACGAGGGATGCGAGGTCGCGCCCCTCGACGCGCAGGCCCGCGAGGGCGCCGCGCTCGAGGGCGAGCCACGCGAGGGCCATCGCGGGAAGGTAGGTGACCGCGGTGGCGACGAGGGCGGTGACGCCGACGTAGGCGCTGCGGGCCTCGCGCCGCCCCTCGCGCAGGTCCGCGAGGGCGCCGATCACCAGGACGACGAAGGACGCGCCGAGGCGCGAGCCGGAGATCATCCCGAAGGTCTCGGCCGTGTCGAGGGCGCCGCTCGCCAGGAACGTGAGGGCCATCGCCGCCACCGGGGAGCCGGAGAGGAGGAAGCACGCGGCGATCCAACCGACGCCGATGCCGCCGCTCATCCCCGAGACGCCGAGGCCGCGCAGCAGGGGCGCGACGCCCGCGGCGCCGCGCTTGAGGAGCTCGAGAGCGAGGACGAAGAGGAAGAGGCCGGCCGCCACCGCGACGATCCGCGGGACCGCGCGGCGCAGGAGGCCTCCCCGGCGGTTCAGCATGCGCTTCAGAACTGCCGGCGCGAGTCGAGGAGAAGCGTGACGGGGCCCTCGTTCACGAGCGCGACGTCCATCATCGCCCGGAAGACGCCCGTCGCGACCTCGAGCCCCGAGGGCCGGACGCGGGCCACGAAGCGCTCGTAGAGCCGGTTCGCCTCGTCCGGGGGAGCGGCGTCGGTGTACGAGGGGCGGCGGCCGCGGCGGGCGTCGCCGTAGAGGGTGAACTGCGACACCACGAGGAGGCCACCCCGCACGTCGAGCACCGAGCGGTTCATCTGGCCCTGCTCGTCCGGGAAGACCCGGAGGTTCAGGACCTTCTCGGCCAGGAAGTCCGCGTCGTCGTCGGAGTCGCCCATGCCGACACCGAGCAGCACCATGAGCCCGCGCCCGATCGCGCCGACGACGGCGCCGTCGACCCGGACCGAGGCTTCCCGCACCCGCTGCACCACCGCCCGCACGGCGGCGAGGATATCATCCGCGCCATGGCGCACCCGGCGCAGATCGGCCGCTACCGCGTCACCGGCGAGCTCGGGCACGGGGCCATGGGCACCGTGTACCGCGCGGTGGACGACTCGCTCGACCGCGAGGTCGCGCTGAAGGTGATGAGCGCCGGCGCGGCGGACCCCGACGCCCGCGCCCGCTTCCAGCGCGAGGCGAAGGCGGCCGCGCGCCTCGCCCACCCCAACATCGTGGTGGTGTACGAGCTCGGCGAGCACCAGGGCGCTCCCTACATGGCCCTCGAGCTCCTCGAGGGGACCGACCTCCAGCACGCGATCGAGGAGGGCATCCGCCCGGACCCGCGCGCGACGCTGCCCCTCGTCCTCCAGTTGCTGGCCGGGCTCGGCTTCGCCCACGAGCACGGGATCGTCCACCGCGACGTGAAGCCGTCGAACGTATTCCTGCCGGCGGGTCGGCCGGCCAAGGTCATGGACTTCGGCGTGGCCCGCCTCGCCGGCCACAGCACGACGACGGCGGGAACGATCGTGGGGACGCCGAACTACATGTCGCCCGAGCAGGTGGCCGGCAGCGCGGAGCTCGACGGGCGCAGCGACCTGTTCTCGACGGGGCTCATCCTCTACGAGCTCGTCACCGGCGAGCGCGCGATCGCGGCGGACAGCGTGGTCGCCGCGATGTACAAGATCGCGCACGAGACGCCGGACCTCTCGCGGATTCCGTCGGGGCCGTCGTGGGAGAAGCTGCACGGCGTGCTCGAGCGCGCGCTCGCGCGGGACCGGGCGGCGCGCTACGAGACGGCGGCGGCGATGGCCGCCGACCTCGCCGCCGCGCTCGTGGACCTCGGCGGCACGCCGGACCTGGGAGCGGCCGCGGACCAGGCTCTGCTCGTGCGCCGCCGACCGCCGACCGGCTCGGTGTCGGTGGTGGCACAGGCGCCGGCCGCGCCGTCCGAGCGGGCGACGCCCAGGCCCGCTCCGCCGGTCGAGAGACGCGCCATGCCGCGGCCGCCGGCCCTGCGTCCGGCCCCCGCCGAGCCGGCGCCGAAGCGGTCGCTCGCGTGGCTCGTCGTCGTGCCCGTCGCGCTCGCCGTCGCGGCGATCGGCTGGCTCTTCGCGCGGGGCGGCGCTCCGGCTCCGACGGCGTCTCCGGCGGCGTCCCCGACGTCGGCGCCCGCGCCCAGCCTGCCGCCCGCCAGTCCCGCGACGGCCGCGGCCACTCCGATGGCGACGCCGGCGGGATCGCGGCCGACGGCCTCGCCGTCGCATCCGCCCCTGCCGGACGCCGCCGCGCCGACCCCGGCGGCGGCCGCGGCGGACGGGTCCCCCGCCGCGGCCACGCCGACGCCGCTTCCCGCGACGCTGCCGTCCGGCACCGCGCCCGACGCCCGGATCGCGCGCGGGCGCGAGCTCCTCTCCCGCGGCCGCTACCCGGAGGCGCTCGCCGAGGCGCGGGCGGTGCTCGACGAGGCGCCGACGAACGCGCGGGCGCAGGCGCTCGCCCAGGAGGCCGAGGCCGAGCTCGTGGTGGAGGACTGCCTCCGGAACGCGCGAGCCGCGCTGAAGGAGGGCGACCGCGACCGCGCCCTCGCCGAGCTGCGCCGCGGCTTTTTCGTGCGGAAGAACGACCCGCGCCTCCTCGCGCTCCACCGCGAGGTCGTACAGCAGTAGCCTTTTGCGCTAGGATGCGGTCCAGCTCCGGACGCCGGAGTTTCACCCCATCCATCGAGGGAGGATCGTTCGCTATGGCGTACGTCATCGCTGAGCCCTGCGTGAACACCAAGGACACGGCCTGCGTCGAGGTCTGCCCGGTCGACTGCATCCACCCGAAGAAGGACGAGGCCGAGTTCGCCGCGGAGACGAAGCTCTACATCGATCCCGAGACGTGCATCGACTGCGGCGCCTGCGTCCCGGTGTGCCCGGTCCAGGCCATCTTCCCGCTGGAGGAGCTGCCCGAGAAGTGGGGGCACTTCGCGCAGATGGACGCGGACTGGTACAAGAACAAGAAGTAGGCCGGGCCCTCGCGGGAGCCGGCCGGGCCGGCCGGCGACGGGCTCGGCCCGGTGTCGGGGGCGGCCGCCACGGAGGCTGACATGCTCCAGCAGTTCGCGCGCGTCGCGCGGCCGTTCCTCGTGCTCCTCCTGATCTTCGCCGTCGGCCGGTGGCTGATGGGGACGGTGTTCGCGGTGCCCTACGAGCGGGGCACCTGGTTCTTCAGCATCGTCCAGCTGACGATCCTCGCCTCGCTGTTCTCGAATGCCTATGCGCGGAGGTGGCTCGGCTGGGGCCTCGGCCAGGCCGTGCTGTTCGCGATGTTCCTGGCGGTCTGCGCGCAGGCGGTGATCCTCCTCTCGACCGCGGCGTCGTACCTCCTCGGGGTGACCTCGTACTTCAACCACCCCACGGCCCTCAACCAGCCGGAGGCGGTCGGACTCGGCCAGGCCCTCGGTATCCGGCTCGGCGGTCTCGTGGTGAACACCATCCTGAACGGGATCGCCGGGGCCCTGGGATGGGCTCTCGGCGGCCTGCTGTCGCCCGAGCCCGGCCGGCACTGAGCGTCCCACCGGCTGAAACAAGAAGAACGCAAGAGGATCCAGTGCGTTCGCGCCTTGACGCCTCAAAAGGTCCTTTGCTAGGTTTCCGCCGCTCTGGCGAGTCCGTCGCACTGGCGTCCCGGCATCCGGGCCTTCCACGGTGGTCGGACCGGGCATCGGACGCGCAGGAAGCCTCGCCAGGCGAAGGCTAGGGAGGCCTGAACGTTCATGGTCGAAGGTACGGTGAAGTGGTTCAACGAGTCCAAGGGCTTCGGTTTCCTCTCCCGCGAGGGTGGGCCGGACGTGTTCGTCCACCACAGCGAGATCAAGGCGGAGGGGTTCCGGACCCTCAACGAGGGTGATCGGGTGCGCTTCGACGTCGTCGACAGCCCGAAGGGGCCGCGCGCCTCGAACGTGGTGAAGGTCGGGTAGGGACTCTTTCGAGCCACTGAACCGACGAGCGCCCGGGGCTCCGGCTCCGGGCGTTTTTGTGTTTCGGGGGGCCTCCTTCCCCGCGCGGCCGGCCGCCCGCTATGCTCTTCGTCGTGCGGAAGAAGAAGGCGGCCGCCGGTGTGAGCCCGGACGCGGCGGCGGCCGAGGTCGAGGACCTGGACGGGACGCGCGTCCGGCTCGAGTCGCTCTGGCGGGCCCGGCCCGTCGTGCTCGTCTTCCTCCGTCACTTCGGCTGACTCTTCTGCCGCGAGCAGGCGGTGCAGGTGCACCGCGAGAGGGAGGCGATCGAAGCGAGAGGCGCGTCGCTCGCCTTCGTCGGGAACGGCGGCCGCCGCTTCGCCCGGGCGTTCGTGGAAGAGCTCGGGCTCGACGCCCCGGTCTACGTCGACCCCGGCCTCCGCGCCTACGAGGCCCTCGGCCTCCGGCGCGGGGTCGTGGCGGCCCTCGCGTCGCCCTCGGTCCTCGCCCACGCGGCGCGCGCGATGCGGGCCGGCTTCCGCCAGAAGGGCGTCCAGGGCGACCCGTGGCAGCTCGGCGGGGTCTTCGTCGTCGCCCCCGGCGGTGAGCTGAGCTACGCGTACGCGTCGGAGGCGGCGGGCGACCACCCGCCGCTCGACGCCGTCCTCGCCGCGCTCGGGCCGAAGCGCTCGCGCGAGCGCTGAGCCGGCCTCAGCGGCGGGCCGAGAGCGACCGCTCGACGAGGCCGGCGAGGCGGCGGATGCCCTCGTCGATCAGGTCTTTCCCGCAGAAGGAGAAGTTGAAGCGCCCGGTGCGCTCTCCCCCGCCGCGGGGGAAGAACGAGGCGCCCGGCACGAACGCGACGTTTTCCTCGGCGAGGGCCCGCTTCAGCAGCTCCGTCGAGTCGATCCCATCCGGGAACGTGATCCAGAGGAAGAGGCCGCCCTGCGGCTGCGTCCAGCGGACGCCCGGCGGGAAGTGCCGCTGGCAGGCCGCGAGCATCGCGTCGCGCCGCTCGCCGTAGAGCTGGCGGATCCGCTTCACGTGGCGGTCGAGGAAGCCGTCGCGGGCGACCTCGTAGGCGACCATCTGGCAGAAGGTGCTCGTGTGCAGGTCCGCCCCCTGCTTCATCTGGACGAGCCGGGAGATCACGGACTCGGGGGCGACGACCCACGCGACGCGCAGGCCCGGGGCGAGCGTCTTGCTGAGCGTCGAGAGGTAGAGGACGTCGCCCGTGAAGTCGCAGTCGCCCTTCTCGCACCCGTGGAGCTCCGCGTCGATCTCGACGATCGGGGGCAGGTGCTCACCCTCGTACCGCAGCTGCCCGTAGGGGTCGTCCTCGACGATCGGCGCGCCGTAGTGGTTCGCGAGCTCGACGAGCCGCCGCCGGCGCTCGAGGCCGAGCGTGACGCCGGCCGGGTTCTGGAAGTTCGGGAGGATGTAGAGGAACTTCGGCCCGCCGCGCAGCTGGGCCTCGAGCCTCCCGACGTCGAGCCCGTCGTCGTCGACCGGCACCGTGAGGTAGTCGGCCTGGTAGGCGCTCCACGCCTGCAGCGCGCCGAGGTAGGTCGGCGACTCGGTGAGGATGCGGTCGCCGGGGTTCACGAAGAGGCGCCCGATGAGGTCGAGGCCCTGCTGCGACCCGGAAGTGACCAGGACGTTTTGCGGCCGCACCCTGACGCCGTAGCGCGACATGTGGCGTACGAGGAGCTCCCGCAGCGGCAGGTAGCCCTCGGTCGGCGCGTACTGCAGGGCGCTCTTCCCCTGCTCGCGCAGGACGCGCTCGGTGGCGGCCGCGACCTCCTCGCGGGGGAAGACCTCCGGCGCGGGAAGCCCTCCGGCGAACGAGATGACGTCGGGCCGCTCCGTGAGCTTGAGCAGCTCGCGGATGACCGAGGAGGTCATGCGCTGCGTGCGCAGGGCGAAGCGCTCGCTCCACAGCGTGGGGACGACGGCGGACCCGTTTCTCCGGCCGTTCGGGACGACGGCCCTCTCGGCTTCGATGTCCAGCGCCGGGATCGGCATGGAGGCCTCCGGGACGAAACCCTTGCGGGCGCGACGCGCCCTGCCCCGGAGTCAAGCATCAAGCCTGCCACTCGACACGATACAAACAGTTCATGTCTGCCGATGCCGGCGGCTACTTCTTGGGCGGGACCTTCAGGCCGGCGAGGACGGCGAACGGGTTGTTGAAGGCCGCTCGGCGGGAGTCGGCCCGCGGCTCGGAGCGGCGGTCCGGGGGGGGCGCGCTGCCCGGCCGACGCTCCGGGCGCGCCGGGCGGGCGGAGCGTTCGCCGGAGGTGCGGTCGCCGGGCTTCGCGTCGCGGCTCGGGGTCGAGGGGCGCGGCCCGGGCTGACGCAGCCGTTCGCCCGGGGGGCCCTCGCGCCGCGGGCGCTCGGGTCGCGGCGGACGCGCGTCGCCCTCGGGCGCCTTCGCCGCCTCGCCGGCGGGCTTCGCCTCGGCGCGCTTCTCCGGGCGCCGCGCCGGCTTCGGCGCGGGTCGGCGCTCGGGCTTTTTCATCGTGAGCGAGACCTGCTTCTTCTCGAGGTCCACCTTCAGGACGCGGACCTCGACGCGCTCGCCGGGACGGATCACCTCCCGCGGCTCCTTCGAGAACGGCCGCCCGAGCTGGGAGACGTGGACGAGGCCGTCGTGGTGGGCGCCGACGTCGACGAAGGCCCCGAAGCTCATGACGTTCGTCACGACGCCCGGGCAGACGAGGCCGGGCTTGAGGTCCTCGAGCCGCTGCACGTCCTCGCGGAACGCGAACGGGGCGAACGGCCCGCGCGGGTCGGCCCCGGCCCGCTCGAGCTCGGCCGCGACGTCGTCGCGGGTGAGCGGCCCGAGCGACTCCGCGAGCGAGGCGTCGGCCCTCACGAGGGCCGCGCCGGCCGCCCCGAGGAGCTCGGCGGTCGTCCGGCCGTGGCCCGCGGCGAAGGCCTCGAGCGCGGCGACGCGCTCGGGGTGGACGCCGGTCGCGTCGAGCGGGTCGTCGCCTCCGCGGACGCGCAGGAAGCCCGCCGCCTGCTCGAACGCATTCTCGGAGACGCGCGGCACCTCGGCGAGCTGGCGGCGCGAGCGGAACGGGCCCTCCTTCGCGCGGCGCTCGACGATCGCGGCGGCGGCGCCCGGTCCGAGGCCCGGGACTCGCGCGAGGAGCGCGGCCGGAGCGGTGTTGAGCTCGACGCCGACCCGGGCCAGGCAGCCCTCGACGACCGCGTCGACCGCCCGCTGGATCGCGGCGTGAGCGACGTCGTGGGGATACTGCCCCGCGCCGAGCGCGCGCGGGTCGACCTTGACGAGCTCGGCCATCGGGTCCTGGAGCCGGCGCGCGAGCGAGACGGCGCTGCGCACGGTGGGCTCCGTGTCGGGCAGCTCGGCCCGCGCCGCCTCGCCGGTGCTCCACGCGCTCGACGCCGCCTCGCTGACGAGCGCGACCGGCACGTCGATCCCCGCCGCGCGCAGCGCCTGGCGGGCGAAGACCTCCGCCTCGCGGCCGCCCGCGCCGTTGCCGACCGCGACGGCGAGGACGCCCTTCTCGCGCGCGAGGCGCACGAGGGCCTCGCGGGCCGCCTCCTTCTGCTCGTCCGTCTGGAGGTGCACCACCTCGGCCCCGACGAGCGCTCCGTTCTCGTCGACCGCCGCCACGCGGCAGCCGTTCTTCGTGCCGGGGTCGATTCCGAGGACGGGCCTCGCGCCGAAGGGCGGCTCGAGGAAGAGGGGCCGGACGTTCTCGGCGAACGCGCGCGCCGCGGCGGCGTCGGCCGCGTCCTTGAGCACGCGGTGGACCTCGTTCTCGACGGAGGTCCGCACGTCGTTCTTGAAGGCGATCCGGCCGGCGTGGCGCAGCACCTCGGCGCCGGGGGCGTCGGCCACCGGGCACGCCCGCGCCTCGAACGCGGCCACGAGCCGCGACTCGAACTCCGTGTCGTCGCTCTTGCCGCCGACGAAGACCTGCAGCTCTCCCTCGGACTGCCCGCGGCGCAGGGCGAGGTAGCGCGCCGAGGCGGCCGGCTCGCGCAGCGCCGTCACCTTCTCCTCGTACGCGAAGTAGGCCTCGAAGCGGCTCCCCGCCTTCGCCTTGTCCGTCTTCGCGGAGCGCACGAACCCGCCCTCGAGGTACGCGCGCCTCGCGAGGGCCCGCAGCCCGGGGTCGGAGGCGAGCCGCTCGACGAGGATGTCGCGGGCACCCTCGATCGCCGCCTTGGCGTCGGCGATCCCCCTCTCCTCGTTGCGGAAGGTGAAGGCCCACAGCTCGAGGGTCTGTCCCTCCTGGGGGGCCTCCGTGCCCTGGCCCGTGTCCCAGATCCAGTCGGCGAGCGGCTGCAGCCCCGCCTCGCGGGCGACGAGGGCCCGGTTCTTCTTCTGCTGGCGGTAGGGGTGGTAGAGGTCCTCGAGCGCGTCGGGGTCGAACGTGGCGAGGATGCGCGCGCGCAGCTCGTCGGAGATCCCGGCGTGCCGCTCGATCGACTCCACGATGATGGCCTGGCGGGAGACGACCCGCTCGAACCGGTCGCGAGCCTCGACGCTGCGCCGCACGGCGTCCGCGTCGAGCCCGCCCGTCCGCTCCTTCCGGTAGCCGGCGACGAAGGCCACCGTCGCGCCGTCGGCGACGAGGGCGAGCGCCTCCCGCGCCCCGTCGAAGGGGACGTCGGGAACGTGCTCGCGGAACCAGGACTCGAACGAGGGGTGGAGAGAATCGGTCACGGATGGGCTCGGCAGGCCCCCAATGCTGCCATTTTCGGCTCCACGGGGGAAGCCCCCGCCCCGCGCGGGACCCGTGCTACCTTCCGGCCGTGGCCCAGCCCCCCGCGCCCGCGCCCGCCGCCGTCGCCCCGCCGACCGAGGCGGAGGAGAGGCTCCGGCGCATCTCCAAGGTCGAGCTGCACCAGCACGTCGACGGCTCGATCCCGCCCGAGGTGACGTGGGAGCTGATGAAGCACTACCGCCTGAACCCGGTCGACTCGCTCGAGGCGATGCGGCGCCACCTGGAGATCCAGGCCGGCGAGGAGGGGACGCTCCTCGCCTACCTCGACAAGATGCACTACCCGCTGTGGGTGACCCAGTTCTACGAGAACGTCTCGAAGGTCACCGAGGCGATCGCGCTGGCCGCGGCCGAGGACGGCGTGGGCACCCTCGAGCTGCGCTACGCGCCGCTCATCCACACCTACGCCGGCCTCACCCCGCGCCAGTCGATCCGCGCGGCGCTGTCGGGAATGAACCACGCGCACCGCCGCCACCCGCGGATGAAGCTCGGCCTCATCGTCATCGCGATGCGCCAGCACGGCCCGCACATCGCGAAGATCCTGGCCCGCCAGGCTCTCGCCGAGGCGCAGCACCTGCACGAGCGCACCGGCGTCGTCGGGTTCGACATCGCCGGGCCCGAGCGCGGCAACCCGCCGCGTCTGTTCCGCAGCGCCTACGAGATCGCGCGCCTCGGCCGTCTCGGCCTCACCGCCCACGCCGGCGAGGACGGCCCCGTCGAGTACATCTGGGAGGCGGTCGACGAGCTCGGCGTCCAGCGGATCGGGCACGGGTGCGCGGCCGCCCGCGACCCCGAGCTCGTGCGCCGGCTCGCGCGGGACCGGATCGCGGTCGAGGTCTGCCTCTCGAGCAACTACCACACGGGCGCGGTGAAGCGCGGCGAGCGACACCCGGTTCACGTGTTCCTCGAGGCCGGGGTGCCGGTCGCGCTGTGCTGCGACAACAGCACGGTGTCGAGAACCGGGGCGCTGCACGAGTCGCGCCTCGCGGCCGCCGAGCTCGGGACGGAAGCCGTCGAGCGCATCCACCGCGAGGCCGACGGCTACACGTTCATCCGGCCCGAGACGGCCCTCGCGAACCGCGACCTCGACTGACGCCGGCGCGGCGACCATGAGCCGATACGACGCGCGCGAGTGCCCGTTCTGCCGCCAGCCGCTCGGCGGGGACGGCGCGCCGCGCGCCGGGGCCCTCGAGCCCGAGCTGCTGCTCCTCGTCCTCGCGAACAACCCCTGGTGGCGCCCCGAGGCGGGCCTGTGCCGCCCGTGCGCGGACTCCTTCGCCGCCGCCTTCGCCGAGGCGCGCGCCCATCACCCCGGCTTCGCGCGGGGCGGCGTCCCGATCCTGCCGACGCCGGTGCGCCTCGGCGCGAGCGAGGAGCGCACGGGGCGCGGCGTGACGATCGCGTTCCTCGACTCCGGCTTCTTCGCGCATCCCGACCTCGTGCGGCCGGAGAGCCGCATCCTGCACTACCACGACGTGCGGCGGCCGCGCGTCACCCGCCGCGCCCTCGAGCGCACGGACGTGTCGAGCTGGCACGGGATGATGACGTCGGTCGTCGCGTGCGGGAACGGCCACCTCTCGGGCGGCCTGTACCGCGGCCTCGCGTCGGAGGCGCGCCTCGTGCTCGTCAAGGTCGGCTCGGCGCGGCGCATCCGCCACGACGACATCCGGCGCGGCCTCGACTGGGTGATCGAGAACCGGCGGCGGTTCGACGTGCGGGTCGTGAACGTGAGCTGCGGCGGGGACTACGAGGCGAGCTACCTCCACGACGGGCTGTCGCAGGCGGTGGAGGCGGCGACGAAAGCGGGGCTCCTCGTCGTCACCGCGGCCGGCAACCACGGCGCCAAGCCGGGCCACCCGGTGATCCCGCCCGCCTCCGCCCCCTCGGCCCTCACCGTCGGCGGCCTCGACGACAAGAACCGCCTCCTCTTCTCGGGCTACGACATGTACCACTCGAGCTACGGACCGACGATCGACGGGCTGCAGAAGCCGGAGGTCATCGCGCCCGGCATCTACGTGGCGGCGCCGATCCTGCCGCGGACCCCGACGGCGGCGCAGGCGGCGCTGTACGCCCGGCTCGCGGCGGCCCGCGACTCCGATCTCGCGGCGCTCCTCGCCGCCGCTCGCGGCACCGACGCCGAGCTCGACGCGGCCGCGCAGCTCGAGCCGCCGCTCCTGCGCCAGCTCGTGGCCGCGAAGATCCGTGACAACAACGTGATCTCCGGGGCGTACAAGCACGTGGACGGCACGAGCTTCGCGGCGCCCATCGTCTCCTCGCTCGCGGCCCAGATGATCGAGGCGAGTCCGTCGCTGCGGCCGCACGAGACGAAGCGGCTCATCGTGCAGACCGCGCGGCGGCTTCCGCACGTCGAGATCGACCGACAGGGCTGGGGAGTGGTGGACCCGCGCGCCGCGGTCGCGGCGGCGGCGGCGTATCGGAGCCCGAAAACAGCTCCGGGGCGCCCGTAGGCGCCCCGGAACCAGGAGGATGATCCCCTCTTTGGGGGGGTAGGGTTTTTAGATGGGATTCAAGTAGAGGTTGGATGAGCCATCAGGAAAGCGCATGACTTCGATCTTGAGTCGCAGCAAGTCATGTGCCGACCGAAGGCATCCTCTCGGACTTTCCCCCAAATTACTGACGATAAAATAGTTACAGATCAGCAGAATATCGGCCGAGCGCACCGAATCACGACATGCTCACCCAAAAACTTGCGGCCACGCGCCCACGTCTGTGCGCATTTTGCGCACCGGCCGCAACGGACAGGGGCCTTCGGAGCGGCGAGGAGCGCTCGGCCGTGGGAGCCCCGATCGGGCGCCGGAGGCTAGTGCCCGCCGCCGTGGCGGCGCGCCTCCTCGAGCTCGCGCGCGCAGGCGTGACAGAGGAAGTCGTAGCCGGAGTGGAGGTCGTAGACGCCGAGGCAGTCCGCGCAGGCGAACCGCTCGCAGATGTCGCACTGCAGCAGGTCGTGGTTGTGGACGACGCCTTCGCCCCGCCGGTACTCGAGCCGGCTCGGCGTCACGGCCTGTCGGCACGACTGGCAGCGAACGAGAGGCTCCATCGGGAAAAACCTATCGCGTCCCGAGGTCAGACGAGGTCAATCGCGGTACCATAGCACAGGTCCCGCACGGGACTGTTCGGGGGCTTGGGAGCGAACCCTGCCAGCACCGAGCGCCATCCCCGGGCACTATAATGCCCGGCCGCTGGGGACGGAAGACGCGACAGCGACAACCCGCGCAGACGGAGCCATGCAATGAAAAGGACTCTTGCCGCACTTCTCGCCGTCGGGCTCCTCGCCGGCCCGGCCCTCGCCCAGCAGTCGAAGCTCGACCAGGCGGTCGCCAAGGCCGAGGACCAGCTCGCCAAGGGCAAGCCCGACGAGGCGGTCAAGACCGTCACCAAGGCCGCCGGCGACGCCGGGGCCGAAGGCCAGGTCGCCCTCGGGCGCATCCAGGAGCGCGTCGGCTCGCTCGACGCCGCCGCCACCGCGTACGAGGCGGCGAAGGCCGCCGGGGCCGGCAAGCCGGACGTGCTCGCGGCGGTCGCGAACTTCACGCTGCGCCGCGGGAAGGCCGCCGATGCCCTCGAGTTGGCGAAAGCGGCGGTGGCCGCCGGCGCGACGCCGGCGGCGCTCGCCGCCCTCGCGCGCGCGCAGGTGCGCCTCGAGGACGGCCCGGGCGCCCTCGCGAGCGCCGACAAGGCCGTGGCCGCCGGGGCCACGAGCCCCATCGCTCACGTCGCCCGCGGCGAGGCGCTCATCGTCATGGCGAAGGCGGCCGAGGCCGAGGCGGAGCTGAAGAAGGCGATCGAGCTCGACCCGAAGTCGGCGCTCGCCTACTCGCGCCTCGCCCGCGCGCAGCTCGCTCTCGCGCGCCCGGCCGACGCCGTCGCCTCCGCGAAGAAGGCTACGGAGGTCGACGACAAGCTCGGCGAGGGCTTCGCCATCCTCGGCGCCGCGATCCTCGCCAACGACGGCAAGGCCTGGAGCGAGGCCATCGCGCAGGCGCAGCAGGGCGCGTTCCTCGACCCGGAGAACGCGCTCGTGCAGCACGCCGTCGGCAAGATCTTCGAGCACAACGGCCAGCTCGAGCAGGCGGCGGGCGCCTACCGCCACGCCATCACGGTCGACCCCGCGTTCGGACCGGCCCGCTTCGCGCTCATCCAGGCCGAGCTCAACCGCGGCAACCGCGACGCGGCGATCACCGAGGCGAAGAAGATCCTCGCCACCGGCTCCAACAACCCCGACCTCAACCGGATGATCGGCGAGGACGCGGCGCGCCACAACGACTTCGCCGGCGCGATCCCGTTCCTCGAGAAGGCGACCCAGGGCCTGCCCGGCAACCCGGACGGCTGGGCCCTCCTCGGCCGCGCGTACCACGCCAGGGGCAAGTACGACGACGCGGCCGAGGCCTACAAGAAGGCGGTCGAGCTCGCGCCGCAGAACGTCGGATACCGCGCGACCTACGGCCTCATCCTCGGCCAGGCCGGCAGCCTCGACGAGGGCCTCGTCCAGCTGCAGAAAGTGACGTCGACGCCGGGCTACAAGGACGCGGCCGGGTGGGTGAACCTCGGCTGGGTCTACCGCAACCTGAACAAGCCCGAGGAGTCGATCGCGGCGTACAAGAAGGGCCTCGAGCTCGACCCGAAGCAGGAGCAGGCGGCCCTCGGCCTCGGCTGGGCCTACTCGTACACGAAGAACTACGACGCGGCGATCCAGGCCTACCAGCAGGCGATCCAGATCGACCCGAAGGACGCGGCCGGCGACGGCAACCTCGGCATCGCGTGGGCGTACATCCTCAAGCGCCAGCCGGCCGAGGCGCGCGCCGCCGCCGACAAGGCGGCGGGCGCGGGCCGCAACGTCGAGAAGATCAAGGACCAGATCGACAAGCTCGAGAAGTTCATCGCGCAGGGCGGCGTCATCACCGCGGAGCAGGAAGAGAGGATGCGCGCCGAGCAGCAGGCGGCCGAGGAGATCAACCGGAAGATCGACTCCGCGTTCCGCGCGGTCAACTCGAAGAGCGCGGGCAACCGCGCCAAGGGTTGCCGCGACATCGCGAGCCTCGCCGGCGGCAACGGGGTCTCCGCCCTCGTCCAGCTCATGCAGACCGACGCGGACTACGACGTGCGCATCGCCTGCACCAACGCGATCGGCTCGCTCGGCGCCGGCGGGCGGGCGGCGGTGCGGAACCTCGAGGGCATGCTCCGTCAGCCGCCGTACCAGGCGCCGATCAACGCCACCCCGCAGGAGATGCAGAACGAGATGAAGGACGCCGACTACCGCCGCGCGATGCGCGACGCGCTCGCGAAGGTCAAGTAGCCGGCTCCCCCGCTCGGCCCCGGAGGGCCTCGTCCCGTGAGGGGCGAGGCCCTTCGTGTTCGTGGGGCCGCCCGGACGCGCCCGCTCAGGCCCAGACGCCGGGAATCGCCCGGCCGCAGTCGGGGCAGAGGCCGTCGGGCCCGATCCGGTTCCGCAGGACGCGGAAGCCGGCCCGCTCGACGAGGGTGGCACGGCAGCCGGGGCAGCGCGTGCTCTCGAGGTCGCGCACCGCGCCCGGGAGGTTGCCCGCGTAGACGAAGCGCAGGCCCTCCTCGAGGCCGATCTTCGCGGCGCGGAGAAGGGCGCGGACGGGCGTCCGACCCCGGTCCTCCATCCGGTAGTCGGGGTGGAAGGCCGTGACGTGCCAGGGGAGATCGGGCGACACCGACACGAGGAACCGCGCGACGTCGCGGAGTTCCTCGTCGGAGTCGTTCAGGCCCGGGACGACGAGCGTCACCACCTCGACCCAGAAGCCCTTCTCGTGGAGGGCCCGGATCGTCCACGTCACGCGCTCGAGCGTCGCGCCGAGGGCGCGGTAGGCCCGGTCGCGGAAGCCCTTCAGGTCGACCTTGTAGAGGCGCACCCAGGGCCGGAGGTACTCGAGCACCTCCTCCGTGGCGTTTCCGTTCGAGACGTACGAGCAGACGAGTCCCTCCGCCGCGGCCAGGCGGAAAACCGCCGCCGCCCACTCGCTCGTGATGAGGGGCTCGTTGTACGTCGAGGTGACGAGCCGCGCGCCGCTGCGCCGCGCGAGGCGCACGACGTCCTCGGGCGTCACCTCCTCGGCCGGGGCGACCGAGCGCGCGTCGCGCAGCGCCTGCGACGTCAGCCAGTTCTGGCAGAACGAGCAGTGCATGTCGCAGCCGAGCATGCCGAAGGACAGCGCCCGCGCGCCGGGCAGCGCGTGGAAGAAGGGCTTCTTCTCCACGGGGTCCACCTGCAGGCCGGCCACGTAGCCGTAGGGGACCCGCAGGACGCCCCGCTCGTTGAATCGCACGCGGCAGACGCCGTCGCGGCCGGGCGGGATCACGCAGCGGTGGCCGCACGCGACGCAGCGCACGCGCTCGTCGGGCAGCTTCGCGTAGAGCTCGCCCTCGCGGGTGTGGCTCGCGAGGAGCGAGGCGAGCGGCAGTGGCGTTCCGGCGGCCATCGGAGAAGCCTGCTTCGATTCTACGCCCGCTAGAATCGACGACGGCGGGGCCGGCCGGGGCCGGCCGGCGGTCGTCGCGAGGAGGCGTGATGAGCGGAGTGCGCATCGAGAGGCAGGGGCGGCTCGCCGTGCTGCGGCTCGACAAGGCCCGCGGCAACGCGATCGACGACGCGCTCGCCGGAGAGCTGATCGACGCCGCGACGGCGCTCGGGCGTGACGACCGGACGGCCGGCGTCCTCCTCGCCTCGGCTCACCCGAAGCTCTTCTGCCCCGGCCTCGACCTCGTCGCGCTCGCCGCGCTCGACCGCGACGCGATGGAGGGTTTCATGCTCCGCTTCGCGTCGGCCGTCTGGACCCTCTACGGCCTCGACAAGCCGATGGTCGCCGCGGTCGGCGGCGCCGCCGTCGCGGGCGGCTGCATCCTCGCCCTCACCGCCGACCACCGCGTCGTCCGCCGCGGCGCGCCGATCGGCCTCAACGAGGTGAAGGTCGGCGTTCCGCTGCCGTGGTCGGTCACCGTGCTGCTGCGGGCCTCGGTCCCCGGCGCGACGCTCGGGCGCATCGCCCTCCTCGGCCGGAACTTCTCGGACGAGGAGGCGGTCGCGGTCGGCCTCGCCGACGAGATCGCCGCGGCCGAGGGTTTCGAGGCCGCCTGCCTCGCGCGGCTCGCCGAGTTCGCGGAGAAGGACGCGCGCGCCCTGGCGACGACGAAGCGCTGGCTGCGCGAGCCGGTGATCGAGGAGATGAAGGAGCACGAGCCGGAGCGGGTGCGGGCGTTCCTCGACGGCTGGTTCTCGCCCCCGACCCAGGAGCGGATCCGCGCGACGGTCGCGTCGCTCGGCCGGAAGGGGTGAGGCCGAAGGTCCGCCGTCAGGCGGGCCGGCAGCGCCGGTGGGCCGATGGCGGGCGCGCCCGGGCCGTCCGGCCGGCGCGCCTTACAATGCACGGTTACCTCGCGCGCCTGTGTTC
>WBZP01002089.1_pt1 | contig 21435 bp, 20 predicted proteins | sample 5204301 | NCBI WGS metagenome assembly WBZP01 (sample SAMN12412401, study PRJNA552823) | activated sludge metagenome | isolation source: activated sludge from nitrification reactor of wastewater treatment plant... | place: USA: Pennsylvania | collected 2017
AAGATGATCCTCGATGCCATGACCGCCGCGCTCACGCGCGGCGATCGCATCGAGATTCGCGGCTTCGGCAGCTTTGCGCTGAACTACAGGCCGCCGCGTACCGGACGCAACCCGAAATCAGGCGAGAAGGTGCAGGTGCCCGAGAAGTACGTGCCGCATTTCAAGGCGGGCAAGGAACTGCGCGAACGCGTCGACCAGGTCGAGTAACGCCGCGATTGCATCGGAAATCACGGAGGATGGGGCGGCGTCGGGCGATGCCGCCCCTTTTTCTTGAGCGACAATGAAATACCTAATCTGGCTGCTGCGCGCCATCGTCTTCGTCCTGCTGCTCGGCTTCGCCATCAAGAACAGCGGCGGCGTCACGGTGCGCTTCTTCTTCGATGCCGACTGGCAGCTGCCCCTCGTTGCGGTCATGCTGATCTTCTTTGCCGCCGGCGCGGCGGTGGGCGTGACGGCCGCGCTGGGCAGCTACCTGCGCCAGCGCCGAGAGATCCTCGACCTGAAGCGGCAGGCCGCACGGGCCTCGTCGGGAGCGCCGTGATGCCGCAGCGCGCGCGAAGGGGGGCGGCATGATCGAATTCGAGCTGTGGTGGCTGCTCGCCATCCCGCTCTTCTTCGCCCTGGGCTGGATGGCTGCGCGGGTGGACATCCGCCACGTCGTGCGCGAGTCGCGCACCCTGCCGAAATCCTATTTCAAGGGGCTCAACTTCCTGCTCAACGAGCAGCCCGACAAGGCCATCGACGCCTTCCTCGAAGCCGCCAAGGTGGATCCGGAGACGGTCGAGCTGCACTTCGCCCTCGGCAACCTGTTCCGCCGCCGTGGCGAGACCGATCGTGCCATCCGCATGCACCAGAGCTTGGCAGAGCGCGAGGGGCTGCGCGAGGACCAGCGCCTGCAGGCCCTGGCCGAGCTTGGCCACGACTTCCTCAAGGCCGGCCTGCTCGACCGCGCCGAGGAAATCTTTCTGCGCCTGCGCGACACGGCGCGCGACGAGGAGGCGCTCACCTTCCTGCTCGAGATCTACCAGCAGGAGAAGGAATGGCGCAAGGCGATCGGCATCGCCCGGCAGCTGCCCGACCATTCCGGCCACCTGTGGCAGAAGCAGATTGCCAATTTCTACTGCGAACTGGCCTCGGCCGAGATCAACAACTCCCGTCCCGACGAGGCGCTCGGACTGCTCGAGGAGGCGCTGGCGACGCACCGCAAGTCGGTGCGGGCGACCATGCTGCTCGGCGACCTGCATGCCGTGCGCGGCGATCATGAGGCGGCGATCGAGGCCTGGAAGCGCATCGAGCAGCAGAACCCGATCTACCTCTCGCTGGTGGCGGCCAAGCTGATGGAGGCCTACCGCAAGCTCGGGCGCAGCCGAGAGGGCCTGCAGCTTCTGCGCGGCTACCTGGTGCAGCATCCCTCGCTCGACATGCTCGACGCCGCATTCCAGTGGACGCTGGAAGACGAGAGCCCGGAGGCGGCCTACCAGCTGGTGCGGGAGGAATTGCGGCGCAACCCGACCCTGCTCGGCCTGGACAAGCTGCTGGAAGCGCAGGTTCTGGTCGCGCCCCCCGAGCGGCGCGCCGAGCTGGAGCTGACGCGGAACCTGATCCACGGCCACACGCGCAAGGTGGCGCGTTACCGCTGCGACGGCTGCGGCTTCAAGGCGCGGCAGTTCTACTGGCGCTGCCCGGGCTGCGGGGCGTGGGAGAGCTACCCGCCGAAGCGCACGGAAGAATTCGATTTAACCCCCTGATGGAACAATCTTGAAGATCACCGTCATCGGCACCGGCTATGTCGGCCTCGTCAGCGGCGCCTGCCTCGCCGAGGTGGGCAACGACGTGCTGTGCCTCGACCTCGATGCGGAGAAGATCCGCATCCTCAACGCCGGCGGCATGCCGATCCACGAGCCGGGGCTGCAGGAGATGGTGGCGCGCAACCACGCGGCCGGCCGCCTGCGTTTCGGCACCGACGTCGTCGAGGCGGTGGCGCACGGCCTGCTGCAGTTCATCGCCGTGGGAACGCCACCCGACGAGGACGGCTCGGCCGACCTGCAGTACGTCGTCGCCGCGGCCCGCTCGATCGGCCGCCACATGGACGGCTACAGGGTGATCGTGGACAAGTCGACCGTGCCGGTCGGCACCGCCGACAAGGTGCGCGCGGCAGTCGCCGAGGAGCTGGCCGCGCGCGGCCTGAAGGACGAGTTCAGCGTCGTCTCCAACCCGGAGTTCCTCAAGGAGGGCGCCGCGGTGGAGGACTTCATGCGCCCGGACCGCATCATCGTCGGCGCCGAGGAGGCGCGGGCCATCGAGCTGATGCGCCGGCTCTACGCGCCCTTCCAGAGGAGCCACGAGCGGCTGATCGTCATGGACGTGCGCTCGGCCGAACTGACCAAGTACGCCGCCAACGCCATGCTGGCCACCCGCATCTCCTTCATGAACGAGCTGGCCAACCTGGCCGAGAAGCTGGGCGCCGACATCGAGCAGGTGCGCCAGGGCATCGGCTCCGACCCGCGCATCGGCTACCAGTTCCTCTATCCCGGCTGCGGCTACGGCGGCTCCTGCTTCCCGAAGGACGTGCAGGCCCTCAACCGCACGGCGACCGAGGCGGGCAGCGCGCTGCGCGTGCTCGCCGCGGTGGAAGCGGCCAACGAGCACCAGAAGGGCGTGCTCGGCCGCAAGGTCGCCGTCGCGTTCGGCGAGAGCCTTTCCGGGCGCCGTTTCGCCCTGTGGGGCCTGGCCTTCAAGCCCAACACCGACGACATGCGCGAGGCGCCCAGCCGCACCGTCGTCGCCGACCTGCTGGCGCGCGGCGCCACGGTCTGCGCCTACGATCCCGTGGCGATGGACGAGGCGCGGCGCGTCTTCGGCGCCGAGCCGCGCATCGCCTATGCCGATTCGCCCATGGCGGCGCTCGACGGTGCCGACGCGCTGGTGATCGTCACCGAGTGGAAGGAATTCAGGAGCCCGGATTTCGGCGAGATGAAGCGGCGTCTGAAGACACCGCGAGTCTTCGACGGCCGCAACCTCTACGACCCGGCGACGCTGCGCGCCGCCGGCATCGAATACCACGCGATAGGAAGGTCGCAATGAGCACGCTCACGCTGCCCGACACCGCCAAGGCGCGCATCCTCGTCGTCGGCGACGTCATGCTCGACCGCTACTGGTTCGGCGCGGTCGAGCGCATTTCGCCCGAGGCGCCGGTGCCGGTGGTCAAGGTCGAGCGCTCCGAGGAGCGCCCCGGCGGCGCCGCCAACGTGGCGCGCAATTGCGCCGCGCTGGGCGCCAGGGTCTCCCTGCTCTCCGTCGTCGGTGCCGACGAGGCCGGCCAGGCGCTCTCGCGCCTGCTCGCCGCCGAAGGCATCGCCGCCAGCCTGCACGAGGACGCCGAGCTGTCGACCACCGTCAAGCTGCGCGTCGTCGGCCGCCAGCAGCAGCTGTTGCGCATCGACTTCGAGCAGGCGCCGGCGCACGAGGTGCTGCGCGCCAAGCTGGCCGAGTACGAGCGGCAACTGCCCGATTGCGATGCGGTGATCCTGTCCGACTACGGCAAGGGCGGCCTCGCCCACATCGGCGAGATGATCCGGCTGGCTCGCGCGGCGGGCAAGCCGGTGCTGGTCGACCCGAAGGGCGAAGACTACGCCCGCTATGCCGGCGCGACGCTGCTCACGCCCAACCGCGCCGAGCTGCGCCAGGTGGTCGGACGCTGGGCGGACGAGGCGGACCTCAAGGCCCGCGCCGTCCGGCTGCTGCGCGAGCTCGGCCTCGCCGCCCTGCTGGTGACGCGCAGCGAGGAGGGCATGACGCTGTTTCGCGGCGAGGAGGCCGCTCACGAGCCGGCGCAGGCACGGGAGGTTTATGATGTGAGCGGCGCCGGCGACACGGTCATTGCCGCCATGGCCGTCATGCTGGCGAGCGGGGCCGACCTGCGCGATGCCATGCGCCTGGCCAACCGCGCCGCCGGCATCGTCGTCGGCAAGCTCGGCACTGCGGTGGTGCAGCTCGAGGAGTTGCGCGCCGCGCTTTGAAGGAACGGAAACCGACATGTACACCATCGTGACCGGCGCGGCCGGCTTTATCGGCGCCAACCTGGTGAAGGCGCTCAATGCGCGCGGCGTGAGCGACATCATCGCCGTCGACAACCTGACGCAGGGCGACAAGTTCCGCAACCTGGTCGACTGCGAGATCGCCGACTACCTGGACAAGCAGGAGTTCATCGAGGTGCTGGCGGCGGGTGATCTCGATGGCGCCGTCGAGGCCGTGCTGCACCAGGGCGCCTGCTCCGACACCATGGAGCACGACGGCCGCTACATGATGGACAACAACTACCGCTACTCGCTCGAGCTGCTCGACTTCTGCCTCGACCACGAGGTGCCCTTCCTGTATGCCTCCTCGGCCTCGGTCTACGGCGGCGGACGCGTCTTTCGCGAGTCGCGCGAATGCGAGGGGCCGCTCAACGTCTATGGTTATTCCAAGTTTCTCTTCGACCAGGCGGTGCGGCGCCGCCTCGCGCAGGCCGACTATTCCGCGCAGGTCGCCGGCTTCCGCTACTTCAACGTCTATGGCCCGCGCGAGAGCCACAAGGGCCGCATGGCCTCGGTCGCCTTCCATTTCTTCAACCAGTACCGGGACGAGGGCAAGGTGAAGCTCTTCGAGGGCTGCGACGGCTACGGCAATGGCGAGCAGCGGCGCGACTTCATCCATGTGGACGACGTGGTGAAGGTGAACCTGCACTTCCTCGATGCCGGCACGTCGGGCATCTACAACGTCGGCACCGGCCGCGCGCAGACCTTCAACGACGTCGCCGCGGCCACGGTGAATGCCTGCCGCGCCGCGCAGGGTGAGGCGCCGTTGCCACTGGCGGAGCTGCGCAACCGCGGCATGATCGAATACATCGCCTTTCCCGAGGCGCTCAAGGGCAAGTACCAGAGCTACACCGAGGCCGACGTCTCGCTGCTGCGCGAGGCGGGCTATGGCGATCCCTTCCTGAGCGTCGAGGATGGCGTGGCGCGCTACGTCGAGGACAGGCTGAAGCCATGAGAAAGGTTCTCGAGGATTTCGTCGGCAATACGCCGCTGGTGCGCCTGAAGCGCCTGCCCGGGGCGGAGAACGCGCGGCGCGGCAACGTCATCCTGGCCAAGCTGGAGGGCAACAACCCGGCCGGCTCGGTGAAGGACCGGCCGGCGCTGTCGATGATCCTGAGGGCCGAGAAGCGCGGCGACATCAAGCCGGGCGACACCCTGATCGAGGCCACCAGCGGCAACACCGGCATCGCGCTCGCCATGACGGCGACCATGCGCGGCTACCGCATGGTGCTGATCATGCCCGAGCACCTCTCCATCGAGCGGCGCCAGACCATGCGCGCCTTCGGCGCCGACATCGTGCTTGTTCCGCAGAAGGGCGGCATGGAGATGGCGCGCGACGTCGCCGACAAGATGGTCGCGGAAGGCAAGGGCATCATGCTCGACCAGTTCGCCAACCCCGATAATCCGCTCTCGCACTACGAGGGCACCGGGCCGGAGATCTGGCGCGACACGGAAGGGAAGATCACCCACTTCGTCTCCAGCATGGGCACCACCGGCACCATCATGGGCTGCTCGCGCTACTTCAAGGAGCAGAACCCGAAGATCGAGATCGTCGGCTGCCAGCCCGAGGAGGGCTCGCAGATCCCCGGCATCCGCAAGTGGCCCGAGGAATACCTGCCGAAGATCTACGACAAGCGCAACGTCGATCGCCTGGAGTACGTCAGCCAGGCCGACGCCGAGGAGATGACCCGGCGCCTGGCGCGCGAGGAGGGCCTCTTCGCCGGCATCTCCTCGGGCGGCGCCATGGCGGTGGCCCTGCGCGTGGCCGAACGGGTCAGCGGCGCGGTGATCGTCACCATCGTCTGCGATCGCGGCGACCGCTACCTGTCTACTGGTGTTTTTCCGGCTTAGCCTCCTGTTCCTCCTGTGCCTGGCGTCCCGGACGGGCTGGACGGCGCAGGTCACCCTGTCCCTCGGTTCGATCAGGCATGCCGCCTTCGAGGCCGACGGCGTCAGCGTCGCTTTCGATGCGGCGCGGCGCGGCGAGGCCGACATCCGCCTCGGCCGGCTGCGGGTCGCCGGCATGGAATACCGTGAGCTGAAGCTGCACTGTTCCGGCTTCTACTTCGACGGCCGGCGCCTCGACTGCCCGGACGGCAGCCTGCGCCGTGACGATGCCCGCGGCCGCGAGCGGCCGGCGCTGCCGTTCTCCCTGGCCTGGCGGGCCGGCGACGGCTTCCTCGATTTCTCCCTGCGCGACGTCGATGCCGTCGCCTTCTCGCCATTGGTCAAGCGTCTGCGCGGCTGGAAGCCGCAGGGCCGGATCGACCTCGCCCTGCGCGCCGAGGGCGGGCGGGCGACGCTCGACCTGTCCGTGCGCGAGCTGGCATTCGCCAGCCGCGAGGGCGAGGTGGCCGGCAAGGGCATCGCCTTCACGCTGGCCGCCGTCGCCGAGCAGGCCGCCGGCGGCTGGCACTGGCGGGCCCGCTTCGACTGGCCCGAGGGCGAGTTCTTCCGCGCGCCCTGGCGGCGCAACGCCGGCGTGCGCATGGAAGCCGAGGGCAGCTTGACGCGGGACATTCTGGACGTCGTCCTGGCCCGCCTCGAGGTGGCCGGCACCGGCGCGGTGACGGCGGGGTTGCGCTGGGACCGCGAGCGCGGCGAAGCCACCGACTGGGGCTTCATCACCGAGCGCATCGGCCTCGAAGCGGCCATGCGCGACTGGATCCAGCCCTGGCTGTCGTCGCTCGGCTTCCCCGAGTGGCGGGCCTCCGGCCACGCCCGCTTTTCCGCCGAATGGATCGCCGGCGGGCTGCGCCGCTTCTATGCCGGGCTGGAGGAGGCGCGGCTTGCCGACGGCACCGGCCACATCGAGTTGGACGGCGTGAACGCCCGCATCCCCTGGGAGGAGGGCGTGCCGACGGAGGCCGAGATCGGGGTCGCCGCCGGCCGCCTCGGCGACCTGCCGCTGGGCGGCTTCACCCTGCCGCTTAAAATGGACGGCAACGAGGCCAGGGTGGCGGGCCTGGCGGCGCCGCTGCTCGACGGCCGCCTGCTGATCGACGAACTGCGCCTGGCAAAAAGTCGGTCTGGCTGGCACGGCGAATTCGAGGGCGGCATCGAGGGCGTTTCCATGCCCAAGCTGTCGCGCGCGCTCAAGCTGCCGGCGATGGCGGGCAGCCTCACCGCCCGGATTCCCCGCATCGCCTATGAGGACGGGGTGCTGCGCCTCGACGGCGCCCTCGCCATCGAGGTCTTCGACGGCGGCATCATCGTGCACCAGCTGCGTCTGATCGATCCCTTCGGCAAGAATCGGCGCTTCGTCGCCGACGTCACCGCGCGCAACCTCGATCTCGGCATGCTGACGCGTACCTTCGCCTTCGGCGCCATCGAGGGGCGCTTCGATGCCGATCTGCGCGACCTGGAGATGCAGGGCTGGAAGCCGCTGCGCTTCGAGGCCCGCCTCGCCAGCAGCGAGGGCGACTACACCCGCAGCCTGAGCCTCGGCGCGCTGAAGGACATTACCGCGCTGGGCGAGACGGGCACCCCGGAGCGCCTGGCGCGCGCCCCGGAGCGCTCCGGCTTCAGCTTCGGCTATTCGCGCATCGGATTCGGCTGCCGGCTGGCGAACGGCATCTGCCTGCTCGATGGCGTCGAGCGAGAGGGCCGGGGGGTGGTGTTGATGCGCGGCGCCGGCATCCCTTCGGTGAGCATCATCGGCTACAATCGGCATATCGACTGGGAGGCGCTGGTGGCGCGCATCCGCGAGCAGATCGCGGGCCGGCCCGGCGTCGTCATCGAATGAAGAATATTCTCTTGCTCACCGCGGTTCTCCTCCTCGCCGGCTGCGTCAACCTGCACGTCCACTTCCCTGAGGCCTCGGGCAAGGCGGCGGAGCCTGCGCCCACGCAGGAGCCGGCCGGAGCGGCGAAATGACACCCGTTTTCGCCTTCGACATCGAGACGATTCCTGACGTCGCGGGGATCCGCAAGCTGCATGACCTTCCGGCCGAGCTGTCCGATGCCGAGGTGGCCGAGTTCGCCTTCCAGAAGCGGCGCGCCGCCAGCGGCAACGACTTTCTGCCGCTGCACCTGCAGCGCGTCGTCGTCATCTCCTGTGCGCTCCGCGAGGGCGACCGCTTCAGCGTCTGGTCGCTGGCCGAGCCGAAGCTGAAGGAAGCGGAGATCATCCAGCGCTTCTACGACGGCATCGAGAAATTCACGCCGCAGATCGTCTCCTGGAACGGCGGCGGCTTCGACCTGCCGGTGCTGCATTACCGCGGCCTGATCCATGGCGTCGCCGCGCCGCGCTACTGGGACCAGGGGGAAGACGATCGCGACTTCAAGTGGAACAACTACATCAGCCGCTATCACTCTCGCCATCTAGACCTGATGGACTTGCTGGCGATGTACCAGCCGCGCGCCAGCGCGCCGCTCGATGAACTGGCCAAGCTGATGGGCCTGCCCGGCAAGCTCGGCATGGACGGCGGGGCGGTGTGGGGCGCGTACCAGGCCGGAAAGATCGACGAGATCCGCGACTACTGCGAGACGGATGTCGTGAACACCTTCCTCGTCTACCTGCGCTTCCAGCGCCTGCGCGGCGCGCTGACCGAGAAGGCCTTCGAGGCCGAGATGCAGGCGGTGCGCAGCGCGCTGGAAGGGCTGAAGCAGCCGCACTGGCAGGCTTTCCTTGCCGCCTGGAACAAATCGTGAGGTTGTCTTGCCATTGACCGTACTGGGCCTGTCCGGCTCGCTCTCCCACGATCCCTCCGCTGCGCTCTACATTGACGGCAGGCTGGTCGCCGCCGCGGAGGAGGAGCGCTTCATCCGCGACAAGCACGCCAAGGGCCGCATGCCCTACGAGGCGGCGAGGTTCTGCCTCGACTTCGCCGGCATCAAGCCCGCCGACGTCGATGCCGTGGCGATCCCCTTCGCGCCGATCAACCTGATGGAGCCGGCGCGCTGGCACTACGCGAAGCGCTACTGGTACGCGCCGGACCGCGCGCTCGACGCGCTCCTCAACGGCAACCGCCGCTACCGCCGCTACCGCGGCCGCATCCTCGAATGCCTGGCTCAGCTCGGCTTCGATCCGGCGAAGGTCGACCTCGTCCCGGTCGAGCACCACCTGACCCACGCCTCCAGCGCCTACCACTGCTCCGGCTTCACGGAGAAGACCGCCATCCTCGGCATCGACGGCAAGGGCGAGTACGCGACCACCTTCTTCGGCTACGGGGAAAACGGCCGCATCCACAAGATCAGGGAGTTCTACGACCCGGATTCGCTCGGCGGCCTCTACGGCGCCATCACGGAATACCTCGGCTTCGAGATGCTCGACGGCGAGTACAAGGTGATGGGCATGGCGCCCTACGGCGATCCGAACAAGTACGACTTCTCGCGCCTGGCGAAGTTCGAGGACGGCGAGCTCGTCGTCAACACCGATTACGCCAACGTGATCGGCCTGCGCCGCTACAAGGAAGACGGCAAGGGCTACTACTTCTCGCCGAAGCTGATCGACTGGCTCGGCCCGCGCCGCCAGGGCGACATCGCCGACGACCCCTACATCCACTACGCGGCGAGCATGCAGAAGCTGTTCGAGGACCTCGCCCTGCAGATGCTGGAGCACTACCTCGGCGACATCCTGCGCGAGACCGGGCGTCTCGCCTTCGCCGGCGGCGGCGCGCTCAACGTCAAGCTCAACCAGCGCATCATCGCCCGACCGGACGTGAAGGAACTCTTCGTGCAGCCGGCCTCGGGCGACTCCGGCACGGCGGTGGGGGCGGCCTCCTATGTTTCGACGGCGCGCGGCGTGCCGGTGGAAAAGATGGAGCACGTCTACCTCGGCCCGGCCTACACCAACGAGGAGGTCGTCGCCGCCTGCGAGCGGCATCCGTCGAAGCCGGCCTGGCAGAGGATCGACGCGGTGCCGCAGCGCATCGCGCGGCTGCTCGCCGACGGCCAGCCGGTGGCCTGGTTCCAGGGCCGCATGGAGTTCGGCCCGCGCGCACTGGGCGGGCGCTCCATCCTCGGCTGCCCAAGCGTGCCGGGCGTGGCCGACCGCATCAACGCGCAGATCAAGTTCCGCGAGCGCTGGCGGCCGTTCTGCCCGTCGATGCTCGACACGGTCGGCCCGCAGATGCTCGGCTCGGCCCATCCGGCGCCGTTCATGACCTTCACCTTTCCGGTGACGGAGGCGTGGAAGACGCGCGTGCCGGAAGTCGTGCACGAGGACGGCACGTCGCGCGCGCAGGTGCTGCGCCGCGAGTTCAACCCACGCTACTACGACCTGATGCTGGAGATGGAAAAGCTCACCGGCAACGGCGTCGTGCTCAACACCTCGCTTAACCGCCGCGGCGAGCCGATGATCTGCTCGCCGACGGATGCGCTGGACATGTTCTTCGGCTCCGACCTGCGCTATCTGGTCATGGAGGACGTGCTGGTCGCGAAGTGAGCGAAAACATGGCATGGGAGGGCGTCATCGGGTATCATGCGGCACCCGTGATGGACGCCAAGTCCCTGAGCCGAAAGCAGTATCCTGATGAACATGACAGCAGCCGACGCCCCCCAGTTCTCGATCGTCATCCCCGTCTTCAACGAGGCAGAGAACGTCGAGCCCATGGTGCGCGAGATCCAGGCCGCCTTTGCCGACCGGCCGGAGCCTTACGAGGTGATCTTCGTGGACGACGCCAGCACGGACGACAGCCCCGCCGTGCTGCAGCGGCTGACTTTTGAAACCAACGGCGTGGTGCGCAGCCTGCGCCACCGCCGCAACTTCGGCCAGAGCGCCGCGGTGGGCAGCGGCTTCCGTGCCGCGCGCGGGGAATGGATCGGCACACTCGACGGCGACGGCCAGAACGATCCGGCCGACCTGCCGCGCATGCTCGACGAGGCGCGCCGCCTCGGCGTCGACTGCGTCACCGGCGTGCGCGCCAAGCGCCAGGACAACTTCATCCGCAAGCTCTCCTCGCGCGTCGGCAACGGCTTCCGCAACTGGGCGACCGGCGACCGCGTTACCGACAGCGGCTGCGGCGTGCGCGTCGTGCGCGCCGCCTGCACGCGCGAACTGCCGGTGTTCAACGGCCTGCACCGCTTCATGCCGACCCTGTTGCGCAGCAAGGGCTATGTCGTCGCCGAATGCCCGGTGAACCATCGCCCGCGCCTGCGCGGCGTGTCGAAATACGGCGTGCATAACCGGCTCTGGCGCGGCATTCGCGACTGCTTCGGCGTGCGCTGGTTCGCCGCGCGCGCGGTGCCTGCCGAGCGTGTCGAGGGCGGGACGGGGCAAGGGCAGGGGCGATGAGCCGGCTGGATCGGGACGCCGGCAGCGAGCGCGGCGACCTCCCGGAAGGGCCCGAAGACGACATCGCGCTGGAATCCGTCGCGCCGGGTTTCTCCAAGGAACTGCGCCGCCTGATCCTGCTGCTGGCCGCGGCGGCGGGCGCTTTCTGCCTCTTCTACTTCACGCCGCTCGGCGAACTCGCCCGCGACATCCATAAGCTGCGCACTTTCCTCGCCGGCGACGACTGGTGGGCGGAACTCGTCTATGTGCTGATCGTGGTGGTGCTGGTGGCGCTGGGCGCGCCGCGGCTGATCTTCTACCTGCTCGGCGGGCTGGCCTTCGGCTTCTGGCAGGGTTTGCTGCTCGCCCAGGTCGGGGCGGTGATCGGCTCCTGGCTGACGTTCACGGCCGTGCGGCATGGCGGGCGCGGCTGGCTGCAGCAGCGCTTCGGCAGCCACCGCTTCGTCGGCAAGGCCTTCCGCGTGCGCTCTTCGGTGAAGGCGGTGGTGATGATCCGCCAGTTGCCGCTCACCAGCGTCATGATCAACGGCGGCCTGGCGCTCTCCCGGGTCAGCCCGCGCGTCTTCCTCCTCGGCACCTTCATCGGCTACCTGCCGCAGGGCATCATTGCCGTGCTGATCGGCAGCGGCGTCGTCGACGAGAAGGCCATGGAAGGCCTCGGCAAGCTCTTCGCCGCCGGCATCGTGCTGAGCGTCGGCGCCTTCATGCTCTGGCGCTGGCGCAAGGGGCACTGATGCCGGCCGGGAAGGGCACGCTGGCCTGGAGCGCCCTGCTCGCCGTGCTGGTGCTGGCCTTCTACGCCATCCGGCTCACCGGGCCGTCCGACTTCGAGGCCGACGCGCAGGACCGCAACGTCGGCTACGTCATGGACGTCGTCTGGGAAGGCCACTGGCTGGTGCAGCAGGACATTCGCGGCCGCATCATGTCGAAACCGCCGCTGCACACCTGGGTGGCGTCCGTCTTCGCCGAGATCGGCGGCATCAACCGCCTGACGCTGACCCTGCCGTCCATGCTGGCGGTACTGGCCATGGCACTCCTCGTGCTGCGCGTCGGGCGCGAACGCTACGGCCCTCTGGCGGGCGGGCTCGCCGCCCTGGCCATCCTGCTGGCGCCGATGATGTCGAAGCACATCGCCCTCGTGCGCACCGATGCGCTGTTCGCGCTCGCCGTCGCCCTCGGCGCTGTCGCCGCCCATCGCGCCTGGGCGCGCGGCGGAGACTGGATATGGTTCTGGTTCTGGGCCGCGCTCGCCACGCTGATCAAGGGGCCGCTCGGCCTGGCGCTCGCCGCCATGGGCTTGCTGGCCTGGTTCTGGGAACGACGCAGCGACCCGGCCACGCCGCTGCCGGCCGGTTCGCACCAGGCCGGCATTGCCGTGTTCCTGCTGCTCACGCTGGGCTGGCTGGTGCCGGCCATTCTCTCGGCCGGCCAGCCGCTCATCGACAAACTGTTCTTCCAGGAACTGGTGGGCCAGGCCACCGGCCTGGGCAAGGGCGGCTACCCGGGGCAGAACCTGCCCAAGCCGACGCTGTATTTCATCGCGCGCTTCCTGCCCTTCAGCCTGTTCGCCCTCTACGCCCTGTGGCGCATCGTCCGCCATCCCGACGCCGATGCGGCCGCGCGGCGCTTCGAGCGATTCCTCTTCTGCTGGATCGTCGGCGGCATCGTCCTCTTCTCGCTCGCCTCGCACCACCGCGGCGACCTGCTGCTTCCGCTGTGGCCGGCGGCGGCGCTGCTCGCCGGGCGGGAAATGGCACAGGTGGCGGGCCGCATCGGCCTGCGTGCATCGGGCGCCGTGCTGGCGGGACTGACTTTTCTCTTTCTCGGCGGCGCCTGGTGGTCTTACCATGCGAAGGCGGCGCGGCAAGGCGAGGAGGTGCGCTATACGCAGGAGGCCGAGCGGGCCGCGCGTGCGCTCAAGGCGAGCGGGCTGGACGTGCGGCAGATCCATCACCTCGACACGCCGGTGACGCTGCAACTCGGCCTCGGCACGTTTCGCCCATGGATCGGCGAGGCCGAGGCGCTGCGCCTCGCTGCGGGTCCGCAGCCGGCGCTGCTGGCGGTGGAGTCGCCCGCCCAGTTCCCGCGCCTGTTCGGCGCGCAGGGATTGCCGATGCAGGAAGTGTTCCGCTGGCCGGCCGGCGGCGCGGACAAGGCGGCCGTGAGGGTGTACGCCTGGGCCGGCGGGCCGCAGGGGAGGGGGCAATGAAGGAAAAGGTGTTGGCCTGGGCGCAGCGGACGGGCCCCGTCCGCATGGCGTTCCTCGCCAGTCTGCTGCTGTCGGCAATCGCGGCGTGGAACGCGCCTGTGCTCAACCGCGACGGCTTGTTCTACGTCGAGTGGGCGCAGGAGATCGTCGATCATGGACTGGATGGCGCGAAGCGCTATGGGCTGCTTCTCTCCGCCCTGCCGGTGACGATCGCGCTCGTTGGCGCCGTCACGCGTCTCGGCCTGGAGGCCTCGGCATATCTGACCACCGCCCTGTTCCTCGCAGGCGCTTGCGCTCTGGTCGTTGCCATTACGCGTCAGCGTCTGCCAGCCGCCGCCTGGGCAGCCTGCCTCGTCGTGCTGGCGATGCCTGCCTACAACGAGTACCGCACCCAGGTGTTGCGAGAGTACGGATTGTGGTTCTTCGGCCTGCTGACGGCCTGGTTCGCCATGCGCTGGCAGTCCAGCGGCCGCTGGCGGGAGGCCCTGGCCTGCCAGGTGAGCGTTCTCTGTGCTGCGATGTTTCGCACGGAGGCGTTCGCCTACTTTCCGGCGTTGATGCTCTGGCAGGCGATGGCGGCACCCACAGGAAAGCGTCTGAAAAACGTTGTCATGATCGGCGGACTGCCGCTGGCGGTCGCTGTGATTGCCACGGCCCTGCTCGCAAGCGGAATCCTGGACATGCCAGACCGGCTGGCGCACCTATTGAAAGCCTTCGATCCGGTGGCCAAATGGCATGCCTTCAACGACATGGCGGCCAGGATGTCAGAGCAGTTGTTCGGGCACAAGTACACGCGCGAGGAAGCCGGCTACGTCCTCTTTTTCGGGCTGCTGACCATCATTCCGATCAAGTTCCTCAAGATGAGCGGCGTTTTGATCGTGCCGATGGCTTTCGCCTTTTCCGGCCAGTCCTTGAGGGCGGGTCTGGCACGCTGGCAACCCCTGCCGTGGCTCTTTCTCGCCCACGCGCTTGCACTGGCGGCGTATCTGACATACCAGTTCTTTTTGCAGGGCCGCTACGAGGCCATGCTGCACTTGCTGGCCGTGCCGGTGGCGGCAGGGGGGCTGGCTGCGCTAATGGCGCGCTTTCCCCGCTGGCGCCATGTCATGCTGGCGCTGGTGTTGCTGACGCTGCTGGCCAACGTCGTTTCCTTCTCGCCGAGGAGCACGCAGATCGTCGAGGCCGGGCGCTGGCTGTCGGCCGGGCGAACCGAAGGCTTGCGTGTATACGTCGAGAATCCCCGCGTCGGCTACTATGCCGGCCTGGGCTACCTCTCGACCGGACAGAACCGCCTGGAAAAGGACGAACTGGCCCGCAAGCTGGGCGAGGGGCGCTTCGACATGGTAGTACTCGATGCCTCCGCCAAGGATCCAGCTATCGAAGGCTGGCTGGCCAGCAACGGGCTGGAGGTCGTCAAGCGGTTTACGAACAAGGGTGGCAATGCAATTATCGTCGCCGTTCCGGCGGCGACTCAGCATAGCCCCGCGAACGACGAGCGCAGCCGCTCGAACACCGGCTCGAGGGAATAGTCAGTCTCCACGCGCCGGCGCCCCGCCTCGCCCATCTTGCGGCGCAGCCCTGCGTCGCCCGCCAGCAGGGCGATCCGGGCGGCCCACTCCTCCGGCGTCTTCGCCAGGAAACCGGTCTCCCCGGCGACGACGGCTTCCGCATTGGCGCCGGCATCGGAGGACACCACCGGCAGGCCGGCCGCCATGTACTGCAGCACCTTGAGGGCGCACTTGCCGCGGCTCCAGTCGTCGTCGCGCATCGGCGCGATGCCGATGTGGGCGGAGGCGAGTTCCCGCGCCTCGGTCTCCTCCCGCCAGGCCAGAGGCAGCGTCGCCACGCCGCAGCCGGGCAGGTCGAAGTCGGCGACGATCTTCAGGCGCAGGGTGGGCACCGCCTGTGCCGCCGCGGCGAGGCAGGGCAGGGCGTCGGCCAGGTACTTGCGCGTCGAGCGGCTGCCGATCCACACCAGGTCGACGTTCTCCGCCGGGGGTTCTGCGGCGATGCGGTAGCGCGCGGCGTCGACGCAGGTCGGCACGACCGTCACTGCCGGGTTGAAGGCGGCGGCGCGTGCGGCGAGGAAGGCGTTGCCGGCGAGGATCCGGTCGCAGGCGCGCGCCATGGCGGCGAAGCGCGCCATGCGCGTGCGCGAGGGCGTGCCGTCGGTGTTGCAGAAAATCGCATCGTCGAAATCGAAAACGAGCCGCCGCGAGACATGCCGCAGCAGCCAGAGGACCGGCGCGGGAAAGGTCTTGCGCAGGACGACGACGATGTCGGCGCGCCGCGCCTGGCGCAGCATGTCGAGGAGGGCGCCGGCGCCGCCGGAAGCCGTCACGTGCGCCGGCGCGTAGCCGGCCGCCTTCCAGAGCGGGAAGAATTGCAGCGCGCGGTAGCGCGTCGATGCCGAGTCGGCGCCCTTTGAGACGAAAAGGAGAATGGGGGTGCCGCGATGGTTCCCGGAATCCGCCACCTCAGTCTCCCGCCAACCCTGCCGCCCCGCCCATCCGCATGGATGCCGCCGCGGCGCGACCCGCCAGCAGCGATCCTTCGTAGGTCAGGTGTCCGTAGTCCCAGGCAGTCAAGCGCAATCCCTCGGCCGTGGCGACAAGCGCCGTGCAGTGGTCATCCTTGCATAGGGCATCGAGCAGGGAAATCCACTGCACGCCCTGCCTGTCGGTCACCTCTCGCAATCCTCGATCTATTTTTTCCAGCTCGCCGTGGCGGTTTGAGGCGATCAGTCTGGGTATCTCGGCGAGACCCAGTCCGTGCTGATACATCCTGCCGGCGACAATTTCAGGCAGCGAAGGGCGCCATTGCGGCAGGGAGCCGACAAGGACCACGCGGGCGCCGCGGTCCTTGAGGGCGGCGATCGTGTCCTCCAGCGCCGGGATCAGTCGCGCGTCCCTGGCGTAGCGCCGCCAGTTGGCGTGCAACACCACCACCGGTTGCGCCGACAATCGCAGCGTCTCCAGCACGCGCGCATTTACCGCCCTGCAGTAGGGGCGGTCGCCCGGCTGGTAGCCGATCAGCGGCGGGCAACCTGCCGCGGTCATGTGGGCGCGGGGTACGTCGCCGAGCGCCATGAATAGGCCGAAGTGCAGGGAGGCGGCATGGGAATCGCCCCAAACGAGGACGCCGGCCTTCTTGCCGAGGATGCCTTCATAGCAATGCGGCGCGTGAGCCTTGTCCTCTCCGATCTGGCAGGTTCCGGTCTGGTAGATCTGGCCGAGCCTAGGATATTTCAGCAGAGACAGAACCTCCCTCTGCTCGGCGTTGTAGCGGGAACGGGCGCCCTTGCTCAGGTCCAGGGCGAGACCGGCGCAGAACATCAGCACTGAGGCGAGCGCCGCGGCCTTGAAGACCGTCGCGCGCGTCATGCGTTGCCGGTCCCTGAACGGCAACTCGACGTATTTCCAGCTCAGCCAGGCCAGGCCGAGGGTGGCACCGATTAGGCCCAGGTAGAAGACGGTCGAGAGTTCGTTCGGACTGCGGAGGCGGGCGAAGGCGAACAGGGGCTGGTGCCAGAGGTAGGCGGAATAGGAAATCAGGCCGAGCCCGACGAGGGGCGCCGCCGACAGCAACCTGCCGGTCAGCGTGGCAGGTCCCGCGAAGGCGATGACCAGCGCCGTGCCTGCCGCCGGCAGAAGGGCGGGCAGGCCTGGCACGGCGGTGGCAGCATCAAACAGGAATACGGCGCAGGCGATCATGGCAAGCCCTGCTGCCGAAGCAGCCTGTCGAACAGCCTCGTGCGCGAGCAGGCCTCGATAACCGCTGCCGGCAAAGGCCACCAGGCCGCCGATCAGCAGTTCCCAGGCCCGCGTCGGCGCGAGATAGAAATTGGCCGCGGGATAGTGGCGCCAGGCCCATTCGCTCAGCGCCAGCGAGGCGAGCGCCGCAACGGACAGGGCGATGCCGAGGCGGCGACGCCCGAGGAACCAGAGCAGCATGATGGTGAGCGGATAGACGACGTAGTATTGCTCCTCGACCGCGAGGCTCCAGGTGTGCAGCAGCGGCTTCTCCTCGGCCTCAGGGCCGAAATAGTCGCTTTCGTGCCAGAACAGCAGATTGGAAACGAACAGCACGACGGCCATCAGGCTCTCGCCGAAATCTTCCAGTTTTCCCGGCATCATCCACAACCAGGCTGGCAGCAGGCAGGCGCCCATGACGGTGAACAGGGCTGGCAGGATGCGTCGGACGCGCCGCTCGTAGAAGCGCAGCAGGCTGAAGGTCCCTGCCTCCCGCTCGCCCAAGATGATCCCCGTGATGAGGTAACCGCTGATCACGAAGAAGACATCCACCCCGACGTAGCCGCCCCTGAAGGCGCCGAAGCCGGCATGGAAGAGGATGACGGGAAGGACTGCGACGGCGCGCAGACCGTCGATTTCCCTGCGGTAGTTCAACTAGTCCCCTTCGCGGAGGAGACCTTCCTGCCGACCATGCTGACCATGACCGATGGGAAAACGCAGCGGTGGCCGAGGAGCCTTTTCATCCAACCGGCCTTCCTGAACAGACCGATGAGGTTGGCCTGGAAGGCGCCGAGCAGCCGGCGCGTATCGGGATTCTTGGAACTGAGCCGGATGCAGAACAGGTTGCCGTCGAGCGGCGCCGCATCGCCCTTGCGGCCGGTGAACGCCGCGCCCGGTATCACGGAAAAATCGAGGGCGGGGAACAGCACGCGGACCCCGCTCGGCGTGAAGCGCCAGTAGTCGTCCGGGAAGCCATGCAATTCCCACACGAACGGCGCCCCGATCACCAGGTGGCCGCCCTCGGCGAGCAGCGCTTCGATGTTCTGGGCCATCCTGAAGGGATTGCGGCAATGCTCGAGCACGCTCATGCAGATGATCGTGCCGAAGCGGCGCCCCCCCAGGCGCCCGTCCAGGATTTCGAAGTCCTCCGTCAGGTCCAGGACGAGGTCCACGCCCTTGCCCGCCTGCATGTCGATGCCGACGTAGTCCGCTCCGGGAAAGAGCGCCCGGAAATCCTGTGTATTACCATAGTCCCTGCTGCCGACCTCGAGCACCGGGCCCTTGAGCACGTGCGCGACGGATTTGACGAACAACAACTGGTTTGCATCGCCCATGGGGAGCCGTCCTGGCAGCTATGGCTGCGGGGTTAAAGAATATGGATCATTCGCCATCCGACCGTGTTTCCTGTCCGATCTGCACGTCGCCCTCTGCCTACGACTTCAGCGGCAGGAACGTCCTTCTCGAGGCCGACATGGCGCGCTATGACTATTATAAATGCGATGCTTGCGGTGTTTACTTCCTGCACCCCATGCCGGACGCGGCGGCGCTTGCGGCGCTCTATCCGGAAAGCTATGTCGAGCCAGACGATCTCCAGCAGACCAGGGCAATCAATCCGCTCAGGCTGGCCAGGCTCAAGTTGCGCCACGGCTATGCCCACCTGGGGGCCAATCCAATCGCTGCGATCGCAGCCAGGCTGACAGCACCGTTTCATGGCGCCGATCGCGCCATCGAGTTCGTTCCCGGCGGCAGGCTGCTCGACGTCGGCTGCGGCAACGGCAGGTATCTGCGCACCATGCGCAGCCTGGGCTGGCAGGTCGAGGGTGTGGAGTTGAACCGGCAGAGCGCCGAGTTCTGCCGGAGCACCGGGCTGTCGGTGCATAACGGCGACCTGGCGTCGGCGCAATTTCCCTCCGCCTCGTTCGACGTCATCACTGCCCGCCACGTCATCGAGCACATCCCGACGCCGCAACGGTTCATGGCGGAACTGGCGAGGCTGCTCAAGCCCGGCGGAAGGCTGGTGGTGGAGACGCCGAATTTCAGTTCGCTTGGCTGGGCCCTGTTCGGCACGAGATGGTATGCGACGGGAATACCCTACCATCTCATGCTGTACTCGCCGGGAAATCTGGCCCTGCTGGCCGGTCAGCACGGCCTGGTCGCGGTGCGGCAGGAACTGGAGACCAGCCAGAAGCTGTTCCTGAACAGCCTCGACATCCTGTTCGGGCGGAAGGGAACGCCTTCGCGGAAGATCAAGTGGCGCCGATTTCTGGCGCGCCTGTTCGTCCGGGCCGCACAGCGGCAGGGCCGCGGCGACGTCATCCATTCAACCTTCCGGCGTTCCGCCTGACCTCTGCTCGGCCATCCGCCGGATCCACTCCGGCATGGCCGTCCTGCCCGCCAGGCCATGCAGGCAGCCGCATAGCGTTGCCCTGGCCTTGCGTGCCTTGTCTTCCTCGAACAACAGGATGAAGAGGATGTTCGCCAGCGCCTTTGCCGCGCCGCGCGCCAGCTTGGCGAAGGCACGCTCTTCCCGGGCCAGAATCATCGGATTGCGCGTCATGAAGTAGCAGCGCAGGGCGGAGTGGTGGGAGCGCCAGACCGTGCGCCCCAGGAAGCGATGCGGACGGTAGTGGCCCACGCTGTGGGCGAGGAGGGGCACTGCGGTCTGCAGGACGCGCCATCCCTTGCGCCGCGCCCGGTAGCAGAATTCGTGGTCGATGGTGTCGATGAAGAAGTCTTCCCGGAAGGGGCCGATGGCGTCGAAGGCCTCCAGCGAAAGCAGCATGCCGGAGGTGATGACGCGTCGTTTCTCCCGCCAGGGCGCCGAGTCGGGCGCCTGTTGCCGTTTCGGCGCGGGGTGCCGGTTGCGGTCGATGAAGGCGGAGCCGACGATCGCCACCTCGTCCGGCGCGGGGTGGGCGGCAAGGATGCCGGAGAAGCAGGCGGCCATGTCCGACAGCGGCAGCGAGTCCTGGTCGAAAAGGATGACCCAGTCGTAGCCCAGCGTGCGGGCCTGCGCGATGCCCTGGTTCAGGGCCGCGCCGAGGCCGGTGTTCCGGCCCATTTCGTGCAGCCGAACCGTGCCGCCGCGCAGGCCGAGCAGCAGGTCGTGCGACGGTCCGGTACTGCCATTGTCGACGATGACGACGCAGTCGCATTGCGACTGGATGCCGTGCAGGTACTCGGCGAAACCCGCCCCCGGGAAGTAGCTGACGACGATGGCGCAGAGCCTGCCCTTTTCCGGGAGCGGTCGGTTCATTTGATGGCGCGCAGCGTGCATTCCTCCCCGCTGTCCGGCAATCCGGCGTGGGACCGCATCGCCCAGAGCTGGAAATAGAGGCCGGCCACGATCCGCCGCTCCTTGGCGAGCCGGTCCTCCCCGGCCTTCATGTCACCCATGCCCCGGATTTTCAGGCTGGACGCGGCCACGTAGTCGGCATTCACGCTGCTGGTCCAGGTCTCGTGATGCCTGAATCCGGCTCGCCGAGCCAGGCTCGAGAGCGAGCGCGGCGAGAACAGGTGCAGATGGCGCGGCGGATCCAGGCTGTACCAGTGGGTCCCGAAAATGCGGTGTTCCTGGCTCATGGCATTGGGCGTGTTGGCGATCAGCACGCCGCCCGGCTTCAGCAGCCGCCGGACTTCCGCCAGCAGTTCCACCGGTTCATGCACATGCTCGATGACGTGGTTCATCACCACCGCATCGTATGCGTCGCCTGCCAGTGCGAGCGCGGCCAATTCGCCGAGGTGGACCTGGAAGGGGTATTTCGACTTGGCCGCGGCCCAGGCCTTTTCGTCGACCTCCTGCCCCTCGACCTGCCAGCCGAGTTCGGCGAGGCGTGCAAGCCGCTTGCCGCTGCCGCAGCCGATCTCAAGCAGCCTGCCCGGCGCAACGTCGCGCAGGTACATCAGCTCGTGGTTCTCCCGCTCCCGTCGCGCCCCGACGAGGATCTTGAGCAGCCGCTTGTAGAGGCGAAGCAGGCGGACGGCCAGCCCCTTCCGGCGGTCGGAGGGCCCTTGGCGTCCCTTGTCTTCATGGGTGTAGTAGGTGGCGTAGGCCTTGTGGATCTCCTCCCGCAGCGGCATCGGGTCGAGATTGGCGGGTTTCCCGGCGGCTTTGCGGGCCTTCAGAATCGCCGCGTTGAGATCGGTCTGGGTGCAGAGCCCC
>WBZP01000740.1_pt3 | contig 21409 bp, 21 predicted proteins | sample 5204301 | NCBI WGS metagenome assembly WBZP01 (sample SAMN12412401, study PRJNA552823) | activated sludge metagenome | isolation source: activated sludge from nitrification reactor of wastewater treatment plant... | place: USA: Pennsylvania | collected 2017
GTCCAGGTTGCAGAACACGAACTCGGATTTCTTCCTGGTGGCGAGATACTGGTTCTTCAGTGCTTCATACACTGGGGCAGACATCTGTACGTCACGCTGGGAAGCATCGTTTTTCGTGTAGTCCTCTTCCTTCCACGTAAAGGTTTCACGGACGAGGATCAGGCGACGTTCAAAATCGACGTACTTCCACTTTAGGCCGTCGATTTCTCCGGTGCGAAGGCCGGTGAAAAAGCGAACCGTGTAGTAGTTCTTGAAATCCGGCCGGACGTTGTCGATGATCATGCGCACTTCATCAAGGGAAAACGGCCGGATGTCAGCCTTCTTGCATTTGAGCGGCTTGAGGCGCTGCGTCGGTGTCACAAAGCCAAACCGGTCGGCGGCTTCATTCATCACTTGGCAAAGGACGAGCATGATTGCGTTGATGCGGCGCGGTGACAGCACCGCATTCTTTCTACCCTTCGCGGTCGCAAGCTTCGCGCGGAAAGTCATAAGGTGCTCGCGACGAATGCTGGCGATCTGCACATCACCGAATTCCGGGATGAGCCGGCTATCCAGAATCTGCCGGATGGTCGCCTTGTAGCTACGGCGCCAAGCAATCTTGTTTTCCGAAAACCATTGCTCGGCGAATACCTTGAAGAGGGGCGCGTCAATCTCGACTACCAACGGCACTACCCCCCCGCCGAACTGCTGCTTCCCTGCAACCGCACTGGGGCGAGGCTCGAAGTGCTGTGCCAGCTTGCTATGCGGGAAGTAGTCTCGATACACGAAGTTTTCGCGCTCGATCGCAGTCGTGATCTTCTTCAGGACCGCCGACATCTTCCGCCGGTTTTCGGTAGTGTCCGCGAGCGTGGTGTATTCGCGGCAGCGCATTCCCTGATAGCGGAAGTCAAAGAACAGCTTGCCGTTGTTTTCACGAATGTTAGCCATGGCACACCCCGCCGTTTGCCATGGGAATGCCGAATGCCTGGCGCGTCGATGCTGCCAGGTCGCGCTCGATCGCTTCCCAGATGAAGAGCAGCTTGCGACGGCCGAACGGGCGGATGTAATGAACACCCTCAAGAAGAACCGCATCCTTGAGTTGGTTGCGAATGGTGCGGGGATCGTAATGAATCCGATCCGCGAGCTGCTCGGTAGTGAGATAGGTATGAGTCATTATTGGCTCCTGTGGCGTTTGTGAGATTCAAGTGATGCACATACACATCACTTGAATGTAACGTTACAGAAGCGAATGCAGCGTTTCCGATTTATTTGATACTCTTGTATATCGCCAACGAATGGATTACGAGATGCTCAGATATCGACTGAAGGAACTTATCGCGGATCAGGAATTTCGCGAGCGGAGGGTTGTGACGATGGTGGAGATTGCTGCCAGTACCGGAATACATCGGATGACGCTATCGCGGCTCGCGAATCATCCCGACTACAACCCTACCGCAGACATACTCGACAAACTCTGCACCTATTTTGGCTGCAGGATCGAGCAACTGGTAGAACACCTGCCCGATCAGCGGCGCGACTGAATCGCGTCGCGCACCACATTCAGGAAATGCGCAAGGACGGATGATTTTTCTTCTGGTAGGGCAATCACGAACGCCAGCGCAAGCAGCGCAGCAACCGTGCTGAGTGATGATGCGGCTATGAGTGCAAAGGCGGTTAGCGCATCCATTCGAGAGATGAGCACAGCCACCGCGAAGCTCGCGGCCAAGACGCCTGCAACGATGATGGAAGTCCAGCTTGGATGCATTGCTTTCATTGGCTGAAGTATATCGTTTTGCATGCGGGCCACTGCAATCGGTGTCAGGAAGCTCATTCCTTGACCGCACAGAAGGCCTAATCTACATTACGTCCGCTACAGATGTCATATGACATGGATACGACGCAGTGAAGTTGGGCCACACAGAATCGGTAAAGATGACCGTAGGTCAAATGTGCAAATCGCAGGAAAAGATTGCTCCGTAGGTCAAAAGCGCACCGTAGGTCAAAAAGGGTATTATTTGTGGAAATTTCGATTGGCGCGTGGGCCATGGATGGGCCAGATTTGGGCCATGGCCCAAAAACGGAAAGGCCCCGCAAATCTGATGACTTGCGAGGCCTTGGTGTTGCTGGCTCCCCGACCTGGGCTCGAACCAGGGACCTACGGATTAACAGTCCGGCGCTCTACCGACTGAGCTATCGGGGAATTGGAAGCGCGCATATTAGACACCCGAACTCGTTTCGTCAACTTTTTCGGTAAAAAATGGACGTAAATCTAATTTATGTAAAAACCGCCTCTGGTGAAGAGGCCGTCAGGCAGCGTACGCGAGTCGTCCAGCGCAACACGCGCATGGTCCTGATTCTGGTCGACGGAACGTCGACGGTCGCGGATCTTTGCCAGAAGACCGGTAATGCGCAGCTGGTAGAGGCAGCATTGCAGGATCTTGAGCGCGATGGCCTGATCGCCCCCAAGCTGGAGCAGGATTCAGTCTGGGAGCAGAGTCGCAAGCTGGCGGAAGAAATCAAGGCTGCTGCCGTGACCCGGCTTTCGCGCGAGATCCCGAAGGAGGCGCCGCTCGTCACGCCTCAGGTCGTTTCTGCGCAGGGGCCTGAGCCATTCTCGATTGCACCCGCGTCGATGGCGCCTTTCTCGACTTTCGGCGGCAAGATGCCGCAGTCGATGGCGCCTTTCTCGACTTTCGGGGACGCGCCTCCCGCGCCGCAACCAGTCGCCCCACCGGCGCCGCCACCAGAACCGGAGAAAACCGGCTGGCTGGCCGGCGTGCTCGCCGGTTTGCGCAAGCGCGATGACGGCACGAGCATCGCGCCCATTCAGCGGGGAGGGGACAAAACCTACATTTCGCTGCCGCTCGCTGTTGCCCTGGGTGTTACCGGGTTCGTTGTACTACCCATCCTGCTTTTTCTCCTGTATCCGTATGACAGCCACAAACCGCAGATCGAAGCGACGCTCAGCCGTCTTGCTGGCCAGCCGTTGCGGGTTGCTTCCGTTCAGGCGGAGCTGACGCCGAAGCCGGGGATCATTCTTGCGAGTGTTTCCTCGGGAGATGGCGGCGATGTTCATGCAGCACGCGTGCGACTTGTTCCGGAGATCTTTTCGCTGCTGGGATCAAGTCCGGTCTTTTCGCTCGTCGAAATCGATGGGGCGCGGCTCTCGGCAAAAGCGCTGGCGGCTGTTCCAAAGGGGCTTGCCGAGGCGTTCGGCGGTAGCGCCACCGTCAGCGTGAAAGTGGTTCGCTTCAATGAACTCACGGTCGATTTCATCGGGCTCCCGGTCGGCAATCTGCAGTCTGAAATCCGGCCTGACGACAAGGGCGCGGTCGGGCCTCTTGCATTCCATTCGGTCGACCGTTCGTTGAAGGCCACCCTGAAGGCGCAGCCGGGCGGTTTCATGGTCGACATCGAGGCACTGGCGTGGCAACCGGCGGCAGAATCACGCTTCCGCTTCGATTCGCTGCAGGGACAACTCGTCTGGGATGGACGTCAGGCGGTTATCCACTCGCTGGATGCGCGGATTTTCGACGGGGCCATTCTGGGCACACTGACCCTCGACCTTCAGTCCGGACAGCCGGGGATTGCGGGTGATATTTCGGTCAAGCACATGAACGTCCAGCGTCTGGCGGACGGGCTTGGCTTTGGCCGCCTGTACGAGGGCGAACTTGCCGGTTCGCTGCGCTTCGGGGCCCGCGCTGCGAACTGGGCGACCCTGTTGCCGAGCGCGACGGGCGAGGGCGTCTTCGCCATGAACCGGGGAGCGCTCGGTGGCTTCGATCTTGTCGAGGCCGTGCGTCGTGGCAGGACGCCGGTTCGCGGCGGAACGACGCGCTATGAGCAACTGGGTGGCAACCTGAAGATCACGCCAGAAGCGATCCGGTTCACGGAACTGAGTTTGTCGTCCGGTCTGCTGCGAGCGGGCGGGGCGATCGAGTTGGGCCAGAACGCCAGCCTGTCCGGCCGCTTCGATGTCGAGATGCGTGGGTCGGCCAACGTCGTACGCATGCCTGTTTCGGTCTCGGGCGACCTGAAGGCGCCGGTACTGCAGGGGGGGCGTTAGGCTCGGAGTCTGCCTTCGCTCGCCATCCTGTACAGCCCGTGATTTTCTACGGCGTAAACAACAAAAAGCCGGCTTCGCGCCGGCTTTTTGTTGTTGCGGTAGCGCTTACAGTACCTTGGCAATCGCCTCGGCAACGTAGCCGATGTTCTTCGTATTAAGCGCCGCCAGACAGATGCGGCCTGTCGACACGGCGTAGATGCCGAAATCATTCCTTAGCACATCAACCTGTGCAGCGGTCAGGCCGGTGTAGGAGAACATGCCGCGCTGCTTCACGACGAACGAGAAATCCTGCTTCACGCCAGCAGCCTTGATTGCGTCGACGAGACCGGTACGCATGGCGCGGATGCGGTCGCGCATGCCGGCCAGTTCCTGCTCCCACTGGGCGCGCAGTTCGGGCGATGCGAGCACGGCGGCAACCAGTGCGCCCCCATGAATCGGCGGATTCGAATAGTTGGTGCGGATGACGCGCTTGACCTGCGACATGACGCGGCCAGCTTCTTCCTTGCTGGCAGTGACGATCGACAGGGCGCCGACGCGTTCGCCGTAGAGCGAGAAGTTCTTCGAGAACGACGACGAGGCGAAGAACTGCAGGCCGGAGGCCGAGAACGCACGAACGGCGACAGCATCGGCTTCGATCCCCTCGGCGAAGCCCTGATAGGCCATGTCGAGGAAGGGAACGAGGCCGCCGGCCTTGCACAGCTCGACGACATCCGCCCACTGGGCATCCGAGAGGTCAGCGCCGGTCGGGTTGTGGCAGCAGGCGTGCAGCACGACCACGGAGCCCGGCGCCATGGCCTTGAGGCTGGCCTTCATGCCGTCGAAGTTCACGCCACGGGTGGTGGCGTCGTAGTAGGTGTAGTTCTCGACGACGAAGCCGGCCGATTCGAACAGCGCACGGTGGTTTTCCCACGACGGATCGCTGATGTAGACCTTGGCATTCGGGTTCAGGCGCTTCAGGTAGTCGGCGCCGATCTTCAGCGCGCCGGTGCCGCCGAGGGCCTGGGCGGTGACGACCTGGCCGTTGGCGACGAGGGGGGAGTCCTTGCCGAGGAGCAGGCTCTGCACGGCGTTGTTGTAGGCGGCCGGGCCTTCGATCGGCTGGTAGCCGCGCGGCGGGGCAGCCTTCAGGCGCGCATCTTCGGCGGCCTTGACGGCGGCGAGGAGCGGGATCTTGCCGTTGTCGTCGAAATAGACGCCAACGCCGAGGTTGACCTTGGTGGCGCGGGCATCCGCGTTGAAGGCTTCGTTCAGGCCAAGGATCGGGTCACGGGGAGCCATCTCCACCGCTGCAAAGATCGAGGAACTCATATGCACTCCATGGGATAATCAAAAATCGCCCGCCTCCAGTGAGGGTGGGCTTGACGCAGTGCAAAATTCTACCATGAGCGCATCCCGCAACAGCCCCAAAATCGTCGCCAAAATCGCTCCCGCAGCGACCATCGGCGTTGCCACTTTTCCTGGCAGCCCGTATCGCCTGCATCAGCCGTTTCATCCTGCGGGTGATCAGCCGACTGCCATCGAGCAACTTGTGGAGGGACTGGGCGACGGACTGTCGTTCCAGACACTGCTCGGTGTAACCGGTTCGGGCAAGACCTACACCATGGCCAACGTCATTGCCCGCACCGGGCGGCCGGCGATCGTCATGGCGCCGAACAAGACGCTCGCCGCCCAGCTTTACTCCGAATTCAAGGAGTTTTTCCCGGAGAACGCGGTCGAGTACTTCGTCTCGTACTACGACTACTATCAGCCCGAAGCCTACGTGCCGTCGCGCGATTTGTTCATCGAGAAGGACAGCGCGGTCAACGACCATATCGAGCAGATGCGTCTTTCTGCAACGAAGAGTCTGCTCGACCGCGAGGACTGCATCATCGTGGCAACGGTGTCCTGCATCTACGGCATCGGCGACAAGGAAGACTACGCACGCATGGTGCTGACGATGCGTGTAGGGGACCGCCTGGACCAGCGCGCAATCGTCAAGCGTCTGGCCGAGATGCAGTACGAGCGCAACGAACTTGATTTTCACCGGGGCACCTTCCGTGTGCGCGGTGACGTGATCGACATCTTCCCGGCCGAACATGCCGAGCATGCGGTGCGTGTTTCGCTGTTCGACGACGAGATCGAGAGCCTGCAACTGTTCGACCCGCTGACCGGTCACATCCAGCACAAGCTGCTGCGCTTCACGGTGTTCCCGTCCAGCCATTACGTCACACCGCGAGAAACCGTGCTGCGGGCGCTGGAGGCGATCAAGGTCGAATTGCGTGAGCGCATCCAGTTCTTCAACGATCACCAGCGCCTGGTCGAGGCGCAGCGTATCGAGCAGCGGACACGCTTCGACATCGAGATGCTGGACCAGCTCGGCTTCTGCAAGGGCATCGAGAACTACTCGCGGCATCTTTCCGGGCGAAAGCCAGGCGAACCGCCGCCGACGCTGCTTGATTACCTGCCGAAAAACGCAATCATCTTCATCGACGAGTCGCATGTCACCATCGGCCAGACCGGAGGCATGTACAAGGGTGACCGTTCGCGCAAGGAAAACCTCGTTGATTACGGCTTCCGGCTGCCATCTGCACTCGACAACCGGCCGCTCAAGTTTGACGAGTTCGAGCGCATGCTGCGCCAGACCATCTTCGTCTCCGCAACGCCGGCGGACTACGAGAAGACGCATCAGGGCCAAGTGGTCGAGCAGGTAGTGCGACCTACCGGCCTGGTGGATCCCGAGGTCATCGTGCGGGCGGCATCGACACAGGTGGACGACTTGCTCTCCGAAATCCGCAAACGTGTCGATGTCAACGAGCGGGTGTTGGTGACGACGCTGACCAAGCGCATGGCCGAGGACCTGACCGACTACCTCGGCGAAAACGGTGTCCGTGTGCGCTATCTGCATTCCGACATCGATACCGTCGAGCGCGTCGAGATCATCCGCGACCTGCGCCTCGGCGAATTCGATGTGCTCGTCGGCATCAACTTGTTGCGGGAAGGCCTGGACATTCCGGAAGTTTCTCTGGTGGCGATTCTCGACGCCGACAAGGAGGGTTTTCTGCGTTCCGAGCGTTCGCTGATCCAGACAATCGGCCGGGCAGCACGCCATCTGAACGGTAGCGCCATCCTTTATGCCGACAGGGTGACGGATTCCATGCGTCGCGCTATGATGGAAACAGCGCGGCGCCGTGAAAAACAGATGCGCTTCAATGAAGAGCACGGGATTACGCCCAAGGGCGTTTCGAAGCGGATCAAGGACATCATCGACGGCGTATATGACGCTGAAACGGCACAGCGCGAGTTGAAGGTCGCACAGGAGCGTGCGGTCTACGAAACAATGAACGAGAAGGAATTGGCGCGAGAGATCAAACGCCTCGAGAAGGACATGCACGATTTCGCGAAGAACCTCGAATTCGAGAAGGCAGCCGCCGCGCGTGATGCGCTGTACCGCCTGCGCGAAGGCGCTTTCGGGGCTGCCTCCCACGATACGGAGCCTTCCTCTTGATCAAGGTACTTTTTGTCTGCATGGGCAACATCTGCCGTTCGCCGACGGCGGAGGGTGTTTTTCGGGCACAACTTCGCAAATATCGGCTTGAGGGACGCATCGAGGTCGATTCGGCGGGTACGCACGGTTATCACGTCGGCGAGGCGCCGGATCCGCGTACGCAGCGTGCTGCTGCTGCCCGTGGCTACGATCTTTCGGGATTTCGTGCACGCAAGGTGGCTCCCGGGGATCTCGAGTATTTCGATCTCGTGCTGGCGATGGACAAGAGCAATCTGGAAGCACTGAAGCGCATGAGTCCACCGCAATTCGCCAATCGCATCCAGCTGTTCATGAGCTATGCGAAAAACTTTGACGACGAGGAAGTCCCGGACCCTTATTACGGCCTCGGGCATGGCTTCGATCTGGTGATCGACATGGTCGAGGATGCGTCTGCCGGCCTCATCGATGATCTTCAGCAACGTCTTGAATCAAGGGCGGCGGCGATGTTTCCCGACGCGTCGTTGAAGGTCCCGGCCAAATCGCGTTGATGCCTCGCGGGCAGCCAAAAAGAAACGGGGCGCCATAGCGCCCCGTTTTTCATGCAGCAGGTTTCCCCGCTTACTTGTTCGTTTCGACCATCACCATCGGCTCATCGCTGACGACAACGGCAGGCTTGCGGCGGCGGGGTTGCACCGGTACAGGCTCGGCGACCACGACCGGACGAATCTTGTCGCTGGCAGTTTCGACCAGAACGAGTCCGGAGGCTTCCAGGGTCTCCGACAGGTTTACCGGAGCTGCGACAGGAACGGCGATTGGCTCGGCAGCGACAGGTGGTTCCGGCTGAACGGTAGCCGGTGCAGCGACTTCCTCCGCAACCACCGGAGCAGGTTCCTGTTCGACGTTTGCCACTTCCGGTGCGATTTCTGCCACTGGCTGCACCACAGGTGCTGCGACAGGGATAGTTTCCGCAGCAGTCTCTGGCGGTGCTGCCGGCATCGTTTCGACGACGGACGCAGCCTGTTGCACGGGGGCTTCAGCGACGATCGAAGCTTCTGCGACCGGCGCTGTTGCCATCACGACGTCGTTCGATGCAATGTCGGCAGATGCTGCCGAATTCTGTTCGGCGACGACAACTGCGTTTTCTGCACCTTCCGGACGACCTTCACCGCGCTCGCGACGCCCGCCACGACGGCCACGACGACGCCCACGGGTATCCTCTCCACCGTTTTCCTGTGGCAGATCTCCGGCAACCTGCTGACGTGCCTCCTGCTGTGCCGGAGCATTCTCTGCTGTCCGCTCGGGGCGCGGCTCGCCCCGTTGGCGACGCGGTTCGCGCTGTTGCTGCTGGCCGTTTTCGTCGCGGGGAGCATTCTGCTGGCGGTTTTCGCGTCCTTCGCGCTGGCCTTGCTGGCGCGGTTCGCGAGCTTCACGTTCCTCGCCGCGAGATTCCTCCTTGCGGCCGTTACGGTTGCCACGGCCACGACGGCCGCCTTCGCGATCTTCACGCGAGCGCTGCTCGTCACGCGACCCGCGCCGTGAGCGATCGGCCGGTTTTGCCTCGCTCTTTGCGGGAGCTGCCGTCGGCGGAACCTCGACGGCGCGATTGCCGCGGAACCACGAAAATATCTTGGAAATGATGCCGGTCTCGGTGGGCACCGCAGCCGGCGCTGTCGCGGCAGGCTTTTCCTCGACCACCGGCGCCGGCTGGTCGGGGGTGACACCCTTCACTGCGGCCTGCTGGCGTGGTGCGCGGGCATCCGCCTGCGCACCGGGTTGTTTCGCTTCCTCGACCGGCGCGTCCACCATCTTGTAAGACGGCTGGTTCAGGTCTTCCTGGTTCAGGTCGTCGTGACGCAGGCGGACGATGCTGTGTTGCGGCGTCTCGAGGTGCGTGTTCGGGATCAGCAGGATGGTGACCTTGTGGCGCAGTTCGATCGCGGCGATATCCGGGCGCTTCTCGTTCAGCAGGAAGGTCGCGACATCGACCGGTACCTGTGTATGCACGGCGGCCGTGTTGTCCTTCATTGCTTCCTCTTCGAGGATGCGCAGGATGTGCAGCGCGGCCGATTCGGTCGAGCGGATGTGGCCGGTACCGGTACAGCGCGGGCAGGTGATGTAGCTGGTTTCCGCGAGGGCAGGGCGCAGGCGCTGGCGCGACAGCTCCATCAGGCCGAAACGGCTGATCTTGCCCATCTGCACGCGGGCGCGGTCGTGGCGCAGCGCATCGCGCAGGCGGTTCTCGACTTCGCGCTGGTTCTTGCTGCTTTCCATGTCGATGAAGTCGATCACGATCAGGCCGCCGAGGTCGCGCAGACGGAGCTGGCGGGCGATTTCGTCGGCGGCTTCGCAGTTCGTCTTGAATGCGGTTTCCTCGATGTCGGCACCGCGCGTGGCACGGCCGGAGTTCACGTCGCAGGCGACCAGTGCTTCGGTGTGGTCGATGACCACTGCACCGCCGGACGGCAGGTTGACCTGGCGCGAGTAGGCGGATTCGATCTGGTGCTCGATCTGGAAGCGCGAGAACAGCGGTACGTCGTCGCGGTAGCGCTTCACGCGGCTGACGTTATGCGGCATCACCGTACCCATGAAGGCGCGGGCCTGTTCGAAGACATCGTCGGTGTCGATCAGGATTTCGCCGATGTCCGGCTGGAAATAGTCGCGTATGGCGCGGATGACCAGGCTGCCTTCGAGGTAGATCAGGAAGGGGCCGGACTGTGTGCCGGCCGCACCTTCGATCGCGCTCCACAGCTGCATCAGGTAGTTGAGATCCCACTGCAATTCTTCGGCATTGCGGCCAATTGCGGCGGTGCGGGCGATCAGGCTCATGCCCTGCGGCACCTGCAGCTGATCCATGACTTCGCGCAGTTCGTTGCGCTCTTCACCCTCGACGCGGCGCGATACGCCGCCGCCACGCGGGTTGTTCGGCATCAGCACGAGGTAACGGCCGGCCAGGCTGATGAAGGTGGTCAGGGCAGCACCCTTGTTGCCGCGCTCGTCCTTCTCGACCTGGACGATCAGTTCCTGGCCTTCCTTGATGACGTCCTGGATACGGGCCTTGGAGGCGTCGACACCGGACTGGAAGTAGATGCGGGAGATTTCCTTGAACGGCAGGAAGCCGTGGCGCTCTTCGCCGTAGTTGACGAAAGCCGCTTCAAGGCTGGGTTCCACACGGGTGATGACACCCTTGTAGATGTTGCTCTTACGTTGTTCCTTCGAGGCCGATTCAATGTCGAGATCGATCAGTTTCTGACCATCGACAATGGCGACACGGAGTTCTTCGGCCTGTGTCGCATTGAAAAGCATGCGTTTCATGATGCATGGGCTCCCGCGCGTAGGCGTGGCCGGAGCTCCCGCAAGCAGGTAGCGACAGGTTTAGTTGTGGGTGGGGTGCAGCATGGCTCTCCGGGTTGGCAACTAAAGCGGTGTCTCGCTGAAAAATATTTATTCTTTTGGCCGCGACGCAATTACGACGCAACCGTGGAATCTGCTTTGGGGATCCGGCGTGCCGGGCACGCGCAAATCAAGTAGTATCGCTACTTTTGGTGAGCGAACTTAACCAGGATTTGCGTTGGATGATCTTGCACAGGTTGGTGCAAGAGGGGCGACTGAGGCCTGCCGGAAAACTGCCGCAAAATGATGCGCGGCTCGACGGTCTCACGGGTCAGCGTCCCTTTCAAGCCGAGACGCAAATCAGGGGCAGTATATTAAAAATGCCCGATATAAGCAAAGATTCCGTCACACGGGCACAAATCAGCGAAGATGAGGCCGGCCAGCGCCTCGACAACTACCTCCTGAGAGTTTGCAAGGGCGTGCCGAAAAGTCACGTCTATCGCATCCTGCGCAGCGGAGAGGTGCGGATCAACAAGAAGCGCGTTGATGCATCCTATCGCCTGCAGGCAGGCGACGAAATCCGGATACCGCCGATCCGTATCGCCGAAAAGCAGCAGGAAGTCGATGCCGGCGCGATGATGCGCTCAGAACTGCCCATTCTTTTCGAGGATGATGCCCTGCTGGCGGTCAACAAGCCGGCAGGCATTGCCGTTCATGGCGGCAGCGGCGTCTCGTTCGGCGTCATCGAGGCGCTGCGTCAGCAGCGGCCCCAGGCCAGGTTTCTTGAACTGGCGCATCGTCTTGACCGCGAAACCTCCGGCATCCTGCTTGTCGGCAAGAAGCGCTCGGCGCTGACTGCCCTGCACGACATGTTCCGCGATGGCGGCCGGCAGGCGGACAAGCGTTATCTGGTGCTTGTATCCGGTCGCTGGATGGAGAAGAAGCGTGATGTCCGGCTGCCGCTGCACAAATACCTGCTGGATAACGGCGAGCGGCGCGTGCGCGTCTCCGACGATGGCAAATTCTCTCATACGGTCTTCCGTCTGCTCGCGCGCTGGCAGCGCTTCAGCCTGCTGGAAGCGCAGTTGAAGACAGGAAGGACCCACCAGATTCGCGTGCATCTGGCGCATCTCGGATTTCCGATCGCCGGGGATGACAAGTACGGAGATTTCTCACTGAACAAGGCCTTGCAGGCTGCAGGTCTGAAGCGGATGTTCCTGCATGCGTGGAAGATGGATTTCCCGCATCCGCTCAAGGATGAGCGGGTCGCGCTTGAAGCGCCTCTGCCCGATGCGCTGGCGGGGTATCTCGCGCGGCTGTCTGCCAATGAAGAGAAGGATTATGGCGAAACGTTTTGACCTGCTCGTGTTCGACTGGGACGGTACACTGATGGACTCGGCAGGCGCAATCGTCGCCGCCATCCAGGCGGCCTGTCGCGACCTCGGCATCGAAGAGCCCCCCGAATCGCGAGCCCGGCATGTGATCGGCCTGGGCCTGGGGGACGCCCTGCGTCATGCGGTGCCCGATCTGCCTGAGCAGCGTTACCCGCAAATGATCGATCGCTATCGTCACCACTATCTGTCGCGTGACCATGAATTGACGCTGTTTGCCGGCGCCGGGCAGATGATCGCGGAGCTCTCCGAGGCCGGTTTCATGCTGGCGGTTGCCACCGGAAAGAGCCGTCTCGGCCTCGATCGCGCATTCAAGGTGAGTGGCCTCGGGCCCTATTTCCATGACTCCCGCTGTGCCGACGAATGCCATTCGAAGCCGCATCCGCAGATGCTGGAAGAACTGATGTCTGCATTTGCGGTGCTGCCGGAGCGCACATTGATGATCGGCGACACGACGCATGACCTGCAGATGGCCAAGAATGCAGGCGTTGCCTCGCTGGCAGTCGCCTATGGCGCGCATCCGGCGGAATCTCTGGATGCGCTCGAGCCCCTGGCTCGTTTGCACGACGTTGAGGAATTGCGCGAATGGTTCAGTCGGAACGCCTGATCTGTTCGAGCGATTCCGTCGTTGATGGCGGCCCGGGTGTACGTTTCGCGGTAACGCGACACGGCGTCGAAGAGCCGGCATTCGTCATTCGCTTCAACGGTCGCGTATTTGCCTATTTCAACCGCTGCGGACACGTACCCGTCGAACTCGACTGGCAGCATGGCGAGTTCTTCGACGATTCCAAGCTATACTTGATTTGCGCTACGCACGGTGCGCTTTATGCGCCGGAATCCGGGCAATGCCTGGGTGGCCGTTGTAACGGCCGTGGGCTTGCAAAGATTCCCGTCGCCGAGCGGGACGGCAATGTGTACCTGACCCTGACTGAGTGATCAATGGACGATCCGAATACTCCACATAATACGAACGATCCTGCCTGGGAGCGCCATCTGCTCGACAAGGTAGTGATGGCGTCGCTTGCAGAACAGCGCGCAAAGCGCCGTTGGGGCATTTTTTTCAAGTTGGCGGCCCTTGGCTATTTCGTTGCAGTACTGGTGTTGCTCGTGGACTGGGGGCATCCCGAGAAACTGAGCGATGGCAAGCACACCGCGGTCGTCTATCTGCACGGCACGATTGAACCCAAGGGGGATGCCAGTGCCGAGAACATCATCGGGTCGCTGCAATCGGCGTTCGAGGACAAGGGTACGGCCGGTGTCGTGCTGCGCATCAACAGCCCGGGCGGCAGTCCCGTTCAGTCAGGGATCATCTACGACGAGATCAAGCGGTTGCGCGCCAAGTATCCCGATATACCGTTGCACGCAGTGGTCGAGGACATGTGTGCTTCGGGAGGCTACTACGTTGCTGCGGCTGCCGACCGCATCTACGTCGACAAGGCCAGCATCGTCGGTTCGATCGGCGTGCTGATGGACGGGTTCGGCTTCACCGGTTCGATGGACAAGCTTGGTGTCGAGCGGCGCCTGCTGACAGCCGGGGAGAACAAGGGCTTCCTCGATCCGTTTTCACCACAGGATCCGCGCCAGAAGGAATTTGCCCAGGTGCTCCTCAACGACATTCACCAGCAATTCATCGACGCGGTGCGTGCCGGGCGCGGCAAGCGCCTCAAGGAAACGCCGGAGATGTTCTCGGGCCTCATGTGGACTGGCGCGCAGAGCGTCAAGATGGGGCTTTCGGATGGCCTTGGATCGGTCGACAGCGTTGCGCGCGACGTGATCAAGGCTGAAAAGACGGTGGATTATTCCGTGCGTGAAAACATCGCCGAGCGTTTCGCCAAGCGCTTGGGCGCTGACATGGCGAAGAGTCTGTCGCTTGGTGTGTTCGGCGGCAGGCCGGCGATTCGCTGATCAGGCTTGTATCAGGAACACCGTGGGGCGCCGGTCGAAATCCGGCGCTTCGCATTTCTGCCAGCCGGAAATGCTGCGCGTGCGCACTGATTCGCTCACCAGGCTGAGGTCGGTGGCGATGCACAGCCGGGTCTGCGGCGCACAGGCCGCGAGCAGCGTGTCCAGCATCTGCCGGTTGCGGTAAGGCGTTTCGATGAAGATCTGCGTCTGGCGGGATGCCCGGGATTCGTTCTCCAGCGCCTTGAGGCGCTTGCGGCGATCCTCTTCCTTGGCGGGGAGGTAGCCGTGAAAGGCGAAATTCTGGCCGGAAAGGCCGGATGCCATCAGTGCCAGCAGGATGGAGGAGGGGCCGACCAGCGGTACGACGCGGACCCCTTCGCGCTGGGCGACCGCTACGAGATTCGCACCCGGATCGGCCACGGCGGGGCAGCCGGCCTCCGAAATCAGTCCAAGGTCCTTGCCGGCTCGGACGGGAGCGAGCAGGGCGGAGACATCTGCTTCGCGCGTGTGTTCGTTCAACTCGCTGATGACGATCTGCTGCAGCGGCAGCGGATGGCCGGCTGCCTTCAGGAAGGCGCGGGCCGATTTGGCATGTTCGGCAACATAGGTATCGATCTGAGCGACACGTGCCATTACGGGGGCGGGAAGCACCTCGGCCGGTGAATTCTGGCCAAGCGGGACCGGGATCAGATAGAGCGTACCGGAACTCACAGGACGCCGACGCCTTCCTCGCGGAACAGGTCGCAAAGTGCGATCAGCGGCAGGCCGACAAGTGCGTTCGGGTCCGTGCCCTCCATGGCAGCAATGACCGCAATGCCAAGCCCCTCGGATTTGGCCGAGCCGGCGCAGTTGTAGGGTTTCTCCCGGCGCAGGTAGTTCTCGATCTCCGTGTCCGTCAGTTGCCGGAAGGTCACGAGGGTCGGTATGCCGCGCACATGGGCCCGCCCGGTTGCCGCGTTGTAGAGGCAGAGCCCGGTAAAGAAATTGACCGTCCTGCCGCGCATCGTGCGCAACTGCTCGACCGCTCGTTCATGGGTTCCGGGTTTGCCGTAGATTTCTCCGTCCAGCACGGCAACCTGGTCGCTGCCGATGATCAACGCGTCCGGGAAGCGGCAGGCGACGGCTTTTGCCTTGGCCTCGGAAAGGCGTAGCGCGGTAGCCTCGGGGGATTCGCCCGGCAACGGGGATTCGTCGGTGTCCGGGGCGGCTGCCTCAAAGGGCAGCCCCAGCCGCGTGAGCAGTTCACGGCGAAAGGGCGAGGTCGACGCGAGTACGATCTGCGGAGATAGGATTGTGGACATGAGGTATCGGGGAAGCAGTGAAAGCCAAGTCCGTGCTTTTGCGGGAAAATTCGTCGCGACAGACTTTGACTTGGGTAGCCAAAAATAATATCATGCGCGCCTTATGTCGCAACAGATTGTGATTGACAGTCTGTCGTTTGCGCGGGAAGGCAAGGCGCTGCAAGGCGAATTGCCGGTATCCGGGCTCGAACGGTTGCACGATGCGCTGGCTGAAATCGCCGGCAGCGTAGTCTTCCGCCTGGCTGGCCGAATGAGCCGTCAGGACAAGCCGCAGCTGGTGCTGGAAGTGACGGGGCAGGTTCCCGTCATCTGTCAGCGCTGTCTCGGCCGGCTCGATTACCCGTTGTCGATTGACAGCGTGCTGGAACTGATCGCCGATGAGGTCGATCTGTCTCAGGACGAACTGGAAGACGACACCCGGGATTTCCTGGTCGCGCAAAAGGAACTGGACGTCGTTGCGTTGGTGGAAGACGAGATCATTCTCGCCTTGCCTTCAGCGCCGCGGCACGATGATTGCGCATTGCCCGACAGCAATACGCGCGGAACCAAGGTTTCGCCTTTCGCCGCCCTGGCGGCCTTGAAGAAGGCAACCTGAACGTTTTTTTGGAGTGAAACATGGCCGTTCAACAGAACAAGAAATCCCCGTCCAAGCGTGGCATGCATCGCGCCCACGACTTCCTGACCAATCCGCCCGTTGCCGTTGAGCCGACCACCGGCGAGACGCACCTGCGTCACCACATCAGCCCGAGCGGTTTCTACCGTGGCAAGAAGGTCGTCAAGGGCAAGGGCGAGTAAGCTCTTCCGAAGAGGCAGGCAGTTAGCCTTCGGGCGGACTGCCTGCCTTTTCTTTTGTCTACGGCTTAGAGCCTAATGACCATCACCATCGCCATCGACTGCATGGGCGGGGACTACGGTCCGCGCGTCACCGTGCCGGCTGCGCTCGCTGCCTTGCGCCAGCATTCCGATCTTTCGGTCATTCTCGTTGGCCTCGAAGATCAGCTCCGTCCGTTGCTGAAGGGTGACGAGGGCGGGCGCGTTACCGTGCGTCACGCTTCCGAAGTCGTCGGCATGGACGAATCCCCTGCGCTCGCCATGCGCAACAAGAAGGATTCTTCGATGCGCGTGGCAATCAACCTCGTTAAATCCGGTGAAGCCAATGCCTGCGTCTCTGCCGGCAACACCGGGGCGCTGATGGCCACCTCCCGCTTCGTGCTGAAGACGCTGCCTGGCATCGACCGGCCAGCGCTTTGCACGACGCTGCCGACGACGACCGGCCGCACACACGTACTCGACCTTGGCGCAAACGTCGATTCGGGCCCCGAACACCTGCTGCAGTTCGGCATCATGGGGGCCATGATGGTGTCGGCGGTCGAGCACAAGGAACGGCCGACGGTTGCGCTGCTCAACATCGGCGAGGAAGAGATCAAGGGCAACGAGGTGGTCAAACGCGCTTCCGAGTTGCTGCGCGAATCCGGTCTCAACTTCATCGGCAACGTCGAGGGCGACGGTGTCTATATGGGGGAGGCCGATGTCGTGGTCTGTGACGGCTTTGTCGGCAACGTAGCGCTGAAGATTTCCGAGGGGCTGGCCCGGATGCTGGCCTCCTTCCTGCGCCAGGCTTTCAAGAAGAATATCTTTACCAAACTCGCGGCACTTGCGGCAATGCCGGTGCTGAATGCCTTCAAGGCACGCGCCGATCATCGGCGCTATAACGGCGCGTGCTTTTTGGGTCTCAGGGGCGTGGTCGTCAAGAGTCACGGTTCAGCCGACGATTTTTCATTCATGACCGCCATTGGCGTTGCTTACGAAACAGCAGCGAACAACGTGCTCGAGCGTATTACCGAGCAGTTGGCCCGCATGCATCCCACCGTAGTTCCGCAGCAGGAGAGTGCCTAAGTGACTTTCGCCCGTGTTGCTGGCGTCGGCAGCTATTTGCCGTCAAACCGCGTTTTAAACGACGATCTCGTTGCCCGTGGCGTCGACACCAACGACGAGTGGATCGTCGCACGCACCGGCATCAAGGCGCGCCATCTGGCGGAAACCGGGCAGACTTCCAGCGATCTTGGCCTGCTTGCTGCGCAGCGTGCCATGGAGATGGCAGGAATATCGGCCGATCAGCTCGACCTGATCATCGTCGCCACCTCGACCCCCGATTTCGTCTTTCCGAGCACGGCCTGCCTGCTGCAGGGAAAGCTCGGCAACAAAGGCGCAACGGCCTTCGACGTGCAGGCGGTGTGCAGCGGCTTCGTATACGCGTTGACGATCGCGGAGAAATTCATCAAATCCGGCTCGCACACGCGGGCGCTGGTCGTGGGCGCCGAAGTCTTTTCGCGTATTCTCGACTGGAATGACCGCGGCACCTGCGTGCTGTTCGGCGACGGTGCCGGTGCCGTCGTTCTCGAGGCAGCGGAAAAACCGGGCATTCTGGCTGGCGCTTTGCACGCCGACGGCGCACATCACGGCATCCTGTCGGTGCCGGGTAACGTCGCAGGGGGCAAGGTGACCGGAGATCCCTTCCTGCGCATGGACGGTCAGGCGGTGTTCAAGTTCGCCGTACGCGTGCTTGCCGACGTAGCACACGAATGCTGCGAGCAGGCACAAGTGGCACCGGCCGATATCGACTGGTTGATTCCGCATCAGGCCAATATCCGGATCATTGAGGCGACGGCAAAAAAGCTGAGCCTGCCGATGGCCAAGGTCATCGTGACCGTCGATCAGCATGGCAATACGTCGGCCGCATCAGTGCCGCTGGCGCTTGACGCCGCGGTGCGCGACGGTCGCATCCAGCGCGGACACAAGATCATGCTCGAGGGTGTCGGTGGCGGTTTCACCTGGGGCGCCGTGCTGCTCGAATTCTAGTAGGAGACAACAGATGTCCTTTGCTTTCGTATTCCCCGGTCAGGGTTCGCAGTCGGTCGGCATGATGACCGCCTATGGCGACGCCGCCGTCGTTCGCGCCACTTTTGACGAAGCCTCCGCAGCCCTTGGCGACGACCTCTGGCAAATGGTTGCCGATGGCCCGGCCGAGCTGTTGTCGCAAACGGTCAACACCCAACCGGTGATGCTCACGGCCGGTATCGCAGCCTGGCGCCTGTGGCTGGAGAAGGGCGGTCGCAAGCCGGCGGTTGTCGCTGGCCACAGCCTCGGTGAATATGCGGCCCTGGTTGCTGCCGGTGTCCTTGAGCTTAAGGATGCCGTGCCGTTGGTACGCCTGCGTGCGGCGGCGATGCAGGAAGCGGTGCCGATGGGTACCGGCGCCATGGCTGCCATTCTTGGTCTCGACGATGATGGCATCCGTGCTGCCTGCGCGGAATCGGCGCAGGGTGAAGTTGCCGAGCCGGTCAATTTCAACGCCCAGGGCCAGACAGTGATCGCCGGTCACAAGGCGGCTGTCGAACGTGCCATGGAAGCCTGCAAGGCCAGGGGCGCCAAACGCGCCGTGGCGCTGCCGGTGTCGGCGCCATTCCACTCGTCGCTGATCCGCCCGGCGGCCGACAAGCTGGCCGCCCGTCTGGCGGAGCTGAATCTCGCTGCGCCGCAGATCCCGGTGATCAACAACGTCGACGTGGCGATCGAGTCTGACGTTGCGAAAATCAAGGACGCGCTGGTGCGTCAGGCCTACAACCCGGTGCGCTGGGTCGAGACGGTGCAGAAGATGGCCGGCATGGGTGTGACCATCGTTGCCGAATGCGGTCCCGGCAAGGTGCTTGCAGGCCTGACCAAGCGCTGTGGCGCCGATAACATCAACGGTGTGGCGCTGGCGGATGCCGCTTCGATCGACGCCAATCTGAATCTGGAGTAAGACCATGCTGAACGGACAACTCGCCCTCGTTACCGGCGCCTCGCGCGGTATCGGTCAGGCGATCGCACTCGAGTTGGGCAAGGCCGGTGCCATCGTGGTCGGTACGGCAACTACCGCTGACGGTGCCGGCAGGATCGGCGCCTACCTGACCGAAGCCGGGATCAAGGGTAAGGGCGCGGCGCTGGAAGTGCGCGACCAGGCCCAGGTCGACGCATTGATCGCGGAGATAGAGAAGGAATTCGGCGTTGCCGTCACTATCCTGGTGAACAATGCCGGCATCACCCGCGACAACCTCGCCATGCGAATGAAGGACGAGGAGTGGGACGCCGTCATCGACACCAACCTGAAGGCGGTCTTCCGACTTTCGAAGGCAGTGATGCGCGGCATGATGAAGGCGCGCAACGGTCGAATCATCAACGTTACCTCGGTCGTCGGCCATGCGGGTAACCCCGGTCAGGCAAACTACTGCGCCTCGAAGGCCGGTGTCTCGGGCATGACCCGCTCGCTGGCACGTGAGCTCGGTAGCCGCAATATCACCGTGAATTGTGTTGCCCCGGGGTTCATCGACACCGACATGACCAAGGCCCTGGACGACAAACAGAAGGAAGGTCTGGTCGGCAGCATTCCGCTCGGCCGCCTTGGCATACCGGCGGACATCGCTGCTGCCGTCGTTTTCCTTGCCTCGCCGGGTGCCGCCTATGTGACGGGATCGACCATCCACGTCAATGGCGGCATGTACATGGATTGACAGGTTTTTGGCAGGCCGCCGCACCGGTTTGGTAAGCGGCGGTCATTTTGGTAGAATCGCACTTTCGTTTCAAACCCGCATCAGGGAAGGAGCCCTTAATGTCTGATATCGAACAACGCGTCAAGAAGATCGTCGCCGAACAACTCGGCGTCAACGAAGCCGACATCAAGAACGAGTCGTCGTTCGTTGATGATCTGGGCGCGGATTCGCTGGATACCGTTGAACTGGTGATGGCTCTCGAAGAGGAATTCGAGACCGAGATTCCGGACGATCAGGCCGAGAAGATCACCACCGTTCAGCAGGCGATCGACTACATTCTCGCCAACAAGAAGTAATCCCCTCGGAACTCCCCAGCCCGGGCCGGCCAGTGCATGTCACGCCGGCCCGAGTTTCGAGGGAGATCTCCCAAGAATTCCCCAATTTCCGGAGCACACCTTGGCACGCCGTAGAGTCGTCATCACCGGCCTGGGCATCGTCTCGCCCGTGGGCAACAGCATCGATCAGGCCTGGCAGAACATCATCGCCGGCAAGAGTGGCATTGGCCGCGTCACGCGTTTCGACGCCTCGACCTTCCCGACGCAGATCGCCGGCGAGGTCAAGGACTTCGACATCGGTACGTACCTGTCGCCGAAGGAAGCCCGCCGTATGGATACCTTCATCCATTACGGCATGGCTGCCGGCATTCAGGCCGTAAAGGACGCTGGTCTCGACGCGCATTCGCTTGATTCCGAGCGGATTGGCGTCGCCATCGGTTCCGGTATCGGCGGCCTGCCGTTGATCGAGAATACGCATGACGAATACATAAAGTCCGGCATACGCAAGGTGTCGCCGTTCTTCGTTCCCGGCTCGATCATCAACATGATCTCCGGCAACCTGTCGATCATGTATGGTTTCAAGGGGCCGAACATCGCTCTCGTGACGGCCTGCACGACCGGTACGCACTCCGTCGGAGAAGCCGGCCGCATCATCGAGTACGGCGATGCCGACATCATGATCGCCGGTGGTGCCGAGGCGACCGTGTCGCCACTCGGTATGGGCGGTTTCTGTGCAGCGCGCGCGCTGTCGACGCGAAACGATGATCCGACGACGGCCAGTCGCCCGTGGGACAAGGATCGTGACGGTTTTGTCCTCGGTGAAGGCGCTGGCGTGCTGGTGCTCGAGGAATACGAACATGCCAAGGCCCGTGGTGCGCGCATTTACGGCGAGCTGGCGGGTTATGGCATGAGTGCCGACGCCAACCACATGACCGCTCCCTGCGAGGATGGCGACGGTGCCCGTCGCTGCATGTTGGCTGCCCTGAAGAATGCCGGCATGAATCCGGAAGACATCCAGTACGTCAATGCCCACGGCACTTCGACACCCCTTGGTGACAAGGCAGAAACGATCGCCGTGAAGCGTGCGTTTGGCGACCATGCCCGGAAACT